>Ga0304730_1000524_pt1 | contig 33388 bp, 34 predicted proteins | sample M_130628_MF_Meta_FD_190474 | JGI IMG/M metagenome (GOLD analysis project Ga0304730, IMG submission 190474) | Freshwater microbial communities from Lake Montjoie, Canada to study carbon cycling - M_130628_MF_MetaG (v2) (version 2) | ecosystem: Environmental > Aquatic > Freshwater > Lake | place...
AAAAGAACCAGTTCACCAATAGTATTTGGATAACGATCGGGGCTATGTGGCGAAGAGTAAAAAGAATCTTTTTGTAGCTCTAGTTCTAGCAACTCATTTCCCCCAAGCTCTAGCAATGGTGGTCGTGACCACAGTGGCCAGTGCCCTATTTGGCCAGCACGGGATAGAGCTACTCTTTGTGGTTATTGCCACTGCGGCAGGGCAGGCTTCAATTGGTTGGGCTAACGATTACATTGATGCAAAAACGGACCAAGCACTGAAACGCACTTACAAACCAGCTGTCAGATATTCCTTAGATCCTGTAACTCTGAGAACTCCAATCCTGATAGCAATCGTGGTCATGGTTCCATTCTCTGTTTTGGCTGCTGGTTGGATCGGTGGCTTGGCACACATCTTGGCAGTAGTAAGCGCTCAGGTTTATAACCTTTACCTTTCAAGAACTATCTGGTCTTGGATACCTTACGCGGTTTCTTTTGCCCTGCTTACAGTTTTTATAACCCAGTCAAGTTCCAGCGAACTATGGCCGAGTTGGCAGCTTGTCTGCATAGCAGCCTGCGTTGGCATAATCGCTCACGTGTTCAATGCATTGCCAGATATTCAAATAGACAAAGAAGCCAAACTAGGCGGCCTAGTTGTATCACTTGGTAAATCGAAAGCAATGTTTCTTTTAGTCGTGTTACTAATTGTTTTGCTGACCTTATTGGTGCAAGTAGTTAGTCAGTAATTCCTAAGTAGCTAGCGCTTATAAGGGCAGTGCCTGAAGATGTTTGCTTAAAGCTGAAACCCCCGCTACTAGAAAGTGGCAGGGGTTTCAGTTTTGGTAGGCCCCGTCGGGATCGAACCGACGACCCACGGATTAAAAGTCCGTTGCTCTAACCAACTGAGCTAGAGGCCCTCTTGCTGCATTGCAGACTTTCTATTCTAACTTTTTATAGGGGCTAATTTCCTACGAACCCAAGAGTTGCCTGCACAGCCTGCTTCCAACGGGCGTAGGCTTCAGGGCTAACTGGCTCTGGCTGGAATGAAGCATCTAGTGGATTTAGTTCCTTTAGTTCCTCCAAGGAGGACCAGAATCCTACCCCTAGCCCTGCAAGATAGGCAGCACCTAGAGCAGTTGAATCAAGGTGCACAGGTCTCTCAATTGGCACAGCAAGCTGATCTGCTTGGAACTGCATTAGGAAAGAGTTAGCTGAAGCTCCACCATCCACTTTTAGTTTTGAGAGTTTGATTCCAGTTAGAGCCATGGCGTCAAAGATGTCTTTGACTTGAAAAGCTATGGCTTCAAGAGTCGCTCGGGCAATGTGAGCATTAGTTGTTCCTCTGGTTAGACCAAAGATTGAACCTGTTGCTCTTGGTTCCCAATATGGAGCTCCTAAACCAGTAAGTGCAGGAACGAAGACACCGCCTCCGTTGTCTTCTACAGTTTTGGCAAGAGATTCACTCTCAGCTGCATTAGCAATGATCTTGAGCCCATCTCGAAGCCATTGAATAGCAGCTCCTGCAACAAAGACAGAACCTTCGCTTGCATATGTTCTTACTCCATCAAGTTGCCAGGCAACTGTAGTAATAAGTCCGTTGTCTAGTACTAAAGAATCAGTTCCAATGTTCTGCAGAATAAATGCACCTGTTCCGTATGTACACTTAGCACCACCAACTTCAAACTGAGTTTGACCAAATAGAGCAGCTTGCTGGTCTCCTGCTATTCCTGAAATAGGAATAGTTAGACCAAAGAAACTATCCGGATCAGTTGTCGCAAGCTGACCGCTTGAGTCAACCACTTTAGGTAATGCTTGGATAGGAATATCAAATAGTTCCAGAAGTTCTTCAGACCAGTTACCTTCGTGGGTGTCATAGAGCTGAGTTCTAGAAGCGTTGGATGCATCGGTGATGTGTGCTTTGCCGTTAGTCAATCTTGAGACTAGGTAAGTGTCGATTGTTCCAACGATTAGATTGCCGTTAGTGACCTCTTTCCAGATCTCAGGTTTGTTCAGGGCAATCCAGCGAAGCTTCGATGCACTGAAATAAGGATCTAGAGGTAAGCCGGTTAGCTTCTGAACCTTACTGAAAGTTGGATGAGTCTTTAGGTCTTCAAGAACTTGTGTTGTTCTTCTGTCCTGCCAGACAATTGCAGGGGTGGGGGAGATAAGAGTGTTCTTATCCCAGATACCTATGGTTTCTCTTTGGTTGGTTATGCCAAGACCTTTGAAGTTCACTTCCCCCAGAGAATCGAGAAGCTGTTTGACAGCTGATTTAGTAGCTAGCCAGATCTCTTCTAAGTCGTGCTCAACCCAACCTGGATGAGGGAAGTGTTGCGGGAACTCTTGGTAACCCAGAGCAGATTTGGAGCCATCTTTGTTTATGGCAATCGCAGTTACTCCAGTGGTGCCAGCATCAATTGCGAGTATCATCTTGTATTTCCTAGTGAGGCATCGGTTCGTAAATTACATCTTCTGGCTTTAGATCTTTTCTAGGCCACTCAATCAAAAGCATGGCAGCCAACATTAGCGTTCCACCAAAGATAGTTTGAAGTGATAGAACTTCTTGCCCGACAGCTATAGAAGTCAAAGCAGCAAAGACAACTTCCATAGTCAGGATAATTGCCACTCTAGAGGCATCCATTATCGATTGAGCCCAAGTTTGAATGAAGAAGGCAAGAGCGGTTGCAAAGACTGCTGTGAACAAAACAGCAAACCAAACTTCGAAATCTATTGGTGCTTGATAACCATCTGGCAGGGCACCTATCCAGCAAAGAGCTGCAACTGTGACCAGCTGAATAACGGTAAGGGCATAGACATCTTTACCCGGTGACCATTTACCAAGACCCACGATGTGAAGTGCAAATCCAAGTGCGCAAAGAATGGTCCAGATTTGGCCAAAGTCAAAAGAAGCATCCTTGATGGTGATAAAACCTAAGCCCACTGTTGCAAGCACTGCGCCAAGAGCAACTATGGAATTAGGTCTTCTCTTGAAAAGAATCCAAACTAGAACTGGCGTGAGGATTACATAAAGTCCAGTGATGAAACTTGTAATTGCTGCTGTGGAAAGAGTAAGTCCAATAGTTTGGGTTACATAACTAAAGCCAAGGACGGCTCCTAAGATAACCCCATACAAAAGTGTTGGGCCTCTGAAGGCTTTCAGAACTTGTGGCCTAACCGCGATCATTAGGGCAGCTGCGATAGTGAATCTTATGGCTAGAAAATCAAAGACCGGAATTTTCACCATCGCTGGCTTCATCACAACAAAGGATGCTCCCCAAGCGATAGTCACAAACAACAATGCCAAAATAGCGAGAGTTGTTTTCTTCATTACCCCAGTCTATTTGCGGCGTTTGATCTTGGTGTCATGAGCAATATGCTTGACCATGCTTGGAAACACTAGTCCGTGCATAGGCAGCACTGTAAGCCAGTAGATGTGCCCTAGAAGGCCCTTAGGCACGAATATGGCCCTCTGGGTGACCTTAGTGCCAGCATCTGCTGTGGACTCGGCATTCCATTCCAGCCAAGCAAGTCCAGGCATCTTCATCTCTGCTCTTAGGCGAAGTAGATGTGGTCTATCGAGAGCTTCAACGCGCCAAAAGTCCAGCGCTTCACCTTCAATCAGGAAGTAAGGATCCCTTCGCCCTCTTCTTAGGCCAACCCCGCCAACCAGACGATCTTGAAGACCTCTAAGTTCCCATGCCCAGGTTGCGGTTGAGTAACCGTTATCTCCTCCGATGGATTCGATTCTTTGCCAAACCTTATCGATCGGATCTTTTGTAGTCTCAGTGCGAACGTCTGAATACAAAGTTCCACCAGCCCAAGTTGGGTCAGTAGGAAGCGGTTCGCTAGGGCCACCCTGCAATGCAGCATTAGACCAGCGGGTTTCTACGTTGGCTTCTTTGATGCGAGTTAGTGCTAAAGCAACAGCTGCCTTGAAAGTAATCAGCCCACCTTTAGGGTCTGGAATGTATTTCTTGATTGAATCATTTGAACAAACAACTTCATTCTTCAGAGAGTCAATCAATCTTCTAGCTAAAGTAATTGGCACCGGGGTTACTAGTCCTACCCACGCACTTGACAGTCTTGGTGTTAGAACAGGAAGCGGCATGATGATTCTTTTTCGAAGTCCAGCAGCTTCTGCATACTGCATCATTAGCTCACGATAGGTGAGTACCTCTGGGCCACCGATATCAAAGAAGTCATTTACCTCTTCCTTAATGCCAGCTGCGCCAACTAGATATCTAAGAACATCACGAACAGCGATAGGTTGAATGCGCACAGTTACCCATTTAGGTGTCACCATCACAGGAATACGCTCAGTTAGATATCTCAACATCTCAAACGATGCTGAACCCGATCCGATAACAACACCTGCTCGAAGTTCAACTGTTGGCACCCCTGATGCTCGAAGAATCTCTCCGGTTTCTGCTCTCGAGGAAAGGTGAGCACTTAGCTTGCTTTCGCTATCTGCCATTCCACCTAAGTAAACAATTCTTTTGACGTTATTCGCTTTGGCCATCTCGCCAAAGGTTGTTGCCCATTCCTTCTCGAGTCTTTCAAAGTCTTCGCGGACGTGAAGGGCATGAAGAAGGTAGTAGGCGACATCTACGCCCTTTAGAGCTTTGCTAACTGATTCCTCGTCTTTAGCATCTCCTTCAATAACTTCTACCTGGCTAAACCACGGGTAGCTGTTAAGTCGATCGACATTACGAGCCATGACTCTAACTCGGTAGCCCTGAAGGAGCAGTTCTCTAACTAAACGCCCACCTATATACCCAGTTGCCCCGGTAACTAAACAGAGAGCTGGTTTACCATTGGCTGCGAGCAGGACAGGGAGATCTTTGGCTATTTCATTATTCAATTGGCTACCTGTTCCTTGATTCCTTCGGCGGTATTACGTTTGTCAGGTTTAGATTCGCCCGCTTCAATGGCGACTGAGAGATTGTTTTCAACTGGAGCTAGAGGGCAAGTTGCAAAGTCAGTGTATGCGCAAGGGAAGTTACCTGCGAAGTTAAAATCTAATTGGTAGGTTCCATCTGATTGATGGGTTGCGGTAACTGATCTTGCGGTTCCGTAAGAAGTCTTACCTGAAGTGGCGTCCTTGAAATAGATGGTTAGGTCTTGACTTGAAGCTTTCTCAAACGCTGTTAGGCGATGAGTGCTGCCAGCTAGTTCAAAGATGAGAGCGCCAGGTGACACATAGCCCTGGGTCATCCCTTCAACAACGGAACCCACAACAACTTCTTTGGGAGAGTCAAAAGGTTCTAATCTGGCAACTACAGAAAATTCAGAATTATATTCAAAAGTCTTTACTCCATTAAAGGCTTTGAGCATTTCGGAGTTTGGATCTCTAGGACGAACAACCGGAGAGCCATTTCTTAGAGCAAGTTCAACTTTGATGCCATCCAGTTCAAAAGAGGTGTCACCGAGTTTGTCTAGATTCCAACTGTGCTCACCTTGTGAACTGTCTATGACGTGAATGGTGTGTTCATCGGAATACCAGCTACCAGAAAGTCCAGCTATTTCTTCATGTTCGCTGGTTAGCCAAACAAGATTAGTGATGGCTAGAAAGCCAGCTGGGTCTGCAAAAGTGCGGTTGCGAGATTGCTTCCAGTCAAGCCATGACTGCGGTGAGTTATTCATGTACAAAGACTAATCGTCAAAAGCAGGTGCCACTGATTCGATAGCAACAATTTTGGACGGCTTTTTACCGCTGGCTTTCGACATGTGTAGCACGAAGAACTGAGCAGGTTTCATACTCAAAACCTCCTCTAGTTCTTTACGCTGGTCCTTGTTTCCATACGAGCCCAGTGCCTTAACTATTGTTGGAAGGGTTGGCCGGTGAGTACAAATAACTGCGCCCTTACCTTCTTCGATTAGCTTTTGAATGAGTTTTGTAGTGCGCTTCGGGCCATTCTTTGAACCTAATTCGCTTAGCTGGGAACGTTCAGAATGCTTGATCTTGAACTTATTTAGGTAAGGCAGGATTGTGTCTTTACAACGCTTCCAGTTGCTGGTCACAGCTAATTTAGGTGCGTAGGCATTCAGGGTTGTCGTCAAAGCAGCAGCTTGAACCAAGCCTGTTGGTAATAGCGGCCTTGTTACTTCGCCCTTCTTCCACTGATCCCTAGGGGTTGCCTTAGCGTGACGCAAGACAATAATTGGCTTGGTCTCAAGAAGGTTTGAATCATAAAGTTCGATTAGTGCAACCAACGGATCATTGTCGTGTTCGTAGGTTAGAAGCTTCTTGGCCTCAGAAGGAGTTACCCATTTGAATGAACTAACTTCTTCATCTGGCTCAAATTTTTGTTTGCGTAGGGCCGAATCTGATACCTGCGCAGACCAGTAATGCACAATCTTCTTAGATCCGTTATCTAATTCGTATTTGCATTCAAATAGCTTTGGGCCAAGAGAAACCTTTAATCCAGTTTCTTCTTTGATTTCTCGAACAGCTGCTTCTGAGATTCCCTCACCCTTATCGAGCTTGCCCTTGGGCCAACTCCAATCGTCGTATCTTCCACGATGAATAAGGAGAACTTTCAGGCCGTCTTTTTCTTTGCGCCACAGCAATGCGCCTGATGCCACTACCGCCATTAGATTGCACCTGGGCGCAAAGTCAATGTTCTAGACATGATTTGATCTTGCAAATCAAAGAATTCAGTGTCTTGACCAACCGGGCCATTGCGCAACCATGTTCCCTCTGAGCTCAAGCTCCAAGAACTAGCCTGTGGGTGCATTGCAAGTTCGAAGAGTCGCTGAATCTGAGCTAGGTGATCTTCTTGACGCAAACGAACTAGAGTCTCAACACGTCTATCTAAGTTTCTATGCATCATATCTGCAGAACCAATAAATACCAGCGGGGTTCCGCCGTTTATAAAACGGAATACTCTCGAGTGCTCTAGGTAACGACCCAGGATTGAGCGAACAGTGATGTTTTCACTTAGACCCACAACTCCAGGCTTTAGCGAACACATTCCTCTAACCAAGATTTCAACTTTCACACCTGCTTTAGATGCTCTATAAAGCGAGTCAATGATTTGCTCATCAACTAGAGAGTTCAATTTGATTTGAATACCGGAAGGCTTGCCGTCAACCGCATTTTTAGCTTCTGCTTCAATCAGCGCAGTGAGACCAGATCGAACTCCAACCGGAGAGACCATAACTTCGTTGAAGGAGAGGTCCTCAGCGTAAGCAGATAGTCGGTTGAACAGTTTGGCAATGTCCTCACCAACTTCGTCGCGGCTAGTCAGTAGACCGTAGTCTTCGTAGAATCTTGCAGTCTTCGGGTTGTAGTTACCGGTACCAATGTGGCAGTAGCGCTTGAGCTTGCCATCCTCGTGTCGAATGACCAGGGCTAGCTTGCAGTGTGTCTTTAGCCCAACGATTCCATAAACAACATGCACACCTGCCTGCTCTAATTTTCTAGCCCAGCCGATGTTGTTCTGCTCATCAAAACGAGCCTTGATTTCAACCAGAGCCAGGACCTGCTTACCTGCCTTAGCAGCGCTGATTAGCGCATCAACAATTGGTGAGTCACCGCTGGTTCGATAAAGGGTCTGCTTGATGGCAAATACTTTAGGGTCAGCCGCTGCTTGCTCAATGAAGGCTTGAACGCTTGTTGAGAATGATTCATAAGGGTGGTGAAGCAAGATATCTCTTTGGCGTAGCGCACTAAATATGCTGATGCCCTCATCTGCGGCTGCCTTAAGGAATCTATTGGTAACTCGCTGATGCGGGGCGTAGTGTAAATCAGCTCGCTTCAGAAAGGCAATGTCTGATAGTCCAGTTAGATCTAGTGGACCCTCTAGCTTGTAGACGTCCTCTTCCTCAATGTCTAGTTCTTCCATTAGTAGTTCAAGAACTACCGGGTCAATGCTCTTTGAAACCTCTAGTCGAACTGCAGGTCCAAATCTTCGACGAGCAAGCTCAGCCTCTAAGGCTTGGAGTAGGTTTTCTGCTTCATCCTCGTCAACTTCTAGGTCCTCATTACGAGTGACTCTGAAGTTATGGAACTGCATGATTTCCATGCCTTCAAACAAAGTCTGCAGGTGTTGACCGATAACTTCTTCCAATGTGATGAATTTCACACCAGCGCTAGCACCTGGAACTCTAATGAAACGCGGGAGTGTTGGTGGCACTTTCACTCTGGCAAAAAGTCGGGAGTCATTATCTGGATGTTTGATCATCACTGCGATGTTCAGGGATAAACCAGAGATGTAAGGGAAAGGGTGCGCAGGGTCAACTGCAAGAGGCGTTAGCACAGGGAAAATCTGTTTACGGTAATAGTCAGAGAGTAGTTCTTGCTCACCTTGCTCAAGTTTTTCCCAGCGGGTCATGTTGATTCTTGCTTGCGCAAGAGCTGGCTCAATTTCGGTGATAAATAAAGCGCTGTGTCTTTGCTGCAGGCTGTGCGCTAGTTCACTGATTTGAGTCAAAACTTCTGAAGGCTCAAAGCCTGAGCTCGATGTAACGGCTAAACCTGTTTCAATGCGACGCTTAAGACCTGCGACTCGAACCATAAAGAACTCATCAAGGTTTGAGGCGAAGATGCTGAGGAAGTTCACTCGTTCAAGTAAAGGTAAAGATTTATCTTCGGCAAGTTCAAGCACACGCTCATTGAAGGCAAGCCATGAAAGCTCGCGATCCAAAAAACGATCGCGCGGCAAATCGTGCCCATCCGGTGGAAGGGTAATTGCCATGGTCTCTTCAGACATACCTGTAATCCTTGCAGTTCTTTCTTGCTATTTGGTTAACGTTTAGTAACCGCCTGAAACCTCCATGGTTTCATCATTTGGAGCGTTAAAACGGTAACCAACGTGGCGAACAGTGCCAATCAGGGCATCTAGGTCACCTAGTTTTGATCTGAGTCTTCGGATGTGAACATCTACTGTTCTTGTACCACCAAAATAGTCGTAACCCCAGACTTCGCTCAAAAGCTGATCTCTGGTGAATACCCGACCTGGATGCTGAGCTAAAAACTTAAGTAATTCAAACTCTTTGAAAGTAAGGTCCATTGCTTGACCATTTACTTTGGCTGAATAAGCAGCCTCATCAATAACAACTCCGGCAACTTGAATCTTGCCCTCGGCTTCTTTGAAGCTCGACTTAGATAGAGCAAGTCTGATTCGAGCATCTATTTCAGCAGGACCTGCTGAGTCAAGTAGAAAATCATCAGCACCCCACTCTCTAGAGATAGCAGCTAATCCACCTTCACTAATAACTAGGAATAACGGACAGGATAAACCTGTGGTGCGTAAGAGGCTGGCAAGAGATTTCGCTACTACTAAATCTTTTCTTGCATCTAAAAGGATCAGGTCAGCACCTGGTGCATTTATCAAAGCGGCAGGCTCAGCAGGGATGTGTCGCACCTTATGGCTGAGCAGAGCCAGCGAAGGAAGTAGTCCTTTGTCTGGATTCTCAGACAAAATGAGCAAATGGGCCACGAAAATCTCCTGTTTAGTCCTTAAATCCTACCTGTCTAGTGCAGGCCATAGGGCATGATGGATTTATGAAGAACGCTTGGTTACCAATAGTCTCCCTATGGGTGCTGGTTGCCATTGGCGCGGTCATTGTGATCCTGACCTTGGATCAGGGCGAGGCAATTAGAAGCTTCGGAGTTCTAGCTGCCGGGGCTCTAGCCCTAGTCGCACTAGTTCATTTGGTTACCTCTCACACTGAGGGAATAGTGGAGCGTTTGATTTACGTTGCTGGCGGAACCTACGCAATTCTGGCTCTCGCTGGCATCTATATTTTGCTCAAGCCATAAACTTGACTTATGTCTATCGATATCTTCTTTTTAGGGTTACTAATTCTTGCTGGTTTGGCTATTGGCGCGATCAGCATTCTGGTTCTATACAAGCTCTTCAAGGGTCAGCGCTAGTTGTTCGTTTTACCTGAAGGTTTACCTCTAGAGCTCACTCCACTTGCCTTTCTTGTTGGCACTTGGGAGGGCATTGGCGTGGTCAGCAACAAATATGTCGCCAGCGAGGATTCAACCGAACAAAAGTTTCAGCAGAAAATCACCTTCTCCGTAGGTGAAGGAAACTACTTGACCTACCATGCAACCTCTCGTCTGCTCGGTGATGAGACTGACGGATCAAAGGACATTGAATTACCTGCTGAACTAGGTTTCTGGCGATTAGCAAAGCCTGCTGAAGAGGCAGACTACGGGCCTTTGGTATTGCCTGGCACAGGAACAAGAAAGATTAGTTCAGCTGAAGATCTAGATACGCTTCGCAATCAAAGAGGAGGCTTTGATATTGAAGCGTCAATCATTCACCCTGGGGGAGCCTATGAGTTTTATGCAGGGCAGGTTCTCAAAGGCCGAATTGATATGAGAACTGTTACTGGAAGTCACATGCCGCTACATCTAATCGAAGCTGGTAAAGGCTGGGGATATGGTGAACGTATGTATGGCACGCTTACCAAAGAAGGTGTTGTAAAACTTCTCTGGGTTATGGAAGTTGCATCATCAGTTCGTGATGCACTTGTGCCATTGGTATCCGTTGAACTTGATCGCATCTAATGACTCAGAGCTTTTCAAATCCGCTGGTTGAACAAAGAGAATTTATTGCAGGACTATCTGCTGTTCTTCTAGAAGATAAAGCAGTTTTAGTTATCTCAGGTGAAGACCGATTGACTTGGCTCAACGACTTACTAAGCCAGAAGCTAGATGATTTGCAACCTGGTGTTTGCGTTGAAGCGCTTTGGCTTGATGCTCAGGGCCGTATCGTTAGAGATTTTCACGTTGTTGATGATGGTGAAAAGACTTGGCTGATTACATACTCCCTAGACGTGGCTACCTTAGTAAGCCAGTTACAAAGAATGGTCTTCAGGGCAAAAGTAACTATTGAAAACAAATCAGCAGACTATGCAGTTATTGCTACCTGGGCTAAAGCTGTTTCAGGAGCTGATCTTTCTTGGCAAGACCAGTGGCCTGCTACATCAGTCGGAGGCTGGCGTTATGGGGAAACCCCAACCGAGCCTTGGCAGTATATGGAATCACTAGTTCCAATCCAGCAGTTGGCTTCGGTATGGCAAGAGTTCAAGCACTGTGGAACCATGGCTCTGGATGCTCTAAGAGTTGCAGCTAAAAGACCGACTGGACCAAATGAAATAGACGATAAAGCTCTACCTCATGAATTCGATTGGCTAGCAAGTGCGGTACACATGAGTAAGGGTTGCTACCGAGGTCAAGAAGCTGTAGCCAAGGTTCATAACCTGGGTCATCCACCTCGCCGACTAGTCTTCTTGCACCTAGATGGTTCAGCACACTCGCTACCTGATCTAGGCGATGAAGTCTTTGGCACAGAAGATACCGCTATCGGCAAAGTTACCTCAGTTGGTCAACATCATGAGATGGGCCCAATAGCTCTTGCTCTTGTGAAGCGAAATACTCCAATTGATATAGAACTAAAGATTGTTACTGCCGCAACCGGTGAAGAACTTAGTGCCATGCAAGAAGTTATTGTGCCAATTGATGCAGGGTCAGTAGTGGATGTGAGTGGGCTTAGGGGTAAGCGATGAAGTGGAGCCCTAAGGACTCGCTGACCAGAGTGGTTGAATCTTTAGCACCTGCTATACAGATCACCATTGGAGCACTACTTGCTTATGCGCTAGCCCACTATGTTTTGCAGCATGAAGCACCTTTACTGGCTATTACCGTTTGCATAACTTCCCTTGGGTTTTCTAGAGATGCAAGACCGCGAAGAATTTTACAAACTGCTATTGGAATGGTTGTCGGAATTGCAATCAGTGAAATTTCAATCATTTACTTTGGTTCTGGAATATTACAAATAGCGCTAGTGCTACTAACTGTTCTACTTTTAGCAAGATTGATTTCAGCAAGCTCTGCATTTGCAGTAACCGCTGCTATTCAATCTATGTTGGTGCAAATACTTCCTGCTCCAGATGGTGGAGTATTTATTAGAACTTTAGATGGCCTCATTGGTGGAGTTATGGCACTGATTGTTACCGCGCTAATTCCTAGAGACCCAAGAGGCATAGCCAGAACCGATGCCAATAAGCTCTTTGATTTCTTTATCGATACTCTGCAGGATCTGCGTTTAGCACTTAGAGATACCAACAAGACTCTTTCTAACCAGGCTTTGAAAAACGCTAGGGCAACTCAACCTCTAATTGATAACTGGCGCATGTCTCTAGATAGCGCGATATCGATTAGCCGGATCAGCCCATTCTTGATGAAACATAAGTCTGAGCTTAGAAAGCAAAGGCTAATCATGAGGGCTATGGATCTAGCCACTAGGAACCTGAGGGTGATTGTGCGCAGAGTCAACTTTCTGCTAAAGGACGATGTGGCAAGGCCTTACCTAGCTGATTTATTTGAGCAATTGGCTGAAGCAGTTACTAACCTGCGTGAGGGCTTATCAGACTCTGAGGATCTAGATTTAGCACAAACACAGTTGCTTGAAATTATCAAACAACTAGATCCAAAGAAGTTCGGTATTGCCGATCAGCTACGTGAGGCAAGCGTGCTGCTTCTGCTTCGACCACTCCTAGTTGATTTACTTTGTGCTGCAGGTATGAGCGAGGATGACGCTAGAGCGGAACTACCTGAGGTTTAGTGGAGCGATAGCTTCAAAGCTTAAAGTAAGTTCTCCCAAAGCCCAGCGCTTTTGATTATTGGATATTGGCCAACCTGATTCCTTGAGATCTCTGCAGGTAGCGATAAATCTTTGTGCTGGTGAAAAAGTTGATAGTGCTGAGTTTCTCAACCAAGCATCATCTAAATCTTTCAGCAGTTTATGGATAGGTTCGCCTGCAACATTGTGATGGATCAAGACCTTCGGCAAACGCTCCGCCACTTTAGAAGGCTTATCAACTTCATTTAGTTTCAAAGCAATTGTGAAACTCACTGGTTTGTCTTTAGAAAGAGTGACCCAGCTGGCTATGCGACCTAGCTCATCACTGGTACCCTCCACAATCACACCTTTATCAGTAAGCCTTGTTTGCATGAGCTGCCAGGAAGATTGAACTTCACTTTCGTCATACTGCCTAAGCACATTCATCGCTCTAATCACATCAACTGCTCTGCCTTCTAGTGGTTTAGGTAATGGCACCTCAAACCCACCTAAGCCAAAGAGCAGTTGCTTAGTTTGAAAAGGAATGCCTCTATCAACTCTTTCTCTATCGATTTCAATCCCTACAACACTTACCTGAGGATTAGTCTTTGACAGACGCTGAAGCATCTCGATCGAAGTAGTAGGTGTTGCTCCAAAACCTAGGTCAACAACTATGCAATCGCTAGCTTTGAGTTGGGGAAGGCTGGCGATGTAGCGATCAACTCTTCTAAGCCGATTGGGGTTGGTAGTCCCTCTAGTTATTGCACCAACCGGTTTCTTTAAAGCCATAGCTTCTAGGCTAACTAGATAAACTTGGAGCATGGCTGAATACACACTTATCTTGTTACGACATGGCAACTCCACCTGGAATCAGGAGAACAGGTTCACCGGCTGGGTGGATGTTGACCTAAGCGACCAAGGTCGCCAAGAAGCTAAGCGAGCAGGTGAGCTGCTTGCCGAATCGGGGCTTAAGCCAGACCTTCTCTATACAAGCAAACTAAAACGTGCTATCAACACAGCCAACATAGCGCTAGCTGAAGCTGAGAGATCTTGGATTGATGTCAAACGTGACTGGAGACTAAACGAGAGACACTACGGGGATTTGCAGGGTAAAGACAAGGCAGAGACTTTGGCTCAGTATGGTCCGGAGCAGTTCCAGATCTGGAGAAGATCCTTTGATGTTCCACCTCCGCCGATTTCAGATGAGAGCGAATACTCTCAGGCTAATGATGAGAGGTACGCAGAATTGGGAAACAATATTCCAAAGACTGAGTGCTTGAAGGATGTCCTGATTCGAATGATGCCGCTTTGGGAAAATGAAATCAGCAAGGATCTTCTCTCTGGTAAAACTGTTCTAGTAACAGCCCATGGAAATTCATTACGTGCTCTTGTGAAGCATCTTGATGGAATTAGCGATGCAGATATTGCTGAACTGAATATTCCAACTGGTATTCCATTGGTTTATCGCTTAGATGCAAACCTCAAGCCGTTAGTTGCTGGGGGAGAATATCTAGATCCTGAGGCTGCTGCAGCTGGTGCTGCTGCTGTTGCTAATCAAGGTAAGAAGTAGTTCTTAGCTTTCTAGCTCTGACCATTCACCGGTTGTTAGGTATGCAACCTTTGCTGAAATATCAACAACGTGATCCGCAAATCTTTCGTGGTATCTACTGGCCAAAGTCACATCAACTGTGTAAATGGCATTCTCTTTCCAGTCAGGGGAGAGAACCAAATCGAATACTGAGCGGTGCAAGTCATCAACACGTGCATCTTCTGCCTGGATTGAACGAGCTAGATCAACATCTGTGTTGCGAAGTAGCTGAGTCAGTTTTCTACCTAGGGCAGAGTCAAGTGCACCCATCTCGCTGAAAGTTTTTCTTAGTGATTCAGGCACTGCTGAATCTGGATAGCGGAATCTAGCGATAGTTGCGATGTGTCCAGCAAGTGCACCCATGCGCTCCAAAGAAGCACTGATTCTAAGGGCTGCTACCAAGACACGTAGGTCTCTAGCCACAGGGGACTGTCTTGAAAGAATACGGATGGCAAGCTCATCAATAACCAAAGCACGCTCTTCATTGATTTCGGAGAGGGCAATGGCTTCGTCAGCCTTTTTCACATCTGCATTCAGGAAGGCAAGGGACGCCTTCTCCATGATCTCGGTAACAGATTCGGATAGGTCAACCAAACGTTCTTGGACTTCTAAAAGTTCTCTCTCAAACACTTCGTGCACACTCATCTCTTCAGCTCCAACTCTACAGGCAAACCCAGTCTCGGGTTAACGGTGACCAACATTCTGGTGAACAGCCTTCAACAACTGGGCGTTTACCTTATGTCTGCCAGTTTACGGCGTGAAAGAATCAATAGTGTTAACAAAGTAAACAATGTCTAAAAGTCTCAAAAACTTAGATGGAAGGAAGAATCATGGTTAGTTCGCAGAAAGCTAAGAAAGTTGCTGCTGACGCCGTTGAATTCCTCGAAGTCCTAGACACAGCTGGAGTTATCGTTGACGCGGATAACCAGGTAGTCAACCAAAGCCCAAAAGCTAAAGACATGGGGCTAGTTGAATACGAGAAGGTTATAAGCACAGAACTCGTTGAGATCATGAACGAGGCTCGCAGTGCTAACACAAGCGTGACTCTAGAGTTTTTCTTTTCAAAGAACATCCGATCCCCAAAGCTTTACGTTTCTGCGAGAGCTACCAGGCTTTCTGAAGAACTTGTAATTCTTCTTGTCGAAGACAGAACAGAAGCCAAACGTCTTGATGAAACCAGAAGAGATTTCGTTGAAAACATCTCTCACGAACTAAAAACACCAATCAGTGCAATCTCACTTTTGGCTGAAGCGCTGCAGGTCGCTATAGATGACCCTGAGCAAGTGAAGAAGTTTGCTAAGAACTTGCAGCGCGAATCAAAGCGCTTAGGTTCACTTGTGACCAAGATTATTCAGCTTTCCAGAATTCAAGCAGGTGATCTTCAAGGTGAGATTGAAGTATTTGATTTAGGACAGATAGTCGATGAGGCTATTGAGTTAAACCAATTCCTTGCCGATTCCAAAGGTGTGAAGATTTCTTCGGACACTAGTGCAGAAATATTGGTGCAGGGAGATGCTGGACTACTGTCAATGGCTCTGAAGAACCTTATCGAAAATGCAGTTCTATACAGCGATGCTGCTAGCAACGTTGGTGTTGGTTTAGCAGAAGTAAATGACTTTGCCGAGGTAACTGTTATTGATAAAGGTATTGGTATTCCTTTGGATCAGCAGGAACGAATCTTCGAACGTTTTTATCGAGTTGACCCATCAAGATCTAGAGAAACTGGCGGCACTGGTCTCGGTCTTTCAATTGTCAAACATGCTGCAAACAACCACGGTGGAGAGGTGAGCGTCTTCTCAAGACCTAATCTAGGTTCAACATTCACACTTCGAATCCCTACCTATCACGAAGAAGATAATCAGGAGGATAAGCAATGACAAAGGTACTAGTTGTTGAAGACGAAGCTGGCATGAGAGAGCCTCTGGTTTATCTCCTGAGAAGCGAAGGTTATGAAGTTATTGAAGCTGAGGATGGGGAAGAAGCGGTAACCCTCTTCCAGAAAGAGGGAGCAGATCTAGTTCTTCTAGACCTGATGATTCCTAAGCTAAACGGTAAAGATGTCTGCAAAGCGCTAAGAGTAACTTCTGATGTTCCAGTAATCATGCTCACAGCTAAAGACACTGAAATCGATAAAGTCATTGGTTTTGAAATTGGTGCTGATGACTACGTCACTAAGCCTTACTCCAAGAACGAACTACTAGCTCGGATGAAGGCAGTGCTTCGCAGAAATGGCGGCCCAAGAGCAGCCGAGAATGGAATCCTAGAAGCCGGACCAATCCGCATGGACATTGAAAGACACACAGTGTTCTTCAACGGTGAAAAGGTAGCCATGCCTTTGAAGGAATTTGAATTACTTGAACTGTTGCTAGAGAACAGAAACAGAGTTCTCACCAGAGGGCAGATTATTGACCGAGTGTGGGGAGCTAATTACTTTGGCGACACTAAAACTCTTGATGTTCATATCAAGCGTCTTAGAACAAAGATTGAAGAAGACCCTGCAAGACCGGTTCACTTGCTAACTGTTAGAGGTCTTGGTTACAAGTACGAAGTTTAATTAGCGCCTAGTTTGGCAACTAGATCTGCATACTCAACTAGCGTTGCATCCATAACAGGAATGTTGATGCTTGCCTCTTGCGTATCGGTATAAACCAGTACTGTTCGTACATCGCCTGGTGTTCCACCTAGGTTCAAATCAAGTGGCTCGGTGTCTTGGTATCCAAAGTTCAATACCTGATAAGGGCCCACTGTGTATTCACGGTAACCAGGAGTTCCATCAGCACTGGTGTATTTGATAGCAAAGGTGATCTCTTCATTGCCTGAGTTAGCAAAAGCTGCAACAACTCCGGAGTTACCCTGTTCGTCTTGCAAAGATATTAGGTTTCTAGCCTTTAGTTTGCCGATATCGGCCTGAGCTCCATCACTAGGGGCGTAGTAGTCAAGGGAGGCAACTGGACTTGTGAAATTACAACCCGAAGTTCCAAGAACTGCGGCTATTGCGATGCTTGATGCTAAGAGAGCTCTACGAACTAGCAATTTTCCTCCTGTTGAATACCCCCTAATTCTATCTGCTGAAAAAATTGAACCTGTGGTAAACTGGCGGTTTGCGAAGGGAAAGCTATCAATGACTATCACACACGAGTTCAAAGCGGGAATCGCCACCGTGTTCAGAGATGGCAAAAAGGTAATCGAGTATAAGAAGGGTATGACTATCGTCTACCCGCACCACGGTGCAGCTCACATCCTGGACATCAAGAAGAGACTGGTTAGAGGAGAGAACAAGCTTTCACTAAACCTCCTAGTTGAGCAGGGAAACCTTGAGATTTGGGTTCCCGTTGAGAACTCAATCGACAGCCAAGACGGTGTTGGAATCAGACTTGTGATCGACGCCAAGGGTGTGCGCCAAGTTGAAAAGGTCCTCAAAGAGCCTTTTATCGAAGAACCAACCAACTGGTCAAGAAGATTCAAGGCCAACCAGGAAAAGCTTGGTTCAGGCGATGTTATGAAGGTTTCTGAAATCGTTCGTGACCTCTGGAGAAGACAGCAGGATCGTGGTCTTTCAGCAGGTGAAAAGCGCATGCTTTCCAAGGCAATGCAAATCCTTGCTTCAGAGTTGGCTCTCGCGCTAAGTGTTGATGAAGCTGGCGCTCAGGTTCACATCGAAAAGGTTTTAGCTAAAGGTTCTCTGTAAAAGCTAGCCATACCCAAAGTAGGAGGCAGGGAATGAGCAAAATTGCTGTCATTCTTGTTGCCGCTGGCGACGGAAACAGATTACAAGCCGGCATCCCCAAAGCTCTAGTCAAAATATCGGATAAGACGCTTTTAGAGCATGCCCTGCAAAACATCATTCAGGTCCAAGACCTTGTTCAAGTTGTTGTCGCATCTCACGAAGATCGGGTTGAAGAGTTTGCAACTATCGCCAACGCATTTGTAGGGGACAAAGTTGAACTTGCTTTTACCCCAGGTGGGCTATCAAGACAGGGTTCAATTGCCAATGCGCTGAAAGAAGTAACAACTTCTGCTGATGTTGTTCTTATTCACGATGTGGCAAGATGTTTTGCTCCAGCTGCTGTCTTCGACAGAGTGGCTCAAGCAGTAATTGAAACTGGATCTGCCGTTATCCCCGTGCTACCTGTTGTGGACACTATAAAGAATGTCAATCAAGATGTTGTGCTTGGCACTGTTGATCGAGATGGTTTACGCATTGCCCAAACCCCGCAAGGTTTCTCTAGAGAACAGATTGTAAAAGGTTATGAAGCTGCGACATCCGATTACACCGATGATGCCAGTCTGATTCACGCTCAAGGTGCTTTAGTTTCAACTGTGCTAGGTGATGCAATTGCATTCAAAATTACTGTGCAAGCTGATCTTGAATATGCAGAGCTACTGCTAGGAAACAAAGTAGAACAACGAACAGGTATTGGCACGGATGTTCATCGCTTCTCCGAAGATCAAAACAAACCTCTATACCTAGGAACTGTTCTTTGGCCTGGGGAAGTAGGACTTGAAGGACACAGCGATGGTGACGCTTTAGCTCATGCTGTTGTTGATGCAATGCTTGCTGCTGCAGGACTTGGAGACATTGGCTCTAACTTTGGTGTGGATAAGCCTGTATATGCAGGAGCTAACGGGTCAGTATTCATAACTGAAACCCTCAAGCTTATAGCCGCTAAGGGCTGGAACGTAGTGAATGTAAGCGTTCAGTTGATTGGCAATAAACCAAAGCTTTCGCCTCGAAGAGAAGAAGTTGAGCAAGCCATGACTGCGTTAGTGGGTGCTCCAGTAAGCGTTGGGGCCACCACTACCGATGGTCTAGGCTTCCTTGGTTCTTCAGAGGGAGTGGGGGCTGTAGCCACCGCACTTATTGAAAAGTCCACAGGTAGGCTCTAGTCGTGGCCCTAGAACTCTTTGACTCTAAATCCCAAGAACTTAGAGTATTCAAACCGCTTACCTCAGGCCATGTCGAAATGTATGTCTGTGGACCAACAGTTCAATCTGCTCCTCACCTGGGTCATCTTCGCAGTGCACTGGTTTATGACATTTTGGCCAGATGGCTGAAAGCATCTGACTATACGGTAACAATGGTTAGAAACGTCACCGACATTGACGACAAGGTTTTAGTAAACGCAGGGGATAGAGACTGGCGTGAGTTTGCTAAAGAAGTTGAAGCAACATTTGATGATGCGTATCACAAGCTCAACATCCTAGAACCAACTCATACACCTCACGCAACAGAGCACATCGACGACATGATTGCCTTAGTAGAGAAGCTAATCAAACTAGGGCATGCCTATCAAGCTTCTGACGGCAGTGCGAATGTTTTCTTTGACACTGCTTCTTGGCCTAACTATGGTGAACTAACTAACCAGAAGTTAGAGAACATGGAAGGTGAAACAGATGTCAGCCATGGCAGAAAATCACCTAATGATTTTGCACTATTCAAAGCTCACAAACCAGAAGAACCAGCAACGGCTGCATGGAAAACTCCTTGGGGCTTAGCTCGACCTGGTTGGCATATCGAATGTTCTGCGATGGCGAAACACTTCTTAGGTGAATCATTTGATATTCACGGTGGTGGTTTAGATCTTCGTTTTCCTCATCACGAGAACGAGTTGGCTCAATCAAGAGCAGCAGGGGATAACTTTGCTAACTTCTGGTTACACAACGCACTAGTAACCATCAGTGGCAACAAGATGTCTAAGAGTTTAGGTAACGGTGTTTCAGTTGATGATCTAACTAAAGCTGGAAGCTGGGGAGCGATAAGGTATTGGCTACTATCTGCTCAATACAGGTCTAACTTGGACTATTCCGATTCATCCATAAGAGATGCTCAAGTAGCACTAGAGCGCATAACTGGCTTCCTAAAGAGAACCACAAACACCAAGCAGGTGGAGATCAACTACGAGTTCATCCCTCAAGAGTTCAAGGCGGCTATGGACTCAGATCTCAATGTTCCGGGTGCACTTGCTGTAATCCATGAGAGAGTTAGAGCAGGTAACACTGCTTTTGATAGCAATGATGAAACCAAGCTTTCAGAATGTGTTGAACAAGTCAAAGCTATGGTTCATGTATTAGGCCTGACATTTGCCTATCAAGAACCACTTATTAGTGAAGAATTGACTAAGCAGGTCGAAGACCTGATTCAACAAAGACAAGAAGCCAAGCTGGCTAAGGATTTTGCTCGAGCTGATCAGATCAGGCTTGAACTAGAAGCATTGGGCGTAACGCTCAAAGATATGAAAGATATAACGATGTGGAGTTTTAATGGCTAGGAAACCAGGCCGTCCAGGCGCAGCAAAGGCTAAAAAGGGTGGCTCTAAGGGAGCACCTAAGGTTGGCACCGGAGGCAAAGGCCGTCAGGCTCTTGAAGGTCGTGGACCAACACCTAAGGCTGAAGACCGCAAGTATCACCCAGCTGCCAAAGCTAAGGCACTGAGAGAGCGCAAAGCATCGGTAACCCCTCGGGTAGCTAAGGCTAAGCCAGGCACCGCGCTGACAGCCAAGAAGGGTGAGTTCCTAGCACCTGGTTCCAGAACAGCAGGTAACGCTGGAGGGGCAGCTCGATCTGGCAGAAGAGTGCAGAAGGCAGCTGAATCTGGTGAGGTTCTTTCAGGTCGTAACTCAGTGCTTGAGGCGCTGAGAGCAAAAGTGCCAGCAACATCTTTATTCATCGCAGCTCGCATTGAAATGGATGACCGAGTCAAAGAAGCTATCTCATTAGCCAATGCCAGAGGCATTTCGGTAGGTGAAGTTACTCGTCCAGAGATGGACCGTATGACAGGTCACGATGCAGTGCACCAAGGTGTTGCTCTGCAGGTTCCTCCATATAACTACCAGCACCCAAGTGAGCTTTTAGACAAGATTCTGGCCAGAGGTCAAAAGCCTCTGCTAATTGCTCTGGATGGAATCACTGACCCTAGAAACCTGGGTGCAATTATTCGTTCAGTAGCAGCTTTCGGAGGTCAAGGAGTTATCGTTCCGCAAAGAAGATCTGTTGGTGTTACCGCATCTGCTTGGAAGACTTCAGCTGGTGCTGCATCAAGAGTTCCAGTAGCGTTGGCAGCAAACCTAAATGCAACCATAAAGGAATTCCAAAAGCGTGGACTATTTGTGGTTGGTCTAGATGGTGGGGGAGACATGTCGCTACCAACTTTCAAGTTGGGCAATGAACCACTACTTCTTGTTATCGGTAGCGAAGGTAAAGGTCTATCACGTCTAGTTCAAGAGAACTGCGATGCAATTCTTTCTATTCCAATTGCTAGAGACACCGAATCTCTAAACGCTGGTATCGCGGCATCTGTTGCGCTATACGAGGTATCTAAGGCAAGAATCAAAAACATCAAGTAAAGACTTAAATAAGAAATGCCCCGACTAAATAGCCGGGGCATTTCTTGTTTAATTACTTAGTCTTTTTAGCCACAGGCTTCTTGACAGCAGGCTTAGCAGCTGCTTTCGCAGCAGGCTTAGCAGCTGCTTTCGCAGCAGGAGCTTTCTTAGCTGCTGGCTTTGCAGCAACAGCCTTCTTGGCAGTTGCTGGAGCATCGTTGTTTAGACGAAGACCAGAGGCTACATCGAATAGGTGAGTGATTCCACCCTGAGGCTTTAGGTAAACCTTGTCGCCTGAACGAAGTGAGCTAATCGAACCGATACGAGCGATAACGTCGGTCTTTTTACCTTCGATTACAGCTGAACCGTATAGGAACGCATCTGCACCAAGCTCTTCGATAACATCGATCTCAACCTGGATACCTTCACTCTTAGAAATCACTAGATCTTCAGGGCGAAGACCAACAGTGATTGACTTCTCCTTGGTCTTTCCAAGAACAGCTGTGTTAATCTTTAGAGTTGAGTTACCGAACTTGACGCCACCAGCAACAATCTTTAGTGAAAGCAAGTTCATCGCAGGTGAACCGATGAAGCCAGCAACGAATACGTTTGCTGGACGCTCGTAAAGTGCACGTGGAGTGTCAACCTGCTGAAGGACACCATCTTTCAAAACTGCAACGCGGTCACCCATGGTCATAGCTTCAACCTGGTCGTGAGTTACGTAAACAGTGGTAACACCTAGACGACGCTGCAATGACGCAATCTGAGTTCTAGTTGCAACACGAAGCTTTGCATCAAGGTTTGATAGGGGCTCATCCATAAGGAATACTTCTGGCTTACGCACAATCGCACGACCCATAGCAACACGCTGACGCTGACCACCAGAAAGTGCCTTTGGCTTACGGTCTAGGTATGGCTCAAGGTCGAGTAGCTTTGCAGCTTCAAGAACACGTGCTGCACGCTCATCCTTTTTCACACCGGCAATCTTTAGAGCGAAGCCCATGTTTTCTGCAACGGTCATGTGTGGGTAAAGAGCGTAGTTTTGGAAAACCATCGCAATGTCGCGGTCCTTAGGTGGAACCTGGGTTACGTCGCGGTCACCAATCAAGATGCGACCTTCGTTGACCTCTTCAAGGCCAGCGAGCATACGTAGAGTTGTGGTCTTTCCACAACCTGATGGACCGACGAGTACTAGGAATTCTCCGTCCTTTACAGTCAACTCAACCTGGTCAACTGCTGGGCGGGTACCGCCCGGGTAGATCCTTGTGGCTTTTTCAAAAGTCACTGATGCCATGGTATTACTCCTTCAGCGGCAGGAACGAGCCGCACGATCCGTAGTGAATTAGTGGCTTTGGCGGATGCCAAGGCTTCTCCTATTATTACATTGCTAAGGAGTCGTTTAGACTAGAAAACCTATGCTTTTGGGTTTTCCCCAATATGCCCAGAAACAACCAGAGGTGAATTTTATGAACCAATCTCCGCGTCCGACTAGATCAGAGCAGCGTGAACAGGCTAGAGCTAAGGCTCGTGAACTGAGAGAGAAAAGAGCTAAAGGCGATAAGCGCAAGCGCCTGCTAATTTCAATTGGCTTGACCGTTGGAATCATCGCAGTTGTTGCCGGAGTAGCGGCAGCCGTATTTGCTTTCTCCACCCAAACCAACACCAACGCTGAGAACGCCAAGAAGGTTCCAGCTAACACAACAAACTTCGGTGGTGTCCTTATCGGTAAGGGTCTACTGCCAACCACTTCTGCAGAAGCTAAGAAGGTGAACCAGATTGTTATTTACCAGGACTACCAGTGCCCAATCTGTAAGCTCTTCGAAGACCCAAACTCAAACCAGATTAAATCTTGGGTAGAAAAAGGTCTAGCAACAGTTGAGTACCACCCAATCTCATTCTTGGATGGGCAGTCTCTAAACAACTATTCATCAAGGTCAACAAATGCTGCACTTTGTGTAGCGAATGCTCAGCCAGGAAAGTTTTACGACGTAAACACTGCGCTTTATGCCAACCAGCCTGATGAAAACACCGCGGGGCCTTCAGATTCAGATTTGAAGGAAACCCTCAAAGGTGCTGGAGTAACTATTGATGAAGATATGAACACCTGTATCGATCAGAAGCGTTACGCTAAATACATTGAGAACAGAACTGCTGAAGCATTCAGCCAGCCAGCTGTTACTGGAAAAGACATTCCTCGTGGAACACCTTATGTTCTAGTCAATGGAAACCTTTATGACTGGGGAGGCAAGGCAGAAGATCTAGTGAACCCTGCACGTTTTGCCCAGTTCTTCACAACTCACCAAAAGAAAACATCTAACTAAGGACATATCTTGAAGAAAACAATCTTTACAACCGTAATCGCAACAGTTATTGCTATCACTTTGGCCGCTTGTTCAGCAGGTGGAGCTAAGCAGATCGTGCTTCGCCCTGCAACTGGCGAAACAGACACTTACACAGTCGGACAGCGTGCAAACGTTGTTGGAGAGCTAGACCTGTCAGATGCAACCATCGAAAGCTTTGACATTGTCATCGAGGAGCTAGCCCCGGGTGGTTCATGGACACAGTTCCGCAAGATCACAGCTGGCAAAGGCTCAAGCAGCGTTGGCTTTGCTCTTGTGAAGCAGGAGGCTGGTGAATTCCAGTACCGCGCAATCATCAGTGGTGAAAAGTACGGACCTTTCACTTCAGCTGTTCTGAAGATAAAGTACGAGGCTAAGAAGTAAACCCAAAGAATCACAAGAAACCGGCCATCTCTATCGAGGTGGCCGGTTTCTTTTTTGCCAAAAATTGCCAAACCCTAGGCCAATCAACGCTAAACTTTTCTTCGGACCTAAGTGTCCTAGCCGACCTGGCGCAATTGGTAGCGCATCGCACTTGTAATGCGAGGGTTAGGGGTTCGAGTCCCCTGGTCGGCCCCAAAACTAAGAAGAAAACACCCAACAATTTTGTTGGGTGTTTTTGTCTTTAGATGAGTGGTTCCTATTAGGCGTTTAGACCATTTAGAGCTGCAAAGACCAAGAAGGCTGGCCATACGGCAGCTTTCAAGAGCCCTAATGCTCCGGCCCAAAAGTCAGGTGCTGTTGAAACGTAGAAAATTGCCGCACCGATAAAGCTCAGGAAGTAGATGAAACCGCCACTTGATTTTGACACTGCAACGTTGACGTTGCCAATGTTCTTTTTTACTTTTTTCTTGATTTTTTTCTTTAGCTTTGCGCTGTCAAATTCTTTCATGACTCAAAGATACCAATTGATTTAACCTAATGGCTGATTTTCTCGGTAGCCTCTGCAGTCGAGATTATTAGGGCAAATTCGCCTGAAAGATTCACGGCTGTGGTTTGGGCTAAGTCTTCAGCTGAGATCTTTACCCCATTAGCGGTCTTGGCAAAGGTATGGGTCGCATCTAATACAAACCAGGTGTCTAACCCAAGGTTGCCAGCCATCCGAGCTGTTGTTTCGCAGCACATGTTGGTTTGAATGCCACAGATTGCAACTGCTTCAATCTCTTGGGCCTTTAGCCAGGTGTGAAGATCTGGTTCACCATAGAAGGCAGAGTTGACGCTCTTAGTTACAAGCAGGTCAGGTGTGCCAGTTATTACATCTTTGAAGTCGTTGCCTTCTTGACCTGGGAATAGCACAGAGGTTGGGGAGGTGGAATTGTGTTTCACAAAAACTATTGGCTGCTTAGCCGATCTAAACGCAGCGATAAGTTTTGCAACGTTCTCCTCGCAGTCTGGATTGTTTCTCTCACCTTTAACATCATGATGTGCAAAACCCTTTTGAACATCTATGACTATTAGCGCTCTAGCAGACAAAGATTACTCAGCTTCGAAAGTGATGCTCACCGAGTTGATGCAAAAGCGATCTCCAGTAGGAGTCTGCGGTGCATCTTCAAACACGTGACCTAGGTGAGAGCCGCAAGCTCGACAAAGAACCTCAACTCGCTTCATGCCGTGGCTGTTGTCTTCTCTAAGCTCAACAGCATGATCTGCTTTAGGTTCATAAAAGCTAGGCCAACCGCAGTGTGAATCAAATTTGGTGGTGCTGGTGAAAAGTTCAGCATTACAACCGCGGCAGCGAAAGGTACCTTTACGCTCTTCATTTAGCAGCTCACCGGTGAAAGCTCTTTCAGTTCCAGCCTCCCGAAGGACATGGTATTCAAATTCGGTTAGTTCTTCACGCCACTGTTCTTCAGTCTTTTCAACTTTACGTTCGGTCATTGTTAGCTTTCTGATGGTAATCACAGGTTAGAAACCTAATATAGAACAGTTACATAAAAACAAGGAGCGAATAATGCCAGGTAGAAAGAAAGCGGATGCTATTGATCTGCTCCAACCTGACTATAAGCACGTTGGCAAACACAGAGCACGTCGAACAGCTAAGGATCGTTGGGCTGAGTTTGCGGTCCTTGCTCTATCCAGTGTCCTGCTTAGCGGGGGAGGCTACCTTGGCCTACAGTCAGCCATCAGTGCGATGGCTACACCTGCTCCGACAAAGGTTATTGTGAACGGAGTGGATTTGAGCACCCCGATCACTGTTATTGATGGCACCGGCACTCGCAAGTTTGCGATGAGAATAGGCCAGGATCTGCAGGACGCCAAGCTAGTGGTTCCTTACTCTAGAACACTTGATATGACCCTGGCTGATACTTCCATCACCATAAAGAAGGAAGAATACCGAGCATTAGCCAAGCGAATCCAGCTAATCATTGGCAAACTGCCCATAGTTTTCAATGCTGACGCCAAGTACCCAATCGAGGTCAGATTAGGCGTTGGCTTCAAAATAAAGGAATAAATCCCTCTATAACGGTCCCGTTATCTGCCCAATATTCACTTGCACAGATAGACCAAAACAGCCCTAGACTAAACACAGTCGAAAAAGATTCGTTTGCTACAACACTCGAAATCAAACTTTTGGATAAAACCTGAGGTGAGACTGCAGTGAAGGAAGTACCGGATCTGATTCAAAAAGTAATAGGAGCATCAAATGGCACAAGGAACCGTAAAGTGGTTCAACTCTGAAAAGGGTTTTGGATTCATCACACAGGACGGCGGAGCAGACGTATTCGTACACTTCTCAGCAATCCAGTCAGAAGGATACAAGGAGCTTAGAGAAAACCAGCGCGTTGAGTTCGAAGTTAAGAACGGCGACAAGGGCCCACAGGCTGACAACGTACACGTTATCTAATAACAAGTTTCACAATCTAGAGCCATCCTTTCGGGGGTGGCTCTAGTGCTTTAAGCCCAGACTTGCAATCAGAGGTTTTCAGTGCCAAAATGGGATTAGCACTCGCCTTATGAGAGTGCTAACTATCCAACACTTACCCGTCCAGGAGGGCGTAACCCAACATGGCAAAAATCATTAGCTTTAACGAAGAGGCACGTCGCGGTCTTGAGCGTGGCTTGAACATCCTTGCTGACACAGTTAAGGTCACCCTTGGCCCACGTGGTCGCAACGTAGTACTTGAAAAGAAGTACGGTGCACCTACTATCACCAACGATGGTGTTTCTATTGCGAAAGAAATTGAACTAGATGATCCGTTTGAGCGCATTGGTGCTGAACTGGTTAAAGAAGTTGCTAAGAAGACTGACGATGTTGCAGGAGATGGTACTACCACTGCAACCGTTCTAGCCCAGGCACTTGTTAAAGAAGGCTTGCGCAACGTAGCAGCTGGAGCTGACCCAATTAGCCTAAAGCGCGGAATTGAAAAGGCAGTTGAAGCAGTTATTGCTGAACTGTTCAAGCAGGCTAAGCCTGTTTCATCCAAAGAGCAGATTGCAGCAACTGCATCTATCTCTGCAGGAGATACCACTATCGGTGAAATCATTGCTGACGCTATCGACAAGGTCGGTAACGAAGGTGTTGTAACAGTTGAAGAAGGTAACACCTTTGGTATTCAGCTAGAACTAACTGACGGTATGCGTTTTGACAAGGGATACATCTCAGGTCTATTCGTAACTGACCCAGAGCGCCAAGAAGCAGTTTTGGAAGATGCACTGGTTCTGATTGCTAACAGCAAGATCTCTCAGGTTCCTGAGATTGTTCCTATCGTTGAGAAGGTAATGCAGTCAGGTAAGACTCTTCTGATCATTGCTGAAGATGTTGAAGGACAGGCTCTTGCAACTCTAGTTTTGAACAAGATGCGTGGAACCTTCAAGTCAGTAGCTGTAAAGGCTCCAGGCTTTGGTGACCGTCGTAAGGCAATGCTTCAGGACATCGCAATCTTGACCGGTGCAACTGTAATCACAGAAGAACTGGGCCTAAAGCTTGAGAACGCAACTCTAGACATGCTAGGAACTGCTCGCAAGATAGTTATTACCAAGGACGAGACAACAATCGTTGATGGTGCTGGTAACAAGGAGCAGATTGCAGGACGTGTCGAGCAGATTCGTCGCGAGATCACAAACACTGACAGCGACTACGACCGTGAGAAGCTTCAGGAGCGTCTAGCCAAGCTAGCCGGTGGTGTTGCTGTTATTCGTGCCGGTGCTGCTACCGAAGTTGAACTAAAAGAGCGTAAGCACCGCATCGAAGATGCAGTTCGTAACGCCAAGGCTGCAGTTGAAGAAGGTATCGTCGCCGGTGGTGGTGTTGCACTTATCCAAGCTGGTAAGGCTGCCTTTGAAACTCTAAAGCTTGTTGGTGATGAGGCAACCGGTGCAAACATCGTACGTGTTGCTATCTCAGCTCCACTAAAGCAGATTGCTATCAACGCAGGACTTGAGCCTGGTGTAGTTGCCGAGAAGGTAGCTAACCTCCCTTCAGGACATGGTCTGAACGCCGCAACAGGAGAATACGTTGACATGCTTGCTGAGGGAATCAACGACCCTGTGAAGGTAACCCGCTCTGCTCTGCAGAACGCTGCATCTATCGCAGGTCTTTTCCTAACCACCGAAGCCGTTGTTGCTGAAAAGCCTGAACCTGCAGGTGCTCAAATGCCTCAGGGCGGCGGAATGGATTACTAAAACTTAGTCTGGATCGCTCCGGCTAAAAGGGGTGGAACTTTTATTAGTTCCACCCCTTAACCATTTCTTGGATTAGCCCATGAATAGGCGTTGGTTAGCCAACTCGATCTCACTGTATTGGTTAGCTGCCAAGCGCAGTGCTTGACCTAGTTCACCTAGCTGTGCATCGACTGTGGTTGCTGTAACTTTCCAACGAGTAACAAGCTCTTGAAAGCTGTTTGCCGCAGATCCGCGCCAAACATCCTGCAAGCCAGTTAGCTGAACGTGGAGTCCATCAACTTCTGCTTGTAGCTTTGCAATTGTTGCTTGGATTGTGCTGTTCGCGGCAAGTACATGCTCGCTGTCTACTTGAATTTGTGCCATTTGTTTACCTCCTTCGGTAAACATGCTCACAGCAATCTAGAACTTTTTGTGAAGCGAATCTCTGATTGTGGGTAACTAAAGTTCGATGGGGATAACTAGTTCGGAATTGTGATTTTGAATGTAGCGCCACCACCGGGGGTTTCTTCTGCCACAATCTTTCCCTTGTGAGCTTCAACTATTCCTTTGGCAATAGCTAAACCTAATCCTGATCCACCGGTGTCTCTGTTTCTAGAGTTATCGCTGCGATAAAAACGTTCAAATACTTTTGAACGAAGCTGCTTTGGAATACCCTCGCCATGATCAATAACCTTGATGATTGTGCTTGAGTCTTTGTTCCCCAGAGCAACCGAAATCTCTTTGCCACCTGCAAAGGTGCAGGCATTGGAGAGTAGGTTAGTCAGTACCTGGATGATGCCGGGTTCGTCAAAGATTGCAGGTACTGGTTTACTTAGCGATTTGCCTGAAAGATCAGTTATTAAAATCTTGGTCTTAGGGAATCCAGCCGAGACGTTTTTAACTACTGTTTCTGAAACTGCTTGGATGTCGCCCTCGGTGATGTTCAGTTTCGCATTCTCATCTAGTCGAGCCAAGGCTAGGAGAGACTCGACAAGGGAAGACATTCTGATGGCTTCGTTCTCGATGCGACTCATCGCATCATCGACTTGGGCTTTGGACTTGAAGGCCCCTTTGCGATAGAGCTCAGCGTAACCGCGCAGGGTGACTAGGGGAGTTCTAAGTTCATGGCTGGCATCTGCTACCAACTGTTGCATACGGCTTAGGGTTTTGTTTCTCGACTGAATTGAATCTTCGATAGATCCAAGCATCTCGTTGAGCGAGTTGTTTAGTCTTGCGATTTCAGTTTTACCTTCAACAGGAGGCAGCCTGCGGTCAAATTTACCTTGGCGAACAGCATCAGCAGCAGCGGAGACTTCTCTTAGTGGCCTCAGGGCAGATGAAATGGTTAGCCAGAGGGCAAAACCACTTACAATCAGCAAAAGCCCGCTAAAGCCAAAGGCGATAGTTCTGTATTGACTTATGATGCCTTGGTGTTGCTGGGTAGGAATACCTACAACGACAGAACCAGCTAGGTTATCTTCAACTAAGGCAACCAGACGCCACTCATCGGCTTCTTCCTCGCTAGGTTCAGTTTTTTTGATGTTAGCAGTGAAAGGTAAGCCCTTAGTTGCTTGAACAGCCAGCACATTGAATTCAGAGAAGTTTGGAACATCACGATCATAAATAGGTGTGCCAACTAAGCCGATCCAAATTCGTCCCTGCGGATCGAGAAATGCAATGTAATAATCGCCAGGCAAAGGTGGAATCTTTACTAGACCTGCATCTATTCGTGGTTTGACTGTTAGTGGATTTTCTTTAGCTAGCAATTTGGCAGCAGTCACCAATTGTTTGTCAGTGTTTTGCTGCAGATAAGTTCTAAGCACAGCCACAGTGCCGATGATGCTTACACCAAGAAGTAGTGTGATGATACCAACTGACAATGTAGTCAGACGAGTTCGAAGCGAGATACGTCCCCAGAGCTTACTTACAAAGTTAGGTACAGGAACTGTTCCAGGCATTTACTCTTCGTTCTTGAATGTGCGATACATATATCCAACACCACGTTTTGTATGGATAAGTTGATTCTTGCTTAGTGGGTCGATTTTTTTACGTAGGTAAGACACATAACTTTCAACGATTCCCTGTTCACCGTTGAAGTCATATTCCCAGACGTGATCCAAGATCTGGTCTTTGCTCATGACCCGGTTAGCATTGCCCATTAGGAATCTCAATAGCTTGTATTCGGTAGGGGATAGATCTATCTCTTTTCCATTGACGAATACTTCGTGCGCATCTTGGTTGATCTTGATTTCGCCAACTTCAAAGATGCTCTCTTCGGCATCTTGCTTTCTAGTTCTTCTAAGAATTGCGTTGATTCTGGCAATAACCTCATCGATGCTAAATGGCTTAGTCATGTAGTCATCGCCACCAACTGTTAGCCCGGTTACTTTGTCCCCACGGTCATCTCTTGCACTTAGGAAGAGAACCGGTAAATCTAGGTTCATTGATCGAAGCTTCTTGGTAACGCTGAAGCCTGATTGGTCAGGGAGCATCACATCTAGAACCATGATGTCTGGCTTAGCCTTCTCAGCTACTGCCACCGCTTCAGCCCCTGTCCCAACCGAATAGACACTGAAGCCAGCAAATTTCAAACCAGCTTCTAGTAGGTCTCTGATGTTCTTTTCGTCATCGACGATTAATACCTTTGGGTTCTTCATGCTCTAAATGTGCCAGCCAATACTCCGTTAAGTCTGGATGTTTCCTGTGTGTTATCTGAGAGATTATTTGCTATAAATCAACAGCGTCAAGGATTTCATAGGCATAGCCCTGTTCGGCTAGGAACCTTTGCCTGTTTTGAGCGAAGTCCTGATCCACCGTATCTCTGGAGATAAGGGTATAAAAGCTAGCAGTGCGCCCATCGGCCTTAGGCCTGAGAATGCGGCCTAGTCTTTGAGCTTCCTCCTGGCGTGAACCATAGGAGCCTGAAATCTGAATCGCAACTGAGGCTTCGGGTAAATCAATCGAGAAGTTGGCAACTTTAGATACCACTAGAACACCTAGGCGACCTTCTCTAAAATCAGCAAATAATCTTTCACGTTCACCGATTGGGGTATCACCGGTGATCAACGACGCTTTGAGCGCACCGGCAACTGCGTGAAGCTGATCAATGTATTGCCCGATGATAAGTGTTGGTTCCCCTGCATGCTTAGCCAAAAGTTTTTGAATTACAGGAATTTTAGCTGGCGAACTTGCAGACAAGCGGTATCGATCTTCTTGGTTAGCAATGGCATATTCAAAATGCTCATCGACTGGCAAATCAATTCTGACCTCATAGCAAGCAGCCGGAGCGATATATCCTTGAGCCTCAATTTCTTTCCAAGGGGCATCAAATCGTTTAGGCCCAATTAGAGAAAATACATCACCTTCTTTACCGTCTTCTCTAACTAAAGTAGCTGTAAGTCCAAGTCTTCTTCGTGCTTGAAGATCAGCTGTCATTTTGAATATCGGAGCAGGTAACAGATGCACCTCGTCGTAGATAATCAAACCCCAGTCATGATCATTCAATAGTGCTAAGTGGGCATACTCCGCTTTGCGCTTGGTAGTAAGAATCTGATAGGTGGCAATAGTTACAGCGGCTACCTCTTTCATAGAACCGCTGTATTCACCAATCTCTTCTTCGGTAAGTGTGGTGCGCTTTAGTAACTCAGATTTCCACTGTCTTGCTGAGACAGTGTTGGTAACCAGAATCAAAGTATTGGTATTGGCCTTAGCCATGGTGGCAGCACCGACAATGGTTTTACCAGCACCGCAGGGGAGCACCACTACACCAGATCCGCCATCCCAAAACTTTTCAACGGCTAATGCTTGATAATCCCGAAGGTTCCAGCCATCTTGCACTAAATCAATCTCATGGGGGATACCTGGGGTGTAACCAGCAAGATCTTCTGCCGGCCAGCCTAGCTTTAGTAACTCTTGTTTGATTTGACCTCTAGCCCAGTCGGCTATGCGCCAGGTGTTTGGATCAATTCGATCCAACAGCAGGTCATTTACTTTTCTCTGCCTAGTTGTTTCAAGCAGAACAGCTGGTTCAGCCGAATAAAGCTCCAAATCGCCAGAGTCGCCTTTTCTAATAACCAGACGTCCATACCTAGACATGGTTTGTTCGATATCAACTCTGATGCTGGCAGGGATTGGAAACTTACTGTATTTATCTAATACCCCTAATACAAAATCACTGTCGTGCCCTGCTGCTCTGGCGTTCCAAAGACCTAGTTTTGTAATTCGATAGGTGTGCACATGTTCTGGAGCACGCTCAAGTTCAGCAAATACAGCTAAGTCATGGCGAGCGTCGGTTGCTTGAGGATGGTCAACTTCAAGCAGAGCAGTTTTATCGCTTTGTACGATTAGAGGTCCAGAAGGCATCCTTCTAGCCTAAGCGAATACCAGTGACACTGGCTAACGGTAATACTCGCTCACAGTCAGCCTGGCGATCCTTACCTCTGAGTCTGCCATTGGCAATTCCAGTGGGTTCAATTGGGAACTCTCTTCTAGCGCCATTGATCCGGAGAGACACCCAGATGGTTGCCTTGGTCTTTATTGCCATTTCAATCTGACGAACAATGTCTTGGCCCTCAGGTGCTTCACCTAAGCGTTTGTCATGAGCTCTGAGCCTATGAATATCCTCAATAACCGAGGATGTTTTGCTAAGCGAAGTTTGATTAGAGCCAGCGGCACGCCAACTGCTTACTACCTGGTCTTTACTGTCCTTACGGATTGCAGCGTATCTACTTTCTCTAAGCAGATAGTAAACAATATCCAATTCGAATCTGCTCTCTAGAGTGTTCTCTGAAGTTTTAGTTATAGACACTGTCTTTAGGGTTGAGTCGTTGAGTATTTGAGTGAGCAGGACTAGGTCTTCAGATTGAATCAGAGTTCCATTTGGAACTTCGCGTAAGACCAGTCTTCCAAATCGAGTGGCAGCCTCCCTAATCAGATAATCCACCGGTTGTGGTAAAGCCGTGCCAGATAATTCAGTTA
>Ga0304730_1000526_pt1 | contig 33373 bp, 30 predicted proteins | sample M_130628_MF_Meta_FD_190474 | JGI IMG/M metagenome (GOLD analysis project Ga0304730, IMG submission 190474) | Freshwater microbial communities from Lake Montjoie, Canada to study carbon cycling - M_130628_MF_MetaG (v2) (version 2) | ecosystem: Environmental > Aquatic > Freshwater > Lake | place...
CGCGGGGCAAGAGGTGACGGGCCTTGATCAGGCAGCGCTTACCGATTTGCGGCGCAGGCACGTGGCCATGATCTTTCAAGATCCATTGCGCGCGCTTAATCCGGTGATGACCATTGGTGCCCAGCTTGCCGAGGTGATGACCGCCGCCGGCCTGCGCGACCGTGCGCAAATTCATCGGCTGATCCTGGCTGCCCTTGAGCAGGTGGGTATTGCCGACGCTGAGATACGCTTGCGGGCCTACCCTCATGAGTTATCAGGCGGTCTGCGCCAGCGCGTAGCGATTGCCGCGGCCATGATCCGGTCGCCAGAGCTTATCTTGGCCGACGAGCCAACCACGGCGCTGGACGTCACCATCCAGGACCAGATCCTAACGCTCCTTTATAATCTTTGCCGCGACACCGGCATGAGCGTTTTGCTGGTTACCCACGATCTCGGCGTCGTCGCTGAAGTTTGCGACCGGGTCGGCGTTCTCTATGGAGGCCGACTGGTGGAGACAGGTGACGTGACAAGCGTCCTGACCTCACCGTCGCACCCCTATACCGCAGCCCTGCTCGCCTCGATGCCACGGATTGGTCAACACCAGGCCCGCCTCCAAGTTATCCCGGGACGACCACCCACACAGTCGGTCGAAGGCTGCCCTTTCGCCCCACGCTGCGTCCACGCACTGGTTGAGTGCGCAACGATCCATCCAGTCCTTGTCCCTCACGGGGTCGACCAGGCTTCCGCATGCTGGCGCCATGATCAACTGCGAACGGTTCTCGCTGAGGAGGCCTATATTGGATAGTGGGCTTGTTTTGCAGCTGAAGGGCGTGTCCAAGGCCTTTCGAGTCGGTCAGCGGACCCTGACACAGCGGCGTCCAGAGTTGCGCGCTTTGGTCGATATCGATCTCAAGGTCGAGGCCGGGAAGACCCTTGGAATCGTTGGGGAATCTGGCTGCGGCAAGTCCACGCTGGCGCGCATTATTGTGGGTCTGACCAAACCGGACGAGGGTTCGATCATCTATGAAGGTACCGATCTGACGCCTATGCCTCGACGGCCTTTGGCGGCCGCACTTGGACTGCAGATGGTCTTCCAAGACCCCTATTCGGCGTTGAATCCGCGCATGCGGATCGGAGACTCGATTCTCGAGCCCCTGCTGGTCCACAAGGTGGTGCCGCGATCCCAAGCGCCTCAGGAGCGCGACCGATTGCTGGATATTGTGGGGCTCTCACCTTCGTTGGCCAATCGTTATCCGCACGAGCTTTCAGGAGGGCAGCGCCAGCGCGTTAACATCGCGCGCGCGCTTTCAGTACGCCCCAAGATTTTGATCGCGGACGAGGCCGTGTCTAGTCTCGACGTCTCCGTGCAGGGGCAGATCCTCAATCTGTTTTCGGACCTTCGAGACCAACTGGGCCTGACCCTGATCTTCGTCAGTCACGATCTCAATGTTGTTGAACACCTCTGTGACCGTGTCGCTGTGATGTATCTCGGGCGGATCGTAGAGGAGGGCAGGGCGTCGATCCTACGCGATGGTGCCGCACACCCCTACACCCGAGGCCTAGCTTCAGCCATTCCGCAGCCGACGCCTGGCCGGCGGCGGTCTCAACCGGCGATCAGCGGCGAGCTACCCAGCCCAACCAATCCGCCTTCAGGCTGTGCCTTCCGAACCCGTTGCGCCGCGAGCCAACCGGTCTGCGCCGGTGCGACTCCGCTCCTAGACCTGGTCGGGCCTGACCATAGGGCGGCCTGCTACTTTCCCATCGCACCACACCCATCTCATCCACAATCCGTTGGCAGCAGTGCTGTTGTCGATGATCTGACAGTGAGCCGATCGTCATGACCCAAATGCCCATACGCGAAGACGATTTCTATGCCTCGATGGGCCTCAGGCCGGTGATCAATGCCGCTGGTCATGCCAGTCGGCTGGGCGGCACCCGATTGGCTAAGCCAGTCATTGACGCCATGGTCGACGCCTCGCAGCGCTTCGTGCCGATCGCTGAGATGCAGGCGCGAGCCTCCGAACTGATCGTCGAGTTCATGGGCGCGGAGGCCGGTTGCGTAGCGTCAGGCGCAGATGCTTGCCTGACCCTAGCCGCCGCCGCCTGTATGACCGGCGACAACCGAGCGGCCATGGATCAACTGCCGGAAACGACCGGGTTGAAGAACGAGATCGTGATGCACAGGGCCCATCGGATGTCCTACGACCATGCCCTGCGTCTGTCGGGCGCGCGCCTGGTTGAATTTGGCTATCTCACCACATCCAGCGGCGCGGGCGCCTACCGATGGCAGATGGAGGCGGCTATTACCGAGCGAACGGCGGCTTGCTTCTACGTCGGCATCCCGATGGATTCCACACTCGATTTCAAGACCTTCGTGGAGATATCGCACAGCCGCGGCTTGCCGGTGATCGTCGATGGAGCCCCAACTCAGGTTCCGGCGGAAAACTTCAAGCGCTGGATCGACATGGGTGCCGACCTCGTCGCCTGCGCGGGGGGGAAATTTATTGGTGGACCGGCGGCGACGGGCTTCTTGGCGGGGCGCCGCGATCTGGTGAGGGCCGCGGCTCTACAGCAACAGGATGCTTTCGTTCACCCTGAGGTCTACAGCGAACCCTTTGGTCTCGATGAGGGTCAGAGCGAGCCGCCCCATAATGGCATCGGCCGGGTGCTTAAGGTCGGCCGCGAGGAACTGGCCGGGCTGATGGCCGCCTTGCAGCTTTGTGCGTCACGTGACTACGCCGCCGAGCGCCAGCAAAGGATCGCCCTCTCTCAGCGCCTGTCGCAGGCCATCAAACAGCGCAATTTTGACAGCGTCACGGTCAAGGATGACGACCCTGTCAACGCCGTCACGCTTATCTTTGGAACGCCTCAGCATGCAGCACGGGTCGTGCGCGAGCTGCAGGATGGAGCGCCGCGCGTCTTCGTGCTCAATGCCCGGATCAGTCAGCGCGAAATCATGATCTTACCGCACTGTGTCTTGTCAGAGGAGGTTACTCCCCTCGAGCGGCGGCTGCTGGACTCGATCGCAGTAGCGGTCGGAACCTAAGGAGGCCTAGATGCTCGACGCACATCAGCATTTCTGGGAAGTCGCGCGCGGCGATCATGCGTGGGTGTCGCCCGACTATCCTGCTCTGTACGGAGACTTCGGACCCGAAACATTAGCCCCTTTGATGCAGGCAACTGGTGTCACCGCTACAGTGTTGATCCAGGCTGCCGAGAGCGAGAGTGAGACCGACTACCTTCTTGGGATCGCTGACCAGACCGACTTCATCCTTGGCGTTGTTGGCTGGATTGACATGCTCAGCGAGGATTTTGGTGAGCGGCTTGACCACTATCGTAGGCAGCCCAAATGGGTCGGGCTACGGCCTATGCTACAATCGCATGACCCTTCATTGATCGCTGATCCGCGATTCCGCCAAGCCCTGAAGCGGGTGGCGAAAAGTAACGTGCCGTTCGATATACTGACCTTCCCGCGCCATCTGTCGGCGATGTTCGACGCCCTGCAGGCGACGCCCGGCGTGCACGGCATCATCGATCACATTTCTAAGCCTGACATGACAGGCCCGCTCAACGCCGAATGGTGCGCAGGCATCGAAAAATTGGCGCTGATGCCGAACATTCACTGCAAGCTTTCCGGCCTTGTCACTGAAGCTGGCGCGGACTGGTCGGCCCAACGGATCCGGCCGTTCGTAGAGTTTCTTGCCGACAAATTTGGCCCCAAACGGCTGGTCTTTGGCTCAGACTGGCCCGTCTGTCGCCTGGCGGCTTCTTACGAGCAGGTCGTTGGACTGGCGCTAGACCTGCTCGGTAATATCTACGGCGCCGAAGACATCGAGTCGATCATGGAGACCAACGGTAAGGCCTTCTATCGACTGACTGCGGAGGCGATGTAATGAGCCGAATTAACTACCTCACACGGATCGAATTTGGCGAAGGCGAGATCTCCCGCTTGCCGCAGTTCCTCGCCGACTTGGGGGTCGAGCGGCCCTTGATCGCCACCGACAAGGGGCTCGTTGCCAGCGGACTTGTCGATCGTGTTAAAGGCTTGATCGGGAGCAGAGCCGTCGTCTTTGATAAAACCCCGCCCAATCCCACGGAACACGCCGTTATGGATGCCAAGGCGGCCTATGATCAGGCCGGCTGCGATGGGATCGTGGGCTTGGGCGGCGGCTCGTCGTTGGACCTGGCCAAGGCGGTTCGCCTGCTGACCGGCCACGAAGGGCCACTTGAGCAATATGCGGTCATTGCCGGCGGCGCCGCGCGGATCCATAGCAAGATCTGCCCGATGATTGCGATCCCAACGACATCTGGTACCGGCTCTGAGGTGGGTCGCGCGTCGGTTATTGTCACAGCGGGTGGACGCAAGCTTGGCATCATCTCTGACTTCATGCTGCCCAGTCTGGCGCTGTGTGATCCCGAGCTCACCTACGGACTTGGGCCCTTCCTCACCGCGGCGACCGGAATGGACGCCATAGCCCACTGCTTAGAAACCTTTATGGCACCAGCCTTTAATCCGCCGGCCGAGGCGATCGCCCTGCACGGGCTCAGTCTTGGGTTTGGATCAATCAAGGCGGCCGTCACCGACGGCACGAACCGCGCCGCGCGCCGCGACATGATGGTCTGTGCGCTCGAAGGCGCCTTGGCGTTTCAAAAGGGATTGGGCGCTGTGCATGCGCTTAGTCATCCGCTAGGTGCCATTCGTGAGCCGATCTTGCACCACGGCACGCTGAACGCGGTCTTGATGCCGGCTGTGCTTCGCTTCAACCGCGACGCTATTGGACCGAAATGGGCCGAGCTCACCAGTCGCTTGGGTGGGCAGCCCGATCAGGTAATAGCGGAGTTGAATGCCGCACTCGGCATCCCTGCCAGCTTAAACCAGATGGGTGTGACCGAAGCAATGATGCGGGCTGTGTCCGAGGCCGCGCTCGAAGACCATTGCCACTTCACCAACCCGCGGCTGGCGACCAAGGACGACTACCTGGCGATACTGATGGCGGCGGCTTAGCGCAGCCGGATGAGGAGATAGTAATGCAACGAATGGGTATGGCCCTGGGCGTTAAGCCAGAGGCGATCGCGGAATATAAGCGCCTACATCTGGCCGTGTGGCCTGAGTTTCTCGCGCTCCTCTCCGATCACGGCATCACCAACTACACCATCTTTCTGCGAGAGCCCGAGAACATGCTGTTCGGGTACTGGGAGTACGTTGGCAGCGATTTTGAAGCCGATATGGAGATCATGGCCGCTAGCCCGCTAACAGTGGCCTGGAACGCGCTCTGTATGCCGCTTCAGCAACCTCTGGCGAGCATCAACCCAAGCGAATGGTGGGCGCCGATGGAAGGCGTTTTTCACCACGATTAAACAACGTCCCGCTGGGCCTGATGAAGTCGGGGCAACCGCTTCGTCGGTCTTACTCCCCTCCAAAGTCGAAAGGAAGAAACATGGCAAATTATGCTTGGATCCTCGAGGTCCGCCCCGGATATGAGGAAGAATATAAGAAGCGGCATGACGAAATCTGGCCTGACCTCGCCCAGGACATTCGCGATTCCGGCATGCGCAACTATGCCATCTTCCGCTATGGCCTGTCCCTGTTTGGCCATTTCGAGTGCGATGACCTCGACTACGCCATCGATTATCTGGGCAAGAGCGATGCCAATAATCGGTGGCAGGCCTTCATGGCCCCAATCATGAGGGTTGAGGTCGACACCGCTAGGAACTTCCCGTTCCTGCTGCCGCTACAGTGGCATCAGGACTGAGCGCCCAAGGCGGCTCGTCGATGAAGACGAGCCGCCTGTTTCTCTGAATCCGCTTTACTCATAACCTTATGAGCCGCGCCCATGAGGGCTAGACGAACGCCACCCGCCAGTTGGGTGAGCCGTTGGTTAGCATCCTTTGAAAACGACCGTTGAACTGTGTGTCGAAGCGAACCCGTTCGGGTGACCAGTCGGGGCCGACGCGATAGTCGCCATTGCCGATAGGGATCAGTTTTTCTCGGTTTCCCCGCCATAGGGCACCATCGCGCGCATAGATCCGTATGCCGTCATAGCGGCCAGCGTAAAGGTTAAGCTCCGCCGAGGCCGGCGGTTTGAAGCCTAAGGCGGAGTTGGCGAGGTATTCGACATCACCTGCCCAGACGCGTACAGCCTTGCCGCCTTCGACCTCGAACAATAGCCCGGTGACCTTAAACTCTGGAGCCTCACAGGCGAAAAACCCGCCGCCGGACTCTTCCATTCGGCTATTGGTTCCCAGGTGGCGCAAGGTGAGTGTGTCTACACTGGGCACGAACTCCAGCTTGTCGCCCTTGGCGGAGGTAAAGACGCCGCTATACTGCTGAGGGTTAACGACAACCGGCTTAGGCGGCCTGGGCGCGGGCGGCGCAACGCCGGCGTTTAAAGACCGCAGAAGGTTGCAGGCATGTAGTGTGACATCCCTAGGACGGTAGTTGCCTGCTGCGTAGCCAATATTGGTGGATGCGAAGGCCGCAACACCGGCTTCAGGATCGATATGAAGCGAAGACACAACAGAGACCATGCCGCCGGTATGATGGAAGTAGCTGCGTCCATCAATTGGGTAGTGACCGACGCCATTGCCGTAAGTGACGCCCTTGCCATAGGCGGGGGCGTCGTTAGGATTGGCTAGGAATTTCACCGCGGCAGCGTCACTGATTACGCCGGCACCCTTGCCTTGAGCCAAACCCAGCATGAAGCGCATGAATTTCGCCATATCAGCTGTGGTCGCGGCGATTGAGCCGGCGGCATTGTCGACATCTGACCAGGGGGCCGGCTGCACCGGGCTGGGGCGCAGCATGGTGTGGTCCATCTCGTAGGGCCAATAGCCGACCGGATAGCGGTGGCGGTCGCTGGTGCGGATCGCGCCCACCGAATCCTTCATGTCCAACTTGTCGAACAAGCGCGCCTTGACCGCGTCGGCAAAGGGTCGGCCGTCGACCTCGCCGACAAGCAGGCCCAAAAGGCCATAGCCGATGTTGCAATAGTTCCAGTGTGAACCGGGGGTGTAGCTCGACCACAGACCGCCTAACTCCGAAACATAGGGGGCAATGTTGGGCATGCCGGAGGTGTGGTTTAGCAGGTGCTGCAGGCGGATCGCCTCGCCGTTCTTGACTGTGATCGCCGGAAGCGCCTGGGAGAGCAGTATTTCGGGAGACAGCTTGCCCTCTTCGAACAGCGACCAGACCGTCAGTGCGCACATCATTTTCGAGATCGACCCGACTTGACAGAGGTGATCTGGCCCATATTGGACCTTGCGGTCTATATCGGCCCAGCCGGTGTGCACGTAGCCTGTAAAGCCCTGACGATCGACCACAACGATGGTCATGCCGGGGAGGCCATAGTTGGCACTATGAGCCTGCGCATAGGCTTCCAGCGTTTTGAGCATTGCATCATGCCCGCGTCCGCCGCCGGTTTTTCTGGTCACAGCGCTCGCCGGGCTTGTTATCGTGGTCCCGGCTTGCTTGGCCTCAGCTTCTTTGGCCCGGGCTTGCGTGGCTATAGCGGCGGCTAGGGTTGCCGTTGCACCGATCATGCTTCTACGATTGATCAACACCTTGTCGCTTCCTTTGCTAGGTTCCGAAATCAAACAGGCTTCGCCCCTAAGATGGCATCTCGATCATTAGGTCAGCCAAGACTATCCTTAAATTGTATCCCGAAATAAGGAATAGTTACTCACCATTTGGGATAAGGCAATCCTTAGTCGGGGATTGCTGCCCCCTGGGCCTCAGCCACATATTCTGCGCCCCGGTAAGGAGGGATCACCCCTTGCTTGACCGCGCGGTCCGCCGCCGCCTTCACTTGGGCGACATAGGCTTGGTGGGTCGGATAGAGGCGTTTAAGTTCGTCCCGCGAGAAGGGAAAGGTTTGTCCCAGCCACGCTGAGTCCTTGGAGCTACCGAGTGTTTTGGCGATGGGCGCGTCCATGTCAGGCAATCGCACACCGCCAATTGCATTGCCATGCTGGTCGCGCTTGATGACCGGCTTTCCGCCGGTCGTCTCGAACTGGATCTTGGCTTGGGCCCTAGGCGCTGGGCCGCCGTTGATCCAGCGATGGACCTGAAGGATCGCGGCGTCGCAGGTCGGCGTCCACATAACGTCGCTCGTGTGTAGGGGGGGGGCGTTATTGGGAGCGGTGAGGCCGTCACGATCCATGATCCGCTTAATCCGCGCTTCCTGTGCTGTGGCTCCATGCGAGGCGCCAGCGATTTCCCAATAACGGAATCGGCCGGTGTCAGCTTGACGCACTGCCCGATAGGCGTTGGCTTCTGTTTCAGAGTTGATAGCCATGACCTTAGCTGTCAGGTCATCGCGGATCTTGGATTGTGCCATCCATCGCGCCATCAGACTATTCGGTGAGGCGTCCACCCATGGGGCGGATCGACCTGCGAATACCAGGGGCATCAGGGCGTCGAAAACTTTCTCGGTCTTCTGAATGCCGTTGATGTAGCTGACCAGGCGGTAGCCGGACTGAGATGCACCAATGGCGATCAGCTTGCGGACCTTGAGCCCTCCCATGGGGTCCAACTTACCCGTCCTATGCGGTCCTACCGCACGCGCGCCTTGTGTAAAGATATCATAGGACAGGGAATCTCCTGGGATTGAGAGGCTCCCGTAGCGGGCCGGATCCCAATAGACTAAGCCCTTTTCAGGCGGAAGGGGAGGGTGGAGGGCCGCTTCATAGCCGTGGACGCCGACCCGCTGTGCCGAAACCCCAACCCATGCAAAGCCGTCATAGATACCCCTTGGGTCGGCGCAGGCGATGTCAAAGCCGGCGCTGACATTGAGCCATTCGACGATGACTGTGCCGTTGAACTTCGCCTGGTTGATAGGTCGGCGAACAAGCAGGCGCGTGCGATAGGGCTTGGCACCGATCTTCTCGACCCTGAACTTGCCGTCGATCTGAATTTCGCCGACCGGCTCGTAGGCATTGGCCTCACCTTCAATGAAATATTCCTCTTCGACATAGCCAACAGTCGATATGTCGCCGAGGTAGGATGAGAAGGGCCGACCATGCGCCCCACCGGTAATCGGGCCGGTAATCTTGGTGACCGCGTTGACCGCCGGTGTGGCCCAAGCACTGCTAACGCCAAGGCCCGCACCGATGGCCAAAGCCCCCCCGCTGGCCATGATCTCGCGTCTCGACATGGCGTTCACAGGCGGCTTGCCTCTTGACATGGGTACACAATCCGTCGAATCTGGAAACGTTTCCAGAAATTCAACATGTAGCGCGTGACGCAAAGACTCGCAATGCAGTTGTCTTGGGTGTCTGGAGGCAACAGTCTGCCTTCAGACCTATGTCGAGGGCCTGTGGGGGCGTGCAATGTCGTTCGATCCGTTCGAGAAACGCCGCGTTGGGGCCAGTCAGGTTGAGATCGCCCGGTTGGGCCTTGGCACCGCGCCGCTCGGTGGCTGGCCCGAGGCGGTCAGCGCGCAAACCGCCATCGCCACCGTTCAGCGCGCTTGGGATCGCGGTATTCGATTTTTCGACACCGCGCCCTTCTATGGGGCGGGCCAGGCTGAGCTGTTCTTGGCTCAGGCTCTAGCGGGCAAGCCCCGCGAGGACTTTAGGGTTTCTACGAAAACCGGCCGCCTAATTGTACCCGGTTCGGACGCTGTCGAGTTCTTCAAGGGGGCTCGGCCATTCCACTCGGTGTTCGATTTCTCAGCTGACGGCGTAGAATCGTCGGTCAGGGACAGCCGGACGCGACTGTGTCTCGGCGCGCCTGATCTGATGCTGGTCCACGACCCCGACGCGCATCATGCTGAAGTCCTGCAACAGGCCTATCCGAAGCTGCGGGCCATGCGCGACGCTGGCGAATTCGGTGCGCTGGGCGTGGGTATGAACTATGTCGAGCCGCTAGTCCGCTTCGCTAATGAAGCCGACTTTGACGTCTTCTTGCTGGCCGGCCGTTACACGCTGCTGGAACAGACTGCTCTGGACGAGCTCTTTCCCTTGGCCCAGGAGCGGGGCATCGCAATCGTGCTGGGCGGTGTGTTCAATTCGGGGCTGTTGATCGAACCGACGGCTGGCGCGATGTATGACTATGCGCCAGCCAGCTCTGAGATCCTCGCTAAGGCCCGGGCGATCGAAGCGGTCTGCCGAACGTTCGATGTTCCCCTGCGAACGGCTGCCCTGCAGTTCGCGGCCGCGCATCCGGCGGTTACCTCGATGGTGATCGGCGCGCGAACACCCGGTGAGGTCGACGACACTCTGACAAGCACCAACCTAGCCATTCCTGGAGAGTTTTGGACGGTCCTGAAACATCGCGGGCTGGTGCGTCCTGACGCACCGGTGCCCGGTTAGGGCCGTGAACGAGCGAACATGACCAAGCAAACTATCCGACTTCTGATCGCGATCGCGGTCGCGATTGCCGCTCTGGCTTGGTTTGCGGACAGGGTGATTGGCCCTGCGTACAAGGCCCCAGCCCTATCCCAGGCTAGAAAAGCTGTCGCTCCCAGTCGCCAGCCCTCTGTGCAATGCCCAAAGGTCGGAGGCGCTTTTACGCTCGCCCGCAGTGCTGATGTCACGGACTGGTACTACAATTTGGACAATCCCAGCATTTCCGCCTGGCCACTCGTCAATCTCGCGCTGGTGCGCAACAACATCGAGGCCACCGCGGTTGAGGGTATGGCGGCCAAGGCCTGGGAGGTGAACGCCAGGTCCACGGTGTTCACCTTTCACCTGCGAGACAACCTGAAATTCTCAAATGGCTTGGCCCTGACTTCGGCCGATGTGTTGGACAGTTTCCAACACAGTTATGTCGACCCCAAGAGCACGATGAAGAGCCGCATGCCCCAGGCAATCTTCACAGCCCCAGATGTGAAGACCTTTGTCATCGAGCTGGCGCAGCCCTATCCAGCCTTCGTCGAGCAGCAGCTTACCGGTGTTGGCATTTACCCAAAGGGAAGTGAGCCGAGCGTGATGATGGAGGCACCGGTCTCGGCTGGTCCGTTCATCCTTGTCAGTTGGAAAAAAGGACAGTCGGCCAAGCTCATCCGCAATCCCTACTACTGGAACCAGCCCTATCCTTGTGTGGATGAGTTCAAGTTAACAGTGGTCGGCGATTCCGCAACCCAGGCCATCCAACTGCGCGCCGGTCAGATCGATATCGTCCAGGACCCCTTGCCCTCCCAACTGGTCGAGTTGGGTCGCGCGCCTCACATCAACATCAAGGTCTTTCCGACCCTGGCCGAGTCTCTGATCCGCCTGCAACGCACCAAACAGCCCGCATTCTCAGATTTGAACGTCCGCAAGGCGATGAACTATGCCATCGACAAGAATGCCATAGCCAAAGTGGTGTTCTTCGGCACCGCACGTGCCATGGATTCCGAACTCCCGCGCACGAAATACTATCAGCCGCAACGCCTCTATAGCTATGACTTGGATAAGGCGCGGGCCCTGATGGCGCAAAGCCACTACCCTTACGGCTTCACTACGGAGTTGTTGATCGCTTCAGGAGATCCGGTGGAATCCGGCATCGCCACGATTGTCAAATATCAGCTCGCCAAAATTGGGGTGACGGTGAAGATTCAGCAGGTCGAGGCCGGCACAAAGTTCCAGCTGCGCGGTGCTAAGACCTTTGAGATGTTCCTCGCCTCGACCAGCGCTGACCAGATTGATCCTGAAGGTTTCTGGGAGTTCTGCTGCGCCGCGGGCTTTGGGATGGACTCGGCCTGGACCGACTACCGCAATCAGGAAATGCTTAGTCTTTTCGGTGATGTAAAGCGGGCAGCAGGGCCCAAGCGAGGGGTTCTCTTCGGTAAGATGCAGAAAATCGGCTGGGACGAGGCAGCGCAGCTCTATCTGGTCTTCGCCGACGCGCCGATCGCCATGCGTGATCGGGTACATGGATTCAAGGCGCCGCCAACCCGGCACCTATATCTGGAAACCCTATATGTGGATCCGTAAGGCCCTAACTAGGGGTGTTTCGCCAAGAAACGCGCCAGGTTCTCGTTGAAAATCGGAGCCTGATCATAGAAGCTAGCATGCTCTCCAAGGCTGATAAGCTCGGCATCGGGGGCGTTCCGATCCAGATAGGTTTTCGCTGCTGGGGCGTTTTGCTTATCCACGAAATAGATTTGTGGGACCTTCAGATTTCTGACGATCTCGGTGCTGTTATAGTACCAGCCGTCATAATAGAGCAGCCCCGCTACAACATTGGGTGTCATCATGGCCTCGGATGTCATCCACTGAAGTTCAGTTGGCGACACCGATTTTTCGAAGAATGAGGGCATGAACTCCTGAGTTGTTCCTGCGCGGTCCTCGGTGAATTTGTCGAAGAAAGACTTCACAGAATTGACGTCACCGTCCGACCAGGCACCTTCGCCTGAAGCCAAAGGGTTGGGTGTCTGGTCCATATTTACGACCGCGCGAATATTGTCAGTGCCGTACATCGATATGTAAGCATAGACCGTGTCCATGCCCCAGGACCAGCCGCCCAGCACGACGTTTTTCAGGTGCAGCTTATCAATCATGACCTTCAGATCACGAGCATGCTGATTGTAGTTGGCACCCTCCATCGTCTTGGTCGAGCGGCCGTGCGCTCTGGGATCATAGGTGATGAACCGGGTGGTCTTCGAGCCTTGGAAGTAGTCAAGCTGGCGGTGGAAAAATGGGACGGTCATCGTCCAGCCGGGTACGAAAAGGACCGGATCGCCCGATCCGGATTCTTCGTAGTAGAGCCTCACCTTGTTCTTGCTGTCGACGGTGACATATCTCCCGGCCGAAGCGCTAACCTCAGATGCCGCAAAAGCGCTGAAGGGTGCAGAAATTAGTCCTAGCAAAAGCAAGGCTATCGCTGTTAGCCGCGTGGCGAGCTGCTGAATTACCTTGATCCGTGTTTTGTCTTTGTTGACTGCTTTGGTAACCAACATCTGTGCAAACCTTATGTTTCGCCTAGAGAATGAGATAACCAACAGCTGTCTGAGGGGGCTACTTCGCTTTGGACTCGTCTGCCGGAGCAGCGCAGCTTGATCTTGGATCGAATGTGATGGGTAAAAGATCCCTATGGCCCGGTTTGCCTTTCAAGCGATCCAACAGCAGTTGCGCTGCCGCCAGGCCAAAGGCACGGCAATCGCGGTCGATTGTTGCCAGCGGTGGGTCCAAGAACTCCAGCATTGGGGCGTGGTCGATCGTCACCAATGAAATATCTTGGGGAATTCGCAGTTTGTGAAGTCGAAGGGACCGCAGCACGCCGATCAGGATCTGGTTCGATCCGGCAATGATGGCGGTTGGACGATTTTCGCTGCTCATCAGGAAATCGCTCGTTCGCTCCCCATGTTCGGAACTGAAGGACGCCTGGTAATTGGCGACTTGAACTTCCGGCCTATCCTTGAAGGTTGACAGTAAAGCCTGGTGTCTCGCGCGGGTTGGATAGATATTTGGATTGCCGTCTATCAGTGCGATGCGGCTATGACCCAGGCCGGCCAAATAGGTTGCCGCGGCCCGGACGCCGGTGGCGTGATCCCAAAGCACTGAGACCGATTTCAATTTCGGGATGTCGCGGTCGATCAGGACAAAGGGCTTATCCAACCCCTTCAACAGGGCAATGGTTTCCGCGTCCGTCTCATCCGACAGGGAAAGCAAAAACCCATCCACCCGTTGTCGAAGTAGTTTCAGATGGGTTCGATCTCGCTCTGGATTTCCGAGAGAACTGGCGATGAGTAGAGAAAATCCCGCCTCGTTGAGCGCCGTCTCCAAATGAAACACCAGTTCAGAGAACAATGGGTTGGATATATCGGGGACGAGTAGGCCAATGGTTCGGGTGGTGCCACTGCGCAGGTTTTGCGCCAGAATACTCGGCTCATAGCCCATCGCTTGAACCGCGGCGAGAACGCGCTCTTTCATATCTGGGCTGATGTTCGGATGACCCGAAATGACCCTAGACACCGAGGAAACCGCTACTCCGGCCTTGTTCGCTACGTCTCGAATTCCGATACGTCTGGCCAAATCTTTTCTCTTGCTGCGGGTATGCGAGGGTAAGTGACTATTGAACTTGGCAAAATCTATTGCTCAAGCGCTACCATATGAAGCGAATCAATATTGGGGTCAATCAGCTTAAGTGACGCAAGAACGCCTTGTTCATAGCCGCAATTTGTTGAAATGGAAAACGTTTCCACCGTGGCCATTCTGTGGTGCGCGCAGATAGAAAACGGATGGCTAAGTTAAGGTTGCCCATAGGATACGCATGACCGCAACCCAAATGCCGGTCTTAATGACGTTGACCGGCAAAGCGCGACTATCCAAAGTTGATGACCCGATCCTTCGGGAAAACGGCCCCCTCGGCCTGTTATTTGCTGAGCGTGTCGGTTGGCACCTTGGTGGAATGGTCATAGAACTGCTGTTCCAAGAACAGCCGCAAGCGCTCCTCCACCGCCGGGTCGGCTCTGCCGAAATCACCGTGGCCGCCGCCATCAACGGTCTGGAACAACACCGGCACGCCGGCTTTGCGCAGGGCTGCGTCGAGCGCGACTGACTGTTGGTAAGGGACGAACGGGTCCTTGTTGCCCGCGATGATCAGGAACGGCGGGTCTTTTGCATCAACATCCAAGATTGGCGAGGCACTACGGGCCTGATCGGGATGATCAATCGAGGTCCCACCGAGCAACTGGGTAATGGCATTGGAACCTGTGCCCGAGTTGCGCAGATCCATGGGCCCCAACTCATCAATGACGCAGAGCACGCGGGTCGATTGGCGTGGGTAGAGCCCAGGCTTTGCTCTGCCTGTGGAGACGCCGTTACTCAAACCGAGCTTGGTAGCCATATGCGCGCCCGACGATACGCCCAGTACGCATATGCGGTTTGGGTCGAAGTTGTAGGTCTTGGCATTGGCCCTAATCCAACGGATGGCAGATTCCACATCGTCCATTTGGGCGGGCCAGATGGCCTGCCAAGATAGCCGATAGCCAATTGACACCGACGCGTAGCGCCCACCGTTCACCAGCGTCACCAAGCGCGTACGGCCCAAAATCTTGCTGCCCACCGACCAGCCGCCGCCATGAATGTAGGCGATCACCGGCAGCGGAGTCTTTACGCTGGGCTGCTTTGGCAGGTAGACGTCCAGCGTTTGACGAGGGTCAGCCGTGCCGGCATAGGCCAGATTTGCGATCATCTTGACGTTAGCGGGTAGGGGGCGTTGTTGTTCCGCATTAGGGTCGGCGTCGTAGTCGGCATACTCCGCTAGGCTGATCACGCCGTCCTTGTCATGATCATTGAGCTTCAGCGCGAAGGCTAGCATGGGTGGAACTTCGCTCAGCGTCACAATGCCATCGTGGTTGGTATCGAACGCCTGCCACGCGGGACGAAGCCGCATTTCATCGGCGCTTTGCGCATGAGCGGCGAGCGCGAAAAAGATAGCGGCCAAAAAGGAAAGTCCAATCCGAAACCCGTTCATTGGCGGCTTTGCTCCAGCGTGCTTTCTGTTGATGATCTATAGACGAGATGGGGTTTCTTGGAAACGATTCTATAGTTCGCGCTATTTCAGCAATCATGCCGCTAAACTTCGGGAAGCCCGTCAATCAGTCTGGGTAGGTGTTCAGGGTTCGCGGTATTCAAGCTTTTGGGTAACAGCGCGTCGGGAACATCTTGGTACGACACCGGCCGCAGGAATCTGCGGATCGCTAGGCTGCCGACGGAGGTGAACCGATTGTCCGAGGTGCTGGGGAAGGGGCCGCCATGGACCATGGCGTGGCCAACTTCGACGCCGGTGCCGAACCCGTTGAAGACAATGCGCCCGGCCTTGCGTTCGGCGATCGGCAAGATCGCCCGGACAGCCGTATAGTCATCAGCATCGGCATGGATGGCGATGGTGAGTTGTCCATCCATAGTCTCCAGAGTGGCTATTAACTTGGCCAAGTCTGCACACCGCACGATCAGCGAGGCTGCACCAAAAACCTCGTCCTGGAGCCGCGGCGTGGCTTGAAAGGTTTCGGCAGTGGTGGCGAACAAAGAGGGGCGACCTTGCAGTGTCTGCGGCTGTAGGCCTACACCCACCGTCTCTACGGCAGGCGTTTGGGCCAGCGCCTTTACGCCTTCGCTGAATGCCGCCTGGATCTTGGGGGTCAACATCGTCGTGGACGGCGACTGACTGATCGCGGCGGCACTGGCATCGACGAACCGGTCAAGGGCTGAGCCTGCCACGGCCAGAATAACGCCGGGGTTGGTGCAAAACTGTCCCGCGCCCAAGGTTAGCGCTTGGACAAAATCCTTGGCAATCTGCTCGCCGCGGTTGGCCATGGCGTTTTGCAGGATGATGACTGGATTGATCGCGCTCATCTCGGCGTAAACTGGGATGGGCTCAGGCCGGGTTTGGGCCAACTTCGTCAAGGCCAGTCCACCCATCCGAGACCCGGTGAAGCCAACCGCCTTGATCGCTGGGTGCGAAACCAAGGCTTCGCCTATTGTCGTACTGGCGTCGAACACCAAGGCGAATGTCCCGGACGGGAGGCCAGCCTCGGAGACCGCCTGCGCGATCGCGCGGCCGGCTAGTTCGCAGGTCCCAGGGTGAGCATTGTGAGCCTTGGCGATCACTGGACATCCAGCCGCTAGAGCGGAGGCCGTGTCCCCGCCCGCGACCGAAAAGGCCAACGGGAAGTTGCTGGCCCCAAAAACCGCGACCGGTCCTAGGGGTATGTTACGCAGTCGCAGGTCCGGCTTTGGCGCGGGCGTACGCTCTGGCAGGGCTGGGTCGATGCGAAGATCGAGGAAGTGGCCAGCGCGAAGCACACTCGCAAACAGCGCCAACTGATTACAGGTTCTGCCAAGTTCGCCTTCGAGACGCTGCCGGGCAAGGCCACTTTCCGCCATGGCCCGCGTCACGATCGCTTCGCCGGCTGCGCGCAGGTTAACGGCGATCGCCTCTAGCAGTTTGGCGCGCGTTTCGAGGCTGGTCTCGCGATAGATGTCGAAAGCCTCGGCAGCGGCCCGGCAGGTGTGGTCAAGGACCTGTTGGGTCGAGGCCCTATAGATGGGTTCGATCCGCTCGCCCGTCGCCGCGGCGATCCCGTAAATCTTTTCACCCTCGTCCAGCATCTGTTCAACAACCCGCATCTTAAGCTTCCATCTACATGACCACGCCGAGTTGCCACGGCACGAACTCCGCGCCGCCGTAACCCAGCTCTTCGCTCTTGGTCTTGGCACCTGAGGCGACCTCCAGTATCAGCTCGAAAATCTCCTCGCCCTTCTCGGCGACGGTCGCTTTGCCTGTGGAGATGCCACCGCAGTCGAGGTCGATGTCCTCGCTCATCCGCTCGTATATGGCGGTGTTCGACGAAAGCTTGATCGACGGTGAAGGCTTGCATCCAAACGCAGAGCCCCGTCCGGTCGTGAAGGCGATCATGGTTGCACCAGATGCCACCTGGCCGGTCGCCGAGCAGGGGTCGAAGCCGGGGCTATCCATAAACACCAAGCCGCGTCGGCGTAAGGGTTCGGCATATTCGATAACATCTTCCAAGGGTGAGCTACCGCTCTTGGCAACGGCCCCCAAGGACTTCTCCAGAATGGTGGTCAGACCGCCCGCCTTGTTGCCAGGTGAGGGGTTGTTGTCCATTTCGGCACCGTGGCTTCGGGTATAGGATTCCCACCAAGCTAGGCGTTCAAGCAGCTTATCGGCGACCACGTTGGACCTTGTCCGCTGAAGTAAAAGGTGTTCAGCGCCATAGATCTCTGGCGTTTCCGACAGGATCACCGTGCCGCCTAGGGCCACCAGCCGGTCGGCGGCGTCGCCGAGTGCTGGATTGGAGGTAAGGCCTGACCAGGCGTCGGACCCGCCGCACTGCAAACCTAGGCGCAGTTCAGAGGCTGGCGTCTCGGTTCTGCGCGCAGCACCTACCATCGGCAGTAGAGCTTCGATCTGAACCAGCCCCTCGGCCACGGCCTTTCGCGTGCCGCCGACGTCTTGGATGGTAAAGACCTTAAAGTGGTCGCGCCCCGCCAGCTCAAAGTCCTTCGCGAGGCGAGCCACTTGAATGACCTCACACCCCAGTCCGACCAAGATGATAGCCCCAAAATTAGGATTGGCGGCGGTGCCCCATAGGGTGCGACGCAGGATATCAAATCCCTCGCCGGAACCTGCCATGCCACAGCCGCTGGTGTGGGTGATGGGCACCACGCCGTCGATGTTGGGATAGGCGTCCAGCATTCCCGATTTCTGGGCCGCGTCGCAGATCAAGCGGGCGACGGTCGCCGAACAGTTCACCGAGGTCAAAACGCCTACATAGTTGCGGATTCCGACCGCGCCGTTGGACCGCCGATAGCCCTGAAAGGTGCGGGGCGTGACATGGTGGACGGTGCCAACGACGGTTTCAGCCGCCCGGCGAAGGTTAGACACTGCGAGATTGTGGGTGTGGACATGCTCTCCGGGCGCGATGTCGATGGTCGCGGCGCCGATCACCTGCCCGTACTTCAAGATCGGTTCTCCAGCGGCGATGTTCGCTACGGCCATCTTGTGACCTAGCGGGATCACCTGAATTGCCCTGATCCCTTCACTGGCGACTGTGGTCCCCGCCGCGATCCGCTGTGTTGCGACGACCACGTTGTCGCTGGGGTGCAACCGAACAACAGCTGGCACCGACGCTGCAGCGCTCGTCATGGCGGGGTTCTCCCTAGGTTTAAAATGTTAGTGTTCAGCATGAACCCCGTTTTCGCAACAAAACATTCACTTTTGATCTGATTTAAAAGGCTATTAACATGTTACAAACTTTGGAATGTTCGCCATGTCAACTGGTCTGACCCACCCTCCGGAACTATTGAAAAATGATTGGGTCTATGGCGTTCTGCGGCGTCGCATTCGCGATCTGGAACTTCCGCCCGGCGCTCCGTTGCGCAAGGACGAGCTTTCCCTCGAGTTCGGCGTCTCGCGCGCGCCGATTAGCGAAGCGATCACCCGCCTGGCAGACGAGGGCCTAGTCGACGTTTTTCCCCAGCATGGCAGTTTTGTAGCGGAGATTCGCGCTCAGGATGTCCGCGAGGGGCTGTTCATTCGCTTCGGGCTGGAAACCGAAGCTATGCGTCTGCTCGCGATCAGTCGCACCGCTGAACTGATGGCCGAACTGGACGCGAACATCGCGGCCCAGGCAGCAGCCCTCGACGCCGACGATCTGCGCCGTTTCCAAGATTTAGACGAAGACATGCACAATACGATCTTCAGCGCGGTCAATTTCCCCCGCGTCCAGGGATTCTTGGATTCCGCCCGCGCCCAGCTTGACCGCATCCGTCCGTTGACCCTTCCGGTTAAGGGGAGGCCCTTGGAGGCGTTGAATGAGCATCGTTGGATGGTGGAGGCCCTGCGCCGACGAGACGCCGAATTCGCTGCATCCGCCGTGCGCGCCCACTTGGTTGCTGTGAGCGAAGCCGTCGAGGTGCAACTGCTTCGCCTGCTGCCGTCCATGAGCCAGAAGTGACCACGGAGACGATCGCGCTATGCTGAAGGGTATCGATCCGCGCTTAGGGCCTGACCTGCTGTCCTGCCTGCGCTCCATGGGCCACGGCGATGATATCGTCATCGCCGATGCCAATTTTCCCGCCCAAGCCAACGCGCGTCGGCTTTGCCGCGCTGACGGGGTTAGCGCTGTCGACATGGTCTGCGCGATCATGTCAGTGCTGCCGTTGGACGATTTCGTCGAGGCTGCGGCCTTCAGTATGGCGGTAGTTGGTGCTCCCGATGAGACTCCCGCTATAGTTAGCGACTTCGCAGACGAACTGCGCGCTGCGGGCTATAATGGTCCGGTCGTCGCCCTAGAGCGCCAAGCCTTCTACGAACGCTCCCGTAACGCCTTTGTCATCGTCGCCACCGGCGAGTTGCGCATCTATGGAAATCTGATCCTTGCCAAAGGCGTGGTACGGCCCGGCCCGGGCTCCTGACGGCACCGGTCTGACACCAACAGTCACACACATCAACGAAGGCCCGCATAAAGCTCGCTGGGCTTCTCCTCCATTCTTAATGATGGTTTCCCGTCAAAGAAAAAATCCTCTCGGCTATAGAGTCAGATACGGGCCTTATCTGTCTTGCCAATGGCCAAAACAAGGACGGTCCTAAGGTCCGCAATTAGCCTCACGGGCAAAGACATGGACCTCGAGACGAGCAGTGATTGGACCTCAACGCGCGAGACCATTGGCTCACTACATAAACCCCACACCATTGAACAGAACGACAATCCACAGGGCGGTTCCAAGGATACTCAAGATCGGCAGCAGGGTCAGGTCTCGGCCCATCGCCATTGCCACATGGATGCTAAGCTTTAACCGTGGACCCAGATCCACTGCTGGTAGGTGTCCGGGTCTTGAGCGCGCTCCGATCCGTTGGCGGATTAAGCCGCCCTCAATGTGAAGCCAAGTGATGACGTCCTTAGCGAACAGCGGCGCAGAAGCGCTGGATGCGACTGCAGGCGTCTTCAAGAATCTCGGTCGAGGTCGCGTAGGAGATGCGGAAGAAGGGCGACAGGCCGAAGGCCTCGCCATGGACCACGGCCACGCCCTCGGATTCCAGCAATTCAGCGGCGAAGTCCTCATCGTTTTTGATCACCCGGCCCGACGGTGCCGTCTTGCCGATCAGACCTTCGCAGGACGGATAGACATAGAAGGCCCCTTCCGGCGTAGGGCAGAACAGGCCATTGGCTTGATTGAGCATCGACACAACCAGATCGCGGCGCGTCTGGAAGATGGCGGCGCGCTCCAGGATGAAGTCCTGCGGGCCGTTCAAAGCCTCGACCGCGGCCCACTGGGCGATGGAACAGGGGTTGGAGGTGGACTGGCTCATGACCTTGGCCATGGCCTTGATCAGGGGCTCAGGACCCGCCGCATAGCCGATACGCCAACCGGTCATGGAATAGGCCTTGGATACGCCGTTCATGGTCAAGGTGCGGTCATAGAGCTTTGGCTCGACCTGAGCGATGGTGGTGAACTCGAACCCGTCATAGATCAGGTGCTCATAGATATCGTCGGTCAGCACCCAGACTTGAGGATGGCGCAGCAGAACGTCGGCAATCGCCTGCAGTTCTTGACGGCTATAGGCCGCCCCGGAAGGGTTGGACGGCGAGTTAAGCATCAGCCACTTGGTACGCGGCGTGATGACCGCTTCGAGGTCAGCGGGTTGAATTTTGAAATTGTTCTTTGCGGTTGTGGCGACAAAGACGGGCTCACCGCCAGCCAGAAGCACCATGTCCGGATAGGACACCCAGTAGGGGGCTGGAACGATCACCTCATCGCCGGGCGACAGGGTTGCGACTAGGGCATTATAGATCACAGGCTTGCCGCCAGGCGAGACATTGACCTGAGACGGCTTGTAGCTGAGGCCATTTTCACGCTCGAGCTTGGCGCAGATCGCGGCCTTCAGTTCGGGGATGCCATCAACATCGGTGTATTTGGTCTTACCCTCTTGGATCGCCTTGATTGCCGCGGCCTTGATATTGTCCGGCGTATCGAAGTCCGGCTCGCCTGCGCCAAGGGAAATGACATCCCGGCCCTGACGGATCAATTCGCGCGCCTTGGCGGACACAGCGATAGTGGCGGACGGCTTCACGCGGCGAAGGGCCTGCGACTCCAAGGACATGATCGCCTCCAATTTCAAAAGAACGATAGGTTTAGCCCCATGTGCTTCAGATAGTAAAGGGCAGGGGATCGGTTGACTGAAAAGGCGATCACTGAGGTCTGGTCCTAAAGCTTAGTCATGTCGCTAGCGTGTTAAATTATCGCTTTATGTAGCTCTTGACCGGTCCACTCGTTCTGCTTCTGATCCCAGGAATGCTCGGCATCAGAACTTTGCCGCCGGGGTATATTAAACGGTTTTTCTGCCTTTTGGCTCATTAGCGTGCCATCGAGATGGTGCTCTCCCCGTCGATGGGTGTTCGGCGTCAGCGGGAAGAACGATGTCCAGCAAGTCCTTACGATCCTAAAGACGCGTTCCACATCCATCGATCTCAAATTGGTAATGTTGTGGTGAGCTTGATGCATTTCAGCGCGAAACTTGAGTTGATCGAAGCGACGCCTGGCAGGTGGAGCAGAGTTTTCTTGAGGAATTTTTCGTAGGCATCGATGCTGCTCACCACGATCCGCATCAGATAATCGCTCTCGCCGCTCATCGAGAAGCATTCGACGATTTCGGGATAGTCCTGACTGGCGCGTTCAAACGCGTCAAGGGTCGTCTCATTGTGAACGTTCAGCCGCAAGCTTGCAAATACATCCACGACGAGCCCGAGGCGGCGTGCGTCAAGCAGCAAAGCGCGGCCCAGGATTATTCCATCGGCCTCCATGCTCTTGATCCGGCGCCAACATGGCGTGTGGGAAAGGCCGACGGCTTCGGCCAGTGCCACTACCGTAATGTCTGGCTCTGCTTGCAATCGGCGCAGAATTTTTAGGTCTGTATCATCCACAGCTGAAATTCCTATTTTGATAACTCATCCTAAATATCGCCCATAAATTAGGATACGAATAGAATATAATGCCCAAATTGGAGGAATAAAGCCAAATCATTCCCCGCCTAAGATGATAATTCTGTATCCAGGCCGAGGATGTCGAAATGAACCCGCCGAGACTTGAACTGCATGTTCCCACGCCGTTCGCTCGCCCGGGTGAAAAGGCTAGTTTCAAGCATCTCGAGATTGCGCAAGCAGGCATTGTTCGCCGACCCGAAATCGCGTGCGCTGAAGCCGAAATGCGCGACCTGCCATATGCCCTAATCCGCGTTCTGGACGATGATGGGAACGCTGTTGGGCCGTGGGATCCGTCGCTCAACGCAGACCATTTGCGCCGCGGTTTGCGAGCAATGATGCTGACCCGAGCCTTTGATGAACGGCTGTTTCAGGCGCACCGACAGGGCAAAACCAGCTTCTATATGAAATCGACCGGTGAGGAGGCCATTGGCGCCGCCCCGTCGCTGGCATTGGCGCAGGGCGACATGTGCTTTCCCACCTATCGGGTGATGAGCTGGCTCCATGCCCGTGGCTATCCACTTGTTTCAATGGTCAACCAGATCTTCTCCAATGAGAAGGATCCGTTGAAAGGCCGGCAGATGCCGATCCTCTTTTCGGCGCGCGACTATGGATTTTATTCGTTGTCGGGCAACGTCGGCAGTCGGTTCGGACATGCCGTGGGCTGGGCGATGGCATCGGCCTACAAGAATGATGACAAGATCGCGCTCGCCTATATTGGTGAAGGTGCAACTGCGGAAGGCGATTTCCACGAGGCGCTGACTTTTGCCAGCGTTTACCGTGCGCCCTGCATCCTATGTGTGACCAACAACCAGTGGGCGATCTCTAGCTTTTCGGGTATTGCCGGGGCCGAAATGACCACCTTCGCGGCCAAGGCGCTCGCCTATGGCCTTCCCGGTTTGCGGGTAGACGGAAACGATTTCCTCGCCGTCACCGCAGCAACCCAGTGGGCGGCGGAGCGGGCACGGACCAATCGCGGCGCTACCTTGATCGAGTTCTTCACATACCGCGCTTGCGGCCATTCAACGAGCGACGACCCGACCAAGTATCGCCCGGCAGATGAAGCGGAACACTGGCCGCTCGGCGATCCGATCGCGCGCTTAAAGCAGCACCTAATCCTGATCGGTGAATGGAGCGAGGACCAAGACCAAGCACTGGCGAACGAACTGCACGAGACGGTCCGCGCAGCGGTCAAGGAGGCCGAGGCGGTGGGTACGCACGGCAAGTCCAAACCTAATGTGCGGGAGATGTTCGAAGGCGTGTTCAAGGACCCAGATTGGCGGGTGACCGAACAACGCCGCGAATTGGAGATCTGAGCCGATGGCAATGATGAACATGATTCAAGCGCTGAATAATGCGCTTGACGAAAAGCTGGCTCAGGATCCCGATGTCCTGACCTTCGGCGAGGACGTCGGCTATTTCGGCGGGGTTTTTCGGGTGACCGACAAACTCCAAGAAAAGCACGGTCTAACCCGCTGCTTCGATACGCCTATTTCCGAAGGCGGGATAATTGCCGCTGCTATCGGGATGGGCGCCTATGGTTTAAGGCCCGTCGCTGAAATTCAGTTTGCCGACTACATCCTGCCAGCGTTCGATCAATTGGTGAGTGAGGCGGCGCGGCTACGTTACCGCTCCAACGGCGAATTCTGGTCTCCGATCACAGTGCGCTCACCCTACGGAGGCGGAATTTTTGGTGGGCAGACGCATAGCCAGAGCCCTGAGGCGATCTTCGCCCATATCACCGGGCTTAAAACGGTAATCCCGTCCAATCCCTACGATGCCAAAGGCCTGTTGATCGCAGCAATTGAGGATGATGATCCGGTAATCGTGCTCGAGCCCAAGCGGATCTACAACGGGCCATTCGATGGACGCCATGATCAGGCGCTGAAGACCTGGGCGGGGCATCCTAAGGCGGAAGTACCCGCAGGGCTCTACCGGATTCCACTCGGTCAGGCTGAGATTGTTCGCGCGGGTCGTGAGGTGACGGTGCTCGCCTACGGCACCATGGTGCACGTGGCGCTGGCAGGGATCGAAGAGGCCGAAGTCGATGCCGAACTGATCGACTTGCGTTCGATCGTTCCGCTCGATGTCGACACAATTGTCGCCTCCGTGCGCAAGACCGGGCGCTGTGTGATCTTGCACGAGGCTTCACGTTTCGGCGGGTTCGGCGGCGAACTTTCGGCGCTGGTACAGGAGCGCTGTTTCGATCACCTGAAAGCACCAGTGGACCGCGTGGCGGGGTGGGACACGCCCTATCCCCACGCCTTCGAGTGGGATTATTTCCCTGGACCCGCGCGGCTCGTCAAGGCCTTGCGCCGTGTGATGGAGTATTGACTATGGGCCTTTACCATTTCCGTCTGCCAGATATTGGCGAAGGCATAACCGAAGCTGAGATCGTGGCCTGGCATATTCAGCTCGGCGATAGGGTCAAGGAAGACCAGTGTCTGGTCGAAGTGATGACCGACAAGGCCACAGTAGAAATGACCTCCCCGATCGATGGCAAGGTGATTGCCGTACACGGCGCGATCGGTGAAATGCTTGCGGTCGGAAGTGTGCTTTTCGAACTCGAAGTCGCCGGTGAAGGCAATGTCTCCGTTGATCCCATCACTAGTCCCGTCGCGCCGCAGCCAATATCCCTACCGTCTGCTGCGCCAAAGCCCACGCCTGCTATCGCTAACCGCAACACGGGCGAGGCTTCACTCGCCGCGCCCGCCACCCGCAGTCGGGCAAACGAACTTGGTATTTCTCTGCAGCACGTCCCCGCAACTGGGCCTGGAGGGAGGATCACCCCTGAGGATCTCGAAAACTATATCAGCAGTAACGGGGCAGCCACCATGAGCGGCGATCCTCGCTACGCCACGCGCGAAGCCGTGGCCGAGACCCGTATCATCGGCGTACGTCGTAAGATTGCAGAGAAGATACAGGAGGCCAAGCGCCGCGTGCCCCACATCGGGTATGTCGAGGAGTGCGATCTTACCGAGTTGGAGGCTCTGCGCAAAGATCTCAACGTCAACCGTAAAGAAGGCCAACCCAAGCTGACCTTGCTACCCTTTTTCATCCGTGCATTGGCCAAAGCGTTACCAGATTTTCCGCAGATCAACGCCCATTTCGACGATGACGTTGGGATCCTTCGCGAGTTTGCCGGTGTGCATGTTGGGATCGCGACTCAGACCTCGGCGGGCCTAATGGTCCCCGTCATTCGCCATGCCGAAACGCTAGATGTTTGGGCTTGTGCCGATGAACTGACCCGCCTGAGCAAGGCCGCTCGCGAGGGCACGGCGACGCGGGGGGAACTGTCTGGCTCGACCATCACCATTACGTCCTTAGGGACGCTCGGAGGTATCACCTCGACACCGATCATCAACCAGCCTGAAGTTGCGATTATTGCACCCAATAGGCTGGCAGACCGGCCAGTAGTGCAGGGGGCTTTCGTCACAGTGCGCAAGATGATGAATCTCTCGGCGTCGTTCGATCACCGGATCGTCGACGGTTATGACGCGGCCCTGTTCGTCCAACGCCTCAAGCGTCTATTCGAGCATCCGGCACTCCTTTTCATGGATTGACCCGTGGGCCAGACGGTTGATACTCGCTCAATAAGTCAAATATTTCTCATAATGTTCAGAATGCGCAGATAGCCAGGGTAACCGCCACTGTTTGGTTGCCAAACACCTTTGCCGCCTTAATGGGTGAGCTTTCTCGCTATAATCACCGCTCTATCGATCCGTTTGCACATCTCCCTAGCCTCAAACCGTTGACGCGGTAAGGAATAATCCTTACATTGTGAGGATGAGGAGTTTACCATGACCGCTCTGGTTCAAGAATACAGCACGATCACCGCTAAAGGCCAGACGACCGTTCCTAAAGCGGTTCGTCAAGCTTTAGGCGTCGAGTTTGGGGACCGGATTGCATTTCTAGTCGACGAACACGGAGTGTCTCTTCGTCGGGTGGACACCGAAGACGCAGATCCCGTGGTGAATAGCTTTCTTAAATTCTTAGCCGAAGACGTAATTCGCCATCCTGACGGTTTGAAAACGCTCGCTCCCGCTTTGGCCGAGCGAATATCTACGTTGACTGAGTGCATGATCGTCGATTTCGGTGATGCGATCGACGGTGAAGTTGACCTTTAACCAATGTCGATCACCAATGGATGGCATTTGTTTGCCCACCCTCTATTTCTCGCTCAGCTCGAAAAGCTAACTGTCGCGGTTGAAAAATTGCAGCAAAGAGATCCTGTGGGCTACCAAACGACTGCGAACGCCAAGCTTTTGGCTGCGCTTCGCCAACTCGTCTTTGAAACCATTCCAAGTGACCCAACCCGAGCAGATTATCGGCAAGGCGGGACTCTCGGTCGTGACAGAAAGCATTGGTTCAGGGCAAAATTCGGTAATGGTAGATTTAGGCTTTTCTTCCGGTTCGATTCAAAAGCAAAAATCATTATTTTCGCCTGGGTTAACGACGAAACGACATTGCGGACCTATGGCTCCAACACCGATGCCTATGCCGTCTTCCGCAAAATGCTTGATGAAGGAAATCCGCCTGATAGTTGGTCAGCACTCCTAGATGCGTCAAAAGGCGATCCTGCAAAGAAGCCGTGATCGCCGCGACGCCCAAGGCACAATAAACCCAAGCCGCTAAAGCGGTTCAAAAATTCCATCTGACAAACATTTATTTCCCATAATTATCAGAACGTGTAGATGGTCTGATCGGGGAGATTACTGCTGCCAGAACCATGTCGTAGGTTGCATATTTAAAGCGCATCAGCGCTTTGGCATTCACACCAGATGCCTTCTCGAACTGGATCACCCTGACCGCTGACGGGGCTGTGTTCCGTGTGCCCTAGGGACATCCAAGACTTTAGATCTGCGTCATAACATTTTGGTACAGCTCTGCGGCCTCAGACCCATTTTCTGCAATACAGAGCGTCAATAACACGCGCGCTTTGAGGCTCGATAGAGCGCCTCCCGATAGGACGCCGCGGCGCAACAGGTCGGTTTCTGACCCTGGATACCCATATGTATCCTCACAGATTGCCCCCGCGGCGGTTCTAGAACATAGGACGACGGGCATATTTTGGGCGGCCTGTTCGATGGTTGAAACGAGGCTGGCTGGAATATGTCCTGCACCCATAGCTTCGAGAATGCAGCCGTCAAAGCCAAGGTCCTTTAATCGGCCAAGAACAAGACTGTCCTGATCCATCGTAATTTTGCAAATGGCGACCTTGGGCCAGGACTTGCCAATCTGAGGATCTAAAAGGCCAAGGGAGGGCAGGTTGGTCACTGTTTTTCGCAATCGTCCCTCGTGCAAACGTCCCAAGGGTCCAAAATCGGGCGACTGGAAAGCGTTGAGCGATAGGGTGTGGAGTTTACGCACATAGCGGGCGGCATGGATCTCCTCATTAATGACCACCATAACACCTGCTCCCCACGCGCCATTGAGCGCAACTCCAAGGGCTGCCCTCAGATTGGCTGGTCCATCTGTGCTTCGATGGGAGGCGGCTCTCATTGCCCCCGTTACGATAATGGGCAGCGAACAGTTGACCAGGAGTTCAAGCGCAAAAGCTGTTTCCTCGATCGTATCGGTACCTTGAATAACAACGATACCTTGCGATCCATTTCTCTCGGCCGACTCAATCGTTCGCGCCAAAAGTTGAATATTATCAAAGGTGATGTTTGCGCTTGGAATTGAAAGTAGGTCAATGTTGTCAAACGCTACATTGGCTAACTCTTGGGCCTCCGAGAAGATCAGGTCCTCGACGTTCTTATCAGGCACCAAGCCGTTTGGTCCTTGGACCATGGCAATGGTCCCACCCATCCCGATGATGGTTATCTTGCGGTCCATAAGTGCCCCTTGCGGTTGGAGTTAACCGCCCCAAAGGGCGGGGCCAAAGCATCGCAACTGCCCGTCTATATAGATCATAGCGTGGGCGCGATCATCCAACATTAAGGCGGGTCCATCCAGATCCACATAATCGCAAAGTGTCGCCAGAACGTAGGCGGGGGCCGCACCCAGCGAAGTGGGCCCTCCGCATCCAAGCATGATTTTCATGTTTGCGCGTCTAGCTGCTCTGGCCAATTCCAAGCCGGGGGTTAATCCACCCACCTTGTCCAACTTAATATTGATGGACTGATAGAGGCTAGCGAGCCGATCCAGATCGCCGATGCTGCCACAGCTTTCATCTGCGCAAAGTGGTATCGGCCCGCGATAGTCGATCAGATCGTCATCTGATTGATGGTGGAGGGGCTGTTCAATCAACTTAACACCTAGGGTGTGTAACTGATCGCAACTGTCATGGAGGGTCTTTAGATCCCAAGCCTCATTCGCATCAATGATGAATTCAATGCCAGGTACCGCCGATGCGATAGCGGCGACCTTTGCAACAACATCGTTTTTATCTGCCTTAAGCTTGAGAATTCGGTAGCCGTTGGCTACGGCGATGACCGCATCAGCGCACATCTTGTCGACCGGATTGACACTGATTGTCAGATCGACCTCGATGGAAGTTGCTTTGGGCAGGCCTGTCAATGTCCAGATGTCTTGACCCGACCGCTTGCATTCTAAATCCCAAAGGGCGCAATCAATGGCATTGCGCACGGAAGGGTTAACGATTTTGAGTGGGAGTTCCTCCCGACTTAATCCCTGATGAATTAGGGTCTGCGCTAGGATAAATCCCTCTTCAGCGTCTTGTTGGGTCTGACCATATTGTGGCAGCAGTCCGCATTCGCCGCGGCCGACAAGATCTCCGTCTTTTATATAGGCGACAAACAGAGCGGAATTAGCGTTTGCGCTGCGCGAAATCTTAAAGGTCTCTTTGTACGACCACTCTTGAAAGCTGAACAAAAGCTCCACGGGTCATGCCACTTCAAACAGAGCGGCCGCACCTTGGCCGCCGCCCACGCACATGGTTATGACCACATATTTGACGCTGCGCCGTTTACCCTCAATGAGGGCGTGACCAACCATCCGCGCGCCGCTCATGCCGTAGGGGTGCCCCATGGAGATGGCCCCTCCATTGACGTTGAATGTAGCACTAGGGATTCCAAGGCGGTCGCGGCAATAGAGCGCCTGCACGGCAAAGGCTTCGTTCAGTTCCCAAAGGCCGATATCGTCAACCGTAAGGCCATTGCGTTTAAGCAGGCGCGGTATTGCAAAAACCGGTCCAATCCCCATTTCTTCTGGCTCACAGCCACAGACGGACATGCCGCGATAGTATCCCAGGGCTGAAATGCCACGGCGCGATGCCTCGTCTGCGTCCATAACCACGCATGCCGAAGCCCCATCAGACAGTTGACTGGCATTACCAGCCGTGACCGATCCATCAGGCCTCACCGGACCCAGAGATTGGAGGCCTTCGAGGGTCGTATTTGCTCGAGGCCCTTCATCTCGATTGATCGTCACCGTTTGGCGCGTCTTCTCATCTGAGACCTTATCCGTCACAAGCATATCGCAGGTTACAGAGACAATTTCTTGATTGAAGAGGCCCGTCATCTGAGCATGTGCAGTGCGCTGTTGGCTTTGAAGCGCATACTCATCTTGAGCTTGACGACTGACGCCATAGCGCGCGGCCACAAGTTCAGCCGTATCAATCATGGGCATGTGTATATTTGGGTGGCGCGCGACCAGCCTTGGGTCAGGGATCCGTGACCGGTTCATATCGCTGTTTTGAGTGAGGCTTATCGACTCCACCCCACCGGCGACCAGTATGCCCATCCCATCGTGGATGATCTGTTTGGCTGCCGTAGCTATGGCCATCACGCCAGACGAACATTGACGGTCTATGGTCATGCCGCCTACGGACACGGGTAGGCCGCCGGCTAAGGCACCAAGGCGGCCCATGTTGAAAAACTGGGTGCCTTGCTGATTGGCGCAGCCCATCAAACAGTCTTCGATTTCGTTCGGGTCCACGCCTGATCGATCGACTGCGGCCTTGATGGCAAAACCGGCGAGGGAAGGCGATTCTAAGTCATTGAAAGCGCCGCGGAAGGCCTTTGCTATCGGCGTTCGAGCTGTTGATACGATTGCTGCGTCTTTCACGGCATGTTTCCCTGTGTACCCAGTCGGCGCTGCACCACCACCTGATCAATATAATCAGTATTAATATTGGGCGCGCCGAAATACGGGTGTCAAGCTCGAATTTTCCGCATAAGGTTGGATGGTCCAGTGCGCAATTGACAGGCAATTGATCCCCTATAATATTATCACTGGTTATATATGGACTGGCTGTAGGGAGTTCGAAAATTGAACCATCACCATGCAACGCCGTCAGGAAAAACTCGAGCGCGCGGGGTCGGTGTGCCCCTGCTTGGTCAGCCGGGTCAATGGAATGCCATCACCGATGTTGAGGGCGTCGAGGTCGGGTATACGACCTTGATTGAGGGCGAAGGTCCGTTGGTGGTTGGCAACGGGCCAGTGCGAACCGGCGTTACCGCTATTTTGCCAAGAGGCCTCGCAGCGGCAACAGAGGGGGTCTATTCGGCGGTATTTTGCCTCAACGGCAATGGAGAAATGACCGGTATGTCTTGGATCGAAGAGACCGGTCGCCTCGATGGACCTATCACCCTGACCAATACCCATTCCTGCGGCCTGTCACGTGATGCGACGATCAAATGGCTCAATCAACGTAAAGACAGCGAGCATTGTGACGGCAACACATTTTGGCTGCCCGTGGCGGCTGAGACCTGTGACAACTGGTTGAACGATATGAACGGTTTTCACATACGCGATGAGCATGTTTTCGCGGCCATCGATGGTGCCCAGTCGGGACCAATTGAGGAGGGCAGTGTCGGTGGAGGGACGGGCATGTCCTGCTATCAGTTCAAAGGCGGATCAGGCACATCATCGCGAAAGGTGCGCGTCGGGAGCCGCAACTTCACCGTCGGTGCTTTTGTTCAGTCGAACTTTGGCATCCGCCAGCTTTGCACCATAGGGGGCGTGCCAATCGGGCAATATATTCCCTACACGGGCGGTCAGATACATCGCTATCTGGAAGATCACCAAACCGATCAAGGCTCTCTCATTATCATCCTTGCGACGGACGCGCCGCTTTCACCCTTACAGCTTAAGCGGCTTGCAAAGCGGGCGGCTATTGGTATGGCGCGATCAGGCGGTATTGCTTCAAATGAATCCGGTGACATCTTCCTAGCCTTTTCGACGGCCAACCGCGAGACCTATGGTCGGCTCTATGATTGTGGGCCCAGCGAAGCCTTTGGTGATTTTATGATCACGCCCTTGTTCGAGGCAGCGGTTCAAGCGGTTGATGAGGCGATTTTGAACTCGATGTTTGCGAACGAAACCATGGTCGGGCGCGATGGAAATATTAGAGAGGCTTTGCCTATTGAGTTGGTCCAAGACTATTTGAAGGCCCATAATCGTTGGGTCGATCCCAATTCTAAACCCGTCTGAAGGCTTGCTATTTTCAGCATCTAATATTGTTTTTAAAGCGTATTTGGTCCGCGTAGCCATTGCGCCCTTGAAACATTCTTGAGGATCAGACTATGGAAAAGGCCTCTTTTACCGAAGGTGAACGGCTTTTCGCGCCGCTGGAATCTAGGGCGAGGGTGCGGGCTTTGCCCAGCTCTAAGATCCGAGAAATTGCTAATGAAGGCTTTGGTAAGTCCGACCTGCTGCGTTTTTGGTTCGGAGAAAGTGATCAACCAACCCCTGATTACATCAAGAAAGCCGCGATCGAGGCGATTAATGCCAATCAGACATTTTACACTCACAATAGTGGGCGCGCCGAACTACGGGCATCACTGGCGAGCTACCTATCAGATCTCCATGCGCGCCCATTTGCGCCAGAAAACATCTCGATAACCAGTTCGGGTGTCTCGGCCCTAAATATCGCCATGCAGACTATTCTAGAGCCAGGAGACCGGGTGGTTATCGTTACACCGATCTGGCCTAATGTGGCTGAGATACCCCGTATCTTGAACGCGCAGGTCGTGCGGGTCGGGCTAACGGCCCAGGGCGGTCATTGGCATCTCGATATTCAGCAGCTCTTGGACGCGATCACGCCGCAAACCCGGATGGTGGTCATCAACTCTCCTAGCAACCCGACGGGCTGGACCATACCGGCCCAAGATCGCATTGTTATACTGGACCGCTGCCGGCGTTTCGGCGTCTGGCTGCTGTTGGACGACGTCTATGAACGGCTGGTTTTTGACCCTGAGCTTGCCTCCGCTCCGTCGTTCCTTGTCATAGCCGATCGTGAAGACCGCATTATCGCCGCCAATAGCTTTTCCAAGGCTTGGCTAATGACGGGGTGGCGATTGGGCTGGTTGGTCGCGCCGGCGCAGTTGGAAGCGGACCTGGGCAAAATCATAGAGTTTAACACCTCATGCGCGCCTGATTTCGTTCAGCTTGCCGGTCTTGCTGCTATTGAGCAGGGGGAGGCGCATGTGTCAGCATTGCGTCAGGGCCTCAAAGATAAACGTGATCTGCTCGCAAGGCGGCTCGGTGCACTCAAAGGTGTTACTGCACCGGCGCCTGATGGCGGAATGTATCTATTTTTCAAAATTGAAGGGCATGACGATTCTGTTGCCCTATCAAAACGTCTGATTTCAGAGGCCCGGCTGGGTCTTGCGCCGGGCGCAGCCTTTGGCCCTGAAGGTGAAGGTTGGCTTCGCTGGTGTTTTGCCGCTGATACAGCTGCTTTAAACCAAGGGGTCGAGCACCTTCAACTTTGGCTAGGTCAGTAAGGCTCGCTCATCGCCGATGTATTTTCAACTTCTATGAGGCCATTTCTAATGAATTCCTGGTCATCTTGGCATGGCGAGCGGCAATCTACCCTGCCTTCCCTAGCCTTGCTGACGAGTTTGAACGCTAAAGCGGAGGTTCCTCCGCTAAACTCTTGCGCAGAGTTTTTTTGTCAATCTTTCCTAAGGTCACCCTCGGAAAATCGGTGACGATACGGATCTCTGCGGGGACCTTAAAGCTCGCCAGCTTGCTGCGGCAATAATCCAAAAGCG
>Ga0304730_1000530_pt1 | contig 33179 bp, 28 predicted proteins | sample M_130628_MF_Meta_FD_190474 | JGI IMG/M metagenome (GOLD analysis project Ga0304730, IMG submission 190474) | Freshwater microbial communities from Lake Montjoie, Canada to study carbon cycling - M_130628_MF_MetaG (v2) (version 2) | ecosystem: Environmental > Aquatic > Freshwater > Lake | place...
CGGACGCCGCCATTTTCAACATGGGCCGATCGATATCATTGCCTATGCCGAAGGCGATCCGGCAAGTGTGGCGTTGGCGCATAAGGCTGCCTGGCAGCGCTTTGGACAAATTCTGCCCGAATTGGTCCAAGAGTTGGCAGAGCTACGTCAACCTGTGCGTGGCACGGGTGGCTTAAAAGGGCCAATTGCTCGATCGATGTGGCAAGCGTGTAAGGCCTGTTTGATCGACTCAGATAGACATGCGTTTTTAACGCCCATGGCCGCGGTCGCCGGTTCGGTTGCACAAGACTTAAGTGCCTGTTACCAAGTTTTGGGGATCAGGCGCGCGTGGGTCAATAACGGAGGCGACATTGCGCTGCATCTCACTGAAGACACCGCGGTGTCGATAGGGCTATTTGCTGACTTGGCGCGCTTAGATGAGCAACAATTGATTGCCGGTGTGCAGACCGATGCTGTATTCGAAGTGAAGTATGGGATGGGCATCTCGGGTGTGGCCACCAGTGGTTGGCGCGGACGCAGCTTTTCTTTGGGTATCGCCGATAGCGTGACGGTGTTTGCGGCCAGTGCGTCGCAGGCAGATGCCGCGGCAACGATGATTGCCAACGCCGTGAATGTCGAAGATGCGCGTATTGTGCGCGAGCCCGCCAACGCCCTGAAAGACGATTCAGATTTGGGTCAGCGGTTGGTCACGGTGTCCGTGCCCGAGTTGAGTGAACACGAAATCCACGAAGCACTCGAAGCAGGCTTAAAAAAAGCGCGCACGCTTAAGCAGAACGGTTTAATCTGTGCAAGTGTTTTAAGTTGTCAGGGCTGGTTTGCCAGTACTGAAACGGCTCGAGTTCAACGCATAACCTGAGGTCATGATGCAAGCAAACATTCGCAGGATGGTGGTGCAAGTCGATGAAGTGTTGACTGAGAATGGTCAGGCCGTATCGCCTCCAACCCGTCGGGCACTGGCGATGGCCGTGATTGAAAATCCTTTCGCAGGACGCTACGTTCAGGATCTTGAAAAATTGATTGCCATCGGTGAAGAGCTTGGTGGTTTGTTGGGTGAGCGCTGTGTGCAAGCGCTCGGTATCAAGCCCAGCGAGGCTCAAAGCTATGGCAAAGCCGCCATCGTGGGTGAAGCGGGTGAACTCGAACACGCGGCCGCAATCTTGCATCCCAAATTAGGTGCGCCTTTGCGTGTGGCGGTTGAAAAAGGTGCTGCACTGGTACCCTCCAGTAAAAAAATGGGGGTGATGGGTACCGCCATCGACGTGCCGCTTGGGCACAAAGATGCGGCCTATGTGCGAACGCATTTTGATGCGATTGAAGCGCGGGTGACCGATGCGCCGCGCGCAAACGAAATTGTTGTGTGCGTCGCAGTGACCGATAGCGGACGCCCCAACCCCCGCGTGGGCGGTCTGCAGCATCATGAAATGATTGGTAAAGATGGTTTGCGCTAAGTGTGTTTGGTAGTCAAAGAATCAGACCTTTAAACCGGAGAAAAAAGTGAAACAGTATCGACTCAGTACTCTTGCAAAACTCAGCGTCGCGACAGTGGCGCTGTTAACCGCCTCAACGAGTTTGCTGGCGCAAGGCGTCATCAAAATCGGCGAAATCAATAGCTACAAAGCGCAGCCTGCTTTCCTTGAACCCTACAAAAAAGGCATGGAACTCGCGATCGAGCAGATCAATGCGGGTGGCGGTTTAAATGGTAAAAAAGTTGAGCTCATCACGCGCGATGACAATGCCAACCCAGGGGATGCGGTGCGGGTGGCCGAAGAGTTGGTGTCGCGCGATCAGGTCGATGTGTTGACTGGGTCGTTCTTGTCGCATATCGGTCTTGCGCTGACTGACTTTGCAAAGCAAAAGAAAGTCTTCTTTTTAGCTAGCGAACCCTTGACGGATAAGATCGTCTGGCAAAACGGCAATCGCTACACGTTCCGTTTGCGCACCTCAACCTATATGCAGGTGGCGATGCTCGTGCCAGACGCCGTTGCGATGAAGAAAAAGCGTTGGGCGATCGTTTATCCCAATTATGAATACGGCCAATCCGCAGTTGCAAGTTTCAAAGCGCTGCTTAAGGCTGCGCAACCTGATGTTGAATTTGTAGCCGAGCAAGCCCCGCCCTTGGGCAAGCTAGACGCTGGTAGTGTCGTGCAGGCGTTGGCCGACGCCAAGCCTGATGCGATTTTTAACGTGTTGTTTGGTGCAGACTTGTCTAAGTTTGTACGCGAAGGTAATACCCGTGGCCTGTTCAAAGGCCGTGAGGTGGTGAGCCTGTTGACGGGTGAGCCTGAGTACCTTGATCCACTGAAAGACGAAACGCCCAATGGCTGGTTAGTGACTGGTTACCCTTGGTATGGCATTAAGACGCCAGAGCATGCGGCGTTTTTGAAGGCGTATCAAGATAAGTTCAAAGACTATCCGCGTCTGGGCTCTGTGGTGGGCTATAGCTCCATCATGTCGCTTGCCGCCGGCATTAAAAAAGCTCAAAGCACAGAGACAGAAAAGCTGATCGCTGCGTTTACCGGGCTGAACCTGATGACCCCCTTTGGCGCCATCACCTACCGACCTGAAGATCATCAGTCTACGATGGGTAGTTTTGTTGGCCGCACAAAGAACGAGGGTGGCAAAGGCGTGATGGTTGATTTTCGTTTCTTGGACGGTGCGAAATTCTTACCTTCTGCCGAAGAGGTTAAAAAATTGCGACCTGCACAATAGTGTCTTGATTTAAGTGGGCGATTGATGGATTTATCTGGTTTTGTTGTTCAGTTGCTCAACGGTCTGGCTGGGGCCTCGTCGCTCTTTTTAGTTTCAGCTGGACTGTCACTCATTTTTGGTGTCACACGAATCGTGAACTTTGCTCACGGTTCGTTTTTTATGGTGGGGATTTATCTCGCCTACACCTTGGTGACCCGTTTTGCTGACACACTCGGTTTTTGGCCGGCCTTGCTGTGTGCAGCAGTGCTGGTGGGTGTGCTTGGAGCCGTGGTCGAACTCACACTGATGCGCCGTATTTATCGTGCGCCAGAATTGTTTCAATTGTTAGCCACCTTCGCTCTGGTCTTGGTGTTTAAGGATGCGGTGTTGTGGCTGTGGGGCCCAGAAGAGCTCCTCGGACCACGGGCCCCAGGTTTGAAAGGAGCTGTGCAAATTTTGGGACGCAGTTTTCCCACCTACGATTTATTTTTAATTGTGGTGGGCCCCGTCTTGCTGGGCTTGTTATGGCTGCTGCTGACGCGAACTCGTTGGGGCACCTTTATTCGCGCTGCAACCCAAGACCGTGACATGGTGGCCGCACTCGGTGTAAATCAGGCATGGTTGTTTACCAGTGTGTTTGCGCTGGGTGCTCTGTTGGCAGGTTTGGGTGGTGCCTTGCAACTTCCACGCGAACCCGCAAACCTTGAAATGGATCTCAACACGATTGGCGCTGCGTTTGTCGTCGTGGTGGTGGGTGGCATGGGCTCTATCCCTGGCGCTTTCGTCGCTGCACTGTTGATCGCTGAGCTAAAAGCCATTTGCATTTGGTTAGGCGTGGTCAATATTTTTGGTACCGCGATATCTTTTTCAAAGCTCACCCTGGTTGTTGAATTTTTGGTGATGGCTGTGGTGTTGGTGTTACGTCCTTGGGGTCTGCTGGGTAGACCACAACCGCTCTCGCGCCATGCCGGTCATACTGAGGCGCCGTTAGGTGCACCGACACGCGTGACGACCGCCTTGCAACTAGCGGCCGTGGCCCTGTTGGTGTTGCTGCCGTGGCTGACCTCTGCGTCACCTTATTTCACAGTGCTGAGTATCGATTTGTTGGTGGCGGTGCTGTTTGCGACTAGCCTGCACTTCATCATGGGGCCTGCCGGCATGCATTCATTTGGTCATGCGGCGTATTTTGGTTTAGGAGCGTACGGTGCTGCGCTTTTATTTAAAGCCCTTGGGTTGCCAATGGAGGTTGCGCTACTGCTGGCACCTCTTGTGGCTGGCGTGGGGGCGTTGTTGTTTGGCTGGTTTAGTGTGCGTTTATCGGGCGTCTATCTGGCGATGCTGACCCTGGCCTTTGCGCAAATCACTTGGGCGGTAGTGTTTCAGTGGGATGCACTGACAGGTGGCAGTAATGGGTTGACGGGTGTATGGCCAGCCGCTTGGCTGACCGACAAAAAGAATTATTACTTTTTGACGCTCTCATGCGTGGTCGTAAGTGTTTGGGTGTTGCGTCGGATGTTGCACGCGCCCTTGGGTTACGCCATGCGCGCTGGGCGAGATTCGCCGATGCGTGCCGATGCAATTGGCATTCACGTTAAGCGGGTGCAGTGGGTTGCTTTCGTGATCGCTGGCGTCTTTGCGGGTGTGGCCGGCGCACTTTTTGCTTTTTCTAAAGGCAGCATCTCGCCCGAGACGTTACACGTGAGTCGTTCGGTGGATGGCTTAGTGATGGTATTGCTCGGTGGCATACAGACTTTGGCGGGCCCCATCGTGGGCGCCGTGAGCTTCACGTGGTTACATGATGTGATCGCGCGCAATACAGAGTATTGGCGCGCGATGCTGGGGGGCATTATCCTGCTCTTGGTGTTGTTGTTTCCCGAAGGGATTGCAGGCTTTGCACGCCGCCTTAGTTTGCGTTTTGCAGGCAGGGGGCAAGCATGAGTCTGTTGACAGTGAAAGACTTGGGTAAGTCCTTTGGCGGAGTGAAGGCAGTTGATGGGATTTCGTTTGAGCTCGAGGCGGGCGAGTTATTGGCCCTGATTGGCCCAAATGGAGCCGGCAAATCAACCACCTTCAACATGGTCAACGGTCAATTGCAGGCAGATCGCGGGTCGATTCAGTTCGCTGGAAAAGAGTTAGTTGGCCTTGCGCCACGAGACATTTGGCGCTTAGGGGTGGGCCGTACGTTTCAAATCGCCGAAACGTTCTCGTCGTTGACAGTCATTGAAAACGTGCAAATGGCTTTGCTTTCGCATGCAGGGCAGGTATTTTCGTTTTTTAAGACGGCGCGCGCGCACGAACGTCCCCGAGCACTTGAGTTGCTTGAGCAGGTTGGGATGGCGTCGCAAGCCGACCGCCCGTGCAGTGCGTTAGCCTACAGCGATGTCAAACGTGTTGAGTTGGCAATCGCTTTGGCGAATCGTCCTCGACTGTTACTGATGGATGAACCCACGGCAGGCATGGCACCGAAAGAGCGTAACGCATTGATGGTGTTGACGAAAAAATTGGTGCTTGAACAACAAATCGCCGTTCTGTTTACTGAGCACAGCATGGATGTGGTGTTTGCTCACGCCGATCGCATGATTGTCTTGGCTCGCGGAAGGTTGATTGCGCAAGGCAAGGCTGACGACATTCGCAAAGATGCCAAGGTACAAGAGGTGTACTTTGGCACTGGCGCGACGTTTGAAGGTGAGGCGAGCGGCTCGGGTCTGACGGCCCAAGCTCAGAGCACTGAAGACTTAAATAAAGAGTTGCCCAAGGCTCAGTTGGCGCCCGACGCACACAACGGGTTGTCCGCCGCTCAGATCGTTGAAGACGTTCATCAAGACTCAAATTCGCACGGTGAGATTAAACCGCTTTTGTCCGTGCAGAACTTGAAAGCTTGGTATGGCGCGGCTCAAATTTTGTACGACGTGAGTTTTCAGGTGAAACGCGGTGAAGTCGTGGCGTTGATGGGGCGCAACGGGGCGGGCAAGTCGACCACCATGAAAGCGTTGATGGGTTTGCTCGAAAAGCGTACCGGCGACGTGCAATTTATGGGGCGTGATATTTCAAAAGACGCGGCGCATCGTATTGCGGCAAGTGGGCTAGGATATGTGCCTGAGGATCGCCGAATTTTCACCGATCTAACCGTCTTAGAGAATCTTGAAGTTGGCCGGCAAAAGGCTCGCAGGTGGCCCGACGGCTCAGCGGCCCCGACCTGGACCGTGCAGCAGTTGTTTACGTTGTTTCCAAACCTCGGAGAGATGCCCAGGCGCCCAGGTGGGCAAATGAGTGGCGGCGAACAACAGATGCTGACCGTGGCGCGCAGTCTAATGGGTAACCCTTATTTGGTGTTGCTCGATGAGCCTTCTGAGGGTGTGGCGCCTGTAATTGTCGAGCAAATGGTGCAGATGATTCTAGAACTTAAAAAGCAAGGCGTCAGTATTTTGCTGTCAGAGCAAAATCTGCACTTTGCGCGCCTAGTGTGCGACCGCGCCTATGTGCTTGAAAAAGGGCAAATCCGTTTTGGCGGCACGATGGCCGAGCTCGATGCTAACGAGCATGTCCGTCAAACCTATTTAAGCGTCTAAGGTCTTTGATGAACACTTCGTCCCCCTGTACGCTGCGTGTCAACGCTCAGCAGCATGAGTTACAGCTTTCAGCGGATGTGTCGTTGATGCATGTGTTGCGTAACGACCTTGCGCTGAATGGGCCAAAATATGGTTGTGGCTTAGGTCAGTGCGGCGCCTGTACCGTGCTAATTGACGGGGTGGCTGCGCGCTCGTGCGTGGTGCCAGCACAAGGCGTACAAGGTCGCGCCATTACCACGCTTGAAGGTTTGGGTTCGCGTGCGCAGTTTCATCCCGTGCAACAGGCTTTTATTGACGAGCAAGCCGCGCAATGCGGGTATTGTCTGAATGGCATGATTTTGATGACAGTGTCTTTGTTGACGCATACACCCGACCCTACTGAGGAGGAAATTCGTAGTGCCTTGTCGGGTAATTTTTGTCGCTGCGGCACTCACGTCGAAATTATTCGGGCAGTTAAACGTGCTGCAGTACTGATGCAAGCCCCTCGGCCGGTCAGCCATGACGCACCCTAGGTCTTTGCGCACTCGCGCAGATTTTTTAAACGCAACAGGCGTGTTGTTGGTGGTGCGTGATCCGCCACCTGCTAACCCTCCTGCGCCTGGTCAGCCGGCGGCTGTACCGGGCAACCCTGCTGAAGGCGTCGAAATTTTGCTTGCGCTTTGGGCAGACGGCCGAGTGACTGCCTTGCATGGTCATGTGGATCTTGGCACCGGAATCAAAACCGCGTTTGCGCAAATTGTGGCCGAAGAACTCGATGTGTCGCTCGAGCAGGTTGAGGTGATTTTGGGCGACACCGGCACAGCACCCAATCAAGGGCCCACCATTGCCAGTGGCTCGCTGCAAAATCACGCGGCACCCCTACGAGCGGCCGCAGCACAGGCGCGGCAATACTTGCTTGAGTTAGCAGCTGCTAGATTTGCAGTGCCCACAGCTCAGTTGACAGTCAGAGCCGGGGTCGTGTCCCTAGAGACCTCAGCGAATCCCACTCAACTTCAGACGTCGAATGCGAGCGGTACCGTTGTGCAGACCACTACAGAGGGTACGACGTCGCCTAGTCCAAGTCTCACCGTCAGCTACGCAACATTACTTGCGGGGCAGCGACTCCATCTGAAGCTTGAGTTGACCACGCCGGTAAAAGATCCTTCAAACTACCGCACAGTCGGGCAGTCATCGCCGCGTGTAGACATCCCTGCCAAGGCGACAGGCGAGCTAGTGTTCGTGCACGATGTTCGCGTGCCTGGCATGTTGCACGGCCGAGTGATTCGCCCACCTTATGCCGGCGCCGATCACGGTGACTTTATTGGTAACTTGCTTGAGTCGGTTGACGAGACGTCGATTGCTCACATCCCAGGCATCCGTGCGGTGGTCGTCATACGGGATTTTATTGGGGTGGTCGCTGAGAGAGAAGAGTTCGCTGAGCTAGCGGCCAACACGCTACGGGTGAATTGGAAACCCTGGGCTGGCTTGCCCGACCTGTCCAATATTGAGCAAGCGTTACGTAATAACCCAGCAACGCCACGTCAACTTGTCGATGAGGGCGATGTAGATCAAGCGCTCGCTCAGGCTGCGCAGTCGATGCCCCGCACCTACATATGGCCCTATCAGATGCACGCGTCGATTGGCCCCTCGTGTGCCGTGGCCGAATTTAAAACCGATCCGACCGATCCGTTTGCGTTAACAGTTTGGGCGGGCACGCAAAATCCTCATGTATTGCGCGCAGACCTGGCGCGCTTAACCGCACTGCAAGATACTGCGATTGAAATCATACGGATGGAAGCCTCTGGTTGCTACGGGCGCAACGGTGCCGACGACGTAGCGGCCGATGCCGTGCTGCTGGCGCGAGCAGTTGGTGCGCCGGTACGTGTACAACTCACGCGTGAGCAAGAAAACCTGTGGGAGCCCAAGGGTGCGGCGCAATGGATGGAGGTTCGCGGTGGCTTGCATGCAGACGGCTCGATTGCTGCCTATGATTTTTCAACCTCTTACCCCTCGAACGGTGCGCCCACGCTCGCGCTGTTACTGACGCGTACGCTTGAACCTAACGCGCAAGCGTATGAGATGGGCGATCGCACTGCGCGTCCGCCGTATACCTTGCAAAATTTGCGCGTGACGGTGAATGATATGCCGCCCATTTTGCGCGCCTCGTGGTTGCGTGGCGTGTCGGCGATGCCCAATTCGTTTGCGCACGAATCCTATATTGACGAACTAGCGACTGCTGCTGGGGTCGATCCTTTGACCTTCAGATTGCGTTATCTCGATGACCCACGCGCGCGTGAATTATTGCAAGCGACGGCCGCTAAAGCGGGCTGGAAAATGCATGACCAACCGCAGCAGCAGGGTGCAGAGGGTGATGTTTTGCACGGGCAGGGCATCGCCTGGGCCCGCTATGTCCACAGCAAGTGGCCAGGATTTGGTGCGGCGTGGGCCGCGTGGATCGCCGATGTTGAGGTCAACAAGCGCACGGGTGAGGTGCACGTCAAACGGGTGGTGGTGGGTCACGATGCTGGCTTAACCATTAATCCTGCAGGTGTTGAACACCAAATTCATGGCAACGTGGTTCAAACGACTAGTCGCGCCATGATTGAGCAGGTACCGACTGAACGTGAACAAAATACTGTTGCCACCCGCGAGTGGGGTTCATATCCGATTTTAAGTTTCAGGCAGGTGCCTGTGATCGAAGTCATGCAGATGCCGCGGCATAACGAGCCAGCTCTTGGGGCAGGCGAGTCGGCCTCGGTGCCTGGCACGGCCGCGATTGCCAATGCGATTTTCGATGCGACGGGTGTGCGCTTCAGACAACCACCTTTTACGCCAGAGGTTGTGCGCGCGGCTTTGAATCCTTTGATGTATCAGGGCGACTCAGACTCTTACGCCTGCGGTAATCCTCAGTTGGCAGCGCAGGCCTCAGACAAACTTCAGCTAGCTTCGCAAACAACTGACCCGCTGCAAGCAAGCCCCGCGCGTCAACAGACAGATCATGCCGACGCGCGTTGGCCTAAGCCGCGTTCGTGGTGGTTGCGTGCGGCTGCTTTGACGGCGGCGCTCGGGACTACCTTGCTTGGCGCGACGTGGTCACTGTTCGGTCAGCGCACTGCGCTTGCACCAGTTGCCCAACCGATCGCGACCTACTCAGCCGCAACGCTTGAGCGTGGTCGTGAATTAGCGGCCTTGGGTAACTGCGTCACTTGTCACACCAGTGCACAAGGCAAACCAAATGCTGGCGGCTTGGGGATTCAAACTCCCTTTGGCACGGTCTACAGCACCAACTTAACGCCTGACCCTCAAACTGGGATTGGTCTGTGGTCACAGCAAGCGTTTAATCGTGCCATGCGTGAAGGTATCTCTCGCGATGGGCATCATTTGTACCCCGCGTTTCCGTACACCTCGTTCACGCGCACCAGTGATGAAGATCTGACCGCACTGTACGGCTGGCTGATGTCGCAAGAGCCGGTGCGCCAGGCAACGCCTGAGACGAAGCTTGCGTTTCCTTTTAGCTTGCGTCCGCTCATGGCCTTTTGGAATGCGCTGTACTTAACGCCAGGGTCTTCTGCCAAGCCACTGAAAACTGAAGTTGAGCGTTCGCCAGCGTGGTTACGGGGCGAATATCTTGTGAATGGGTTGGGGCATTGTTCGGCGTGTCACACCTCACGCGATGCGTTGGGTGGCGAGCGCTCAGGGCTCGCTTACTTAAGCGGTGCCACCGTTGATGGCTGGCTGGCCCCAGCACTCAATGTACGTTCGTCCAGCCCCGTGGCATGGACGGAAACCGCCTTTTATGACTATTTACGCAACGGTCATAGCGCCGAGCACGGTAGCGCCTCGGGTCCGATGGCGCCGGTGATTAGGCAGTTGGCGCAAGTGCCAGACACCGATCTTGCTGCGATGGCGCATTATTTGGCGTCGTTTCAAGAGCAAAGCGCCTCGGCTCTGGTCGCTCAAACCTACGTCGCGCAGGCCGCAGCTCGCGAGCCTATGCTACTTGGGCCCGCGCAACGTATGTTTCAGGCCGCCTGTGCGTCATGCCATCACGACGGTGACGGCCCGCGTTTACTTGGCGTCAATATCCCGCTGGCGCTAAGCACTGGTATGCACAGCGCGCAACCTGATAACGTGATTCGCGTGATCTTAGAGGGGATTCGCAAACCTGCCAGCGAGCAAATCGGCTTTATGCAGGGTTTTGCTAAGCAATTTGATGACCAACAGCTGAGTGAGCTCTTGACTTACATGCGTAGCCGTTTTGCCCCCACTCAGCCGCCCTGGCAAAACCTCGAACAGAAAATTGGGGTAATCCGTATGTCACCAAGCTTGCATTTACCGTAAAGTTTGCCCACAATAGAGATATTGTTGATCACCCCGGTTCTGACCCGAGCCGGGGTTTTGCTTTTTGGAAAAACACCATGGCAACTATTCCTCTTACCGTGCGCGGGGCCGAGCGCTTACAAGCTGAGCTGCAGCGGCTCAAGCACGTTGATCGCCCTGCGGTCATTAACGCCATTGCTGAAGCGCGTTCGCACGGCGACTTGTCTGAAAACGCCGAGTATGATGCCGCGCGCGAGCGTCAAGGTTTTATCGAGGGGCGCATTGCCGAACTCGATGGCACGCTTTCAAACGCCCAGTTAATTGAACCAAGCACGATCGAGGCCGATGGTCGCGTTGTGTTTGGTGCAACCATCGAAATCGAAGATCTTGAGTTGGGCACCAAAGTGACTTACCAAATTGTCGGTGACGTCGAGGCTGACATCCGTTCAAATTTGATTTCGGTGTCTAGCCCGGTGGCGCGCGCGTTGATTGGTAAGTATGAGGGTGATGTCGTTGAAGTGAAGGCCCCATCGGGCGCCCGTGAATACGAAATCATCAGCATTAAATATCTTTGATCACGCGTACTTTGAGTCGCGCTCTCTGTAAGATGCCTGATTAGCGTTTCACCGGTGCGCGCTTTCGCACTGTCGTGCCAAGAGCCCCACGCCGCGCTCCGGCACGTAGCGACAACGCGCTGCCACTGCGACGCGGAATCCCATGTGAGGTATCCTTGGCACTTGCGCGTTTGCTTGGCCTAGCAGGACGATCCCCCGAATAGACGGTTGGGCGATCAGTTGCCAAGTCAATCTGTTCGCGTTCTGGGCGATTGCGCCGGCTTGGTTTTTGAACCTTTTTACCCACTGCGGCTAGTTTCTTGGGTGTGTGTGGTTCGTTGGGCTTACGCTTGGCCGGGGTTGCGGGTTCGGCCGGCGGTTTTAGGTAGGTACCCTTTGAGCCAAAGCGATACAGAATCAGCATTTTGCCCAAATGGTGCACCGTGGCGCACGAAAGGGTGTCGCAAATCGTGGCAAGCATGGCATCGCGCTCGTCGCGGTCAGCACTGCCGGCTCGAACCTTAATCAGCTCGTGAGCAGATAGGTTTAGGTCGATTTCTTTTAAAACTGCCTCAGTGAGCCCGTTGTCGCCAATCAGTACAACTGGGCGCAGGGGGTGAGCAGCAGCGCGAAGCGAACTACGCTCGCGGGGGGTAAGTTCCATAATAGTCATAAGGTAGATTGTACGGGAATGGCGAAGAACAAATTTTCTAAAGAATGGGTCATGCAGCACATTAATGACCCTTTCGTCAAAATGGCGACTCAAAAGGGCTATCGTGCCCGTGCCGCCTTCAAACTGACCGAGATCCTCGATGCTGAAAAACTCATGCGTCGAGGCGACATCATTGTTGACTTGGGCTCGACCCCCGGCAGCTGGTCTCAGGTCGCGCGCGAGCGCTTGGTGGGAAAGGGTGGAATCCTCGATGGTCGCATTGTTGCGCTCGATCTCTTACCCATGGAGCCTATCGCAGGTGTTGAGTTCATTTTGGGTGATTTTAGTGAGGATGCTGTCCTCGAACAGCTCAACCAAAGCCTAGAAGGAGTCAAGGTAGATTTAGTCATGTCAGACATGGCGCCAAATTTATCTGGGGTCGGTTTAGCCGATGCAGCCAGAATTCAACAAGTGATTGATTTAGCCCTTGAATTTTCGCTAATGCACCTCAAAACAGATGGTGCGCTGATTGTGAAAGCGTTTCACGGTAGCGGCTTTTCGCAAACCGTTGAAAGCTTCAAACGACACTTCAAAAGGGTGGTCGAGCGCAAACCGAAGGCTTCAAGAGATCGTTCTTCTGAAACTTTCTTGATCGCCAAGGGTCGAAAGGGCTAGAGCTATGTGATTTCGGTCCCGTCGCGCAGTAAGGGATTACTGCGAATGGGCTTTTTTAACAGGTAGAATGTTATTTTGCCTCGTTGCAATGCGTCCTTTGGGCCAAAGGTGCGCGGCGCGTCAGAACGACAAGCTGGAGATCGGCCTTGAATAATTCTTTTTCGAAAGTCGCGGTTTGGATGGTGATTGGTTTGGTACTGTTTACTGTGTTTAAACAGTTCGACTCCCGCGCGCCTGTACAAGACACCGTGAGTTACACCCAATTTATGGAAGACGCCAAGTCGGGCAAGGTCCGCCGAGTCGATGTCCAAAACGATGTCATCCATGTCACGCCCGACTCGGGCCGCCCTTACACCCTGACTTCGCCTGGCGATCTCTGGATGGTGTCTGATTTGCTCAAAGCTGGTGTTTCTGTATCGGGCAAGCCGCGCGAAGAGCCCTCACTGCTCATGAGTATCTTTGTGTCTTGGTTTCCGATGCTGCTCTTGATCGGTGTCTGGGTGTTTTTTATGCGCCAGATGCAGGGTGGTGGTAAGGGTGGGGCGTTTAGTTTTGGTAAGTCGCGTGCGCGCTTGCTAGACGAAGGCACAAATGCCATCACGTTTGCTGACGTTGCGGGTTGCGACGAAGCAAAAGATGACGTTCAAGAAATTGTTGATTTTTTACGTGATCCGTCTAAGTTTCAAAAGCTCGGCGGTCGTATCCCCCGTGGTGTGCTGATGGTGGGTTCGCCCGGTACCGGTAAAACGTTGCTGGCCAAAGCGATTGCTGGCGAAGCCAAGGTTCCGTTTTTTAGTATTTCGGGTTCTGACTTTGTTGAGATGTTTGTGGGCGTGGGCGCTGCCCGCGTACGCGACATGTTTGAAAACGCCAAAAAGCATTCGCCATGCATTATCTTTATTGACGAGATCGATGCTGTCGGTCGCCAGCGTGGTGCAGGCTTGGGCGGCGGTAACGACGAGCGTGAACAAACGCTCAACCAGATGTTGGTTGAGATGGACGGCTTTGAGTCTGGCGTTGGCGTGATTGTGATCGCTGCGACCAACCGCCCCGATGTGCTTGACCCTGCGTTGCTGCGCCCTGGTCGTTTTGATCGTCAAGTGGTGGTGCCGTTGCCAGATATTCGTGGCCGCGAACAAATTCTTAAAGTTCACATGCGTAAAGTGCCGTTGGCGCAAAACGTCGATGCCCATACACTGGCACGTGGTTGCCCAGGTTTTTCGGGTGCTGATCTTGCCAATCTGGTCAACGAATCAGCCCTGTTTGCAGCGCGTCGCAATGGCCGCACGGTTGATATGTCTGACTTTGAAAAAGCCAAAGACAAGATCATCATGGGTGCTGAGCGCCGGTCAATCGTGATGCCCGAAGAAGAACGCCGCAATACCGCTTATCACGAATCTGGTCATGCGATCGTGGCCCGTATGCTGCCAAAAACAGATCCTGTTCACAAAGTCACGATCATTCCGCGTGGTCGTGCCTTAGGCGTCACGATGCAGTTGCCCGAAGGCGATCGGTACAGCATGGATAAAGAGCGTCTGTTGTGTACGATTGCCGTGTTGTTTGGTGGTCGTATCGCTGAAGAGCTTTTCATGAACCAAATGACCACCGGTGCCTCAAACGATTTTGAGCGTGCGACTGCGATTGCTCGTGACATGGTCACGCGCTATGGCATGACCGATTCATTGGGCCCAGTGGTATACGCTGAAAACGAAGGCGAAGTCTTTTTAGGCCGTAGCGTGACAAAAACCACGCACATGTCTGAAGCGACGATGCAAACGGTCGATAAAGAGATCCGCAAAATTATCGACGAGCAGTACGCACGTGCTCGCACCATCCTTGAAAATAGTCGTGAAAAAGTCGAAATCATGACTAAGGCTTTGCTCGAGTGGGAAACCATCGATGCAGATCAGATCGGTGACATCATTGAAGGTCGCCCACCGCGCCCACCAAAGGTGCCACAGGCGCCAGCTGATTCGTCGGATACGCCTCCCACGGGAGCAGCACCGACTAACGATCCAGCAGCGGTGGTCTAAGACGACGGCAGAGTTGACTCTGATGTCAGCTAGCTGGTTATGCGGGCGCTTTGAGTTTGTACTCAAGCGCCCGCTTTTAATGGGAATCGTTAACGTAACGCCTGATTCATTTTCTGATGGCGGTCAACACCCTGAAGCCACCTCGGCGATTGCACACGCGCACCAATTGGTTGCTGAAGGTGCCGATATTATCGACATTGGTGGTGAGTCCACCCGCCCAGGGGCTGCGCCCGTTTCTATCCAAGATGAGCTTGCGCGCATTTTGCCTTTGATCGCTGCGTTGCGCGACAGTGGTGTTGCGATTTCAGTCGATACCTGCAAACCTGAGGTGATGCAGACTGCGCTTGAGGCGGGGGCCGACATCATTAATGATGTGACAGGCATGCGAGCACCCGAGGCGCGGCGCATCGTTGCTGCGCACCCAAGCTGTGGGGTGTGCCTGATGCACATGCAGGGCGAGCCGCGTACGATGCAACGCAACCCTCAATACCAAAATGTCGTGCACGAGGTGAAAGCGGAACTCGTGACCCAGGCGCAGTTGCTCGAGCATCTAGGTGTCACGAGGGCCCGTATCAGCCTGGATCCAGGCCTCGGGTTTGGTAAAACAGTCGAGCATAATTATCAATTACTGCAAGGGCTAGAGCAGCTTGTGCAAAGTGGTTACCCAGTCGTGTTGGGTGCCTCGCGCAAATCTATGATCGGCAGTGTCACAGGTAAATCTGTGGATCAGCGTCTGAGTGGTAGCATTGCCGCGGCGCTCGCAGGTGTGGTCAGAGGTGCAGCTGTCTTGCGTGTGCATGATGTCGATGCAACGCGTGACGCTTTAAAAGTTTGGCAGTCCGTTCAGGCTGCAGGGGATCCACATTGATGCCCCCTCGGTGCTGAGCGACGAGTTTCGCGGAGAAAAAAATGAGTCAAAGAAAATATTTCGGTACAGATGGCGTGCGCGGCGAAGTGGGTGGCGACGTCATCAATGCTGAATTCGCACTCAGGCTTGGCTATGCAGCCGGCAAAGTTCTGGCCAAAGAACATTCGGCGCGGCGCGGCCGCCCAACCGTATTGATCGGTAAAGACACGCGCATCAGCGGCTACATGCTTGAATCGGCACTCGAAGCAGGCTTTGCTTCGGCTGGTATTGAGGTGTTGCTCGCAGGCCCGCTACCCACCCCAGCGGTGGCGTATTTGACGCGCACCTGGCGCTTAGTGGCTGGTATTGTGATCAGCGCCTCACACAATCCTTATTACGACAATGGCATCAAGTTTTTTTCGTCTAAGGGGATGAAGCTGCCTGACGAAACTGAGGCTGCGATTGAAGCTGCACTAGACGAACCCATGCAATGTGTCAGCTCTGAAAAGCTCGGACGCGCGCGTCGTATTGACGATGCCCCAGGTCGTTATATTGAGTTTTGTAAAAGTACGTATCCATCGGATTTGGATTTAGGCGGTTTGAAACTCGTGGTCGATGCTGCCAATGGTGCTGCGTACCATATTGCTCCGCACGTGTTTCGCGAGCTAGGTGCCGAAGTCACTGCAATTGGCGTTTCACCCGACGGGTTCAATATCAACAAAGACGTTGGTGCTTTGCATCCTGAAAGCTTAGCGGCTGAAGTCCGTGCACGTGGCGCAGATCTTGGCATTGCGCTAGACGGTGATGCCGATCGTGTGCAAATGGTCGATGCCACCGGCCGTGTCTATAACGGCGATGAGTTGTTGTACGCGGTGTTGCGTGAACGCCTCTCGCGTGGGCCGGTTGCAGGTGTGGTGGGTACCCTGATGACCAACTTCGGCTTTGAGCGTCAGCTTAAACACATGGGCATCCCCTTTGAGCGTGCTCAAGTCGGTGACCGTTATGTGCTCGAGCAATTGCGTAATCGCGGCTGGCTCTATGGCGGCGAAAGCTCAGGGCATTTGTTGTGTTTGGATTCGCACACGACGGGCGATGGCATCGTTGCAGCCTTGCAAGTATTGGCGGCCTTGCAGCGCAGCGGTGAGACCTTGTCTCAATGGGTGTCTGCCCTGCGCTTGTATCCGCAAAAAATGATCAACGTGGCACTCAAGCCTGGCACGGATTGGGCCACCCATGCCGGTTTGCAGGCGGCTCAACAACAAGCCGAAGCCTTACTGGGTGAACGCGGTCGGGTATTGATTCGCGCGTCGGGCACCGAACCCAAACTGCGCTTGATGGTCGAGGCTGACGACGAGGCTTTAGCCACAAGATGCGTCGATTTGCTGGCCGCGGTTGATTTAACCAGCTAATCATCCAACGATCTTGGACTGCTTGAGATCTAGCGATCCAAAGATCCAAAGATCCAGTGCCCTCGAGGCGGCTCGCATGTTTTCATAGACCTTGCTGAAGTCAAAAAAACTTCATCATTTCGTCACTTTCGTGCAATGTCGGTTGTTCATAGTGAGGGATACCTCAGGAGACCAACCTCATGCTTGAGCTTGTGCGCAGTGCCTCTAGTTTATTTACGCTTCCGACGGCTTCAAATAACTCTGCCGGCTTGGTGGTCGGTCTGGCGCAGTCACCCGAAGAAATTGAATTAGTGCAGCGGCTTCGTCACGACGTGTTTAGTGCAGAGTATGGTGCTGCTCTTGGTAACGACCGCGATGGAATTGATCGCGACCACTTTGATCCCTGGTGTGCCCACCTTCTAGTGCGTGAACTCTCGACAGATCAAGTGGTGGGCACCTATCGAATTTTGACGCCGCAACAAGCTAAGCGTGCAGGTAGCTATTACTCGGAGTCTGAGTTTGATTTAAGCGGCTTGGGGCACGTACGTGATTCATTAGTCGAATTTGGACGAGCGTGCATTCACGAAGAGCACCGGCAAGGCGGCGTCTTGATGATGCTTTGGTCGGGCTTGGCAGAAATCCTAAAGCAAGGTAACTACGAGCATGTGTTCGGTTGCGCAAGCGTTAGCCTGCGTGATGATGGTGTCACGGCCGCTGAAGTGTGGCGTCAAATCAAAGAACGCTCGCTCTTTACCGAGGACATCAACGTCAAGCCCTTGCATCGTTATCCCGTCGAGCAGCTTGATAGCCAGTTACCGGCCTCGGTGCCAGCCTTGCTCAAAGGGTATTTGAAATTAGGGGCGCGCGTTTGCGGCGAGCCAGCCTGGGATCCTGACTTTAATACTGCAGATTTTCCGATGTTGCTGTCGGTCAGCCATATGGGTCAGCGTTACCGTAAGCACTTTGGCTTTGATAGCGCTAAACCTGGATTAACTCAAAATTAAAACCGACCTTACTCCATTCGGTTTCTTCGCCATGTAACGAAAAATCGGTCAGCGGATGCGAGCCGAGCCATTTCTTGTCGACCTTGCAGACGATTGCAAGCCCTTTCACGCTGACCGAGAGCGGTAAGCGAGACACATCTTCGCGGCGTCGACAAAGTAGTACTGCCAAACGCAAACATAGAATCGTTAACCACTGCTCACGATTTTTAACTAGATTTTGCGCCTTACTGAGTTTGCCAGTATGTGCCAGCGCCAAGAGCCCTAACTGCGCCTGGTCGACTCGTGAAAAGCCTGGCATGTCAGCGTTATTTAAAATGTAGGCACTGTGTTTGTGATAACCCGCCTGGGCGATCGATAAACCCACCTCGTGCAAATCTGCCGCCCAACTCAAGGTGTGGCGCAGTTCATCTTGCTCTGTGCGGCCTGGTAGCACGGCATCAAACAGACTCAAGGCGCAGCGTTTGACCCGCGTGGATTGGCGGGTATCGACGTGGTAGCGTTTTGTGAAGGCCAACACCGATACGTCACGCCGGTCATGAGCCTCTTCGCGACCGGCCAGGTCAACCAACACACCAAGACGCAAGGCGCCATCGCCGGTTTTCATGACCTCGACATGCATCTCGTCAAAGAAGGCGCTCATGATGGCTAAGCCACCAGTTAAGACGTCGGCCCGCTCAAGTTTGATGCCAGGTAGGTCGTTTGGAATCACCCGGCCAGCACGAACGAGCTTAGCCTTCAGTTTTTCGAGACCGTCTCTCGTAATCCCTTCTGGTGACAGGCGACCCTCGGTCAAGATTGCGTAAAGTGCCTTGGCGGTACCAGACGAGCCAAAGGCGGCATCCCAGCCCATTTTGCGATAGGGCTTGGTAATGACCTCAATTTCACGTCGGGCGGCTAACTCGGCCTGTTTCATCGAATAGACGTCAATGACACCTTCCGGAAAAAATTTTCGGCTGTAACTGACGCAACCCATATACAGCGAAGAGGTGAGCAGAGGCTCGTCTCCGCGACCAATGATGATCTCGGTCGAGCCACCCCCGATGTCGATGACTAAGCGCCTATCGGTCGAGATCGGTAGCGTGTGGCTGACACCAGAATAGATCAGGCGGGCTTCTTCGCGCCCAGCAATGACCTCAATCGGAAAGCCAAGCGCAGCTTCGGCGCGAGGCAAAAAATCAGCGACGTTGCGTGCCACACGGAAGGTATTGGTGGCAACCGCGCGTACTCGGTCAGGATGAAAGCTGCGTAAACGTTCGCCAAAACGTTTGAGTACTTCGATGGCCCGTTCAACGGATTCATCGTTCAGTATCTTGGCGGAGTTTAAGCCTGCGGCTAAACGAACCGTCTCTTTGAGACGATCGATTTGGTAGATGTGTTTGGCACCATTTTGCTCGGCTACCCGTCCGATCGATAGCCTAAAGCTGTTCGACCCCAGATCTACTGCCGCCAAGAGGTGTTCCATTAATGTCAATCCGTTACCCAATTGAGCCTATTATAAAAGGGTATCTTGAATTCAAAAAAAGGGGTGCCTTAATTGATTGTTGCAAAACTGTAACTTTGTTGTTGTACAACCCTAAATATCCAAAAAACTGAGGTATTGACGCATGCCCGCGCGTAAAAAAGCCGAACCGCTATTTCTGAACCGAGAGTTGTCCCTGCTTCAGTTCAACGAGCGTGTCTTAGCCATGGCTGAGCGCTCCGACACTCCCTTGTTAGAGCGGTTGCGCTACGTTTGTATTGTGAGTTCGAATCTTGATGAGTTTTTTGAGATTCGCATGTCAAGCTTAAAAGAGCAGTTGGCGCAACACCCTACGTTGATGGGCCCTGATGGCATGACCACCGAGCAGGCGTACGAGCGCGTACAGCTTGAGGTGCACAGAATGGTTGAGCGGCAGTACGCCTTGCTCAATGATGATATTTATCCGCTTTTGCGCACTGAGGGTGTGTATTTGCATCATTTCAGCGAGTGGAACGAGGCACAAACCGCATGGGCCAAGGCGTTGTTTCATCGCGATGTGATGCCCCTGCTGACGCCAATCGGCCTCGACCCGGCGCATCCGTTTCCGCGTGTTTACAACAAAAGCTTGAATTTCATTGTGCCCTTGTCTGGGCAGGATGCCTTTGGTCGCAAGGCGACGATTGCCATCGTACAAGCACCAAGAGCGTTGCCGCGTCTGATACAAATGCCGCCTGATGTATCGGGTCAGCCTCACAGTTTTATCTTATTGACCAGCCTATTGCGCGCGTTTGTTGGTGAGTTGTTTCCGGGTATGACCATGCAGGGCTGCTATCAATGGCGTGTAACGCGCAACAGTGATCTGTTTGTGGATGAAGAAGAGGTCACCAATTTGCGGCAGGCGCTGCAAGGTGAATTGTCACAGCGCAATTTCGGCTCGGCCGTACGTCTTGAAATTGATGTATTGACCCCAGTTGAAATTGCTATTTTTTTGCAAAAAGAGTTTTCGCTGAGCGAGGCCGACACCTATCGTGTGAATGGCCCGGCGAACGTGTCTCGCCTCATGCAGATTTGTAATTTAGTTAAAAGACCAGATTTGCTGTTTTCAGAGTTCCACGGGCCGATTCCTGCGCCGTTTGATAGTTTGCCCAATCGGCCTTCTGCCATTTTTGAAGCGATTGCGAAAGACGACCGTTTATTGCATCACCCGTATCAATCCTTTCAGCCGGTCATCGATTTTCTAACCGCAGCCGCGGTCGATCCTGATGTGGTGGCGATTAAACAGACGATTTATCGCACAGGCGAAGATTCAGAGTTGATGCGCCTACTGCTGGCTGCGGCCAAGGCGGGCAAAGAAGTGACCGTCGTCGTAGAGCTGATGGCGCGCTTTGATGAACAGACCAATATCAATTGGGCAGCTCGCCTCGAAGAGGTGGGTGCTCACGTGGTGTATGGCGTGGTGGGCCATAAAACGCACGCCAAGATGGCACTGGTACTACGGCGTGAAAAAGGTCGCATCAAGCGTTACGGCCACCTAGGTACAGGCAACTACCACCCGCGCACAGCAAGTCTCTATACGGACTTTGGCTTGTTAACCGCTGAGCCACGTCTTTGTGAAGATATGGATAAAGTGTTTTCGCAATTGACCGGGCTGGGCTCGCGACGAGCACTGAAAGAGTTGCTGCAGGCGCCTTTCACACTGCACGACACGGTTGTGTCGCTGATTCGCGCTGAGGCACGGGCCGCCCGCGCCGGTGAAAAGGCACAAATTTTGGTAAAACTCAATTCGTTACTTGAGCCGATCGTGATTCAAGAACTCTACAAGGCCAGTCAAGCAGGCGTAAAAATCGATTTGATTATTCGCGGGGTGTGTGCCTTGCGTTCAGGTGTGCCCGGACTGTCTGAGAATATTACGGTGCGTTCGATTGTTGGTCGTTTTCTTGAGCACTCGCGGGTGTTCTACTTTTACAGCGGTGGGGCGGAGTCTGTCTATTTGTCGTCTGCCGACTGGATGGATCGCAACTTTTTTAGACGTGTTGAGATTGCGTTTCCGGTCTTAGAAAAAACGCTCAAGAAGCGCGTGATAGATGAGGCGTTTACGTTTGCCTTGCGTGATAATCGCTTGGCCTGGCTACAACAGCCCGACGGCAGTTATACCGTAGTGTCAAATCGTCGCGCCGCCTTCAAACTGCACGAGCATTTGATGAATTTGAAGCAAAACACTTAATAATCAAAGCCTTACGATTTTATATTTAAATGGCCTCTGCGGAGGTCATTTTGTTTGTGACTGTCATAAAGTCGTCACGTTCGCTCTGTATCATTTGAAGCCTAGAGCCAAATAAGGGTCTAGGTTTCGTCATAAATTGAACTTTATAAGGCTAAGACATGCTCAAACGCTCACTCGTCAAACTCTCAGCGGCGCTCGCTCTCAGCGCGCTGAGCTTCGCTTCGCAAGCAGCAGACATCACCGGCGCAGGCGCAACGTTTCCATACCCAATTTTCGCAAAATGGGCTGAAGTCTACAAAAAAATCGAGAACGTCGGTTTGAATTACCAGTCAATCGGTTCGTCAGGTGGCCTGCGTCAGATTCGCGCTAAAACTGTGACCTTCGGTGCGTCGGATGCGCCCGTGGATGGTCCTACGCTCGAAAAAGACGGCATGGTTCAGTTTCCAGCGATTCTGGGTGGTGTTGTGCCGATCGTCAACATCGAGGGCTTTAAGCAAGCCGAACTCAAACTGACGGGCCCAGTATTGGCTGATATTTTTATGGGTACCATCAAAAACTGGAACGACCCTAAGATTGGTGCACTCAATCCGGGTAAAACGTTGCCCAACCAGGCAATTACTGTTGTCCACCGTGCGGATGGTTCGGGTACAACCTTTATTTTTACTGACTACCTGAACGAAGTTAGCAAGGATTGGTCAGGCAAGGTTGGCAAGGGTGCCGCAGTGAAATGGCCTGCAGACAGCTCAGTCGGTGGTAAGGGTAATGAAGGTGTTGCAGCGAACGTCACGCGTGTGAAAGGTTCAATTGGTTACGTAGAGTACGCGTATGCCAAGAAAAACAACATTACATACTTGCAAATGATGAACAAAGATGGTCAGTACGTGGCCCCAAGCGAAAAGTCTTTCGCTGCGGCAGCGGCTGGTGCAGACTGGTTCAGCGTTCCAGGTATGGGAATCTCGTTGGTTGAGCAAAAGGGTGCTTCATCTTGGCCGATCACCGGTGCCTCATTTGTCTTGATGTACAAAGAGCCTGCCGACAAGTCGGCTTCTAAAGACGTGATCAAGTTCTTTACTTGGGCCTTCAAAGACGGTCAGCAACTGGCGCTTGATTTGGATTACGTGCCACTGCCTGATGCCTTGACCAAGGCAATCGCTAGCAAAGTTTGGTCGCAGATCAAGAACTAAGCTTTGAGAGCTTCGAACTTAGTTTTTAAAACGCAGTAATTAGTACGATCAAAATTGAGATGTTTCGTAGAGCGTCAAATCAGTTTGTCCAGACCCGGTGGGTCTGGACATTCGGTTCTAAGGAGTAGTAGATGGGTACGCCCCCAACGACGAGTGGCATGATGGACCCGCGCATGGTTGCGGTGGTTAAAAAGCAGCGTATTCAGGACTTTTTGTTTCACAAAGTCACGATGTTGTTTGCCCTACTCGTGTTAATCGCACTGGCCGGTATCTTGGTTTCGCTGATGATTAGCGCCTGGCCCGCTTTTCAAAAGTTCGGTATCCAATTTATCTGGACCAATGAGTGGGACATCATTAACGAAAATTTCGGTGCCGCGATCGCGATCTACGGCACTCTGATCAGTTCTGTCATTGCACTCTTAATCGCAGTCCCGTTGGCCTTCGGTGTCGCACTATTTTTAACTGAAATGTGCCCGCTTTGGTTGCGCCGCCCTCTTGGCACGGCGATTGAGTTGCTTGCTGCTGTGCCTTCTATTATTTACGGCATGTTCGGGCTGTTTATTTTTGCGCCTCTTTTTGCCGACTACGGTCAGCCAGCCCTGCAGTCTACTCTTGGTCAAATGCCTTTGATCGGTCCCCTTTTCGGCGGTGCCATGAATGGTATCGGTCTCTTAGCTGCAGGCATCATTCTGGCTTTTATGGTGTTGCCGTTTATCGCCGCGGTGATGCGCGATGTGTTTGAAATTGTGCCTCCGATTTTGCGCGAGTCTGCCTATGGCTTGGGCTGCACGACTTGGGAGGTTGTGCGTTATATCGTATTACCCTATACACAGAAAGGCGTGATCGGCGGCATCATGCTGGGTCTTGGTCGTGCGCTAGGCGAAACGATGGCGGTCACATTTGTGATCGGTAACTCTCAACGCATCAGAGAGTCTTTGTTTGCACCCGGTACCTCGATTGCTTCGACGCTCGCCAATGAATTTGGTGAAGCTGATGATTTTCACCTTTCAACATTGTTCGCGCTCGGTTTTCTTTTATTCGTGATTACCTTTGTCGTACTCGCTTTCGCAAAGATCATGATCATGCGTGCTGAAAAAGCTCAAGGGGCAAAGACCTAATGAATACCAACCTGTATCGGCGTCGTAAGTTCGTCAACAAGCTGGGTCTGTTTGCCTCCATGCTGGCGATGGTTTTAGGCTTGTTTGTTTTACTGTGGATTTTGTTTATTCTTTTTAAGAACGGTTTTGCTGGCTTGAGCTTAGCGATCTTTACTGAGTCTACGCCCGCGCCTGGTTCTGAGGGTGGCGGTTTAGCCAATGCGATCGTCGGTAGTTTGATGATGGTGGGTGTCAGCGTGTTGATCAGTACACCAATCGGCATTTTTGCCGGTGTTTATTTGGCTGAGTTTGGTGACGACAACAAACTGGCCGCGGTGACGCGTTTTGTGACTGATATTATGCTGTCGGCGCCGTCCATCGTTCTGGGCTTGTTTGTTTACGCAGTGCTGGTGGCGCAGGTTAAACATTTTTCGGGTTGGGCGGGTTCGTTAGCACTTGCTCTGATCGCTATCCCGGTGGTGCTCAAAACTACCGAAAATATGTTGCGCCTTGTACCTGGTAGCTTACGTGAGGCTGCTTTCGCTCTTGGCGCTCCGCATTGGAAGGTCACGAACTATGTGACGCTGCGTGCGGCGCGTGCAGGCGTCATGACAGGTCTTTTGCTCGCGCTTGCGCGGATAAGCGGTGAAACCGCACCGCTGCTATTTACGGCCTTAAATAATCAGTTTTTCTCGACCAACATGAATGCACCGATGGCGAACTTGCCTGTGGTGATCTTCCAATTTGCAATGAGCCCTTATGACAACTGGGTGAGCCTCGCCTGGGCGGGTGCTCTGCTGATTACGCTCTCCGTATTGGCGCTTAATATTATCGCGCGCGTCTTGTTCCGCGAACGCACAGCTGGTTAACTTCCTGGATATCGCTATGAATAATCAAGCAAATGAAACGCCTTTAAAAAATGCACTCGAGGTGCGTGGCTTAAACTTTTTCTACGGCAAGTTCCAAGGTCTAAAAAATATTGATCTGGATATTGCCGAGGGTAAGGTAACAGCCTTTATTGGTCCGTCAGGTTGCGGCAAATCGACCCTGTTACGCGCTTTAAATCGTATGTATAGTTTGTATCCTGGCCAGCGCGCCGAGGGACAAGTTAACTTTTATGGTGAAAACATCTTGGATCCAAAGCAGGATCTCAACATGTTGCGCGCTCGTATCGGTATGGTGTTTCAAAAGCCGACGCCTTTTCCGATGTCAATTTATGACAATGTTGCGTTTGGTGTGCGTCTGTATGAAAACTTAAGCAAAGCCGACATGGATGTGCGTGTCGAGTGGGCGTTGAGCAAGGCTGCCTTGTGGGGCGAATCCAAGGACAAGTTAAACCAAAGCGGTCTATCCCTCTCGGGTGGTCAGCAGCAGAGACTTTGTATTGCCCGTTCGGTCGCGGTCAAGCCTTCGATCATCTTGTTTGACGAACCGACTTCGGCACTTGATCCGATTTCGACTGGCAAAATCGAAGAATTGCTTCATGAGTTGAAATCCGATTACACCGTGGCGATTGTGACTCACAACATGCAGCAGGCCGCTCGCGTATCCGACTTTACGGCGTTTATGTATTTGGGCGAGTTGATGGAATTCGGCCAGACTGACAAGATTTTCGTCAAACCCAAGCGCAAAGAAACTGAAGACTACATTACAGGCCGTTTTGGTTGAGTTTGACGGCTGATTAGCAAGGTCTTTACCAGCATTCAACACCTCAGTGCACAGAATTGGACGTCTAGCATTATTCTGTTACACTGCTCATCTTTCGGGGCGTAGCGCAGCCTGGTAGCGCATCTGCTTTGGGAGCAGAGGGTCGTGAGTTCGAATCCCACCGCCCCGACCAGTAATCTCAGAAGGCTAGTTTCTTAATTGAAACTAGCCTTTTGCTTTGGGTGAGCGGTTTTTTGCGGGCGGTGTGATAATCAGAGATGATCCACCTTATCTCTCGGAGAACCTCATGACACCAGAAGTCGTATTTATTGGTCTAGGCAACATGGGCATGCCCATGGCACTTAATCTGCTACGTGGCGGCTTTTCAGTCATTGGTTTTGACTTGGCGCAGGCTAGCGTTGACAGCCTGGTGGCTGCCGGTGGTGTGAAAGGGATCGACTTGGCACAGGCTGTCAAAGGCGCCAAAGTCGTGGTCAGCATGTTGCCCGCGAGCCAGCACGTGCAAAGCGTATATCTGGGTGATCAAGGCGTCTTGGCACTTGTACAAAAGGGCACCTTGCTGATCGACTCGTCAACGATTGCACCGCAAGTGGCTAAAGAGCTTGGTGTCGCCGCTGCGGCAAAAGGCATAGAAATGATTGATGCGCCTGTATCGGGCGGCCCCTTCGGTGCTAAGGCTGGCACCCTGACCTTTATGGTCGGTGGCACTGAGCAGGGTTTTGCGGCCGCGCAACCGTACCTTCAAAAGATGGGTAAAGCTCTGTATCACGCTGGCGCCCATGGCAGCGGGCAAACCGTTAAGGTTTGCAACAATATGTTGCTCGGCATCACCATGATCGGCACCGCCGAAGCCTTGCGTTTGGGCATCGCCAATGGGCTTGACCCTGCTGTGCTGTCTGAAATTATGTCAAAGAGTTCGGGCAACAACTGGGTGTTAAATTCATGTAACCCTTGCCCTGGCGTGATGCCAGAGTCGGCGGCTTCAAACGGTTACGCAGGCGGCTTTGGGGTTGATTTAATGCTGAAAGACTTGGGCCTTGCGGTTGAAAACTCGTTGGCAACCAAATGTAGCGTGCCCCTCGGTGGTTTGGCCCGTAACCTGTACGATATGCACAGCAAATTGGGCCACGGCAAGTTAGATTACGGCAGTATCTATGAAACGTTAGGTAAAAAATAAGTCAATTAAAAACATGAGGAGATGACCATGAGTCAAAACAATAATGGTGCAGGCCAGAAAGTTGGTTTTGTAGGGTTGGGTGCGATGGGCAGCCGCATGGTTGCCCATTTGAAGGGCTTTGCGGACGTTCAGGTCTTCGATCTAGATGTTGCGCGTCGTGAACAAGCTGCAGCCTCGGCTGGCGGCGAGGCGGTCGCTAGCATCAGCGCGATGGCCGATGCCCAAGTTGTGATTTTGATGTTGCCAGATAGCCCGATTGTCGACAAGGTGTTGCGCAATGAATTACTCAAGACGTTAAAGTCTGGCGCATTGGTGATCGATATGAGTTCGTCGACGCCAGCGAACACCATCGAGAACGCTAAGCTCGCAAAACAGCATGGCATTACGTTTATTGATGCGCCCGTATCGGGGGGGATCGGCGGTGCCGAATCGGGCAAGCTTGCCATTATGGCCGGCGGTGAGGCCGCAGACTTTGCGCGTGCTTTGCCTTTGCTCAATCGGATGGGAACGAAAGTTGTGCATGTTGGCCCAGTTGGTTCAGGTCATGCTGTTAAAGCGCTGAACAATTTATTAGGCGCAACGATTTTAGTGGCGACGTCTGAGATTTTTGCAGCAGGCGAAAAGTTTGGATTGGATCCCGCGGTCATGCATCAAGTGATCGATGCCTCGAGTGGCGGCAGCTTTATGACGGCTCAGGCTTGGCCTCGTGCTGTGTTGCCTAAGACCTGGAACTTCGGCTTTGCGATGCAACTGATGAACAAAGACGTCGGGATTGCGATGTCACTGATCGAGTCGACCGGGGTCAAAACCGTCTTGTGCGAAGCGAATGCCGCGTTATGGGCCAAGGCCGTTAAAGAGACTCCCGGCGCTGATATGACTGGCATCACAAAAGGGATTCGCGAGGCTGCTGGGCTCTAAGCGCGTTGAGCCGCGGGCGGTGCCTGTTTGTGTTTGATGCACTCAGGCCTCGTTGGCTCTGCGATGGCTGGTTAACAGAGCGCCGACTAGCAAAAGATTGAAAGGTTAAAAATGCGTTTAGCGATTTTGGATGATTACCTTGGTATTGGGCAGACGATTGTCGATTGGGGTGTGGTGCCTGGGTTGGCGGTCGTTAGCTTTCGTGATCATGTGCATGACCAAAATGAGTTAGTGGATCGCTTGGCTGAGTTTGATGTGGTGATGCGAATTCGCGAGCGCACTGAGTTTCCACGTGAAGTGCTCTCGCGCTTGCCGAAATTAAAGTTGTTGCTAGCCACCGGTATGCGTAACGCACGTTCGATTGATTTGCGTGCTGCCGATGAGCTTGGCATTGTTGTCAGCACCACTGAGGCGCAACATCAAACGACGGTTGAAGTGACCTGGGCCTTAATTCTTGGATTGTTTCGCTCGATTCCGCAAGAGAGTGCTTCGCTACGCGCCGGTGGCTGGCAAGTGAGCTTAGGCCGCGGTTTAGCGGGCAAGACCTTAGGGATTGTTGGCTTGGGCAACATGGGGATCCCTGTTGCACAAATCGGTCAGCTGTTTGGGATGAAAGTCGTGGCCTGGAGCCGCAACATGACGCCCGAGCGCGCTAGCGTTTATCAAGTTGAGTCAGTCACCAAAGAGTCGCTGTTTCGCCAATCTGACGTGATCACGATTCATATGCCGCTCAGTGATGCCACGCTGGGCTTGGTGTCGGCTGCAGATTTAGCTTTGATGAAAAAAGACGCCTTTTTGATCAATACCTCGCGCCCGCAAATTGTGGCTGAAGGTGCGCTGCTCGAAGCGCTTGAACAGCGGCGTATCGGTGGCGCCGGGCTCGATGTGTTTGAGGTCGAACCCTTGCCCGTTGATCATCCTTACCGAAGCTTACCTAATGTGCTGGCAACGCCTCATATTGGTTTTGTGACGAAAGAGAATATGGAAGAGTTCTTCCATACTTCACTTAAAAATTTATTAGCCTTTTTGGCTGGTTCGCCGATTAACGTGATCAACGGCGTACGGCCATTTTTGCCAGATTCGCAGGTGTCCAAGCAAATGCACGCCAAGGGGCTTTGACCTTTCAACGATGTTGAAGGGCCTGAGCTTTATACCAAGTATTGTTTAAAACCTTGGTTTTGATGTACTAAATTATAGTATCTAATTGTACTAAGTTAAATAACCATAAATACTTGATATTTATGGTAATTTTTTTACTTTAAAAGATTCAACACCGACGGCGGCGCAGTCGGCATAGACGTCAGGTTTAGCCGTCGATACACGCGCCGCACGTACTAAGGGATGCGCCAGCATACGTTTCATGATCTCGTCACAGAGCGTTTCTTGCAAATGAATATGGCCAGGCGCGATGATATCGGCAATCGTTTGGCGCATGAAGTCGTAGTCAACCACCTCAGCCAAGTCGTCGCGGCTTGGTGTGTTGTCGCTTAGGGGGACATAAAGATCCACATTGACGATGACGCGTTGCTCGCCCTTTTTTTCAAACTCGTGGACACCAATATTCATATTGATCTCAAAATCTTTGAGAAACAAGCGACGGCAATTCGAGAGGTCAGGGTGCTGAATAAGGGCAAGTGTCATTAGAGTACCGAAAACGTTTTTGAAAGTGAAAAATCGAAAAGGCAAATCAAGTCAGAAACATAACGTCTCGTTTTGAGGGGTTGAGATGTTGTCCGCCATCGACGAAGAGTGTAGTGCCTGTGACGGCGTGCGCTGACACTAAATACACCACGGCATTGGCGATATCCTCGGGAGTTGAAGATTTGCCAAGAGGTGTTTGTTGATGCGCCCGCTCAAAACCTTCTTGAGTTTGATCCCCAGAGATTAACGTCAGCCCAGGCGCGAGCCCAACCACTCTGAGTTCGGGCGCATACGCTTGTGCAAGCAAGGTGGTGGCTTGGTATAGCGCTGACTTTGATAAGGTGTAAGACAAAAAATCTGGATTTGGATTCGCGAGTTTTTGATCAAGCAAATTAATGATCACCGAAGGATGTGCAAACACTCGCGCAGAGACTTCTTTTGCGTGCAAGCGTGCACGATACAGATCGCGGCTCAGTGCAATCGGTGCGATCGCGTTGATCTGCATGTGAGTTTCAAATTGCGCGGGACTAAAATCTTCTGCATTGTCAAAGGCAAACAACGAGGCACTATTAATGATGCAATCGGGTAGACCAAGCGCAGTTGTGCAATGGTTTACTAACGAATCGACTTGTGTTTGTTGAGCAAAGTCTGCCTGTAGTGCCACAGCACGGCGCCCCAGACCTTGCACTGCTAGCACGGTCTCTTGCGCCTCAGCGACTGATTGGCCATAGTGAACACCGATATCCCAGCCGTCTTGCGCTAAACGTAGAGCGATTGAGCGCCCTAAGCGCTTTGCAGCACCCGTGACGAGCGCGATTTTAGGAGCAGAATTTTTTGTAGAAGTCTTCATCACGTTTGAATCAGTATTGATTACGTAGCCTCGCAGCCTTGGTAACTCTTGGCAATACACTGCTTGGCGAGCTCTTGTGCTCGAGCCACCAAGTCTTTGGACATTGTCTCAGATAGTTCAGTCAGTGTGCGTACGGCAGACTGTTCGCCCAAACCGCGTGCGATATCAAGCCACATGTACGCCAAGATTTTGTTTTGCGCCACGCCCAAGCCTTTTGCATATAAGGTGCCGAGTTGACGTTGCGCATGCGGATCGCCTTGAGCGGCGGCCCGCGCAAACCATTTGCGTGCCTCGACAGGATTGGGCTTCACACCAAACCCATTGAGATTCATCATCGCCAGACGATACTGTGCGCTCGGATTCGAGGCGGTCGCCGCCAACCCATACCAGTGCAAGGCTTGTTTGTCGTTGTGTGCCACGCCTCGACCGGCTTCATACATAAATCCCAAATGGTATTGCGCACTGGCGTGACCTTGCGCTGCAGCCCTCTCAAACCAGACCCGCGCGAGCTTGTAGTCTTGTGCAACGCCTTGGCCGTTGTCGTACAACACCCCCAACATATTTTGTGCGTCTGCGTTGCCACCTTGTCCGAGCTTGTTGAGTTGCGCGACGGCCTCTGAGGTTTTGCCCTCGTCAAACAGTGCCATACTTTCAGCCACGGTTTGCGCCTGGCTGTTTATGCACAGCAGCATTAGACAAGCGGCAAGTAAATCGCGCAGCTTCACGGGATCCTTTGGCAAAAGGTAGGTGAGTGACTTTGGGTCATGTGAGCACGAGACACAGGGCAAATGAAGGGTTTGGTGTCGGGAGATGTCATGTGATCTTGATAGACAGGTCGGGCATGCGATCAAGTTTGCAAAGGATCACGTCGCCTTTGACAACCGGGCCTACATTTTCAGGTGTGCCCGAGTAAATAATATCCCCAGCGAACAATTCGTTTGCTTCAGAAAGTTTTGAGATTTGCTCAGCAACAGACCAAATCATTTGATCTAGAGTCGCCCGCTGTTTAACCACCCCGTTCACGGCAAGAGAGATCGTTTCTTTTGAAAAACTACCGATTGCACTGACTGGGTAAATGGGGCCGATGGGAGCCGAACGATCAAACGATTTGCCGATCTCCCAAGGTTTCTTTTGATCTCCGAGCAAACGTTGCAAGTCGCGTCTGGTCATGTCTAGCCCGAGCGCGTAGCCGTACACATGTTCTATTGCGCGTTCGATCGAAATATCTTTGCCGCCTGACTTCAGCGCTGCTACCAATTCAACTTCATAGTGGTAGTTTTTGGTCAGACTGGGATAGGGGTGATCAACGACTTGGCCTGGGGCGATATACTGAATCGCATCGGTAGGCTTTTGAAAAAAGAAGGGTGGTTCGCGCGTAGGATCAGAGCCCATCTCGCGCGCATGCGCAGCGTAGTTACGGCCGATGCAATAAATGCGACGCACCGGAAACTGCTGCGTGCTGTTCGCAATCGGGATAAAGGTAGGTTCAACCGTAAAAAGCGCTTTGGTTGCTGGTTGCGCATTCGCCTCGCGACTCACGCCCACGGTTGCTGTCGCCGCGATTGCAGCCAAGCCTGCTTTTAGGCTGTCACGTCTAGAAATTATGTCCATGTGTGTTCTCCTGTTTGATCTTGCGCGTTGGTACTCAGACACTTCGTTTCATTGTCGCCCGTCTTTCTACCCGATCGCTTCGACGAACTGCTAAGGACGACGAGTCGATAACGGGCGCCTATCATGATCACAATAATTTGCTGCGAATCTTTGAGTAACCACTGGCTAAATCGTACGCGTGTCCAAGTTGTAGCACGCTCATGTCGGTTTGCACTGGGCCGATAATCTGTAGCCCAACAGGCAGGCCGGCACTCGTAAAGCCAGCTGGTGCCGCTAGGGTTGGGAGGCCTGCCATCGTGGCTGGGATGACTGATTGCATCCAGCGGTGATAGGTGTCCATGTTTGTTCCGGCGATTTGCTTAGGCCAGTGCTCTTCTGCAGCAAAGGGGCTGACCTGCGCAGCGGGCATGACTAAAAAGTCGAACGTTTCGAATAGACGTCGTAGCTCTTGATACCAGGCCGTGCGCACTTTTGCGGCAGCAAACACGTCGGGTCCTGACAGACCCAAGCCGCGTTCGATTTCCCACACCGCCTCGGGTTTGAGCAAGGCGCGCGAACCGGCCGAGTGATAGTGGTGAGCATTGCCCCCCGAAAAAGTAAAGCTGCGTAACGTGAGCCACGCGTTCCAGAGTTGCTCAAGATCAAAGTTCGGTCGAGCAGCCTCAACCGTACAGCCGATGGTCTTGAAGTGTTCGAGTGCGGTTTCGGTGATCTCTAAGAGTCCCGCTTCAATCGGTAAATGCCCGCCTAAATCGCCTAGCCAGCCAATGCGGGTGCCGCGCAGTTCGCGCTCGAGCGGTTGCTCAAATAATTTGACATCGTCTTGCCGACGCGATAGTGGCAGACGGGCGTCAAACCCAGCTTGTACCGACAGTAGCAAGGCTAGGTCAGGAATGTTGCGTGCCATAGGGCCCGTGACGCTGAATTGCTGAAAAAAGACTTCTTCACCAGGGCCGTGGGGCACACAGCCCGGAGAGGTTCGAAAGCCGAACACGTTGTTAAACGCGGCTGGTGTACGCAGCGATCCCATCATGTCTGAGCCGTCAGCAACCGGCAGCATGTTTAAGGCGAGGGCAACGCCCGCACCGCCGCTACTACCGCCCGCACAGCGCGAGGGGTCAAACGCGTTGCGGGTGATGCCGTAGACAGGGTTGTAAGTGTGAGCGCCCAAACCAAACTCTGGCGAATTGGTACGCCCGACAAAAATCGCTCCGGCGGCACGCACGCGCGCATTAGCCGCTGAATCCGTCGTGGTGACTTGCCCTTTAAAAATCGGCGAGCCGTTAGTGGTGATCATGCCTGCGACAGGGGCAATATCTTTGGGCGCCTGCGGAAACCCGTGGAGCACACCCATGCTTTGCTTTCGATCTAACTGTGCGTCGCGTTCGTGCGCCTGAGCAAATAGGGCGTCGGGGTCAGGCATGGCCACGATGGCGTTGACGGTTGGGTTTTGTTGGTCTATTTGCACCAAGAACGCTTCTAGCACCTCGACACAAGACACCTCGCGGCGATGAATCGCACGCGACAGGCTGACTGCATCAAGCGAAACAATAGAACTGGAGGGGGCGGTGGCTGAGGTCATGGCAGAAGCTCGTGCAAAAGACGCTATTGTGCCACCGCAGCGCTCGGGATGGCTTCGGC
>Ga0304730_1000531_pt1 | contig 33165 bp, 47 predicted proteins | sample M_130628_MF_Meta_FD_190474 | JGI IMG/M metagenome (GOLD analysis project Ga0304730, IMG submission 190474) | Freshwater microbial communities from Lake Montjoie, Canada to study carbon cycling - M_130628_MF_MetaG (v2) (version 2) | ecosystem: Environmental > Aquatic > Freshwater > Lake | place...
ATTCCAGATGCTTGCAAAAAAGATTGAGTAAAGTATCTATTAAAAAACATATCAAGAACATTGGTAAATTGTCCCTGAACTTCTCCACCTGGTTTATTAATTTGAATAGGATTGGGCGTAAAGATAGTTTCTTCACCATTTTGAAATACAAGAACACTTGAGTTTTTGGGTTTAATAGTAATTGGAATTCCCTTTTCCATAATTTCTGCTTTATTAAAAAATGGTGTAGTAGACCCTCTGCTTATAGATTGTGATTGTTTAAATGAATATGTAAAAACAAGATTATTAGATGTAAGAGTATAGTCAATATCGTATAGCCTTGCTTCTGGGCTTCCAGTCATATACCATTCATAAACATGATGTAGTCTTTGTGGGTCAAGTTTTGCATTAGTATCAATAAATTGTTTTGCTATTTCTACTGCACTAGCACCAAGTTCATTTAAAAATTTTGTCTTACCTAATTTAGCACCGTCAACATATCCGTTTGAATATTCTGCAATATTCATAATGTCTCTAAATAAATTTTTATCATCAAATTTTACTGTTATCATATGTCCGTTCCTTGATTTTCTGAACGTTTAACAATTATTTTATAATACTCTACACTTCCAAATGGACCAACCACTGGCTCAAATGTTGCAAGTTCAAATATTGTTGGCTGTCCAGAACGTGAACCAGAAGTTTCTAAATAAATAACATTGCTATTATTATCTCTAATATTAGTTATTAGAATATTTGTGAGAGCATTTCTTTCGTCTTCACTTGAAAATCTTATATCGGTTCTTACCCTACCATTTAAAGCATTATCAATATTTAGTTTAGCATCTGGTTGAATGTCTTTTTTATTTTTTAAACCACTAGCAACAAATGCACATGAAATACTTTTATCTAATACCCAGTTTCTTTTTACATCTCCATAAGCACCTTGCTCAACTATTGGATAATAAACATCTGCAAGCATTGGAAATAAAAAATCTGTGGTTTCGCATATTGCCATTACAACACCCCTGGGTGAGTAATAGTCTTGAAATATTTAGATAAAATTTTATCTACAAGAATATTTCCTGTTCCCTCAAAAACAGCAGTATCAAACTTAACATCAAATTGGTCAGTATTGTAGGCATTGATGTATCTTTTATAATAATCAAGTCTTCCACATTCAATGTCGTCAATAATCATTTCAGTTGCTTTTTTAATGTCAGATGGGACCATTAGGTATCCATCTTCACCAACAATTGTATAATCGTTACCAGCAGCAAATCCACGACCACCGTACATAAGACCAATATAGTCTGAGGAACCAGCTGGAAAAATTGATGGAGTTGATTCTCTTCTATTTATTTCGCCAGTATAGTCTAGGGTTAATGCGGTTTGGTCTGGCGTGAATACATATTGAGATGTCCAATATTTTTTAACAGAACCAAATTTAGTTTCTGCAGAAACTTGTGCAGATGTTATGGTTTTACCTGTAAGTCTAAGTCCATACAATCCAGCATTTTCTAACAATTCATATATAGTGTATGTTCCGTCAAGATTGGTTGAACCTTGAATTGTAACAATATCTCCTACAGAATAATCTAACTTACTAAGTGTTTTTAGACCAAGATTACTGTTTGATGTTGGGTTAGCATCCCAAAATCCTGTAATTTCAATATTGTCTTCATCTTTATAAACAAGAACATTGTTTTCATATAAAGCAATAACTCTTTTTAGGTTATCCCAAACAGCAAGATAATCACTACCCAAACCAAGAGTATTAATTAGGTGTCGTTTATAATAAAATCCATCTGTAACAATAGAGTCAATAATTGCTCGTGCTAGTGCTTCTTGGTCTTTATATTTGGCTACCTCACTTGCTACTGTTGATTTTGTGGTGGGGTCTACATATGGTCTACGAACTTCGTAGTAGTCCTCAAAAAATAAATTACTTGGAATAGCACTTGTTCCAGAATAAACCTGAACCTTGTAGTCTGCATCATATTTAAGTGGAACAACAACATCAATTCCATTAAACGAAACCCTAGTCCAACCTACTTCATAAACAATGCTAAAGTCAAGCATATCTGTTACTACCAAATATGCAGTAGACCCACTAAAGCTATCTGGAAAGTCTATTGTAAATACAAATTTATTTGTTGCAAAATTTTTGTATGTCCAGCCTGTTGTGCTTTGTGGTGTTCCAGAATTTACTTTAATGATTTCCATTAATTATCAAATGCCTCTTTAATTTCTTTTGGTGTAACAAATCTAATGTGAATTCTAGTCATCCATTTATCGGCTTGTTCTTGTGTTACAAAGTTGTAGCCACGTTGGACTTCTCCCACACCTTCCCAAAAAACATTTCTGCTAGAATACAGTGCAACCTTTTTCTTTTTAAGTTCTTCCTTTTTAGGTTCTTCTTTTTCAATGCTAGAGCCAATTGTATTATTAATTATTGAATCTGCTGAAGCTTTTGTGTTGGTCTTTTTCTTTGGTATAGTTATTACAACATTTTCTTCTTCTACCGCTTCAATTTTTGAAACAGAAATACCAAATTCATTTGCGGTCTTTTCAACCTGAGTGATTTTTTGTTCTGACATTATTCCTCCGATTATATTATAACAGATTAATAAACCAAAAGGGGATAGAAGCCGAAGCCCCTACCCCCTCTAAGTGGGTTAACTCAAGATTATAGGCTTGAGTCGATTGAGTCGCTGTCAACGTATGCGATAGCGTCTTGTTCTTCCCATTGAATACCGAAACGTACGAATACGGTGTATTCAACTGTGTCCTTCTTTGGCACGTAGAAGCGGTTTACAGTGATATCTCTCTGGAAACCCCAAATACGGTTGCTTGGGAAGGTAAGGTCTACGAAACCTTCTGGGTAGTAAGGAACTTCCATAACTGGAATACCTAGTACACGAGTAACACGAGCGTCACCAAGTACAATGTCATTACCGTTAAGGTACTGATTGCGGTACTCGTATGACCAAATGTTGTTGTTGTTTGTACCATTTTGACGTACGATGCCCTGGAATGCTGAAGTTCCTGCGTAGAACTTTAGACCAGTCTTTAGAGCACGATACTTGCGTGGTAGGCGGTCAACAACTTGCTGTAGTACTTCTGGTGTGAATGCGTTAGCTGTAACTGTAGCAACGTATTCGTGTGCCCAACCATCAGTCTTAGTACGGTTTACGAAACCTTCCATAATGTTAAGGAATGCGTTCGCACCTGTACCAGTACCATTGATTGCTAGGTCTTCGATGTCATTAGCAAAAGCCTGTGTCATCAAACGAACTAGGTGGTCTTCAAGAGCAGCACCTTCGATGTTGTCTTCAAGGGCTTCGGATGATACTTCCCAGTCAAGACGAATCTTTTTGGTAGTAAGTTCAACCTTAGTGAATGTAGCACCTGCGTTTGTGTAGGTTGCATCACCTTGGTTGGCAGCACGAATAACACGCTCTCCAACGTTAACCTTTTCAAGTTCCATTGTGTTAGCTCGCATTGTTACACGACGACCGTCCTTAGCAAGAACAGTACCGTCCCAAACGTATTCGATGAATCTACGAGCCTGTTCAGGACGTAGAATACCAGCACCAGCAAAAGTTGGGTTGGCATCGTAGGATGGAGTAACAGCGTTTGGACCAGTTGTTACACCAAATTGTGCAGTTGGGATGTTACCAAGTGTTGAAGCACCTGGGCTAGTTACACCACCAATGTTTCCAGATGCAAAGCCACCCTGAGCATTTACTTCTGCTGCAGTGTAACCACCTGAACCTGGATAGTTTTTATTAATAATTTCTTCCGACATAATTTTCACCTCCTAGTGAATTTGATTTATCTAAACAAATCGGATGTTTTGAGGAAACTTCCGCCCCATAGGGATTTCTCAACCTGTTCTGGTTGATGCTGTAGAACCTCACTGAGGTCTCCAGATTTACGGAAAGCGGTATCTGCTTCTACTGCGTCAATTCGCTTTCCGAAATTGTTAAAGTCTGATTCTGCATCTTCAATTTTTGCTGATACAAAATTTACTGACTTTTTAAGTTCTGCCAAGTCGTTAGCTAGTGATGCATTTGCATCTGCTAGTGACTTGACAATTGCTGTGATGTCGCTAAAGGCTGTTGTAACAGTTGAAGTTAGTTCGGTAACTGACTTAGCAATTGCTTCGTCTTCACCAACAACTTCTTCTACAACTTCTTCTACAATGGCTGGGTCTGCGTCAACGTCAGGAGCCTCTACGGCTTCTTCTGCAACAACAGTCTCAACAACTTCTTCTGTAGCAGGAGCGTCAACTACAACTTCTGCCTCTGGAGCGACTTCGGCTACTTCTTCATTTACGATTTCGATTGCCATGTTATCATTCTCCTTATTTATCTTAGTAACGTTAATGCCTTTAGCACTATTAACTAAGAACTTTAGCATTTCTGTTTTTTCGTTATCATTTTTCTCAACGAAACCAATGTTCTGCATAGGTACCCCAGTTGTTGGGCTTACCTCTGTTTCCTTTTCTGAAAGCAGGACTAATCCTGATTCAGCATCCCAGAATACATTTTCGATAAGTGTTTCAATGCTTTCACCTTTGAAAACATCAACTCCATCTATCTTTTCAACAGAAAGAATACTTGCAAATTGATTTGCAGGGGTGTCGACTAGAGATAGTTCCATCAGGTCGTAGTCTTTAATGATACGAACTTTTTTTGAAAGTTCTTCATTATAGGCAGTATCATATTTGTTCATTTTACCGCCAATAGAAAAACCAGAAAGAGTTCCGTCTAGAACTTTCTCCCAAGTGTCTTGAGCACCCTTTGAAATATATGTGGATACGTAAATACCAGAATACATCTTTTTTGTTTCTGGGTCAAAGTATTTGTCTTCTTTAAATGAGACCATTTTACCAACGGCTACTGGTTGGTGCATTTCACGAATGTTGCCACGAAATTTTTGGAATGCCTTCATTGAGGCTTCGGGCGTGACAATATCATTCTGTCTATCAACGTTATCGAGTGTGGCGAAGCCAGAGACGATACGCCTCTCTTTGTCTACTTTATTAAATGGCATCGATAAGCGAACGTTGTCGCCATCGGTATCCCAATGAGCTTTTTGAATAGTCATGTTACCTTAATTATATACCCTTTTTTACAAGTATTGTTATTATATTGTAACACACTTTTATTGAGAAGCTCTTCCCTCACCCTGTGCGTTTCTTCCAGCAATAGTTGCAGTGCTGTCAGATGCATTGTTTGCTCTTTCAGCATCCCTTGCCCTATTCCCTGCTAGATTAGCACGAGCATCAGTTGCCTGTCTTGCCGATAGTTCCATAGGTGTTGAGCCATCGCCATCTGGTCTTTGTGGAAGACCAAGAACTTCACGAGCTTCGTCTGGAAGCATAATCTGAGTTTTAACATAACGCTCAAGAATTTGTGACTGAGCAACTTCGTCTGTAAGAGTAAGTTCATTAAACTTAAATTCTAAGAGGTCTGTCTTTTCTTTTACTATTCTGTTAATCATTTTTTCTAGTGATGTTTGTGCTGGTCTTGCTACCTGCTCTTTGAATGTTCGGTCTTGTGCTAGTGCTGCTGCAACTCCTCCTGCATCACCACCACCAATTTTTGAAAGTGGAACTTGGTGAGCAACAAGAATGTCATCACGGTTACGAATACGATATTCATTAAATGATGCCTCCTGGACACCATTCTCAACAGGTTCCATTTTAAACTCAACCTTGTTTGTTTCTGAGTCTCCTGGAAGTGGAATATAAAGTGTTCTATGGTTTTGACCTTTTAGGCTAGTCTGCAAGAATCTAAACATTTTATCTTCTGCGTCAGACGATAGCTTTGCTCCCTTTAAAGTAATGATGTAACGTGGGACACCCTTATTGCCAAAATAGTCGATATTGTATTGTGATGCAAGCTGGTCACCTTGTAGTGCTGTAATTGCAGAAATAATATCTGGAACACCATAGTAAGTGTTTAGTGGAGAGTATTCTTTAAAGTGAATAATCTCATTTGGTCGTGGGTCGTCCGTAATTAGGTTTTGATTGGTTGCCCCAAAATTACGGAAATAAACAACCTTGTCTGCAATAATCTGAACGTATCCGTCCTTAAGTCTACGAACACGCATTGTTACTGCTGGGATATGACCAAGGTAACCAATTTCTCCTGTGGTTGTTCTACCAATCTCAAGATATCCATTACCCATTGACTGAACATCTGTGTAGACTTTCATCATGGTATTTGTAAAAGAGTCTTCATCATTTAGTGATTCTATCCAGTCATTAATTTCTACCTTGGCTCGTTCTAAACGTTTACGAGCTTTTTCTGTGGCAGATTCATTGGTTGACGCTTCTAGCATCATCATGGTCTTGCGAGTTGTTTGGAACATATAACCAAGACCAACAATGTTTTCTACTTTTGCATCAATGGCTGCGTGATTAGCAAATGATGTGTCATAATAGTTTGCAAGTTCGAACAGATTCCAAGGTGGCGTGATTACGTCAAAGAGTCCATAGACATTTCTAAATACTGTTCCTGGATTAATCTCTTTTGACTGTGCTCCATTAATACCAGAACTAATACCCATAGCACTATCTATGTATTGTGCTGAGGGTTCTGCTTTGGTAAATGAACGACTTATTCTTCTCTTAAAATTAGAGTTAAGACCGTTGAGAGTTTTTACATCGTCCCATGATTTAGTGAATGGGTCTTGTTCTGCAAACTGATTACGTTCTTCTTCAAGTTCCGATAGCGATGCAGGAATTCTGTATTCATATTCTTCCATTATTCTTCATCTCCATAAAGTGCAATAGTGTCTTGAGCAGCTTTTACAGCACCAAGGTCATTTAGATTTGGAATAAGACCTTGCTTCATTCTGTCCACCTGCTCGCTGTGTTCTTCATCTGAAATTCTTCCAAGACCAGGATAGAATAGTGGGGTACCGTTTGGCTCTCCCCAATATGTAGCTGCGTCTTTAAGTTTTTTAACTTGTTCAGTATCATTCTTTTTTGAAGGGATGTTTAGAATATTTCCTTCATTATCTAGGAACGGCTTACCATTCTCTCTAATCCAAACATATAGTCCCCAGTCATAGTGTTTGTCAATAACTTGGATTTTAGCACTGGATAACGCTCTTTCCATAGCGTCCATTGGTTCTTTTTCTGGTTTTCTCATACCAATAGTATACCATATTATAGAGGTATTGCGTCAGATGTGGTAGTCTCTATTGCCATAAATGCTCTATATAAGAACGATTGTGGTATTAGATATGGATACGAATAGTCTTTTCCAACAATCTTTTTACCTGTTCCAGAAAATACTTCCTGAATATTTGATGGATTTGTACCAACAAATACTGATGTTGCTGGACTTGTTGCCACATCTTGCCAAGTTAATGCAGTATAGTCATTCCATGTTTTTGATGCAATTGCAGAATATCTAACATTAATCCATTTTGGATATATGTATATTGGTGAATTTCTTTGACTTGAGTTTGGTTGGAAATACTCAAAATGATTTATTAATTGTTTGCCAGAGAAATTAAACTTTCCAGCTTTTGAGTTAAGGCTATAATCAGTTGTAAACTTAATGCCTAGCATAAACCATTCATCTATAGAAACAATCGCTCTATCTACCTCTACACCATTTAGATAATACTTTAAGCTTGTGTATGCTGCTCCAGATTGGTCTTTGGCATAAATTCTACCTCTAGTCAAAGCTGATGTTTCTCCAATTACATAAAACTTTACCTTCGTTGAATCATCAACATTTTCTAATTCAAACATTAATGTTTCAGTATTTGCAAATTGTGTTAATGGGAACTTTGCTGAAAATTGAATAGCACCAATACTAAAATCATCATACTTGTCTTTATTTATATTTGAATAATATCCCCTAGTTGATGCATTTGTTCCTACCACCCTAAATCCAGACTGTGATGTTAAATAATAATATGGGTCATTAGACTTAGAAATAAGTATAGGATTATTTCCTGCTCCAAAAGAAATAAGTTCATCTCCGTTTGTTCCAATTGTTGTACTTGAACCAATTGCTTGTGCAGCAATTTGTAAATGTCTTATGTTGGTCGGATTCATAATAACTCCAGGACTGTTTGTTTCTATATGAATTCCTAGCGTTAATGTACTAGATGAAACATTTGTTGGTATGTATACAACTGTTCCATCAGTTACTTGATATTTAGTATTTGTCCAAGCACTAGTAATATTTAGATATCTATCTGTTCCAACAATTGTTGTGTTTGCAAATGTTGTGATATCTGGGTTTCCGCCAGTTTGAAAAGTTAGATATGTTTTAGTATCTGCACTTGTAGCATCTATTTGATTTGGATAGTCAACGTTAAATTGTAGGTAATCAAGTCTATACTGACCATCTACCGTTTTTGCAAGACGACTTAGAGGAACAATATCTTGCCAATATGAATTTACTGCAATATCCATAAATGATTGTCCACTCCAACCATTATTTAATAAAAGAGTATAATTTGCAATGTGTGTGTTTAAACTTCCTGCTGTTATAGTTGAATAGTATCCATCGGGATTAAATGATGAAGATACCTTGCCATAGTTTCTTAAATCACCAAAACCAACTATGTATATTTTTCCAGTAAATGTTTGGTCGTCTGTAAAATCTTTTGAACCGCCAACATAAATTTTTAGATTTTCTCTATTGGCAAAAAACTTTGAAAAATTTGAATTTTTTGTAACTAAATTTGTAATATTTATTGCAGCTGCATATTTAGTATTTAGTGATGATGCACTAAAAGTTGCAAGCGTTGAAGCGGTATCTGAATTGTAGTAAAAATAATATCCAAGAGTATTATTTAAAATAGATACTTCTAAATAATTTTTAGGTTTATTTATATCTACAATTTGAAAAATAATTTGCTTAGTGTCTGTGTTATTTTCTGATTTATCAAATACTGTATAGAACATATCAATATCATTTGAAATTTGTTTAAAGTTATTAAAAGATATTCTTGACTCTATTCCATTCCAAGTGCTGTTTGGTTGAAGGTCAAAGTACGTTGCATTAATTGATGATAATGCATTTAGCATATCTGTTTGAGTTAGTGTGCTAGATGGCTCTATCTCAATTATTGGCAAAGTATAATTTGGTGTTGAAAGTGTATCCTTGTCTACAATAAAATTATTATTTGTTACTGCACTTTTCCAAGTATTAGATTGTGACACTCCATAATTTTGATTATTAGCATATTTTGCAAGAGTATAGTCTGGAACAATTGCTGAACCAGAATAAGCAGACACCACATCTTTTGGAAAACCTACTGCTTGACCATAAGAAAATCTAGATAAAGCTGTTGATTTTGTAATTCCATAATTATATACAGCAACACAAGATACTTCTAATGAAACATTAGAATGAGCATAAAAGCCTATCCAGTCTTGTTCTATATTTGATGCTGGTGTTCTATAAACATATGGATTAGCTAATGTAGATTGTTGGAATAATGCCCCATCATAATACACAGTTTTTCCAGAATCACCTACTGCAAATGTTGTGCTTGAATATGTATAAGGTCTTGCATATGCTGGAACAGTTGGAGATGTTCCGACGGTTTCTGGAACTGTAAAAGTATAAGTTACTCTTGTCCAATCTGAAGACGAAATTGTTGTTGCTGGTCCAATAGATGAACTTCCAGAAATCAAACCTAGCGATGAGTCATAATAATCTATTACATTGTTATATTGCTTTCCTGTATTTACATCTTTCATGTAAATAGAATAAGTGTATGTATTTCCAGGAGATATTGGAATTAGTTTTGTATTTGTAGATGTAGATGAACCTATACCATCTGTTACGGTTGTGGTTGTGGCATTAGCAACAACAAAATATGTGTCTGTTACTTCCGTAACAGTAAATGTTCCGTTATATCCTGCTGGTGCTAAGTTAGAGGTTGTTACAGTATCACCTACGGAATAAATATTATTTCCTGTATATTTTACATAGCCAACAGATGGAGAACTTGGAGTAACAGCAGTAATAGCAACCGTTGTTGGGGCTGTTACTGTATTGATACCACCAGTTGTTCCAGTAGAGCCAACAGTGTAAAGAATTGATGCAGAGCCTATAAAAGAATCACCAGTAGAGCGAGCATTCGTTCCATTTCTGGTTCCCCAGCCAACGTTATGATTTTCAAAATTAGAGTTAATAATTTTATTGTCTAAAGTTGTTGGATAATAATATTCAGAAAGTAATATGTCTTTGATATCATATTTAAGATTTCCAACACTATCTCCATTTATAAACATTTCTGCACTACTTTGTGAAGTTACAATTTGAACTAACATTGGTCTATCCCATTCACCAATATAATATGAAATAAAGTTAGTTCCTACCTTAAGAATTAAATTTGCTAAATCTACATATAGTCCATCATTACTAGATATTGGACCCATTATTCTTTTCATTGACAATGTAGATGAATTTATCTTTAACCACATTTCATATGTTTTTGTTTTATACTTATCTACTTCATTTAAAAATCCATACCCTGGAAGAATCAGCGATGGTTCATTTGCGGTATATGGATAAATCTTAGTAGAATTTGTGCAACCATAAACCATTGGATGTCCAGTATTTCTTGCATAGGAGACATCGCCTTGAACAACATAATATCCTTGCTTATCTGTATAGGTTCCTGTTGGTTGATTAAAAGCTGTATTATATTGTGATGCTAAAATACCAGATGTTTTTGGAATAGCTATTGTTGTTGGAATTGTTGATTTTTGACTTCCTAAGTCTTCTACGTTAAAATCTTCTGCCCATTTTCCAACGGTAAGTCCATTAACCATAACAGCAACTCTGTCTGCAGATGCTGGAGCAGAATAATTAAATCTTAAAACAACTTTTGCTCCAGTAACCGTGGTATTAAAAGTAGCAGAAACATATTGATAATTATACATATCTTCTGTAATTGTAATGGTTGGAGTTGAATATGTAATTGTTCCACCAATATCATATCCTATCGCAATCTGTGTAATATATGGACTTGCTTTTGAAACATATGCACCAATAGTAAAACTATCGCTATTTGAGTTAAATGTAAAATCACTTGTTGCTGTAAAAAATGTTCCAGAATTAACGCCATCTTTATACAGCAATGATACTGTTGTTCCAAGTTTAGGGTTTAATTCAGTTGTGGTTGTACCCAAAAAACTTGAGGTAAAAGTCCAGTTAGTGGATAAACTTCTTTGTGCATCTGTAATTAAAGATAGATATTTGGCATCACTATCTAGTGTCCACAAAGCTAATGGGTGCTGTTGTAGAATTTTGTCTGCATAAAGATTGGAAGAGTTTGCCATGATAATTAATTTTACCACACTACAAACAAAAATACCCTGCCAAATTAATGACAGGGCATCTCTGTGAGTTTTTACTTTTTGTCTGGAATTTTGATTTCACAGTAGTCAGTGGTGCAGTATGCCTCACCCTGTGCCTCAAGATTGTCTACGCCGTCATAGATAGCAGAGAAGTCAATCTTTGCTAGTCTTCCAATGTAGTAGTCGTACTCTTCTTCTGTAATTTCAGAGTATGGCTGCTGTGGGTAAACTGTGTTTCCCATTGGCAAGAATGAAACTGCCTTTAGCTGTCCCTCATACATATTTAGTACAGAAGAGATATGCTGCTTTTCAGTTGCGGTATCAAATGATAGCGTTACTGAAACACCATTGTCTGACCAGTACTTCTGAGCAGTAGCAGCAAGGGCTGTCTTCTCAAATAGAGTTACATCCTTCTCTGCTCGCTTCTGTCCTGAAGCAATCGGGAAGTATACTACAGAAGTATTTGCTGAAACTAGGTCTGCCTCAATCTTATACCCTGCTGCTTTGAACAAGTGTAGCATTGGGTCTGTGTTTCCAAAACGAATTGCTCTTAGGTAGAACTTTCCGCCTGGACCCCAGTGAACACCAGGTGTTGCACCTGAAAGGATTGACACAGAACCAGATGGCTTTACTGTGGTTACACGAATTGATTCACGAACACACATCCACTCTGAGTACTTGTTATCGTAGTAACGAATCTTGTTATAGCCATCGTCCATCCATTCACGAGTGGCAGGTAGTCCATGCTCGTCAGCAAATGATGCAATACCTGTTAGCGATGTTCCGATTCTACGGTTTCTCTGCATGATGCCGTTGGTTTGCTGCCAGTGTGTAGGAAGAAGCGTTACAGTCTTTCCATATAGGTAAGCAAACTTTAGAGTGCGTAGGAAGTCTTCCTTGCTCTCGTGACGGTTTAGGTGTACTTCTACTAGGGTACATAGCTCGTATGACTCTAGTGGCTGTTCTGCACACGGATTGAACCCCATCACACGATAGTCCTTGCCATCTGCAGGGTCTGCTAGGCGACCATAATTACGAGCAACATCTAGCCAAATAAATCCTGGCTCTCCATTGTCAACGATGCGGTCTACATACTTCTCGTAGTCCATTCCTACGGTTGCTTCGATAGAGTTGTTAGACATCCAAGCCCAACCTGGGTTTTCTGGGTCATATGAATTACGCTCTGGGAATACATCTGCATTCTTTAGGTTTAGGAAATCTTCATCTCCATCTACCCCGAGTGCAAGAGTAGCAGAACGACGAACGTTACCAGAAACAACACAAGTACCAATAAGGTTGATAAGGTCAACGATGGCACGAGCATCTAGTTGTTCTCCAACACGACCAGTCAGAACGTGACTGATTCTTTCGTGTAGTTTGATTAGTGGTTCTGGACCAGAGGCTACGCCACCAAATCCTTTAATTGGAGCACCTTCTAGGCGAACTTCTGAATAGTCAAACTTCTGGATGTTTTGACCTGAACGAAGATATGAGTTGATTAGAAGACGAGTTGCTTCTACCCAACCTTCACGAGTGTCGGGAACAACATAAGTTACTTCTGGTTCTGTTGGTGCATAGATTGGAAAATTCTTATCTTTTCCAAGGGTGTCAAAGCCAACTCCAATACCAAGCATAAGAGCATCCATCACCCAAGCAAAAAGAGCACCTGGGTCATTCTTGTCTAGGTCTTTAGTTGATACCATTGCACAGTTTTGTAGAGCTGCTGAGTTACGCTTTTCCATTGTGAGTGGTGTTCCAAATGTCCACATACCACGACCTGGTGGTGTCCACTTAAGATTAAACATTCTATCGAATGCTTCCTGTGCTGACTTCTGTGCCTTATAGTCATTCCAGGGGAGACGATTCTCCTTTGCATGGTTTTTCTGGACAGAATACATACCTTCAATAACTCTGCGTACTACTTCGTACCAGCGTTCTTTAGTTCCGTCTTCTTTGACTCGTGAGTAGGTGCGAACAAAGGTAATTTCTCCAAGAGCATTACCTCCTGCATCCACGAATCCAAAGGGTGATTCGACTGATTTGTACTTTTCAACAAAATCATTCGGTAGGGTAAATGAGAAAAATTCCGACATAGTGTTTCCACCTTTCCATAACTGTGATTAGTATAAGTATACCATAGTTTTTAAAAAAGTAAAACTATGTTAATTCTTGCTCAAAAATTATGTCAGAATATTCAGTTTGGCAGGGACCACAAATTATTGAAGGTCTTTCTTCATTGTTTGTAACATAATATAGCCTAGCATTTTCAGTAGGGCACTCTTCTCCATGACAAGTTATCCACCAACCAAAACGTTTTACTACTTCATCTTCCATTATGCCCACGCTCCAAAACTGTTACTAGATGTTGCAGAACCTATTGGTGTAAGTTTTATAAATGAGTCGGCACCTAGAGTTAGGGTTAGGGTTGCTGGGGCAATTCCGTTTGTTCCACCAAAGTTAATAGAAAAACTTCCAGCTGTTGTGGAAGTTCTAATTATTCCACGCATTACAATTCTATGCCAGTTTCCGCTTGCTGTAACAACTGTAAGTGTTCTGTTAGTATTTTGTTGCATTGCATAAAATGATGAAGCAGTAGATATAGTAGTTACTGCAGCAACGTTTTGAATAATGTTTCCTTCAGCTAGTATTGTTGTGCCAGTAGGATATGAAAATGTTATGGCTTCCGAAGTTGGTGCATTTGTTGTGTATGATGTCTGTAAATATAAAGTTGCTTCAATTTGATATGCAGTAGATGTAGCCAATGGAAGAGCAAGTCCAAATACGCTTCCAGAAATAGCAGCACCACCAGTAGATGTTCCAGTAACAGCAATAGAACTTTGATTTGAATAGAAATAATTTGATTCAATTAGTGCCCTGCCAGATGTGGTAAATGGGGTAGCTAAAAAGTTTGCATTATTATACTCCACAGCACCAGCAACTGGTGTACTTAAAACAGAACTAGATGCACTAAAGTATAGTGGGGCTGTGTCTACTGCTGTTCCACCTGCTCTAAGGTCTACTGAACTTGCGAATGTAGTGATACCAGTAATTGATATATTAGCACTTGCATTTCCAATAGTTAAAGAGTCTGTATTTGATGTTCCAATAGAAATAGTGCCATTTCCATTTGATAATGGTCCACTTCCAAGACCACCGTTGATGGTTACATCTCCACCAACACCACCTGTTGTATTTGAAGCACCACCAGTAATAAAAATGTCTCCACCACTTGCAGTGCTAGTTCCAGTAGTTGCCGAACCACCAGTAATAGTTAGGCTACCGCCAGTACCAGTTGTGTTTGTGGTTCCACCAGCAGTAATTGTAATTGCTCTACCAGGTGAAGTAGCAATTGGTGTTCCCATAGCAATTGCAAGGGTAGCTGATGTGCTAGTAATGTCTCCACCATTTACAGCAATGTCTCCAGTAAATGTATTTGTTGCTGCTCCAAGAGAAGCATATGTTCCAGATAGGTCAGGAATATCTGTTGATACTAATGCACGGAAAGCAGGTGATGCACTTGGTCCTGCTGCTGGCCCAGCAAGAACATAGTTTGTAGTTTTAGAACCATATGGATTTGTAGTATCTCCATATCCAATAGATGCTGCAGAAATTGCTGTTCCATTACCAGAAAGCAAACCAGTAATACTTGTTGTCAGAGTGATGGCTGGTGTGGTTGTTGCATTTGCTACTGTTCCAGCAAAACCATTGGCAGAAACTACCGATAGTGTTGTAACTGTTCCATCTCCACTACCTGCTCCAATGTCTGACCTAAAGTTTGCTGCCGACCTTGCAGTTACTGTATTGTCTGCATTTATTCTTAAAAATGTAATTGCTGATGGATTTGTAAGTGTAAATATATTTGAGCCAACAGTTGTGGCTCCTAAAGATGTTCTACCTGTTGCTGGTGTAAGACCTGTACTTCCACCGTCCCATTGAGCACGTTCATTGTAGGCAGTTGTCCAATATCCTTGTGTTGTCGTATCTGGAATAGAGTATCCAGAAGCTAAAGATATTGCAAATGTTCCAGAAGTAGTAATTGTTGATGGAGTTACAGACAATCCTGTAGGAACCGTCATTCCTACCGAGGTTACTGTTCCAGAACCTCCTCCACCTGCAGCAGTAGAAAAATAAGATAGGGACGACCATTGAGTTGTGCCATCACCTATCTTAAATTTTACTGTATCAGTTTCGTAACCAATTTCTCCTGCAGCAAGCACTGGGTCTAAAGCAGACCATCTACCTGAAGTACCTCGTTTTTGCTGCTGGATATTTGCCATACTACTCTACTGTTAGTTTATCAAGTTCAGCCTGATACTCTGTAATGGCTGCAGTCAAAGTTGCAATTGCATCATTAGCTTGCTCCAAAAGATTTTCATCAATTGGGTCTTTTGACTCTGCTACTTGCTTGTTCAAAGTGTGCTGATATCCTTCTGCTGCAAACTGTTGAATACGTTGAGTTAGAAGGTTTTGTTTTTGCTCTGTAGTTAAAAGAGCACCGAAATCAATTGACATGATATTCCTTTCGAATAGATTAATTGTGTATATTGATTATACCATAGAGTCTTCTGTGAACATAACAAATATTTTAAAATTGTAGTTTTTGGCATTAATATTTGGTATAATTGTATTGAACTTCCCACAAGGAAGTTTTTGCTTTATCGGACTCTACTTCATAAAGAATACTGTCTGCCAGAATACCGTTGCAATTTAACGGTAGAGTAACAACATAAAAAATAAGGAGGTAGCAAAATGATTAAAAAATTTGCTGCAGTAGGCGTAATGGTTTTAACGCTTACAACGTGTTCAACACCTGCACAAGGTATTGTACAAAAACCAATTGTTTCAAATGTAACACAAAGTAATTTTGATAATAAGCCATCTATTAGTTTTGAAAAACAAATAGTCTTAAAATCAAATACTAAAAAATTAAATAATGCAATTGCTAAACTTAAGCAATATGTAGGAAAGACTTGGTATGTCTTTTCAGGCAATACCCCTAATGGTTGGGATTGCTCAGGTCTAACAATGTGGACCTATCAACAACTCGGAATTGAGTTAAAGCACAGTGCAAGTGCCCAGAAAAACTCTGGTAAAAAATATAAAACCCCAAAAATTGGTGACGTAGTTGCTTTCGGATGGAAAAACTATTCTGGAGCACAACACGTTGGTATATACATTGGTAATGGAAATATGATTCATTCTCCAGCTCCTGGACATAGGACACAAATTATAAGTGTTAAAAAATGGACTAAGATGAATTGGAATACTAAAGTCACATATACTAGATTTATAGAAACAAATTAATAAAATACCCTGGCTCAAAAGGTCGGGGTATTTTTATGCCCATCCGCCAATGTTGATTTCTGATGCACTTGAACCTAATGCAGTAATTTTACAATAAGAACCAGTCTTAACAATCATTTGAGTTGTATAGGTAGCTCCACTACCAGTTGCACTTAATGTAAATGCTGGTCCAAAATTGCCTCCTCCAGAACCAGTCTGAATTATTCCAGACCATCTAAAAATAGAGTATCCATTATCAGATGCAGCATATGAGGTTCTAATTGCCTTGCTAACTCCAAGACCAGACAAAAACTCAAATGTTGGTGTTCCTGCAGTTGCAAGAGTTGCCATGAGCATCTGATTTTGTGTATCAATTTCATAACTAGTATTTGTTGGACCCTTTAGCAAAAATGTAATAGAACCAGAACCAGAACCATTATATGTCAAATTGTGATAAACCCTAATTGACATTTCTACAAAATATGCTTGAGAACCAGCAAGGTAAATGCTTTTATTGAAAGCATAAAAATCTGTAGTTATTGGAGCACCTGCAGAAGAAACCGACTGTGTATTATCTGAGTTTAATCTAAGAATATTTTGTGCTGGCAGTAAACCACGACCTGCTGTAGTATTATTTACTTTTGGGGTAGCGTAAATAACGTTTCCATCATACTCAAATGCTCCAGCACTAGGATTTGTAAGTTTTGTACCAGATGTCATAATTATTGGTGCAATGCTAGTTGTTCCAGCAACAAGATTGAGAGTTCCATTTAGCGTTGTATTGTCTGCATATAGCTTTAATGCAGAAATGTTTGTTGTGCTTGTTCCATTTCTAGTTATTCGTAATTCCGCTGATGTATCTCCTGAGCTTGAACCTGCCTGGGCGTACATTACACCGCTGGACGCAAGAAATCTACCTTCTGTTGTTGTGGCATCATTAAAAAGTAGTTGAGTAGCAGCACTCATTGTTATTGGAGCAGTAAAAGTGTTTGCTCTTGCTAGTACTGCAACACCATCAGAGATATCTGTGTGGTAGTTGGTAAGAGCAGTAACAATATTTGCAGAGTCAGATAGGGCTGGTACTGTAGCGTCCAAGCTATTGGCTGTAATGGTAGGAGACATGGTTAAATTATATCATATCTAGCTTGCAGATTCGTATGTTCCAGAAAGATAAAAATAATCTGCAGTTGCAGCAGAAACTGGAGCCGAATGATTCATTACAACCTCATTTCCAGAACCTGCTGAATGCCACAAAGACATTGTTGTTGAATTTATTGTAGCATGAGCAGATAGTTCATATTGGTTGCCATTAGAACCTTTTAAATAAAGCATATTTCTAAATACATAATCAGCTACTGGTGCAAATGGTAAAGTTATGTTATATTGATTGTTAGCTCCTGAGCCAAAAGAAGTAACTGTTGTATAAAGAACTTTAATTCTAAAATTAACTAATTTTCCTTGTTTCATGTATGAGCCTGTTGCTGGTGTTCCTGTAAAAGTAAGTGATGTTGTCCCACCACTACTTGAAAATACTGGGCTGTACACAGTTGGTGTTGCTGCTGGACCAGTTTCTCCAATTGGTCCTGGCATGGGTACAATCTTAACGATTGGGTTTGTCATATTATAATCCTCCTTTAGTTTCCCCAAGGACTGTAATAGTTCCAATAATTGGAGTCCAAACTGTTCCATCAGTTTTAGTCACTTGAAGGTCGAAAGCTAGTTCTGCAACTACTTTCGTATAGCCAGTACCCCATGTTTGTGTAATAGCTTTTGGTGCAACAATATCAACATAAGTAGCACCAACAGTAACCGTTAGTTGGTCAAGAACTTCGCCTTTAAAATTATAGGCATACGATAAATATGTCCACCCAGTAGTAGTATATGCCGTTGTTTCATCATCTTCAAGAAAATAAACACGGAATGAAGCTGTATCGCCACGAACAATAGTCCATCTGGCGTTAAGTGGGTCTGCACCAAAAGTGGTGTCTTCAGGACAACATGAGGTCATATTAGTATTATACACCACAAATCAAACAAAAGTGCTAGTATCTTCGGCGGTGGGTATGTGAGAGAGACACCAAAAATACTAGCAGTAATATTATATCACAGGCTGTGGATAACTCTGTGTATAAAATCGTTATACAAAATTTACATGAATTTAGCACAAAAAGGGCTTGACAAAAGTTCAATGTGTGGTACTATATATTATATAGATAGATAGATGATATTTATATATTAAGTTATAAGATATATATTAAATATAATAATAATAACAAATTCGCTATTTCTGACGAGAAATGTATTCAACAAACATCTTTGTTAAACTATCAATTTTAGTATCCAGCTTTTCGTGATACTCTTCACCTTTATGATTCTGAACTTTTAAATCTAGAATGTCTGATTCCATTTTATTAACCTGGTCTTTAATAGAAGAACCACCATTAGGCTTCATTTCTTGTTTAATTTCTGCAAAGTAGTGTTTAGTTAACCATCTAACACCCAATGCTGATGATGTAATAATTGTAGTAACACTAATAACTAAAGCAAGCACAGATTCTAACATTGTCATACTGCCTATTATACCTGATTATTTAGTTTTTCGGCGGTAAAACGTTTCGAAAAATCGGCGTGAATAGAGTATCCATACACAATAACCAGCATAGCTGCACTATGTGTGATAAAATAAGTATATGCCTAAAAGAACAGATGACGTAACATTCTTTGATTTATTTGACCCAAATGAACCTAGAAGCGATAAAGAGCTTATAGAAAAGCGTTTGGCAATATGTAACGAATGTCCATTTTTTAATAAAACATTTATGAAATGTAGAATATGTGGATGTTTTATGAAGTTGAAAACGACTTTACAAGATGCTACTTGTCCAGATGATAGATGGTAAATCAAGGAAAGCTTCGCTTTCTATATACCCCAAAAATATTTATACACCCATAGGAGAGAAATGAAACAAAAAGATTATCCTGGAGCATTTGCTTTTATTGTATTTGGCATATGCTTTATGTGCTTATTTTATTATGTTGGATATAACTTTGTATTCCCTGGTCAGAGATAATCTGAATACCCTGCAAATCTGAAAAATATTTTATACCCTGCAAAAATTGACTTTGCTCATTTTCTGAAAAAATTTTTAAATTGACAAAAATCTGAATATTTTGTAGATGTGAATGATTTGAGTATACTACACCCCTACCTAATTTCTTTAGTGAGCACACTATCCCCCCTACTCCACCCCCTATTGAGTTTTATAACAACTTGATAACAACTAAAAAAATGTCGTGTTTTGGTAGATAAATGTCTGCTAATACTGATAGAGTAATAACAACAAGAAAGAAAAGGAAAAGAAAATGCCACTAGTAATACTAAACCTAATCACAATCTCAATGTTGATTGTCGTAATCGCTACCCGATAAATGTCGGCACTATCCGCTAAACTAATAACAACAACAAAGAACGGAAAATGAAATGAACGAAATACTAAACGCAAAACTAGCCCTAGACCTAGCCAAGCAAAACCTAGATACGCTTATCGCTAAGGGTTGGGATACTGATGAAGACTATAACGAAGTGTATTGGTTAGAAATGGAAGTCAAGCGGTTATCTTGATGCCCTCGCCAGGGCAACACGCCCGACAGCGTGGGTGCCCCCCCTTGGCGTGTCGTGCCAAATGTAACAGTTACGTAACAACTACGATTTCTCCTGATTATCTCCTGATTTTTACTAATAAATGTCGGAGGGTAGCCATAGACTATGAACATAAAGAAATGAGCCTTAGCAAATAAACGAGCAATCGGTGAGCCTAAGCAAATAAGTTCTAACAGGAAAGGGAAACTAATGAAGTTTTTAATCACACGCATCGACGGCTCTGCTCGCAACTACTCTTTTGACTCACGCATTTCTGCCGATGCTCTAAAGTTCTACCGCTGGATGAAGCGTAACGGCAAGATTGCTGACTACAAGATTGTAGATTAGCAACACACCCGACAGCGTGGGGGCACCGCCTGTGGATAACTCTGTGTATAACTTTGTTACGTATCTGTTATAAAACCCCCATAAAAAAGGCGTGTTTTAGCAAATAAATGTCCGAGGGGGTGTTTATAATAAAGGTAGATAGAAAAAGAAATGAGAAATGAAATGAACAAAGAACAAGACTTCCAAATAAACGCTAATGGCTTTGTAGTGCTAGACGCTCGTGATGGATACCGCCAAGATAACCGCCTATGGTTTGGCAAGTGTTCAGAATGTGGTGATGATGTAACCAACTCAGCCCTAGATGGTATTTGGCAACACAGACTAATCTTGGCACAAAGCGGTCTAAGCACTACTAGCAGACAGATTGACTACTGCCCTAAAAACAATGTCTGACCCTAATGCTAAAATCAAATCAAGAACAGAAAGAAAAAAATGAACGCTATCCAAATGAAATCTCGATACAACGAACTACTACGCCTAGCAAAGAATGGTGACTACTTTTCTATGGCAGAACTTGACGAACTTATCCGCTTGTCGAAAGACTTGGGGATAATCTAAATGTCGGTAGCCGTTGTTATGCTTGTTATTGTAATCGTTGTTCTATTCAATCAGTAAAGGAAAAAAAATGTCCCCTACACTATCTTGGATTTTTATCCTATCTCTTGCTTGGGCTTGCCACGCTTGGGTAAATCGTATGCACATCCGTTCTTTGCAGGATGAGATTGAGAAGCTTCAGCCTCCGTTCTGATACCGCCAACGCCTAGGGTTGTGTCTGCGACACACCCGACAGCGTGGGGGCACCGCCTGTGGATAACTTGTTTACGTAATGTTCATTAAATCTCCTAAAAATAAGCTCCTATTTTAGCAATAAATGTCGGTGGGTCGTGATACCTTATAGGTATAGAAAGAAATGAGAAATAAATGAGAATGAACTTGACCCCTCGTGAAAAGCAAATCCACAAGTGCCAACTTTGTGGTCGCCCTGCCGACTTTGTTGCGATAATGAAAATCGCTGGCACTAAGTTTCTATGCAATCGCTGTGCAAAATAAATGTCTTACCCTACTGCTAAACTAAAAGTAACAAAAGAAAGGAACAAAATGTTCACTAACCAAGATGTAATCGTAGCAAGCGTATCCTATGACGACCGCTACTACACCAGCCCATCCTGTGCCGAGTGTGGCGAGTTCTTGTCCGCAAGAACAATGGCAGACCTAGAAGCCCAAATGCGAGAACACTACTGCGAGTAAAGTTTTAGGGTCAGGTTTGAGCCTAGCAAATAAGTCGGTAAGCCGAATGAGCCTAGCAAATAAATGTCTGACCCTAATGATATTCTGTAATCACTAAAGAAATGAGAAATAATGAAACCATCCACTTACTTCAAAGTTACTTACTTGCTTGACGGCAAGCAATGGGTATCCGCTGTTCAGGCTCGTGACTTGACCGCTTTTGTGTTTTCACACAATGTTCTAAAAGTAGAGAGAGGCTAAAAATGATAATCCTAACTTTTGAGACTTGGGAAGAGTATGACGAGGCTATTGCCTCAATCGCTACCGCCTACCTACCAGAGGCGGAATAGCGACACGCCAGGGGCGGTGCCCCCCGACGTTACCAAAACGTTATTAAATAAGGTTAAGATGTTCCCCATAATGTCTGTGGGTCTTGGTAAACTTGAATTACATCAACGAAAGGACACACTATGTGCGAAGACTACCCTTGCTGCGGACACGACTTTGGAGGTTGCTCTGATTCAGGTCTATTTAGTTGGCAGGAAGAAAACTAGCCAACTCCCTTCGGGGGTGCCCCCGATAACGTTTTGGTAACACTTTACGTAGTGGATTAAAAACCTCCTAAAATGTCGGTGGTTCATTCTATAATGTAACTACAACGAAAGGAAGACTAATGAAAAGGTTTCTAAACCTATGCCAACAGACTGGCAACCCATTCTCAGCAATGTGGATTATGCTTTACTGGACAGACAAGCGAATCGCAAAGCGTTTCAAATAAATGTCTGTGGTATGCCGTAAAATGTAACTACAACGAAAGGAAAACTATGCAAGACACACGCAACCACTATGTAATCGAAATGGACAACGGAGTTACTTTTGAGGTAGACACACCGCTTGAAGAAGACCAATCAGCATTCTTCATCGACAACTACTACTCTGGGCGTATCTCTCGCCTATGGATAAATGGCATTGAGTGGCTTGAGCCTACCGAATAATGTCGGTGGCTACCGCTATAATAAAACTAACAAACAAAGGACAGGAAACAATGGCTAAAATGGCAGACCTACTCGCAGAGCAAACCTCTATTCCAACCTTTACCGAAATGGTAGAAGAGTTTGAGGCATTGGTAAAAGCAGAATATCCAAACGACGATTTGGCAATGATTTACTCTCGTTGCTATGGCATTGCTTTGGCTCACCTAACAAAAGAACAGATGACCGAAATAATCAAAAACCGAAAGGCTAAATAATAATGATGACCAGAAAAGACTATGTGACCACAGCAGAAATCCTGCGTGGACATCTACCCGACATTGACGACCCAACCTTCGACAGCCTTGTTGAGAGTTTTGGTTTGATGTTCAAAGAAGACAACGAGCGTTTTATGCTTGATAAGTTTGTAGACGCTTGCTGGGGGGAATAATGAATGATTGGCTTGGTTTGCTTCTTGGCATTGTTGCTTTTGGTATTCTTTCTCTTGGGGCAATGAACTTCTATCTACTGCGTGTTATTCGTGAACTAGAGATTGAGAACGAAGGTCTTCAGCCACCCTTCTAGGGTGTGCTGGGGGCACCGCCAGCCTGGGAAAAGCTCCTTTACGTTACGATAATAAATGTCCCACCCCCAATGTATACTTATACTAACAACGAAAGGGAAACTAAATGTCATACACTAAAATCTATTCCGCTATCGCTAAGAAAGCAACCTTTGGTCAGGTTGAACAAGCCACCAAGTGGTATCTTGATGCAGAGACTGTTGCTCGTGAAGTTGCTACTAACCTAAACACTACCCTTGAGATTGGAGCAACTGTTGTATCTGCTTTTAGCCCTCGTGAGCGTTGGTCTCGTAATGTTACTAATGCAGTAAAGTTTTCACTAGGTCACGAACTAAAGGGTGTGCTAGGCAACAACATTCGTATGGCAGAAAAAGGATTGACGCTAGGCTTTGACGCTCTAAAGGGTATGAAAACTAACGCCTTTGCTAAGGCTATCGCTGGTAATGAAAATGCAGTCGTGATAGATGTTTGGATGTTGCGAGCATTAGGCATTGAGAAAAAGACACCTACGCAGTCGCAGTATAAAGAAATGGCAGACGCTGTAACTGCTGTTGCTACTCTGCACGGAATGACACCTAGAGCAATGCAAGCCCTAATCTGGATTGTAGTGAGAGGGAGTGGCGAGTAATCGCTACCCCCAGGGGTGCCCCCCCTCGCACTCAAACAACTTTACGTTACGATGAATAAATGTCCTACCCATAATGTATACTAATACTATGAAAAAGAAAAAGAAACCACTGAGTAAACTAAACGAAGCAACTCGCAAGGCTCACTCTAAGGAGTTGTTTGCTAGTCTTATGCTGAATAAGCACCTTATCGTTACCCCTGAAAACCGCAAGGGAAGTCGTCAAGCAAACATTCGTAAGGCTATCAAGGAGAGTTACTAATGATAAGCATCGAAAAACTAATCGAACTAGGCGTGTTGCGTAAGTCTATGTTTAGCAATCTAAATAGCGAATGGTATGTTATCTATACCGAGAATGGTCCAGTGGATATTTCTCTTGCTGACCTTACTGACTAATAAAATGTCTGTGGCTACCCCTATACTATAACTAACAAGAAAGAGAAGAATGACTACTATCGAAAAACTAACCGCAAGCGTAACTACTGACTGCCTATGCGAGAACGAAGACGGAACACCAGCAAGCGAATGTTTTGACTGCTACGAATGGCAGAAGGAAGACGTTTTCGAGTTGCTAGGGGAATGGCAAAAGTCTAACAACATTGACGAAGACGACACTATCCTAATCAACGGAACAAAAATGGGTTGGGCTAAACAAGACGGATACAAATACACAAACATTCTTGAACTACACGGAGCGTTAGCACTTGACGGAGACTTCCGTATCGAATGGTATCTTGAGAACAACGAACTAACCGCTAGGCGTTGGAGCCACGATGAACCAGTTGGAACTGGTTTGTTTACCTTTACTGTCTATCGCTCTTGCGACAAGTGTGGTGAGCCTATCCTTGCTGATGTTCACGCTGAGGAACTTGGTATGTGTGTTGAATGCTCAAACGCCTACTTCAACCACGAAGACGAATAAATGTCGGTAGGTCATTCTATAATAGAACTAACAACGAAAGGTAACTAATGCTCACTAATGACGAATGGCAGTTTCTTGCCGAACTACTATACTCAAGCAATAACCCAATGGCTATGAATGTCCTAGACAAACTAGACAACATTGTAATCGAATACGGATTGGAAAATGACTAATGGGAACTCGCAATCTAACTAAGGTAATCGACAAAGACGGCGTTATCAAGGTAGCACAATACGGACAATGGGATGGCTACCCTAGCGGACAGGGAATGAACGCTCTCTACCACGCTCACAACCACAAGCAAATCGAAACAGGTTTGGCTCGTGTTCGTTGGGCAGAGCAGGAAGAGTTGGACAAAATCCATTCTTCATTGCCAGAGATGAACCTTTTTGGAACTGACGACAACAAAAACTTTGGTTTGCTTTATCCTAATCTAACCAGAGATACTTGTGCAGACATTTTAGGCGTAGTTGCTTGGTCTGTTGGCGAAGTAATCTTGGTTGACCACAGCGACTTTGAGGAAGATATAATGTGTGAGGGTGTTTACACGATTGACTTTCAAAAGCGAAAGTTTATTTCTTGGTATGGCAGAAAGACATTTGAGTTTGACTTGGATAATCTGCCAAGCAAGGAAGAATACTTGGCTGTTTGGGAGTAGGGCTTAGGCTCTACCCCCAGGGGGCACCGACTTTACCCCAAACCTATTTACGATTACGTGAATAATCTCCCATTTCCCAAAATAAATGTCGGTAGGTCACTCTATAATAGAACCATAGCAAAGAAGCAGAAATAAATAACTAAGTCCAGAGCGACAAATAATAAATGTCTGTCCCTCTTGCTATAATGGAGGTATCAACAAAAGTTGGTATCTAATAACTAATGAAAGAAGCAAAATGAACATCTCTGTTCCTGCTGTTGGCTCGCAGTTCACCACTCTAAAGTCAGGAGTTTCTGGCATTGTTCAGGAAGTCGTGGCTAACAAGAACGGCACTTATCGTGTCCGTCTTGATGTTGCTGGTCAGCCTCGCTGGTCTACAATCAAGTAATCAAATGTGCTGGGTATCACCATAAACTACCCAACCACAAATAAATGTCCGTAGTCCCCACTATAATAGAGTTACAACCCAAAGAAAAAGGAGAACGCCTAATGGCAACACTAGCAGTAAAAGTCCCAACCCACAAGGTTATCGAAATGATTGAGCAGAAGTTAGCAGAGATTGACGAAGCAATCGCTAACTACCCTGCTCTTGTTCTGGCTTACAAGCAAGCACAGGTAGAGTTTGAGAAGTCACTCGTTGCTCTTACCATTGACGCTCTAACCAACAAGCCAGAGTTGATTGGTAGCGAACACAATGACCCTATTCGTGTGTCTGTAAATAACTACTCACGACCTAGCGTAAATGTTTCTATTGACGCTGACGCTCTTGGTTTTCCAAAGCCACCTGTTAGCCCAGACAACCCAGACAGCAAAGAGTATGTTGGTCGTGAGTATGTTTCCAAGCGTGAAATCTTGATGAACACTCTTCGCACTCTCCGTATGACGGAACAGGAAACTATCAACGCAAGCACTTATGCGAATGTGATGAAGTTTCTCTAAACTGAAACACCACCTGAGTATGTGGCTAAACTGCTCACCCTAGGGGTGCCCCCAAAGCTTGCTAGTATCATTTACGATAGGCATTAAGTTCCCCCAAATAAATGTCCGAGGTAGGCATTATAATAAAGGTATGAAAGATGAACAAGCAGAAGAAATCATTGCCAACCTAAAAGACTATTTCGAAAACCCAGAGGACTACTCACTGGAAGAATGGGAAGACATTTTTCAAGACCGTGACCCTTTTGAGTTTCTATAATAAATGTCCGTAGTCCCCTTTATAATAAAACTAATCACAAGAAAGAAGAAAATGGAAGACATCAACAACACACCAGACTTTACCCCTAATACTCACCCTGTTCTACAAGCCCTCAATGAGAAGGTTGCCAAGTTAGAGAACGACCTATCTCTAATGACTGCCCAGAAGGATGCTGTAACAAGAGAAAAAGAGTTTATCAACACTCAACTAATCAACGCTCGTGACAAGTATCGTTCGGCAGAGTATTCACTTACTGACCTACTCAAAGAGTTGATTACTGACGAAGACATCACCATTGAGAACGCCCAGCGTATCGCAGACATCTTCGACAATGTATTGCTAACCAAGCGTGTAACCATTCGCTACGACATTGTTGCTACTGTTGAGTTGGAAGTTCCATTCGGCAAGGAAGACGACGAAGTAGCAGACAACACCTATTGCGACAGAGTTACTTTTGAGACCTATGAAGAAGACAGCGAAGTTCTAGAAGTAGACTTTGATGTTACGGATTGGAATGTAGTTTCATAGGGGGCTATGAACGTCCTGAGCATGACGGTAAAAAGCTCCCTTTAGGGGTGCCCCCGCCTAACCCAAATCTCTATTACGTTCATTTACGATAACCCCCATTTTCCCCAAGATAAATAAATAAATGTCTGAGGGTCTTGCTATACTAAATACATCAGCAAATCCACTAATGAAAGGTGACCACTATGGCTCACGAACTAGAAATAGATGAACTAACAGGCGAGGCTTCTTTTGCCTCGCTTCGCCAACCTGCTTGGCACAACCTCGGAACTGTCTTTGAAGAGGAAGTCAATACCCAGCAAATGCTAAAACTCGCACACCTTGACGAATGGAATGTTCGCCTTGAAGATGTTGCTATCCCTGAGAACTTTGAGAGCGACAAGTCTTACTCATTCGTTACTCGCACAAACCCATTTGACAAAACCAAGAACGATGTTCTAGGCGTTGTTGGTGAGCGTTATGTTCCACTACAAAACGAAGACCTATTTTCGTTTGGGGATAACCTACTAGACGGCGGAGGTCGTTGGGAAACCGCAGGTTCAATCAAGGGTGGCAGACAAGTCTTTGGCTCTATTGCTTTGACTAACTCTATCACGCTAGACCCAAAGGGCATTGCCGACAAGATAGACAACTATCTGCTAATCAACACAAGCCACGACGGAAGCATCGCTATTCAGGCAAGCATTACCCCTGTTCGTGTAGTCTGTGCTAACACTCTCAACCTTGCTCTGTCTTCATTCAAGGGCAAGAAAGCAGCCAAGCAATCTTTCAAAATCCGTCACACCTCTACTGCCGAAGGCAAGATTTCTGTTGCTCGTGAGGCTTTGGGATTGGCTAACGCCTACATTGACGAGTTTAGCAAAATGGCTAACGAGATGATTGGCAAGACTATTACCGACAATCAGTTTATGGAAATCGTTACCCTTGCTTACCCAGAACCAGAGAAAGACGCTAAGGGTTCGTTCAAGAAATACAATGGCAAGGTTGATTTGCTACAAGGTATCTATCGTGGCGAATACAACGACACGATTGCTGGAACGGCTTGGGGGGCATACAACGCTCTAACCGAACGCCTAGATTGGTATCGCTCGGCTCGTGGTGGAAGCAACGAAAGCATTTACGCTTCTGCTTCTGGCTTTGACCCTGTGATGAACGCAGAGAAAAACCGCTTGATGAAGATTGTTCAGCAGGTCGTAATGGCGTAAGCCATTCTTCCTCTGGCTCTCCTGCCCTTATGGGTGGGGGAGCTGGGCGGTGCCCCCCTCCCAGGGCAACCAGGCTATTTACGATAGGCTTACGATTCCCCTAAATAAATGTCTGAGGTTGTATGTATACTAATAACAACAAGGAAAGGAAACCCTAATGCCAACTTACAATGTAAAAGTAGTTGTTGAATACGAATACGAAGTAGATGTAGAGAACGAAGAACTAGCCGAGAAAGAAGGCTGGAACTACGAAGAGTATGCTCACCACGCTTCCGTCTATTCGATAGATGTAGAAGAACTAGAAGACTATGACGAAGAGGAAGAGGTAGAAGACTAATGGCTTTTGACCCTAATCGTAAAACAGGTGACTTACTACCCCCTTGCCCTAAGTGTGGCAGGATTGATAAGTATAATGTTTCAGAACATACCCACGACCTAGACCACATTTTTGGATTTGGAGACCCAGATGACGACTAACATCGAAGACTATCGTAAACTCTTAGAGGCTATAATGTCTGAGGGGCTTGCTAAAATAGAAGCACTATCAGATGAAGAACTGAGAAAGGTTATAAATGAGTAAACACGAACACACTTGGATTTGCGACTTCTGCGAATGCGGAGCGTATCTAATAACCCCACCAAAGAAGGATAAATAATGGCTGATTACTTTTCACACGATTCTGCTTGGATTGCAGACGACGGTTCTTATGGAGCAGGTCTGGTTATGTATTTTAGCCCTGACGCCCTGACCGAAGAACAATGGGATGTTCTAGATAACCTAAATGACGGAGCGAAGTTTGACTATGTTCACGCTGTTCTAAATAACGAAGACCTATCGGAATGGGAAGACAGATGACTAAGTATCTTGTTACAGGTTACTACACTACCCCTTGGACTATTGAGGTAGAAGCCAATGACCCAGATGAAGCATACAAACTTGGCTATGATGCTTTGTTCTATGCTAACGAGGGTAACGAAGGCGAAGGCGAATGGCTAGATGAACTAGAAGTAGAGGAAGCAGAATGACCCAGATAGAAAGCCTATTGGCAGAACGCAAAGCAATCGAAAAGGACTATCAGAAGTTTGGCACTAAGTTAGACCCTTGGACCCATGACCTATTTATAAATAGACTAGACATGATTGAGGATATGCTTGATAACGAAGGATACTACAACCGATAATGTCAGAGTTAGTAGTTATATTGTTAGTGTTTGTAATACTTTGGATATTTAGCCAGTAGGGAGCTGGGGCACCATCCCTATGTATCTTTATTAATATACTTTATCTATTACGATGCATTACGATGTTCCCTAAATTTCCCCTAAATAGATGTCGGTGGTCTGTCGTATACTATAACTACAAAGAAGGAGAGATATGCATACATTACATTGGATTGCTGTAGAAGCAAATGATAAAGACGAAGCAACTACTAACGCTACCTCGCTACTTGAAGCACAAATGGGTAACGAAGACAACTACACATCTTGGTATGACTGGTTCATAGTTGGTGGAGGTCGTTGGAATACCACCGAGGATGACGGTATTATGGAAGGTTATAAGACCAAGACTAATATGATTATCTCATACAAGGAAGACCCTAACGCTTTCAGGGCTAAGATTGACGACTGTATCCAACAGCGTATGGTTGATTACAAGCAGTATCTTGCTGAGGTCAAGGAAAGCAACATCATTCACAAACTAGATAACTATGGTGGGGCTATGTCTTATGACTACCACTTCTACGCATTGAACGCTCTACTAAGGTTTCAAATGGGTTCGTGGTCTCACGACAGTTGGTTCTATGACTTCATTACCGACAGCACTAACGCTACCCACATTCTTAGCAAACTAGACAACAACGAAGGTGAAAACTTTTACCTTGTCCCTATTGACTTCCACTTCTAAACCTGCTACACTATTATCCTAAGAGAAAGAGAAAACGCAAATGGCACTATTCAAAGTATCCCTATCATTCCACTTTGACGACGAGTATGAAGTCAATGCAGACAGTTATGACGAAGCAGAGCAATTGGCTATCGAAATGGCTGAAGAGTGGAAGCCTTACTCTTCCGAGAAGGGCGTTACCTACGATTGGTATTCCGTAGATGTAGAAGGTGTTTACACAGACGAAGAGTTGGATGAAGATGAGTGAGTGTGATTGCGACAAAGTTGTTTGTCCTAAGCACCACGGCAGTTTTGACTGCAATTCCTTTTGCGACATTTGCGAAGGTAATACAGAATACTGCCCTACCCACGATGAGTATTCAGATATACAAGCAAAGATTTATCTAAACACCTATAAGGAAGAAAATGCCTAGACTTACCTATGACGAATGGTTTGACACGTTCAAGCCTATCAAGAACAAGCACAGTATTGATAGTGATTACTCTGGCATTACCGCTTTCGAAACCTATGGCGAAGAACTAGAGTTTGTTCGCTCTCAACCAGACAACACTATCTGGACTGAGATGGATGGTGACAGCGGTGTATACATTGTTGAAGGCTACCACCTAGTAAACCGTATTCAGTATTACATCACCGAAGTCCCCTACGACCCTGAGCAGTCCTATGAGATTCCTATCAGTATTGACAAGGAATGTGATTGTATGTCTGAGGGTGGTGCTAACATTGATTGTGATGAATGCAACGGCAATGGCTACATTACTATTTGGATTGACACACGAGAAGAAATGGAAGAAATTTATGGAACCGAGAATGTTTGAAGAATGGCAGATTGACAAGGAGAACTTTGAGAGTTTCCTTGACGCAGACTTAGTAGACCTACCACTGTCTGATGAAGTATGGAAAACTATCATCAGTGACGTAGAAGGTTCAGTGGCTAACTATCTTGATGAACTTCTACAGCGAACTGCTTTGGATGTTCAGGAAGGCTTCTACGATGAGTAAAGAGTGGGACCTAAACATCTTCTTCAGGAAAGATTACAACGCCGATACTGAAGAGACTACAATGGACGACGTACTAACGATTAACCCTGTAGTGTGGACCATGGAAGACGGAGTCACCCAGACGTGGTATACCGACATCATCTATACCACAACGTTTGCAGAGGCTCGTTACCTTCGTAGCCAGTATGCAGAAAAAGAGTATGGCTATGACTGGACGGACAATCTAGAGAACTTCCTAGAGATTGCTCCACCTAGGCTTGCAAGTCTGCTCAAGACCCTTCCTGAACCAGGCAAGTTCTTTGACGAACACCTTTTAAGCTTGGTAGGTTGAGTTTACTCCTTACCATGGTAGAGAATATCTAAGGGGTTGGGTATGGCTCTACAGGGGGGCTGGGATTCTTTCCTTTCTTGTCCTAGTCCCCCAAACAACTTCCCCATAATGTCTGGGGTATCAGGTATAATGGAAAAGATAACTAAATAGGAGAGTAATGCGTAAGAAACTAATAACACCAGAACAGAAAGTAGCGACTAAGATAGCAAGTCTAGTTAGTGATGTAACAATTGACTTAGAACAAGTAGGTATCTCAATCGCAAGGGATAATCCCAATGTAGTCTATCGAAGATTACAGGAAATCGCAGAAGTAGCAGAACACGATAAAATGTCGAAGGGTCAGGGTATAATAGAAGTATGAACACACCAATAGAAACACAAACAGAAATCCTAGCAGAACTATGGATGGACTATCGTGACGAGCAATACTTTGCCGAGTTCTTTGAGTATGCTGACTTAGGTTTGCCACTAGCCTATCTACTCAACACAGGCACAGTTGTTCGTAATCCAGAGACAGACAGATTTATTGGCGATACTTGGTCAGTATTCTTAGGTATCTGTGGACACAATGAAGACACAGGCTTTGAGTATCTAGTAGATGTCCTAGTAGATAGTCCATTCGACCTCAAAGACGAATAGTATAACTAGACTGCCTATCTTCGGATAGGTGGTTTGGTCGTGCACCACACCTTATCCCATTTGTCAAGTATTAAATATAACAAATTGATTACGATATTACGATAGTATCCCTAAATTCCCAAATAAACTATTTATCATATACAGACATTACGATGGAAGCTAAAAAATCCCAGAATGTTTTATATATACCTATAGGGATAATGTCAATAGATATCTTATATACCCCCACGTAGTGGCTGGCTATGCCAGGGTATATAGAGAATATCTCTTGATTTCCCCTAGTAGAAATACATATAATAAAAACATTACGATATGAGTATATTTTCCCCAAAAGGGTATATGTTTCTATCTATTTAGATAGTGTTTATGCATATATATACCACATATTTGGCTATTTGTCAAGGGGTATCTGGGGGTATGCAGATACTAGATATAGTGGTTTGGGGGAAGGTTGGCTACTATATATAGGCTCTATTATCCATTCCCTTTCTCTCCATTTCTCTCCACAATGACTATCAAAACAATCAGTAAGATTTATGTGTGGATAACTATGTGTATAACCTGTGGATAACTATCCATTTTTGTAGTGTTCAACGATATGTGACAACTTGATTAAAAACCCTTTAGACGGATTTGGTTCTATCTTACACTCTATAGGTTTACCTTTAGTAGATGTTATTTCTACTAGGTCTGAAGTTGCTATTATTACTACCATACCCTCCAAAACAAACGCATAGTGTGTTGCTTTAGATACAGACAAACCTGATGGT
>Ga0304730_1000533_pt1 | contig 33071 bp, 31 predicted proteins | sample M_130628_MF_Meta_FD_190474 | JGI IMG/M metagenome (GOLD analysis project Ga0304730, IMG submission 190474) | Freshwater microbial communities from Lake Montjoie, Canada to study carbon cycling - M_130628_MF_MetaG (v2) (version 2) | ecosystem: Environmental > Aquatic > Freshwater > Lake | place...
GCAACTTAAGCCGGGCTAGCCTTGAACGAGTCGCAACCAGAGTTTTTAAACTGGTTGCGCTTAATTTAGGGTAAAGCTGGAAGTAGGTACAAGCGCTTAATGCCGACAAAAATGGTTCGTCAACTAACCGCCCACACTCACCGTAAATTGGCTCGGCACTTGAATCATTCCGATAGCATTACCCTTGTTGGCTTGCACTGGATCTAAATTACGGATCGCCGCTTTGCCCGCAAACGAGACCGTTAGGCTTCCCTTCAGAAATTTACATTCTTGCATGTTGGAACCCGAAACGAGTCCGCCCGCAACGCCTGCCTCGTCGCCGTTAATGAGTAGCACCCTCAGATGTCAAGCGGATTCAGTCGTTGCCTTCGCTTACAGAATAAAACTCAAGGCGCAACAACCATCTGAACGATCACCATTAAAACGACCACTGCAATTGCGCCTGTAGCATTTGGCTACTAGACTGGCGTGCCACAGTTGCAGAGTAGGCGAGATTAAAGCGGCTCGATGCACCAAGACTGGCGCCAATGCCCACTTCAATCACAGCTGCATCTCGAGCCATTGGTGCAGCGCTTACGGTAAAACCCGGTCCCGTGGCAAATGCCAGCGTCGTGGTCGGAGATAAAGTTCCCCATGCCCGCTGCCAGCCTGCCGATATGCCAGCCTGCCAATCATTCTCGCTGGTCTTCCATTGGTGACTTAATCTCGCTCCTAGGGTGCCGAATCCCGTGTTGGCATTCGTCGCTAGACCAGTCAGCCTCGCAGTTGCCCCACTTTCACCAAAACTCGAAGTTTGCAGCCAGATTTGGCTGATCTGACCAAAAGGTGAGAGCGTTGTGTGATGCTCTTGCTGCTGACTCAGCGTGATCGGACGACTTAGGTCTGCAAACAACTGCGTTGAACTAGAATCGACTTGACCCTTCGCGTTACCCTGATCATCCAATGACAAGCCACGTTTCATGTTAGCTGCGTACCACGACTGAACCACACCGCTGTTAAGGCGTAGGCTGTCCTTGCCATAGGCGCTGTAAAGCATCACGTGGTACCCATTGGTATTAGCGCTACTGGCAGCGACAGTAGTGTTAGTCATGCCAGCCGAGAAACCACCACCCAGGCGAAAACTTGGTGTCAGCGCGTGATCGACCCCTACGATGAGCCCACCACCATTAGACGTTGCCTTACGCGCATCAGCATTGGCACTGAACGCGTCCCAGTTGCCGTACGCTTGAGCCCAGACAGTCGTGTCCGAATTAGTCTGGCCTATCCGCTGCAATCGAGCAGTCGAACTGTTGTTCAGCCAGCTGTCCTGTAGGCGCCAGTTCATGACCTGTGACATCAGCCGGCTGTTGTAAATGAGCGCCGCTTGATTAGCACTATAGATTTCGCCTGACCAGTCTTGGTACAAGCCAGACAATTGGCTCGAGTTGTCGTTTAGCAGCACACGCCTATACGGCTCATCGCCTGAACTCTGCGCATCAATGGCATTTGCCACTGCCCGCTGATTGTTTGTTTGCGCAAAGCTTGCCATGGGCACACTATTTCTCTGGGCGATCAAGCTAAGATTGCCGCCGCTTGGGATAAAACCCAGATCAATAAATGTGTAGTTGCTATCACTGCTGCGATACGTACCCGTGAGAGTATTCGCCTGCAGAATTGGATACAACCTGTTTAAGTCAATCCCGCCCGCTGAAGACAATTTAAAAATGGCGCTGTCGGCGATCGTAGCGCGCCCCGAGACAACCACCAGATCACTTCGCTGGTTGGCATCAATCTCATATCGATATATTGAGCCCGCTAAAAGATTCAGATTACCGTTAACAGTTAGCGTGCCGACCGAGATACCGGGCGACAAAATCCCCGCCATCGATGTATTACCCACCGTGCCAACACCTTGCAAAGTCGCCCCAGAGGTCACGGTAAGATTTGAAGTCGCGATCGAGCCATCCACCCGCAACACTCCACCGGTAATCGTGGTGTCGCCCGTGTAGGTGTTCAGACCCGTTAACACTAGAATCCCTGCGCCAGCCTTGCTAAACCCTCCAATCCCGGAGATGTTATTACTCCATACCGAGCTATACCCTTGAGTATCCACCGCAAAGATTGGCGCGAAAATTGACGGATTACCGGGGATGAGTGAAGGATGACCAAATTGGATCGGACCTTTGACCGCACGGCCGACATTAAGCAAACCATGGCCAAAATCGCGAATTGATTCGGGGCTAGAGTTATCAATTTCAGTGGCAGTGGTCAACAGAACTTCAATGATTTGCCTTGCGGTCATGTACGGGAAAGCCTGGCGCAACACCGCTGCACCACCCGCAACTAGGGGAGCTGCCATGGATGTACCGCTCATCTCACCATATGCATTCATCGGTACTGCTGAATAGATATTGACACCAGGCGCGGTCATACACCAGTCGGCAGCTGCACCACACTGATTACTGAAGTCAGCAAGGGCAACTTTATTGGTCTTCGCATCGATATTCACAGCGGTCACAACAATCAGCGCACCGGCAAAGTTCGAGAAATCCACACTCCGGATTTGACTCAATGAATATTGATTACTGCTCCAAGTCGCAGGATTCAATCGATCAGCTTCGTCTGTATAGATACGATAAATCGCATCTGCTGAGTTTCCGGTATACCCAAGCGCTGTGTTAGCTGGCGTGATGAGAGGAAGCAGGCCGTGACCCGCGGGAACCTTCGCTGCAATAGGCTGTAGCCTATAGTCGCGTTGGTTTCCCGCAGCAAAGACCATTACGATGTCAGCGTTGGCGAGTTTCTCGACCTGAGCACCATATTCCAGTACCTGCTCTCCGGTAAGCATTTGAAAATTAACCCGCGAGTAGTCCGGATTCAAACTATCATCGGGTAGCAGAGGCCAAGGCGTTGCCAATGGTCCGAAACTGGCGTTCATCACAGACACTCTAGCAGTCACTAAGTCTTGAGCCCAGTCTTTCGACGTGGGGTAGCCGGGTTTCGTTAAAATCGCAACTGTGTGAGCAATCGAAGCGTCATACGCGACACCTACCATCCCTACACCATTGCGTGAAGCCGCTGCAGCCCCCATAACATGCGTGCCATGGTCTGGAAACTCAGGATAGTTGGGATTTGGAAACGGATCCGGCGCGACTGGCCAATAAACCCGACCAGCAAACTCTGGGTGACTCAATTGGGCCTGATCGTCTGCAATACCTAGTTTGACACCCTTGCCAGTAAAGCCTAGCGCCCAGGCTTGGGCTGCGTTCGTGTATTGCAGCCCCCAATTTGCAAAATATTCTGGTGTGTGAAAAATAGACGATGCCACTTGGCTGTTCGCGGCACTTGCAACCGAAAACAAAGCAAGACAAGCTCCAATTTTTCGAATCGAGATCATGAAAACTCCGGGTTAGGGTCAGCAAACGGCACAACAGGCATATTCACCAAACCCCGCCTGTACTCTAAAGTATTTTTAACCGAAAGGACTCCAGCTAGCAAGACTTGTGTGTATTCGATAGAAAGTAAGCGAGTCGGCAGAATCCCGCCGAGAACTCCTGATCGAAAAAATGCTCGCCGATCGCTGGGTGTGTTCAATCGCACGCCTTCAACGCTGTCGCACAGTCGGCGAGGGCCCGCAGTACTTGAAGATCGAGGGGAAGGTCTTGTACCGGCTTAAAGACATTGAGGCTTATCAAGAAGCCTGTCTGATACGGAAAGTGTTCTAGAAGCGCGCCCAAGGAGGCCCCGAACGGGTTGTAAATTGTTCGAACGAATTGGAATCAGTTCGAAATAGTTTTGGCGGGGCAGTTCTAACCACATCACAAACCGCCTGAGGTGATGAAATCTCAGGTTTTTTGCTTTTGGTCCGCGAAAGGGATACTAACTACCATCACTCTTAGGCAAAATCCCTAAGCTATGTTCGTATCTTTACCAGCACCGATCAGCCGATCTACATCGGCAAACAATTTTTCTGCAAGTAGCCTCAGCTCAGCAATTGCTGACTCTTCGATTTCAAGAAAACCTTCATATTCAGCCAAATTGCGTTTCTGATGTGCCGCGTCGAGCACTCGCCACTGACTTGCAGGCCATGCAAGAGTGTGGCCGAGAGACTGAAAAACAATGTAACGGTTTTCACTGCGATAGCCATGCCATCGAAGTGCTGCAAGTGCGGCCCCATGTATTGCGTTATAGACACTAGTGAAGCGCCCCTCTTGAGACACTTGCGGATAGCTTGAGTCAGCAAGACGCTTGCGTGCCATCACTAACATTCGGTCAATTTCCGCACGGTTCATTGGTTCAGCTTTTATCTTACCAATCTTGGCAAGATTACTGAGCGCTTCTAAAGTCATCCATATTTCCAAAGAGTTGAATAATGGGTTGGCTAAGCACTTTGTTCACAAACGAGTCTGTGTCACTTAATCTTTTTTTGAATTCGCCAACCGTATAACAGGTCGGGTTAACTTTACGGCATAGCATTTCTTCTACCGGTAATAATTGCTCCAGCACTTCGCCGAGCGTTAAATCGCTGCCAATCATCATGATATCAATGTCGCTTTCAGCATGATCTGATTGCTTTGCGACAGAGCCATAAAGAAAGGCGACTTCGATTTTTCGTTTGATTGGTAGCAAGGCTTCGGTGAGCAGTGCGGCTGCGCCCATGACTTTGCGTGTCAAGTCGCTTAACTCTTTAAATAAGGGACTTTGACAATTGGCAGATATTTGTCGTTGGTTGCCTTTCAACGTTGAGTTTGCGAGACCGGCGACCACCAGCCTGTTTATCTCTCGCTGAAGAGACGCGCTACCCAAACCCGTCAAGCGACGCAATTCGCTCAGATGATAAGACCGCTCGGGTTGACCATAAATCCAAAGATAAACTTTGGCTTGGCTATCTGTAAAAACGGCATCTTTTAATGACATAGCCAAATTTTAGCACGATCCGACCAAAATTTAGAATGATTACGCAGATGAGTTCGTGAATGGGGTAGAGCCGTAGAGCCTAATTTTGGCGGAGGCGCAGGGATTCGAACCCTGGATGCAAGTTTTAGCTCACATACTCCCTTAGCAGGGGAGCCCCTTCAGCCTCTCGGGCACGCCTCCAAACCAAGTGCGAATTCTAGCATGAGACAGGCTTAGCTCCCCCAAGCTCGGCAAGCAGACTAAACAAGCCTCGGCACTTGGCTGTCCGAGCAACATTTGCTTTCATACTTTTACAAAAAAACACTTGATTTTTGACAATTCAGCATTTAATATTGATATACATTAACGGATATCATTTAGAAAATCTTTTATGCCAAGTCTGCGACTTTCAAAGTGGGGCAATAGTGTGGGGATACGTATCCCCACTGAATACTTACGTCAAACCGGGATGAAGGCCGGCGACCATCTCGAGGCAAATTTTGATGCCGATGGCGCGCTCACGCTAAGATCAGTCGCCTTCAGTAGAAAAGCCTTTGCACTTGAGCTGGCGGCCCAACAACATGACATGCCAATGGGTGACTCTGTGATTGAAGCACTACGGCGAGGCGCACGCTATTAATGCTGTACGTCGACACCAGTGTGTTAGTGGCCCTACTCACTCAAGAAAGCAAAACTTCCGATGTCATAAAGTGGTATGGCAGTTGCAAACAAGACCTAGCGTCTTCGCACTGGTGCGTCACTGAATTTGCCAGCGCCCTTGGCCTGAAGCAAAAAACCGGCCAGTTGACGAAAGCGCAAGCTCAAGCCTCATGGACAAAATTTGAACGTTTGTGCCAACAAGACCTGCAACTTTTATCCAATGCCGCGGTACATTTTTATGACGCAGCGCTGCTGGCCATCAACACTGCAATTAACGTGCGAGCAGGCGATGCGTTGCATTTGGCCAGCGCCACCGCGAACAAAGCTACAGGCTTAGTTAGTTTGGATGTCGGCTTGTTGAAAAGTGCAAAGCTGCTAAAACTAAAACCCATTGCGCTGTGAAAGCAGCCCGGCAATGCGTGATGGCAATTGCACGACCGTTTGGAAACGCTCGGAACGAATCCTCACTAGGCGTAACTTCTCACCCTTTCGCGAAACGATGCGACGCTAAACGTGCCAAAAGCTTCTCTTTTTGCGTGTCATACATCGAACTGCTTTCGATTAATGCAGGCCACAGCTCCAACGCTTTTGACACTGTGTCTTTAATCAAACTGGCGCAGGGCTTTTCTGCGATGCCAACGCGCTCGCAAAAGGTTCTGAGCGTGGCAGGGCTGAGCCCAATCGGTGGTTTATTGCCGACGCTGTCCCGGTAAAGCGCCAAGGCACTGCCCTGCCCGCCCAGATAAACAGACCACGCAACAATATCGAATGCTTTCGATAGAAAGGGTGTTCGACCATCAGGGTAGATCAAACAAAAGTTCTTAAGGTGCGCGTCGTAATTGCCCATCAGGTCATTGATGACTAGCAATCTCAATAACTCGTGTACGGCATTGACGCCCAAACTTTCAGGAAAGCGCATCATCAGCGATCCCATGGCCGCATAGGATGCCCCCAGGTATTTTTGCTGAGGATCGACATTCAGTACTTGAGCGAAGTCTTCGCAATGAATCCGTTTGGGACCATCACGATCAAATCGCGTCACTGCTAAGAAATGACTGCTACCCCCAAGCGCGTATCCGTGCTCGATATCCATCTGCGCTAAGGGTACTAACTTATGCTCGCAAACACTCGCGCCTGCAGCTTGCGCGAGCCCTAGGCTTAAGTGTTCAACCTCTGGAAGCCTTGGTCGGTCAATTTGCGGCAACTTACCAATAATTCGAGTGACGCCTTGGCGCTTACGTGCAAGATACCGCCCACCTAATTCAATCAACCCCAACTTGGGTTGCACACCAGAAATTGATACCCCTAACGGCAAGGGATCTGCAGTCACCGACATGTCTAGGGGCGCGTTATCTTGCGTGAGCAGTACTGCCAACTGGTCTTTGGTTAACGCCGCAGGAAGCGCCTTGACTGCGCCTGGTAGGTCAAGTCCGCAAGCTGCAAATAAAGCAAAATGGTCATCCTCTCTGCAGCCTCGAATTTGCGCAAGGTGTGTTCTAAACACACCTTCTGGCAGCATGTTTTGAAAAAATGCAGGCAACCTTCCATCTCTGCCGTTGAACAGCGAACTTCCAAGATCGTTCCAGAGCGACTCTTGCTGTTCGGGATGTTGCGCCAACATGCTCAGCGATACGGTAGCTTGATGGGAATCAACAGAGAAACGTTTGTCCGCAACGAACCGAATCATCGGAGCAGTTACGCGGTTATCAAAACGAAAAAGCTTGCCGATCAACCTCTGTGCCAGAAAAATATCCAGAATCTCTACACTAGACATTAGATATCTTGAAGACCTTCTGTCATGGTCGCGACGTGTTGGACATTGACTTGACCAGTGGATTCAAAGGCGCGGGCGACGTCGCGCGAAACAATCAGCACCTCTTGACCATTAGCCTCTGCAATTGCCAACAGAGTTGTCACACCAAAATTATGCTCTCCGCTCAAAGCCCGGCTGACACTTTGTCTCGTTAACCCAGTTTGACGCGCAAGATCAATGTCAGTCAGTGGTTTGCGTCCACTGAGCAAGCCCTTGGCGATCGCTTTAAGAGTGTTCATAAGATTTAACTTATCAAAATAAGTTAAATTAATTTAACACATTATGTGCATTTAGTGCGAAATAAAAAGTTAAATATATATAACATTTATGAAAAAAGTTAAATACATTTAACATAAATCAAACCTTAGTCGGCGCAGCGGTTTCAAGTCCAAAAGCTTTATGCAGCGCGCGAACGGCGAGCTCCATGTACTTGTCTTCGATCAGTACTGAGGTTTTGATCTCGCTGGTGCTGATCATTTGGATATTGATGTTTTCTTGTGCAAGGGTCTTGAACATCAAGCTTGCAACGCCCGCATGCGAGCGCATGCCGATACCGACGATTGAGACCTTTGCGACTTTATCGTCTGATAAAACTTCGCTTGCACCTACCGCTGGGGCGATGGTGCCCTTGAGCAGCGCGAGCGTGCGATTGAATTCGTTGCGATGTACGGTGAAGGTGAAATCGGTTGTGCCAGCCACTGACTGGTTTTGCACAATCATATCGACGTCAATATTGGCATCGGCCACTTTACCCAAGATCGCAAAAGCAATACCTGGTTTGTCGGGCACGCCCAACAGTGTGACTTTGGCTTCGTCGCGACTAAAGGCGATGCCTGAAACAACGGCTGCTTCCATTTTTTCGTCTTCCTCAAAAGTAATCAGGGTGCCAGAGCGCATTTCATCGTCTAGCGACATGTTGGGGTCTGTGAGCGATGACAGCACACGGACTGGCACGCGGTATTTGCCCGCGAACTCAACAGAACGAATCTGCAACACCTTAGAGCCTAGCGAGGCCATTTCAAGCATCTCTTCAAAAGAAATGACATTGAGCCGGCGCGCATCGGGTTCAACGCGCGGGTCAGTGGTGTACACACCATCAACATCGGTATAGATCAGGCACTCGTGCGCCTTGAGAGCCGCAGCCACTGCAACGGCAGAAGTATCTGAACCGCCGCGACCGAGCGTGGTGACATTGCCTAAATCATCGACCCCTTGAAACCCGGTCACAACCACGACAAAGCCGGCGTCAAGATCTTGGCGGATACGAGTGTCGTCAATCGAGGTGATGCGCGCCTTGGTATAGGCAGAGTCAGTACGAATCGGCACTTGCCAGCCTGCGTAGCTGCGAGCTTTTAGGCCTTCGGCTTGCAGTGCAATTGCCAGCAAACCGCTTGAGGCTTGTTCACCGGTAGCTGCAATCGCGTCGAGCTCGCGGCCGTCGGCCTCGGCCGAGAGTTCGCGGGCCAGCCCTAGCAGGCGATTGGTTTCACCCGACATCGCCGAGGGCACAACCACCACTTGATGACCGGCGGCGTGCCACTTGGCCACGCGACGCGCCACGTTTTTAATGCGTTCGACCGACCCCATCGAGGTGCCGCCGTATTTATGAACAATGATTGACATGATGTTAAATAATTAGATTCGTGGGATTAGGCCCGCGAAGTCAGCGTGTGAGCTACAAAGTCGACTATTTTAGCCCGAAGACAGAACTACCCGCCCTTGTTTGCAACGAACCGCCACTGACCCATGCTGCCAAAGCAACTCTCGGTCGTGCCCTAAGGCGTGCAATTGCCGCAACTGACGCAGCAACTCAGCTAAACGACGGTCTCCGGGCATGGCCACGCCCTGCCCTTGCAACCAATGGCGCACCACCAACGCTTGGCGCGCCGCACTGAGTGCCCGCCAAGCTAATAAGCTAAAACTTTGATCCTCTGACTTGACATCCAGAGCAGCCAAATCAAGCGCCGCGACCTCGGCTAGCACCTCATTGGCTTCACCAGCCTGCTTGGCATGACGTACCAGCGTTTGACACCATGCCGGCCAATAGGTGTTTAGCACCGGCGCCAACGCACTACGCAAGGCACCGCGGGCATATGTTGGATCGGTGTTGCTGGGATCTTGGACTGCAGCCCAGCCTGTGCGCTGCTCGTAAGCCTGTGCGACGGCAAGTAACTCAACCCGCTCAACCTCAAGCCAAGGCCTTAGCAGACGCATACCACCGCGCTGCACGTCGGCCCGCATCGCGGCGAGCCCTGACACGCCTGTCCCGCGCAACAGCCGCAGCAAGACCGTCTCGGCTTGATCTTGACGATGGTGCGCAAGCAGTAATGCAGCAACCTCATGCTCATCGCACAACTTCGCTAAGGCCAGATAACGCGCATCGCGCGCGGCGCCTTCGATGCCTAAGCCCGCGGTCAGATCCACTTGCACGTGACGCACTTGTAGCGGGATGTTTAAGTCTTGCGAAAACTGCCGTAAGTGCGCAACCCAAGCATCGGCTTCGGCCATCAGGCCGTGATGAACATGAAAAAAATAAAGTGGGCGCTTGGTGGCAGTGCAATGTTCTGCGGCGATGAGTGCCAAGGCAACCGAATCAGCGCCCCCACTCAACGCCACTGCGATCGGGGCCTGGGGCGCAAGCGGCCCCAGAGCTTTGGTCAGCAAAGCATGTAGATTGGCTAGCGAGGCGTCCATGACGCGATGCCAGCCTTAAGCGCGAACTTCTTGAAAACGCCCGTACGACAATAAACGCTCAAGACGATGATCGATCAGTTGTTGAGGGGTCATGCCCGACAATTGTCGTAGCGCATCACCCAACGAACGACGCAGCAAACGCGCCATCACGCGCGGATCGCGATGCGCGCCGCCGATGGGTTCGTTGACCACTCGATCAATCAAACCAAACTCTTTTAAACGATCTGCGGTAATTGCCAACGCCGCCGCAGCCTCAGACGCTTTATCGGCACTGCGCCACAAAATCGATGCACATCCTTCGGGCGAAATGACCGAATAGGTTGAGTACTGCAACATCATGACCACGTTACCAACAGCGATCGCTAGCGCGCCACCCGAACCACCTTCACCAATAATGGTCGAGATGATTGGGACTTTGAGTTCAGCCATTGCATACAGGTTGTGTCCGATCGCTTCTGACTGACCGCGTTCTTCGGCACCAATGCCGGGGTAGGCGCCCGGAGTATCGACAAAGGTAAAGACGGGCAAATTAAATTTTTCAGCCAAGCGCATCAAGCGCATCGCCTTACGATAGCCTTCGGGGCGAGGCATCCCAAAATTACGCGCTGCGCGCTCTTTTGTGTCGCGTCCTTTTTGGTGACCTAACACCATGCAGGGCGTGCCATTAAAGCGTGCCATTCCTCCAACAATCGACAAGTCGTCGGCGTACATCCGATCGCCATGCAACTCATGGAAGTCGGTAAAAATTTCGCGCACGTAATCCAAGGTATAGGGGCGCTGAGGATGACGCGCCACCATCGAAGTTTGCCAGGGCGTTAACTTCGAATAAATATCTTTCGTCAGCGTCTGGCTTTTTTGTTGCAGACGACTAATCTCTTCAGAAATATCAACCGCCGAATCTGCCTGCACATAGCGCAGTTGCTCGATCTTACCCTCGAGTTCACCTAGCGGTTGTTCAAAATCTAAGTAGGTATTGCGCATATTCATTTGCCCTGAGGGGTGACGTATTTAGTACTCGACCGGAACTGGATCAAGACTACGCCACAAGTACCAAGTCGCGACAGTTCTAAAGGGCTGCCAACCCTGTGCCACTTCACGCGCCTCGAAACGAGAAACGGGTTCGCCACTGAAGTAGTGTAACGATATTGCGTTTAATAAGCCGACATCATCAAGCGGCAAGACATCGGGGCGTTGCAGATTAAAAATCAAAAACATCTCAGCTGTCCAGCGACCGATACCGCGAATTGCAGTGAGCTCTTCGATGATCTCTTCGTCTGGCATACACGCCCACTTGACCGGCTGCACAAGCTTGTCGCTAAAGTGTGTTGACAGATCAAGAATATATTCAGCCTTACGCCCAGACAAACCCGCGGCACGCAAGCGCTCGAGCCCAGCTTTTTGTACCGAGGCGGGCGAGGGTCGCTTGCCGCACTCAAGCAACACGCGTTGCCAAACGGATTCGGCGGCCTTGACCGAAATTTGTTGGCCACAAATTGAACGCGCCAAGGTAATAAAAGGGTTGCCGCGCGTCGTCAGCCAAATATCCGGAAACCTCGGGATGATTTTCTTCAAAATACGATCACGCTTCACGAGTTGCTCAAGCGCGTAGTCCCAGTACTCGGGCTTATCGGCCAGTGTCGCCGGAATGACTGCGGTCATGGCTGCAGTCTTACCTGCAGTAGTTTTAGCGCTCGATTGAACCGGTCTCGCAACCGTTTTAGCTGCTGTCTTGACTGTTTTAGCCGTTGGCTTAGCTGCTGTCTTGACCGTTTTAGCCGTTGGCTTAGCTCGTGTCTTAGCTGCTGCCTTTTTAACTGTCTTTGCTGTCGTCGTTGCCATTATCTTTGACCTTACGCGCGTCGCCACTGAGTGAGGCCACCGGGCTTGTCATCAAGCTCGATGCCTGCGGCTTTGAGTGTTGCACGAATTCGGTCAGACTCGGCAAAGTTTTTTTGTTGTTTGGCAAGTGCACGTGCAGCAATGTGTTCTTCGATCTGTTGCTCTGTTAGCGTACCGCTTGCCTCTGAGGTGATCGCAGCGCCCGCGGCCGCAGTCACTGCGCTGGCTTGCTCGAGCGCGCGCCGGGTATAACGCGTGGCACTTTGAAAATAGACTTTAGGATCTTGCTGTAACAAACCCAACACTGAAGCGAGTGCCTTGAGTTGCAAGCACACACTAGCATCTCGACTGCGATTGGCTTGACTGGCCAGGTCAAATAACGCAGCGACCGCACCCGCAGAATTAAAGTCATCATCCATCGCCACCTTAAAGGCTTGCGCAGAGGGATTTGACCAGTCAATGCTCGCCGAACCGCTCGCGGGGATGTTTTGCAGGGTTTGATATAACCGGTCAAGCGACTGCTGCGCGTCGATTAAATTATCGGGCGCATAGTTTTGCGCACTGCGGTAGTGGTTACGCACGATAAAAAAGCGCAACATTTCGGCTTCGCGTGGATTGACCTGATACTGAGCCGATTGGGCATCATGACCTGGTAGCTCTGTGCTTGCACCAATGGTTTGACGAATCGTACGAAAGTTGCCTAACGACTTCGACATTTTGTCAGAGTCAACCATCAACGGCCCGCAGTGCATCCAAGTGTTGGCAAGCGCGCCGCCAAACGCACCTTCAGTCTGAGCAATTTCGTTTTCGTGATGCGGAAATTTCAAGTCGGGTCCACCACCATGAATATCCAGTGGCACGCCCAACAAAGCCTTACTCATTGCCGAGCATTCAATATGCCAACCGGGCCGTCCCCAACCGTAAACCGACGGCCAGCGGGTGTCGTCGGGCTCGTGTTCTTTAGCGGATTTCCATAAGACAAAATCCAGAGGGTCACGCTTATTGGACCCCACAGCGACCCGCTCACCTGCCCGCAAATCATCGAGCGATTTGCCCGAAAGCTTGCCATAGCCAGCAAACTCGCGCACCGCAAAATTAACGTCGCCGTCGGGCGCGTGGTAAGCCAGCCCCTTTTTTTCAAGCGTGCCGATAATACCGAGCATGTCACCCACATACTCGGTTGCGCGAGGCTGATGATCGGGGTTTTGAACGCCCAACGCCCGCTCATCAGCGTGCATCGCTTCAATAAAAAATTGAGTTACCTCACCAAGCCGTTGATTGGATTGAACCGCTTTTTTGATGATTTTGTCATCAATATCAGTGATATTGCGTACATAATTGACTTTCAAGCCAGAGGCCCGCAGCCAACGCTGGATCACATCAAAGCTCACCAGCATGCGCGCGTGTCCAAGGTGGCAATAGTCATACACCGTCATGCCGCAGACATACAAGCCGGCAAAACCAGCCCTCAAAGGGGTAAAGGGACGCTTAGAGCGTGACAGCGAGTCGTAAATCTGCAGCATGCTTTTTAGGGGATTAGAGGCCAGAATAGAGAAAATTAGACGCTGCGCGGTGTTCAAGCAAAAGCAGCGTTAAAATGCGAATGGTCAAGTATAGCAATTGAGGGTTTTACGCCTTGAAGCTGCCAAAAAGCATATGTTCGATTCTGTTCTCCGTTAGCACGGCAGCGTTGCTGCCAGGGCTAGGGCTTGCCCAAGTCAATTACGGTAGCGGTATCAATCAGGGGGTGATTAACCCCTTAAACCCCAACGCGACAACGCAACCACGTAATCAAAATTCGCAAGGGCGAATGCCCTCGGCAAACCCAGATGCTGCGGCGAATCAGGTACTAGGCGATCAACCTAAAGAGTTGGGCTGGGACGGCTTAGCCAAAGTCTTAGACGCGATTTCGCCTCCAGTTGACACTCGCATTCCTCTGACACCCGCTGAAGTCACCACCCGTATTGAGGGTCTGATTCGGGCCGATCGGCTGCCTGAAGCGCTCGCCGAGGTCGAAAAACGCCTGATCGTCGAAGCGAACCGTGCCACGCCCGGCACCGACGTGCAGCTCATGTTCATGCAGGCTCGTTTGTTTACAGAATTGAATCGCCTGACCGAAGCCGAAGCCATCTACCAGCGTATGACCATGCGATTTCCAGAGCTGCCTGAGCCCTGGAATAACCTCGCCGCCCTCTATGTCCGCCGTGATGAACTCGATCAGGCACGCCGTGCTCTTGAGCAAGCCATTATGATTAACCCTAAATATGCCGTGGCACAGGCTAATTTGGGCGACGTACAAATGAGTTTGGCGCTGCGAGCATACCAACGGGCTGCCGCAGCAGGGGTGCCTGGCCTGACCCCTAAAATTCGTACCGTAAAGACTCTAATCGAGGGCCCTGCTAAATGACCATTTTTTTTAATTGGCTGCGTGTCATGCGCAGCCTTGTACTAGTTGGTATGCTGCCGCTAGTGTGTTTGAGCGCCCAGGCGGCGCCCCCTTCTACCTCAACCCCTAAACAAGGCGTTACTTCAATGAGCACCAACCCACGCGTCAAAATGACCACCAGTCTTGGCGATATCGTCATCACCCTAGATGCCGCTAAAGCGCCAAAAACAGTGGCTAATTTTTTAGCCTACGTAAACGACGGTTTTTATAATGGCACGATTTTTCATCGTGTGATTGATGGCTTCATGGTTCAAGGCGGCGGCTTTGAGCCCGGCCTGAAGCAAAAGCCTACCAAGGCGAACGTTGAAAACGAAGCCAACAACGGCCTAAAGAACAACAAGTACACGCTCGCAATGGCTCGTACCAGCGATCCGCATTCGGCTACCGCTCAATTCTTTATTAACGTTGCAAACAACGACTTTCTAAACCACACTGCGCCCACAGCCCAGGGCTGGGGCTACGCCGTCTTTGGTGAAGTCACAGAAGGTAAAGACATTGTCGACAAAATGAGAGCTGTCGCCACCGCGAACAGTGGTTTTCATCAAAACGTGCCCACCACAGATCTCGTCATCACAAAGGCTGTCGTCCTTGAATAAGATTGCCCTTGCAGGTCCGGTCTGGCTCGCTTCAGATGTTCATTTGGGGCAGAACACCGTTCAAACCTCAGAAGCCTTTCGGGACTTTCTAAAGCTGGCCTCGAAAGAGGCGGCGGGGCTGTTATTACCAGGCGACATCTTTGACGCCTGGATCGGTGACGACGTGGCCGTCGTGGCACCGCCTTGGCTTGCGCAAGACTTAATGGCAATCAAAGCATGTGCTGCCAAGATTCCGGTATGGCTAGGTCGTGGAAATCGCGACTTTTTGATGGGTGAAGCCTTGGCCTCTGGCCTTGGCGCCCGTTTATTGCCCGAGCAAGTTTTGGTCACTATTGGTGGGCGCACCATGCTGCTCAGCCACGGTGACGAGTATTGCACCGATGACCTGCCCTACCAGCAGTTTCGCGCAATGGTGCGCAATCCCGCGTGGCAATCTGGCTTTTTGGCACGCAGCATCCCTGAACGACTTACGCTAGCTGCTCAGGCGCGTGGCGAGAGTATGGCTGCGAATCAAAACAAAAGCAGCGAGATCATGGATGTCAACGCTGACGCAGTCGCTGCCGCGATCCGTGCAGCCAACGTGTCAATGGTTGTGCATGGTCACACGCATCGCCCAGGTCGTAACATATTATCGGTAGACGGCAATCGCTGCGAGCGTTGGGTGTTGCCAGACTGGGATTGCGATCATCTTGAAAACGGCGACAACGCGCGCGGCGGCTGGATGGTAATCGACGAAGACGGCCCGAGCCTGTTTGATTTAGATCGCGCGTAGCCTTCGAAAGCACTATTGCACAGTATGGTCAACAGCCTGCGTTAATTTTTTAACACGTACCTGTGCAATGCGCCTACCGTCGATTTGCAAAACTTCAAAGTTGAAGCGCGCGTGCGGTCCAACAAACTCGCACTGATCGCCCGCCACAGGCAATTGCCCAAAGCGCTCAAGCAGGTAGCCCGCCAGGGTTGTGTAATCTTGGTCGGCATCCACCAAACCTTCGGTGTCCAGCAGCTGTTCAAGGTGATGCAAGTCTGCCGCGCCATCCACGCTCCATTGATCGGCTCCCTCTGAAACGATATCCGGAGTCTCATCCTCGTCTGGAAACTCGCCGGCGATTGCCTCGAATACATCGATGGGCGTGACCAACCCTTGAATGGTGCCAAATTCATCGGCGACCAACACCAACTGACCGCGCGAGCGCTTCAAGATGTCCATCAAACGAATAATGCTAATCGTATCGTGGACGATAATCGGCTCACGCAAGTTAACTTTGCGGATATTGCCATGCGTCAGCAGATCGGCAATCATGTCTTTCGCGCGGCCGATCCCCACCACATCATCAACCGAAGCGCGGCACACCGGAAAAAAGCTATGAGGGACTGACGTGATCTGTTGTTGAATGTCTTGAGGGTTGTCATCAAGATTAATCCACGAAATCTCGGTGCGTGGAGTCATCACAGAATGAACAGAGCGCTCGGCGAGCGTCAAGACACCACTGACCATGTTGCGCTCTTCAATGCCAAAGGTAATCGCTTGCGCATCACCTTGCTGCAACGGAGCCGGTACGATGGTCTCATCAGGCAAGCGCTTGCCCAACATTCGCAGTACAGCCTCAGCCGTGCGCTCGCGCATCGGGCGCCCCGCTTCAAGCTTGATGCCCTTGTAGTGCGCCAACTGATTCAAAAGCTCGATCAGCACTGAGAAGCCAATTGCAGCGTAAAGATAACCCTTGGGTACCTTAAAGCCAAAGCCCTCAGCGACCAACGAGAAGCCGATCATGAGCAAAAAGCCCAGGCATAACACCACCACTGTTGGATGCGCGTTTACAAAGGCCGTTAACGGCTTTGAGGCAACCAACATGATCCCCACCGCAATCACCACTGCAGCCATCATCACGGGCAGATCGTCAACCATCCCAATCGCAGTAATCACTGCATCGATTGAAAAGACCGCGTCTAGCACGACGATCTGGGTCACAATCACCCAAAAAACGGCGTACGTTCTTGCTTGACCTACCGCTTGACGTGTGCCCTCAAGGCGTTCGTGTAGTTCGAGCGTGCCTTTGAATAGCAAAAAGAAACCGCCCACCATCAGGATGAGATCACGACCAGAAAACTCAAAACCCCAAAAACTTAACCAAGGTTCTTTGAGCTGTACCAGCCACGAGATACCCATCAGCAAGCCCAAGCGCATGCCGAGTGCGAGCGAGAGCCCTATGATGCGAGCGCGATCGCGCTGAGCCGGTGGTAGTTTGTCAGCCAGAATCGCGATAAAAATCAGATTATCAATGCCGAGAATAATCTCAAGCACGACAAGAGTAAAAAGGCCGACCCAGATGGTTGGGTCATACAGCCACTCCATGGAGGGCTCCGAAAGTTACTGAGTGTTTGATGGTAGCCGATAAATTCTTTAATCGACGGTCATGTGCGTAGTGAGCGGTATTTAAGCGTTGACTAAGCTTCAACAGAATACGCGCAAACCCTTCCCCACTTAGGGGAGGGATGAGTGTGACTGGCATTAAACCTTAACAAAGCCCAGCATCTGCGTAAAAATCTTAGGTGTTGCGGCCAATACGTTGCCAGATTCCATCCAAGTTTGCTCGCCCTCTAAATCAGACACGAGCCCGCCAGCCTCAAGCACCATTAAGCTTGCCGCAGCCATATCCCACTGCTTTAACCCAATCCCGCAAAACCCATCTAGCCTGCCAACGGCGACGTAGGCCATGTCAAGCACTGCTGAGCCTGTGCGACGAACACCTGCACACCCGCGTGCCATTTCAAGGTAACGTGGCGCTGATAAGTCATCAGGGCCAACTGAACCGGGCCAGCGGGCACCCAGCAACGCATCGTGAAACTTGGCTTGTGCCGTGACGCGCATACGACGGTCATTTAAAAACGCACCACCACCGCGACTCGCCGTGAACATTTCGTTGCGCGACGGGTCATAAATGACAGCATGCATCACTTGACCGCGTTGACGCAGTGCAATTGAAATCGCGTAGTTTGGAAACCCGTGAATGAAGTTAGTGGTGCCATCAATGGGGTCAATAACCCATTCGTTTTCAGCAAGTTCGCCCGCGGGCGTCTCACCGCGTTGGCCAGACTCTTCGGCCAAAAAGGTGTGCTCTGGGTAGGCAGTACTCAAAAGGCTGATAATCTCGTCTTCGGCGAGGCGATCGACTTCCGTGACATAATCGCGTGGCCCTTTACGGGCGACTTGAAGGCGATCTAAGTCGAGGCTTGCGCGGTTGATAATGGTTCCGGCGCGCCGGGCCGCCTTGATGGCGGTATTAAGCATCGGGTGCATAAAGGGTGCTTTATTAATTAGGCTAAACAGGGATTTTAGATGACTCTGGATTTTTCTCGTGTTCGCTTCATCATGACCGAGCCCAGCCACCCCGGAAATGTCGGTTCGGCGGCCCGTGCGATCAAGACCATGGGCTTTGACGAACTCGTGCTGGTTGCCCCAAAATTGCTCGACATCACGCTTGAGCCCGATGCGAAAGCGCTGGCTAGTGGCGCCTTAGATGTTCTGGAACGCGCTCAAACCTACCCTACACTTAGCCAGGCGCTTGAGCCTGTCACCTTATCATTTGCCCTGACCGCCCGTGCCCGAGACCTGGGGCCTCCTGTGTGCGATATCCGGCAGGCCGCGCAAATGTCACGCGATCACCTGCGCGAGCACCCACAGGGCCGTATCGCCCTTGTGGTGGGCACTGAGCGCTCAGGCCTCACCAATGAGCAGGTCAGTTTGTGCCATCGGGCCTGTACCATTCCGGCTAACCCCTTGTACAGCTCACTAAACGTGGCCCAAGCGATGCAGTTGGGCGCTTTTGAGTTGCGCTACGCCCTGCTCGGCCTCGAGGCGGGTCAGTCGGTGTCGCCGCTTAGCCGGGCGAAGGTCATGGCGCTCGCGGCAGATCCCAATAATGCGTTGGATATCAATGCCTTGCCTGAACCGCCTAAACCCTCAGGCAGCCGCCCTGCCAGTAGCCAGGCACTACAAGCCTTATTGGCGCACTGGCAAGAGGCCTTAATCGCGGTTGAATTTTTAAACCCAGCCCACCCTAAGAAATTGATGCCGCGCATGCAGCACTTTTTTAATCGTAATGACCTGACCGTTGACGAGGTTGATATGTGGCGAGGCGTATGTACCGCGATGGTTGACACCGCTCGCCGCGCGAAACCCCCTTCGTGATCCGGTTAATCACCGCCCGCAGTCATCTTTGATCTACCATCGTCTTTATGCTGAACAAACTTCGCGAAAATATTGCCTGTATCCTCGAGCGTGACCCTGCTGCTCGCAGCAAGCTCGAGGTCATTACGTGTTACCCAGGCTTTCATGCCATGGTGGTTCACGGCATCGCGCATCGGCTTTGGGTCGCTCAATGGTTTTGGCTAGGGCGCTTTATTTCACACTTGGGTCGGATCCTGACGGGCATCGAAATCCACCCTGGTGCAACCATTGGTCGTCGCGTATTTATCGATCACGGGTTCGGCGTGGTGATTGGCGAAACCGCCGAGATCGGCGACGACTGCACCATCTATCAAGGTGTCACCTTAGGCGGCACACGGCTCTACAAAGGCGCCAAGCGGCATCCAACGCTGGGTAAGGGGGTTGTGGTCGGTGCGGGCGCGCAAGTGCTCGGTGGGTTCACGGTAGGCGACGGCGCCAGGATTGGATCGAATGCCGTCGTCGTCAAGCCAGTACCTGCTGGGGCGACCGCGGTGGGGAACCCCGCGCGTTTGATTGAAGCGCCCCCTCAGACAGCTGGCGCCACTGCGGCTCACACGCAAGAGCAGACAGCTAACGCTACAGACGCACACTCCGCACACTCCGCACAAGCCACGAGCACTGTTCAGGCAACACTTAGCGCTCAGGCGACTCAAGTGACTGAGGCTGCGCACGCGCCCCAGAGCACCCCTACCCAGCTGTCACCCTGCGATGCGGGTTGGGATGCGGCACCACTAAAAGCCTTACTCGACAAAGGGGCGTCGCCCGCAAGCCCGCCCACTCTGGGTGAGTCACCCAACGACTCAGCCAGTTTCACCGCCTATGCGGTTGACCCAGGCGCGAGTGACCCGTTAGTGAAAGTTTTGCATGAACTGATCAACCATGCGGCAGCACAAGATGCCCGTATTGCGCAACTTTGCCAAACGATCGAAGCGATGGGCTCGCAAGTCAAAGGGCAAACTGCACCCCTTGATGCGCAACGCTTGAATAAACTCGTTGACGAGTAAAAGCTCGTCTGAGTTTTTACTCTGCCTTCACGCCTGCACTTTTTACGACCACGCCCCAGCTCTCGGTTTGTGATTTAAGAAACTGATCGAACTGTTCGACCGTGCCTGAGCCGTTTGTTGCCCCCAAGTCGTCTAAACGCTTTTGAACCTCAGGCTTGGCCAAGACTTTATTCATTGAAACGTTAAGCTTAGCGATGATGTCTTTGGGCGTACCTGCAGGTGCTGCCAAGCCAAACCACGACGACACGTCAAAGCCCGGAAAACCAGACTCTTGCATAGTGGGCACATCAGGCGCAGCGGGCGAACGCTTAGGCGAGGTAATCGCTAACGCACGCAATTTACCGGCTTGCACCAAAGGCCAAGCCGTTGGCATATTGTCAAACATCATCTGCACTTGCCCGCCCATTAAATCAGTCAGTGCAGGCGTGCTGCCCTTGTAGGGAATATGCGGAATATCGAGCTTGGTTGTCAGTTTGAACAACTCACCCGTCATGTGGATCGACGTGCCCGCGCCCGATGAGGCAAAATTTAAGGCGCTAGGGTTTTTCTTGGCGTACGCGATCAACTCTTGAACGCTATTGACCGGCACTTTTGGATATATCACAAGCATGTTTGGTACCTTAGCCGCCAAACCGATCGGGCTAAAGTCTTTAATCACATCAAACTTCAAATTCGAGTACAGCGTTTGATTGATCGCATTGGTGACAGCCATCATGAATAGGGTATAGCCGTCGGGGGCTGCGCGCACCACCAACTCGGCTGCGATATTGCTGCCCGCACCAGGTTTGTTCTCAACGACAAAACTTTGACCTAAGTCTTCGGCCATGTCCTTAGCGAGGATACGGGCGAGCACGTCTGTCGAACCGCCTGCCGAGAAGCCGACCACAATCCGTACGGATTTGGTTGGATATGAGGTTTGGGCTTGGGCTGGTAACGCCATCAAATTTAAAACGCTCAGCAAACAGACAGCACTGAGAGCAAGCGAGCGGCGTGATTGAACAGGTTTCATCTTAGAGCCCATTGATAGTCGAGTATTCGATTTTAATACAAGGCTGCTGACCTGACTTACACTTGTGGTTACGCTTTTCAGCGCACCTCTGTCATCAGCACCCATTTCATGCAAGATCAAGTCAATTCTCAGCCATCTGCCGCTCTAGATCAGCACACACCGATGATGCAGCAATATCTGCGTCTGAAGGCAGAGGCGGGGCCGTTGCTGCTGCTGTACCGAATGGGTGACTTCTATGAGATGTTTTATGAAGATGCTGAGCGCGGTGCCAAACTGCTAGGGTTAACGCTGACGCGGCGCGGCTCGTCTAACGGGGTGCCTATCCCAATGGCAGGCCTACCCTACCATGCGGCCGAGCAATACTTGGCTAAGCTCGTAGCGCAAGGCGTATCGGTAGCGATCTGCGAACAGATCGGCGACCCTGCAACAAGCAAGGGCCCAGTCGAACGCAAGATCGTGCGCATTGTCACGCCCGGCACACTCACCGACGAAGCGTTGCTGCCATCAAAAGCTGATCGTTGTGTGGCCGCCGTGTTTGTGCCACGCAAAGGTAATAAAGCTCAACGCGCGGGCATGGCTTGGCTCAATCTGGCAAGCGGCGAGTTCAAACTGTCTGAGTGCGCCGCTGAGGCGCTTGATTCTGAACTGCACCGCATTGATCCGGCTGAACTCATTTTGGCTGACGATGCCCAACTTGATTTGACGCTGCATTGCGCTGCCACCAAGATACCGCCTTGGCATTTTGAGGCCGAGCAAGCGCAGGCACATTTGCTGGCGCACTTTAAAACCGAATCGCTTTCAGGCTTTGATGTGGATGACTTACCTACTGCGCTATGCGCAGCTGGGGCGTTATTACGCTATGCCGGGCGCACGCAAGCACATGCCCTATCGCACGTACAGACCTTGGTGGCCGATCGGGCCAGTCAGTATGTGTTGATGGATCCGGCCACGCGTCGCAATCTTGAATTGACACGCACGCTTTCTGGTGAAGAGGCACCAACGGTGTTTTCAATTTTGGATAACTGTTGCACGCCGATGGGTAGTCGCTTATTGCGCCGCTGGTTGCATCACCCTTTGCGTGACAATGCGCCGGTGCTTGAGCGCCAGCAGGCCATTGGCCGTTTAATGACGGCCAGCGCGCAGCGCAGTGAATTGCTGCACGCAACGCAACTATTGCAAGCCCTGCGCACTGAACTCAATAAGCTGCCGGATCTTGAGCGTATTGCGACGCGTATCGCGCTGCTGTCGGTGCGCCCGCGTGAGCTTGCGAGTTTGCGTGATGCCTTGGGTGCGTTGCCGGCGGTGCAGCAACAAGTGCTTTCAGCGATGGCACCGCTGCAGGCGTCTGAACTTTTAGCAACTGCTGACAGTACGTCGCAGCCAAGTCAGTCGAAGACTACGACACAACGAGAGCATAGGCTCGAGACAAACTCGGTGCCGCGCTTGCAAGCTCTCGCACAAGCACTCACCCCACCTGAAGGCTTGCAAGAACTGTTAACACATGCCATCGCGGTAGAGCCAGCCGCCTTAGCGCGCGATGGCGGTGTCATCGCCACGGGCTTTGACGCAGAGCTTGATGAGTTGCGCGCGATTTCAACCGATAACGGCGCCTTTTTGCTTGAGCTTGAGGCGCGCGAACGCGCTCGCACGGGTATCGCCACGCTACGTGTTGAATTTAATCGCGTGCACGGATTTTTTATTGAAGTCAGCCGCGCGCAGTCCGAAAAAGTGCCTGATGATTATCGTCGCCGCCAGACACTTAAAAACGCCGAGCGCTATATCACGCCCGAACTCAAATCTTGGGAAGACAAAGTTTTATCGGCACAAGACCGTTCACTTGCCCGCGAGAAATGGCTGTTCGAGCAATTGCTTGAGCAACTCACTGCGCACGTAAAACAGCTGGCGCAATGTGCCGCAGCCTGCGCTGAGCTTGATGCCTTAGTCTCACTGGCACATCACGCCCAACACCACCAATGGGTGGCGCCAACACTGTTAGAGCACTCGGCCATTGAGATTACTTTGGGACGTCACCCAGTCGTTGAACGTGCGATCGAGCGTTTTACACCGAACAGTTGTTCGTTAAATGCGCACCGCGCTCTGTTGGTGATTACAGGTCCGAATATGGGCGGCAAATCAACCTACATGCGGCAAGTGGCCCTCATCGCTTTATTGGCGCGCGTGGGCAGCTTTGTGCCTGCGCAAAGCGCAGCGATTGGTCCGCTTGATCGGATCTTTACACGCATTGGCGCAGCCGATGATTTAGCCGGCGGGCGCTCGACCTTCATGATGGAGATGATTGAAGCGGCTGCTATTTTGGCTTCGAGTTCGGCACAAAGTTTAGTGTTGATGGATGAGATTGGGCGCGGTACATCCACCTATGATGGCTTGGCGCTGGCCTGGTCGATAGCGCAACGCTTGGTCACACATAACCGCGCACTGACGTTATTTGCGACGCATTATTTTGAAATCACCCGAATGCCAAGCGAGCAAGCGAATACCGCCAACGTGCATCTTGCTGCAGCCGAGTCGCCCTCGGGCATTGTGTTTTTGCATGAAGTGAAAGATGGGCCAGCCAGCCGCAGCTACGGGATTCAAGTGGCGCAACGCGCGGGTATCCCGCAGGCGGTGATTCGCCACGCGACACGCGAGCTTGAACGGCTTGAGGCGCAAGGTGCGCCGACCCCGCAACTGGGCTTGTTTGGTGAGGTGGCGGATGCCGAGGCGCGAGCTGCTGCTACGGCTGAGATCAATGAAGCGCAAGAGGCGTTGCAACAGGCTTTAGCTGCACTTGACCCCGATACCTTAAGCCCGCGCGAAGCACTTGAGGCGTTGTATCAACTTAAAAAACTGCAGCCTTAGACAGACCACTCAATGAGACCAGGCCGAACAGCATGAACCCAAATAAGCCTCTCGCCTTGCTAGGTGGTTTGACGCCCGCCCAGTTCATGAAAACCTATTGGCAACGCAAGCCGCTAGTGATTCGGCAGGCGTTTGCCAGTTTCAAACCGCCAGTCTCCACTGCCGCGCTTAAAAAAATGAGTCGCCGCGACGATGTCGAATCGCGCCTTGTTTGGCGTGAAAAAGGGCAATGGCAAATGGATCGCGGCCCCTTTGCGCGTTTACCTAAGGTCTCAGAGCCTGAGTGGTCACTGTTGGTGCAAAGCGTCGATATACAAGACGACGCAGCCTGTGCCTTGATGAATCAGTTTCGCTTTGTGCCAGATGCACGTCTGGATGACTTGATGATTAGTCTGGCGACAATAGGTGGTGGTGTTGGGCCACACTTTGATAGCTACGACGTATTTTTATTGCAAGGTCAAGGTCGTAGACGTTGGCAGATTAGTCAGCAGCGCGATCTCACACTGATCCCTGACTTGTCACTCAAAATTTTAAAAAACTTTATCCCTGAAGAAGAGTTTGTTTTAGAGCCCGGCGACATGCTGTATCTGCCTCCGCAAGCCGCGCACGATGGTGTGGCGCTTGATAATGATTGCATGACGATTTCAATTGGCTTTCGGGCACCCGATCAGGCTGCCTTGGCCCGCGGAATGCTTGAGGCGGCCGCGGATCAGATCGTCGCCCGTGCGGGGCTGGCGAGCGGCCCCTTTGGCGAGCCACCCTTGCCCGGCCCAAAGCTTGATGCGTTATATCGCGACGCGGGGCAACAAGCTAGTGCGCATCCTGCTGAGATCCCAGACGGTTTAATTGACGCTGCTGTGCAAGCGGTGTCTAAGATCCAATTTAATGCAGCACTGGCACAGCGATTTTTAGGGTGCTGGCTGACTGAGCCAAATCAGGCTGCGGTGTTTGATAGCGATTATGCTGATGCTGACGATGATCGCGATACGCTGCAAGATGGCGAGTCTGATGCCAAGACCGCGCAAAATCAAGAAGCCCCCTACACGCACTGGGCACTCGACCGCCGCACCCGCCTGTTGTATCGCGGCAAGCACTTGTTTATTAACGGCGAGGTCGCGCCTGTTATCGCTGAAGCTGGCCTAAAGATTTTGGCCGATGCACGTGAACTATCTGGCGCTGACCCAGCTGCACAAAAACTCACACCCGAAGCCGTCGATACGCTCACCGAATGGCTATCGGCTGGATGGATTCATTTGGTGCGCAGGTAATCTCGTTTTAAGAACTTTAATATTCTGGCAGGTAACACCTCGGCAGCAGATTTGAACACTTCTTGTTCTAATCGAGACAAATCTCTGACTCCCCTTGCCGAGTCGTCAAAGGCTTTTTACTTGGAGTTGGAACGCTACTTTTTCTTTGTAAAACGATCCTGCTCATACTGATACTTCCTGATTTGAATCTAGAAAAAAAATAACGCAAAGTGTGAGCTTGATGTGGTGAATCACTTAGCAGCCAAACAGCCCGCCTTTTCAATAAATTTAATCACCTCATCCAGGCCATCGCCAGTTTTGAGGTTGGTCATCACCCAAGGGCGATCGGCACGCATGCGGGCGGTGTCATGACGCATGACGTCGAGGTTGGCACCCACGTAAGGGGCCAAATCAGTTTTGTTAATCACTAACAAATCGCTGCGCGTAATGCCGGGGCCACCTTTGCGGGGGATTTTTTCGCCGCCTGCCACATCGATTACATAAATGGTGAGATCAGATAAGTCGGGGCTAAAGGTTGCCGCTAAATTGTCGCCACCTGATTCGATAAAGATCAAATCCAGATCTGGGAAACGCTTTTGCATGCGATCAATCGCTTCAAGATTGATCGAGGCATCTTCTCGAATCGCTGTGTGTGGGCAACCACCGGTTTCAACCCCCATGATGCGATCAGCAGTGAGTGCTTCAGCAGCCACCAACAAGCGCTCGTCTTCTTTGGTGTAGATGTCATTCGTGACGACAGCCAGTTTGTATTGGTCGCGCATGCGTTTGCATAAAACCTCAACGAGTGTGGTTTTGCCCGAGCCAACTGGGCCACCGATACCAACGCGCAAGGGATTTGTTTGAGTAGAAGCGTTCATGGTGCGATCCTAGAATAATGACAACTACAAGAAAAAATTTAACCAAGTGCGCGGAAATCCTCCCCGTTCAGGGGGAGGGTGAATAGCGCGGATACCACCGGTGTCCATGTTGTTAACCGATTTATTCGTTTATTGCAACTTGATATTTTGGCAAACGGTGGCCATCGCTGTGCGGCCTTAAGCTGTTAGTCACCTTTTGGGTGATTACGCGTTCACAATATTTGGTTACAAAGCCCAAGTTTTTTGTTGCAAAGACTTATTGAATTGTTACCTGACAAATACAACTTTTACACAGGTGATTGGGTGATCTGCCTTGATCGCGCAAATATAATTGAGGGCATGAAACGCTTGCAGGCTTACAAATTTCGGATTGAACCAAACGGTGAACAACAGCGCGCCATGCGTCGCATCGCCGGCACCTGCCGCTTCGTCTACAACAAGGCGCTCGCAATCCAAATCGCTAATCACCAGCAAGGCCAAAAGTTCGTCAATCATTTCGACATGTGCAAGTGGCTACCAGTCTGGAAGAAAGAACCTGAGACCTTGTGGCTTAAAGAAACGCCGTCGCAGCTCTACCAAGTGGTTCTAAAGGATCTGGCGCGTGCGTATAAAAACTTTTTCGACAAACGCGCCGCATTCCCAACCTTCAAAAAGAAAGGCGCAAGCACCAGCTTTTGCTTTCCTCAGGGCTGCGAACTTGATGCTGGCAATTGCCGCATCAGGTTTCCAAAGTTAGGTTGGCTTCGTTATCGCAAGAGTCGCACCGTCCAGGGCAAAATCAAAAACATCATCGTGTCGTGTGTGGCTGGCAAGTGGTACGCCAGCATTCAAACTGAGCGCGAGGTGGCGCAGCCTGTACATTCGGCTACCTCTATTGTTGGCCTTGATCTGGGCGTGCTGCGGTTTGCCACGCTCTCAGACGGTAAGGTGTTTGACCCCGTCAACGCTTTTCGTAAAAACACCGTAAAACTAGCAAAGTATCAGCGTTGCTTGAGCCGCAAAACCAAATTCAGCAGTAACTGGAAAAAGCAGAAACAGAAAATCTCACGCTTGCATCACCGGGTCGCCCATACCCGCCATGACTTTCTTCACAAGACTTCTACCACCATCAGCAAAAACTACGCGATGATTGTGCTCGAAGACTTGAAAGTCAAAAATATGAGCAAATCGGCCAAAGGCACAATCGAGGCGCCAGGGCGCTGCGTCAAAGCCAAGTCGGGCCTGAACAAGTCGATTCTCGATCAGGGCTGGGGCGAGTTTCGCCGCCAGCTAGAATACAAACAAGCTTGGCGTGGTGGTGAGGTGCTTGCCATCGATCCGCGCAACACTAGCCGGACGTGCCCGGCCTGCAAGCACATAGCGGCCGAAAACCGAAAAACACAAGCCAGATTTGAGTGCGTTGAGTGCGGCTTTGCAGAAAACGCAGACCTGACAGCCGCAATTAATATACTAAGGGCAGGACATGCCCGGCTCGCCTGCCAAGTGAACGGTGCAATCATGCCGTCAGCAACAGGAACCCACCGAAGCGATCAACCTCATATCGAGGTTTACGCTGTAGGAATCCCCGTCCTTTAGGGCGGGGAGGATGTCAACTTCTAAATAAACGACTGTATTGGGATTCGTGCCTAGCGCTTGCAAGTGCCAAACCAAAAGCGGCTGAGCCAGCGTGTGCAGGGTCGGTCGAGCGTGCAACTTCAGTCGCGCGTTCAACATCGCCTTTTAAGCGATGCAGCAACGTCTGCCCATCGATTTGCCCCAACGGAATAATTTTCACCGCTGCGAGCGCTTGGTTTTCGACCCAACTCCACAAATAAGCCGTCAACGCCATCGTCTCATCTACCCCTGAGATCGCGGCTAAGGCGGCATAGGAGGCGGGGTACGTCCATTGCTCGATCGGCAGTGCATTCAGTGCAGCGCCCTTAGGCCATTGCGCAAACAACTTGGTCATCGAATGCCCCATTTGCATAGACTCAAGCCTGAACTCAGCGGTTTCACGCAGGGCATAGAGCTCTTGATTGGCTACGGCTAAGGCAGGCCAATCCTGTTGCACCACCGCACGGTGACACGCCAACCATAAAGGCAGCTCTTGGCGCGCCAGATTCAAGAGTAGTACGTCGCGAATCCAAACATAAGCTTGCTCGACCTGAGTCACCCAACGATCTTCAATCGCCTGCTCTAAGCCTTGCGAGTAGGCAAAGCCACCAACCGGTAAGGCAGGGCTTGCCAGATGCAGTGCGGCTAGCAACGACTGAGTTTGAGTGAGACCGGGGTTGCCGAGTGGCGCAGACTGATCTGGCTCACGTGCATTAGTGGGTTTCAACGGCATCATGGTCTCACGACTTCGCGCGCGCATGCGCGGCGATTGAGAGTTCTTCGCCAAGATTACCCATGGCTTGATCATGTTCTTCAACACCACACTCACTTGCATGGTGATGGTGCTGATGCCCACCGCCCTGCCCTGCTGCGTAGGCTCCACCCTCAGGGATAAAGGCTTGTTGCACCACCGTTACCGTGCCGCCCAAGCGTCGCACCATATCAGCGAGCACCGGATCAGGCTGGATCCACACGGCCTCGGTCGAGAGCATTGCTCGCACGTGGCGATTGGCAAGGTGATAAACAATCCGCATCAGCTCAAACGGGCTACTGGCCTGAATACAAAAGAGCTCTTCAACTGCAGCCTGCACCACGACACGCTCGCCTTGATCGCCGCACAAGACATCACCATGCTGCATGTGTTCAGTACGCGGCAAGATCACGGCCACCGCACGACCATTGGGTAACATCGCTGCTAAACGCCAACGCTGTCGGTCTTCTAGCGTGAGTTCAAGCACAGGCCAAGGCTCTGGCCAAGCCGTGCTGTCGTGACGTAACTGTGGGTCATCGTGTGCGCGGCGCGCATTCAACATGATTGCCATGCTATGCCTCAACCAATAACAAAGAGCGCCTTGCGTTTTGCAATGTCAACATAACCGCTCCCATTCAATCTAAAACAAAAAGTAACGCTGTGCCATCGGCAAAATCGTTGCAGGTGGGCAATCCAGTAAGACGCCATCTGCGTAGACCTTGTAGTTTTCAGGGCTCACGGTAATCTTCGGCGTGGCAGCATTGAGCTTCATATCGGCCTTGCTCAAGCTACGAATGCCCTGCACTGGCGCAATATGACGCTTTAAGCCTAATTCAGCCGGCAAACCTTTATGGATGGCAATGCCAGACATGAAGGTGATGCAGCTCGTTGCAATCGCACTTTGTGCAGCGCCAAACTGTGGTCTGAAATGCACGGGTTGTGGAGTGGGGATCGACGCATTCGGATCACCCATCAAGGCCAGCGCAATCTGCCCCCCCTTGATCACAGTTGAAGGCTTGACGCCAAAAAATGCTGGGCGCCACAACACTAGGTCAGCGAACTTACCCACCTCAATTGAACCGACCTCTTTGTCCATCCCGTGCGTAATCGCGGGGTTGATCGTGTACTTGGCGATGTAACGTTTGATTCGTGCGTTGTCGCTGGTTGACGGATCTGAAAAACCTGCCTCGCTCATTGAGCCACGTTGCTCACGCATTTTGTGTGCGGTCTGCCACGTGCGCATAATCACTTCGCCCACGCGCCCCATTGCCTGGCTGTCTGATGAGATCATCGAAAACGCGCCGATGTCGTGCAAGATATCTTCAGCGGCAATGGTCTCACGACGGATACGACTTTCAGCAAACGCGATGTCTTCGGCAATCGATGCATCAAGGTGATGGCATACCATCAACATATCAAGATGCTCATCGAGCGTGTTAATCGTGAACGGCCGCGTCGGATTGGTCGACGAGGGCAATACATTTGCTTCACCACAAATCCGGATGATGTCAGGCGCATGACCACCCCCTGCACCCTCGGTGTGATACGTGTGAATCACACGCCCCTTAATCGCATCAATCGTCGCCTCGACAAAACCTGATTCGTTCAAGGTGTCGGTGTGAATCGCGACTTGGGTATCAGTTTCGTCAGCCACGCTTAAACAATTATCGATGGCGGCGGGTGTACTGCCCCAGTCTTCGTGCAACTTCAAGCCCACGGCGCCCGCTTCGATCTGCTCGTGCAAGGGGCCCGGCACCGATACGTTGCCCTTGCCTAACAAACCGATATTGATTGGGTAGGATTCCATCGCTTGCAACATGCGCGCCAAGTGCCAGGGGCCTGGTGTGACGGTGGTAGCAAAGGTACCGGTCGCGGGGCCCGTACCACCACCAATCATGGTGGTCACACCAGAGCTCAACGCCTCTTCGATTTGTTGCGGACAAATCAAATGGATATGGCTGTCAATACCACCGGCCGTCACGATCATGCCTTCGGCTGCGATCACTTCAGTGGCGGGCCCCACCACAATGGTGATGCCTGGCTGGACATCCGGATTACCCGCTTTACCAATGCCCGAGATGCGACCGTTTTTAATTCCGATATCAGCTTTGACGATGCCCCAGTAATCGATGATCAACGCATTAGTCAGGACGGTATCCACGCAATCTTTACTCAGGCGTTGCGATTGGCCCATGCCATCACGAATCACCTTGCCACCGCCAAACTTCACCTCTTCGCCATAGATCGTGAAATCTTTTTCAACCATCGCAAACAAAGCCGTGTCGGCCAAACGAATTCGATCACCCGTGGTGGGTCCGTACATCTCAGCGTACGCTTGTCTTGAAATCTTCATTTGTCGAGTGCCCCCATTACCAAGCCTCTAAACCCGTATACGAGCCGATCACCCGCTAAGGCGACGAGCTCGACCTCACGTTCTTGACCAGGCTCGAAACGTACCGCCGTGCCAGCCGGTATATTTAAACGAAAACCCGTGGCCTGCGCACGATCAAAACGCAGCGCTGCATTGGTTTCTGCAAAGTGGTAGTGCGAACCGATCTGGACTGGTCGATCACCGGTATTCGCGACGAGTACTTTCGTCAACGTACGGCCAGCATTAATTTCAATTTCACCAGGCGCTACGATCATCTCGCCCGGAATCATTGGTGTGGCACTCATCTTTTTCTCCTTAAGATCTCGCATTTCAACGCGAGAAGAGCAGCAATTAGGCTGACGACTGAATGAAATCTCACGCTTTAAAACGAGAAAAACAACAATGTAGATGACTACTGAATAGGTTGATGCACCGTCACAAGTTTGGTGCCATCCGGAAACGTCGCCTCGATTTGAATATCAGGGATCATTTCAGAAACACCTTCCATCACGTCTTGTCTACTCAAAATATTGCGGCCTTCGCTCATCAGTTCAGCGACGGTTTTCCCGTCGCGCGCGCCTTCCATGATGGCCGCTGAAATCATGGCAATCGCTTCAGGCACATTGAGTTTCAGGCCACGTGCTCGCCGACGTTCAGCCAGCAAGCTCGCCGTAAAAATTAACAGTTTGTCTTTTTCGCGCGGTGTCAGATCCATAGCTACCCCTTAACAACTTTGATTATCTTTAACATCAAGTCGCCCACAAGCGTGGTGCAACAGCTGGCAAACCAAGTACGGCTGGGCGCAACTGCGCCCATGCGTCTTGCAATAAAAACTTAATTTCACGCGGTTCGGCTAATAGCCGAACCACCAATAAGCGAGGGTGAAGAATTGTCCAGGCCAATTGTGTTGAATGCTCATGTAAGGCCTGTACCGTTGCTTCGGTGAACGTTTTGGACGCCGGCAAAATCGCCCACAGCGTTGCGCAGCTGTAGTGCCCACGCAGACCGATTGGCGAGGCAAATAATGCATCATCGCCCACCAAGGCCAGGCGGTCGTGCCAAATCAGTTGCCCATCCATTTGAATTTTTAGCGATTGACGAAAATGACCTTCAGCGAAAGATTCGCCAGAGGCATGGCGACCAAAGATGAGGTGATCCCAACCTAACATTGCCCCATGCTCACCTACCCTGATATCAAGAGCAGAATGCACACGTGCCCGATTAAACACAATGGTCTCTTGAGGCAGCCACTCGAAGGCACCCTGCAAGTCAATATCGATTAACTGCGAAGCCTCAAGCGAGGCGTTTGCGCCATACCACTTTGCCGCAGAGGGCGTCGTCACCAAGCCATGGGTACCCGGTTGACTGTTGACCAACACTTCGAGTCGATCGCCACCCGCGATACCGCCAGGTGGGTGCACGATGATCGCGTGGCAAGGCGATGCGCCTTCGGGATACAAGGCTTTTTGAATACGTAGGGGCCCGAGGTGCTGATGATTCAGCCGCGTCTTCAGGCCAGGCTGGTGAGGGTCGAGGTTAAAGTCAAGCGCAAGACGCGCTGTCCAAGACGCAAGCGCCGACTCAACCTCAGGAAGGCCTGAAGGATCTGAGTCATTAGACCAATGTCGCTGATCACCGGGATGCATCAATCACACAGGGTGGAGGGTTGAGCCGCGAAACTTAATCTCGACTATCAATGCCTAAAGGCAGGCAGCATTGAAATAGAAGATCAGCACCAGACGCACCGCCAGAGCGCGCGTGCGTCATTAAAACATCATGATGACAAATCTTTGTGTGAGATGCAAAGAGAATTATCTGACAAATCTAAACGTCGTAGCAACAACATAAAAATGCACCATTTTGGTACATACCCCTGCAACAAAAAGGTGCACAGGTGTCTCTCAAATGCATGCGCGCCATGGGGCGAATCAAAATGTTTGCCTAAGACGTTCATGGCTTTAATCAATTGTTCAAAAAAAACGACGGCCAAGACCGTCGTTTTTTTTCTAGCGAACGAATGGCACTACATCTTGCCGCTCAACACACTCAGCAAGCGCTGTGCCGTTGGGCTGGTGTCACGCACGCCTTGCGCATCAAGCACCGTAATTTGTGTCTGGTTACCTTGCTGAACCAGACGAATACGTAGCGTAGGCGCTTTTGCTGGATCTTTGCCACCAAACAGTCGGCTAAACAAGCTTGGCTCTT
>Ga0304730_1000535_pt1 | contig 33061 bp, 28 predicted proteins | sample M_130628_MF_Meta_FD_190474 | JGI IMG/M metagenome (GOLD analysis project Ga0304730, IMG submission 190474) | Freshwater microbial communities from Lake Montjoie, Canada to study carbon cycling - M_130628_MF_MetaG (v2) (version 2) | ecosystem: Environmental > Aquatic > Freshwater > Lake | place...
GATGTCGGAAGTGCCTTCTGTGGTTTCATGCTGGCGGTGTTGCCGCTGACTGTGCGGGCCGATGCCGTGCCAGAGGTCCTGCCCGTGGCGGTGCTGGCCCTGTGGCCGTTCATTTTCGATACCTCTCTCACCCTCCTGCGCAGGCTGTGGGCGGGCGAGAATATTTTTCAGGCCCACCGTAGCCATCTCTACCAGCGGCTTCTCATTGCAGGCTGGTCGCACCGCGCCGTAGCCAGCCTCTATGGCGGTCTGGCGGCGTTCGGAGCGACTGTGGCGGTGGCGCCCCTGCTCGATCCGACAGTGCGGACGGCTGCCGACCAGGTGGCGATGGCGACGCTTGTGGTGGTGGCGTCGCTCCTTATCGCACTCGTGCTGGTCGCGGAGCGACGGGGTTCTCGGGTGGCTGCGTGATCCGATTTCCGTTTCTCAAGCGGCTCGGTGATGTCGTGCTGGCGGCCACGGCGCTCATCCTGCTCGCGCCGGTGCTGGCGGCGGTATGGATTACCGTTCGCATCACGATGGGAAAGCCCGTGTTTTTCGTCGACACGCGGGCGGGCAAGGATGGCCGGCCGATTCGAATCTGCAAATTCCGGTCGATGCGTGAGGCGGTGGACGCCGATGGTCGTTCTCTTCCCGATGCGGAGCGACTCGGAGCCTTCGGAAGGTTTCTGCGACGATCGAGCCTCGATGAACTCCCGCAGCTGGTCAGCATACTTGTGGGTGACATGAGCGTAGTGGGCCCTAGGCCGCTGCCGCTGGCCTACGTGCCCCGGTATTCGCCGCGGCAAGCGACACGACTGCGGGTACGGCCGGGCCTCACCGGGTGGGCGCAGGTCCATGGTCGGAATGGGGTAGATTGGCCTCGGCGGCTGGAGTTCGATGCGGACTACGTCGATATGCTTGGCCGCTGGTATTGGCCGCTTGTGGATCTCTGGATCATCACGGCCACGGCGTTTCAGGTCGTTTGGCAGGCGGTGACGGGGCGAGGTGTGTCTGCTCCGGGTTCGGTCACGATGCAGGAGTTTCGGCCATGAGTTCTCCGAGTGATTCGACGACCGCTGCCATCGTGGCCGCGATTCAGCAGGTGCTTCACGATACGGGCCGCACGGCGGATGCCGTGGAGCCACCGATGCTGCTTTCCAGCCAACTTGGCCTCGATTCCCTCGATCTTGCCCAGACCATCGTGCTGCTGGAGCGTTCCCTGGGAATCGATCCCTTCCGGGCTCCTTCCACGGGTGCCGCCCGCCCCGCCATCCGCACCGTGGCCGATCTGGTGAGGATGTATAGCCAAGGCATCTCCGACCGGCCCGCGCAACGACTGCCCTGAGCGTGCCTTTCCCGTCAGCATCCTTTACCATCATTCCAGGCGGATCCCACGAGGAATCCAGTTTTCGATGAACACGCAGACTTTCCCCAATCCGAGTCCCAGCCATCTGGCCGACGCTCCGGTGGAAGACCGGCTCGCGTTTGCGATCACCGAGGTTGCCCGGCAGTTTCCCGACCGCACTGCGATCGTGGCCGGAGCCGGCGGTGAGACGAGTCGGACGATCGACTACGCAACACTCGCAGGTGCGATCGCCAAGCTGGAAGGGTCCCTCGACAGGGTGCGGCCCGTGGGGATCGTCGCGCGGGCAAAGCGAACGGAGTCGTTGGTCGTCATCGCTGCCGCCTGTGGGCGACAGCATGTGCCCGTCGCCTTTCTCGCGGAGGATTCCCGCGACCTGATCGGCGAGCTGCGTGACTGGGTTGAAGTCGACGACTCTCTGCTGCTTGTCGCCAATCCGGCCGCCCAGCGGCGGGAATTCGAGGCAGTGGCCACGCATGTGGTGGTCGCCACATCGGGCACGAGCGGTCCTCCCAAGTTGGTCGAGCATTCCTGGGATTCACTCCTTGCCGCCGCCCGACTGGCCGAGCAATGGCACGGGCTGGGCTGGATTCTTGTCTACGACGCCACCCGGTGGGCCGGGATCCAGGTCTGGCTCCAGTCGCTGCTCACAGGTGGCCGGTTGGTCGTGCCCGCGTCACGCGATCCCGACACCGTACTCCGGGCGATTGTCGATGAGCAGGCCACAGTCCTTCCGGCAACGCCCACGCTGCTGCGGCGGCTGCTGACATCCGCCGACAGATCGCTGCTGGCGAAGGCCCGGCTCGATCGGATCACGCTCGGGGGCGAGGCGGCTGATGGTCCGCTCCTTGAACAGGCCCAAACAGCCTTTCCTGCCGCAAAAATCACCCAGGTGTATGCGACGACAGAACTCGGCGAAGTCTTTCGCGTCACGGACGGACTCGCGGGATTTCCCGCCAGCTGGTTGGGTCGGTCGCTGGCGGGCGGTGCCCGGCTCGGCATGCGTCGTGACGGCGAACTGCTCGTACAACTGTCACGGGATTCGGCTGAAGTGGCGACGGGTGACTTGATCGAGAAGCGGGGCGATCGGTATGAGTTCACAGGCCGTCGGAGTGACGTGATCGTGGTCGGTGGCGCGAAGGTATTCCCGCGGCGGGTCGAGGACTTGCTCCGCGGAGTTCCCGGGATCGCCGATGCTCGGGTCTACGGAATGCCCAGTGCGATCACGGGCGAACTGGTGGCTGCCGAGGCCGTGCTCACTGACCCGCTGCCGGAAGGAGGCACGCCGGAAAGCATCCGGGCCGGGGCATTGGCCGCCTGTCGCAGCGGGCTCGAGCCGCACGGTGTTCCCAGGATTCTCGACATCGTGAAGAAGATCGCGACCAATCCGGCAGGCAAGGTGCCCAGGCGTCAGGCATGACCGCGGCAATCATGCCCACCACCTCGATCATTTCCGGTGGCTCACGCGGATTGGGCCTGGCGGTCGTCGAGCGGCTGCTCGAGCGCGGCGATTGCGTGGCCACGTTTTCCCGGTCGGGATCGCCCGCCCTCTCGTCGCTTGCCACCCGCCATCCCGAGCGGCTTCATGTGGAACAGATCGATGCCGCCGACAGCGATGCCGTGCGGGCGTTTGTCAGCCGCGCCGCCGCCCGGTTCGGCCGCGTCGATCACTGCATCGCCAATGCAGCCGTGGCGCACGAGGGCGTTGTTGCCACGATCCGCGACGACGAGATCGATGCGATGCTCGGAGTGAATCTTCGCGGATCGATTGTGCTCGTCCGTGAATGCGTCCGGCAGATGCTCGTCCGGCCAGACGGAGCGGAATCCGGGCAAGAGCCGGCCCGCGCGGGTAGCCCTGCGGTGGTGGTGGTGTCGTCCGTGGTCGCCTCCCGCGGCTCGCCCGGCTTGGCTGTCTACGCCGCCACGAAGGCAGGCCTGGAGGGGTTTGCGAGAAGCATGGCCCGCGAGTTGGGGCCCCGCGGCATCAGAGTCAACGCGGTGGCGCCGGGGTTCCTCGAGACTGATCTCTCGGCATCCCTCTCCGAGGGCAGCCGGGCCCGGATCGTTCGGCGTACGCCTTTGGGCCGGCTGGGCGTGCCGGAGGACGTCGTCGGGGCGATCGAATTCCTCACCGGGCCGCGGGCTGCCTTCATTACCGGGCAGGTACTCACGATCGACGGCGGCTCTGCCGGCTGAATGCTTTGGCAAGGAGCCAGAGCCCGGCCTGCCAGCCAGGTGCGGGGTATAGTCGATTGATGGCGCAAACAGGAAATAGGGTGTCACCCAGAGGAACGGAGTCCGCGCCGAAGCCGCTCGCTCCCCGTCCGAGGGGTCGGGTGTCATGACTTCCCGCCTGACCGTTTCCGCTGGCAGCGTGTCCAAGGCCTGCCGGATCATCATCATCGGCGCTGGGGGCTTCGGCCGCGAGGTCCTGCAGTGGGCTCGCGATGCGTGGCCAGAACAGTCGTCGCGAATCGCTGGCTTTCTGTCCGCCGATCGCGATCGACTCACACACCATGATGGCAGTCTTGAGATCATCGCCGATCCGGACCGCTATGAACCGCAGGTCGGCGACGCCCTGCTGCTCGCCATCGGTATTCCGATCATCCGCCGAAGGGTGGCGGAGTCGCTGCGGTCGCGGGGGGCTGAGTTCCTGACGTTGATTCATCCGACAGCCATCGTGGCCCCTACCGCGGTGATCGCGGAGGGATCGATTGTCTGCCCGTATGCAATCGTGAGCGATTCGGCCCGAGTCGGTGCGTTCGTCTTGATGAACTACCACTCCTCTCTCGGCCACGACGCCTCCGCCGGTGACTATGCCGTGCTCTCGCCCTATGCCACGCTCGGTGGCCACGCCCACATCGGCGAGGATGTTTTCATGGGCATGCACGCCTCGATTGGGCCGGGCAGGCGAATCGGTGCCCGTAGCAAGGTGAGTGCCAATTCGTGTGCCCTGGCCGATGCCTCCCCCGACTCGATCATCTACGGCGTGCCCGGCCGGGTGGGGCCGCTGATTCACTGATCACAGTTGTGAACGAGTACCAGGAACGGGTAACACGCATCGTTTTCTGGCAGCCGATTGCCAGCCCGCATCAGGAAGCTTTCTTGGAATCCCTGGCCGGGCGTTTCCCGGGAGAAGTAGTTCTCGGTGTCGAGCAGGCTTTGCCACGGGAACGAGTCGCGCAGGGCTGGCAGGAACCGATTCACACGAATGTAAGCGTTGTCGATATCTCGATTCCTGCCAACCACGCTGCCCTGGCGTCGCACACGACCCCCGCATCGCTCCACGTGTTTTCCGGCTTCTTTTCCCATCGCTTGGTCTGGGACGGGTTCCGCAAACTTGCCCCGTCGCAGGCCTGTCTGGCGATCTTTTCGGAGGCGCCTGAGCAGACGCTGGCGACCGGCTGGCTGAAGCGACTGCGGGGCCGGGTGCTCGCGGCTCGTTGGGCCAATCGATTCGCCTTCGTGCTGGCGATTGGGGGCGTGGGCTGTGAATTCTTCTGCCGGATCGGGTTTCCGAAAGAGAAGATCGTGCCTGTCGGCTACGCCCTTGATGTGCCACCGCTTGCTGTAGCCGTTTCGAGTGGTGCATCGGATGGCGTTGTTCGCCTCGTCTCCGCCGGGCAACTCATTCGCCGCAAGGGCATCGACCTGCTCGTGCGGGCCTGTGGTGCATTGCCGGCGACGGGATGGCGGCTGGACATCTACGGCGACGGCCCGGAGCGAACATCACTCGAACACCTCGTCCGGAGCCAAAGGCTTGCCGAGCGGATCATATTTCATGGTGCAGTTTCCAACACCGTGGTCCAGAAATCGCTGGCGCGGGCTGATTGTGCAGTCCTGCCGAGCCGGTTCGACGGTTGGGGCATGCTTGTCAACGAGTCGCTGGCCGCCGGCACTCCGGTGATCTGCACGGCATCGTGCGGTGCGGCGCAGCTTGTATCGTCTGCACGGCTGGGCAAAGTGGTTTCGTCGGGACGAATCACAATGCTGGCTGAAGCGATGGCCGACGCGGTTGCGAAAGGGCCAGTTTCCTGGGAAGACCGCGTCGGTATCCACGCGCAGGCGTTGTCACGCTTCTCTGCAATGCCGGCCGCAGAGCATTTTTTGAGTCTCCTCGATCGTGCAGGTCGTCACGAGTCAGTGGCTCCCGGGGTAGGGTCGTGATTCCGCGAGGCGTTCGTCCATGACTTCCCCTCGTCAACGTGTTGAGACGATGCCGATTGCACGCAGCGCAAACTTGGCAACGCGTTCCATGGCAGCGCCGGTGGATGAATCTGCCATCTTCAACTCCTACTTGGTTGGTTTGGCGATCATCTACGTCGTGTGGTCATGGGTGCATCTACCCTCGTCGATCTGGGCACGGAGTCTGCTGGCGTGCTACCTCATCTGGCGAATGAAGCCCGACGTGATCATCCCGTTTGTGCTGACGTGCGCGCAGTTGCGGATCCAGATCGGTGGGGAAGTCAGTTTCGAAGATGTCCAAGACATAGCGATGCAGATGACAGGGTTCGAACAATATGCGTTCATGATTCCATGCATTCTGTATGCCATCCGGACGTTCTTCGCGGCATTGTCGGCCCGTGTCGTGAGACGGGCCGAGTTTCCGTTCTGGCTCTATAACCTTTACCTCATCGGTATGCTGTTCGTGATTGCCGGAGCAATCTCGGCCTACGGAAGCACTGGATGGACTGCGGGGGTGCGTGATTACTGCGTGGTGGGTCTCTACTTTTACGGCCTTTTGATGCCGGCGTGCTCCAAACGGCAGCTCATGCAACTTGCGACGGGATTCGCAATCCTGGGCCTTCTTATCGTCTTGGGAAAACTTCTCGTCGATTATCACAGCCGGCAGCTCTGGGTGCTCCTGCCTATCGCCGGAAGCTTCGCGCCGTTGCTGGTCCTTGGGCGCGAGCGGCTGTGGCGGTGCTGTTTGGCAGTGGTCTATTCCGTGTTGGGTCTTGTGTTTGCGGTCAACGCGACGTTCACGGTGGTCCTGCTGTGGTCTTGGAACGCGATCGCTGGCGTGTGCATGGGGTTGGCGAGGTGGCAGACTTTCAGGTGGGTGATGATCTCAGGGCTCACGTACAGTCTTGTTGCAATAACTCTGGGATTGTTCTTTTTTGCAGCGTTCACACACGATCCCTCGCTCGATCTTTATGTCACGATCAAGTCAGGTCAGGGAACGACATACGACCGAATGACATTTAAGCTGCGTTCCGACCGTGGACCAATCTGGTGGGGCGCTATGGTCCAATTGACTGAGAATCCGACGTTCTGCGGCACTCCGTCACCGGTCTTCAGGATACGATCGCTCGGCAAGGATGCGATGTGGCCGTATAGCACCCACAGCATTCTTTTGGATCCGCTGTTGCGTCTGGGCCTTGTTGCAGGTTCTATCCTGCTGCTCGTCTTGTTCCACGTCACGACCGTTGCCAGAAACGCGATCGCCATAGAGAGAGACGTTGGCGTGGCCGTGCTTGGGCTTGCCGTCATCAGCAACATTGTCCTGGGAGGAGCCACGTTGCCGTACATGCTCAACGAGCGAGCAGCGGAGCACATGTACATGGTGGCTGGTCTTCTTGGCGTTTATGGCCTGCGAAAGGGAGTCGCCCGGCCGGCTACACCACAGGCCGGGGTGCCGTTCGTTCGCCACCCGCATTCCTTGCCAGCGGCATAGTTCATGGCACGGGAACAAGCCATAGAGTCCCCCGACATCTCAATCGGCTTCGTCTGGGAAGGGCTGCCGATGTACGCCGCCCGCGAGATCCGGGCTTTGGCGGCATTCACAAATGTGGCCGTCACGGTTGTCGGTAGCAGGCCTCCGTTCTCCGTCGCTGAGATCGATCGAGCGATCCCATTTTCGATTCACTGGTATGACGGTGACGCCAACCTGCCGGCGTGGGCTGATATCACGTCCCGGACGCCCGACATTGTGTTCTCCTCCGGCTGGGCCTTTCCCCTCTGTACGAGGCTCGCCGCGGAGGCAAAGCAACACGGACGGGCGGTCGTGTGTATGGCCGATAATCGCCGACGGCATACGGCCCGGCAGTTTCTCGGCGCCGTGCGGTTCCGGCTGGGCCTGCGTCGCAGGTTTGATCGCTTCTTCGTGCCCGGCCAAGGTGGCCGCAGCCTCATGCGGTACTTTGGCGTGCCTGACTCGCACGTGCGAGAAGGCTTGTATGGTGCCGATTCCGCGCTATTCAACGCCACAACGTCGGCATCCAGGCGGCCCAAGACGGTTCTCTTCGTCGGCCAAATGATCGAGCGAAAAGGCGTCGACGTGCTTCTCGATGGCTTTCGTGCCTCCGGGCTCGAGTCGCAGGGATGGCGGCTGCGTTGCATTGGGGATGGGCCGCTGGCGACGCAGGCTGCCGCGACGCCAGGCTGCGAGCATCTGCCATTCTGCGACGCGGCGGACGTAGCCAGGCAGTTGGCCGACGCTCGGCTCTTCATCCTGCCCAGCCGTAACGACAACTGGGGCGTGGCGCTTCACGAGGCCGCGCTGTCCCGTTGCGTGCTCGCCGCCACGAGCACGGTGGGCGCGACATATGAGCTTATGCCGGAGGATTCCCCGCTGAAGTTCTCACCCGGTTGTCCCACTGCCATACGCGATGCGTTACGCTACGCCAGCGGATTGGCCGACGACGCTACCGACTCAATCGCCGATGCTGCGCACGCCCGTGCGCAGCACTTCGGGCCTGGCCGCTTTGCAAGGGAGGTGGCGGGCTTCGTGGCGGACCTTACAGGCGTGCGGCTGACGGCTCGGCAGGCACCGCAAGCCGGCCACATTCACGACGCGGCTGTCCATGGAGCCGGCCACCGCGACTAGCCGCGATGCGTGTGCTGCATGTCATCACCGGGCTCTGGAAAGACACGGGAGGTCCCTCGGAGGTCATTCCCGCGATCTGCACCGCCATGGTCGACGCAGGCGTCGACGTGACGCTGGCGACGCTCGCCGGCGATTCCGCAGAGTCTGTCGAAGATGCCGCGGCGCACGGCGTTCGCGTGTTGAAATTCCCACCGAGTATACGCCACACGATCTGGTACAGCCGCGAACTGCATCGTCAGATAGGGCCGCTTGTGTCGGAGCACGATGTCGTCCATATCCACGGCATCTGGCAGTTTCCCGACTGGGCGGCGGCGGCCGCGGCCCGAAGAGCGGGCGTGCCCTACGTGATCACGCCTCACGGTTCGTTGCAGCCCGCACGGCTGAGAAAGAGCAGGCTCAAGAAGCGTCTGTCCGCCATCCTCGCTGATCGGGCCATGTTGAATCAGGCAGGCTGCCTTCACGCGACGGCCCCCAGCGAGGCGGAGGCGTTTCGCCTGTACGGGTATCGTGGACCGATTGCCATGATCGCCAACGGCATCACGCCCGCCGGGCGGATCGAGCCCAACCGTGCCGCCATGCTCGACGCGGGATTCCGTCGTGACTTTCCGGAGACGCAGGGCCGGCGTCTGCTCCTGTTTCTCTCTCGTATCGAGCCGATCAAGGGCGTGAAGACGCTCGCGCGGGCATGGGCCGAGTGTGCCAGCCAGTTTCCTGACTGGCATCTCGTGGTGGTCGGGCCGGATGAACGGTCGCATCTGCAGGAAGTTTTGACGATTCTGCGGGATGGCGGTGTTCTTGACCGTACCACCATCACGGGGCCACTGTATGGTGACCGCAAGACGGCGGCCTATCGTGCGAGCGAACTCTTCGTCCTCCCCACGATCAGCGAGAATTTTGGGCTGGTGATCGGCGAGGCGCTGTTGCACAGGCTTCCGGTCATTACAACGACGGGCGCCCCCTGGCCGGGTATCGTCGAGCATGGCTGTGGCTGGTGGATCGAGCCATCGCAGGATGCCCTTGCGGACGCGCTTCACGAAGCCCTGCCGCTGCCGCGAATGGAGCTGGCCGCCAGAGGTGAACGCGGAGCGGCGTGGATTTCCAGAGACTTCACCTGGGAGTCGGAGTCATGTTTGCTCCTGCAGACCTACGAGTGGATGCTCGGCCGTCAGTCTCACCGGCCAGATTTCGTGGCTTTTGACGGTGAAGCCACGGTGGGGAGTTCTGCCTGACATGAGGATTGCCTACATGGGCCCGATCTCTCTGCATCTGCTGCAGGATGAGGGTGTCGACGTTGCTTCGACTCCATCGGGCTTTCAGTATGCATTCGGTGCGTACCTCGTTCGTGAGTACCTGCGACGAGGCCATGATGTCTCCATTGTGACGACGATTCACCGGCTCCCGTCACCCTACTCCTGGTCGAACGACCGGCTCAGCATTGATGCCGTCCCCACCCGTCGTGGCTACCTTTTTTGTCTCGACGCCTTCCGAAGTGAACGCCGGCAGATGATCGCGGCCCTGTCTCGCAGGCAGCCGGACGTGGTCCATGCTCAATGGACCTACGAGTTTGCCCATGCCGCCCTTGGAAGCGATTTCCCCTGCCTCGTGACCGCGCGCGACTCCCCCCGCCAGATTTACAGACACTCGCCGTCGGCATACACACTCTACAAGAAATACTACGGCGACTGGCTGATTCCCCAAATTCCCCGCCTGACGGCGGTATCGCCCTACATGCGACAGGAACTCGTTGATTACTACAGGTTAAAGACAGATCCGGTGGTCATTCCCAACGGCATCCGTCCGGAGGTTTTCGCCTCGGACGAGCAGGTGCGATCCGCGCGCCCGTTTACGTTCACCACCGTCGCCGGTTGGGATCCACGGAAGAATCCCCAACCGCTCCTGGCCGCGTTTGCGGAGCTGTTCAGTCGGCACCCCGATTGTCGGCTTCACTTGATTGGGCGGGGCTTCGAGCCCGGCGGTCCCGCCGCGAAATGGGTCGCGGCGCGAGGGAGCGCCGCCGGCATGGTGTTCATGGGGCACCTGTCGCACGCCGATGTGCTGCGACATCTCCGTGAATACACCGACGCCTTCGTGCACCCGACCCTCGAGGAATCCTTCGGCTCGTCCATTCTTGAGGCCATGTCGCAGCGGCTGCCGGTGATCGCTGGCGAGAATTCAGGGGCTGTTCCGTGGATTCTCGCCGACGGTCGCGTTGGCATGCTGGTCGACGTCACATCGCAGGAATCGCTGTGCGCTGCCATGGAACGGGTGATGACGGACACCGGCCTGCGAGAGCGGTTTGCCCGCGAGGGATACGAACGTGCGTTGTCGTCATTCACCCTTGCCACCGTGGCCGAGCAATACCTGTCGGTCCTCGCCGACGTACGATCGAGCACAACCACTGAGAAGCTGAGCGATCCGACATGCCGCCTCTGAGCCACGTGCTGCCTCGCCCATTCAGACGTTTCCTACTGAAACTGGCCTACACGCCGTGGTTGGTTCGGGACGCTTTCATGTGCATGCTGTGGGGACTCCCTTGGCATCCCACGTGGCGCTTCTACGGGTTGCCTCGCATCCAAACCCGGACGAGAGGATCGATCCGGATTGGTACGCACTTCTCCGCGAACAGCCACTGGCGATACAACACGATCGGCATCTTCCAGCCGGTGACACTCAAAACGGTCACGTATGAAGCCACCATCAGGATCGGCCGAAACGTGGGCGTCTCCGGATGCACGATCTCGGCCGCGGAACGGATCGTGATCGACGACGACGTGCTCATCGGTGCCGGCTGTCTCATCGCCGACAGCGACTTTCATCCGATCGCCTACGAGGATCGCGATATCCCTGAGAAAACCTTGAATGCACCCATTCACATAGGTGCAGGGGCCTTCATTGGGGCCCGCTCGATCGTTTTGAAGGGGGTGACCATCGGCCGGGGCTCCGTCATCGGCGCCGGCAGTGTCGTCACCCGCGACATTCCCCCAGGGGTGATCGCCGCAGGCAATCCCGCCCGCGTGATTCGCCAGATATAGCCATGGACAATCAGCTTCCCGTCACTGTCGTGGTTCCGACGCTCAACGAAGAGCGGATGCTCGGGGAGTGCCTGTCGCGGCTGACCAGGTTCGCAAAGGTGGTCGTGGTCGACTCCGGGTCAAAGGATCGAACTGTCGAGATCGCGAGAGACCACGGGGCCGACGTGCTTGCGTTCGAGTGGAACGGCCGGTTTCCAAAAAAACGCAACTGGACGCTCGCCCACCATGCGTTCCACACGCCGTGGGTGTTCTTCCTCGATGCCGACGAACTTGTGACAGAGGTGTTTTGTGATGAACTGGCCGCCACGTTGCCGATCACGCCCCACGTCGGTTTCTGGGTCACCTACACGAACTGGTTTCTCGGTCGCCGGCTCCGCCATGGTGGTGCCAACCGCAAGCTCGCGATCTTTCGGGTTGGGGCCGGCGAGTACGAACGCATCGACGACCAGAGGTGGAGCCGCCTCGACATGGAAGTGCACGAGCACCCCGTGCTCACGGGATCGACCGGCTCCCTTGGGGCCGTGTTGGAGCACAAGGATGACCGCGGCTACGCCCACTGGCTTGCCAAACACAACGATTATTCCACCTGGGAGGCCCATCGGCTGCGTGCCCTTCGGGATGAGTCGCGTGATGAAGGCCGGCCGAAGCTCACCTGGCGGCAGCAGGCAAAGTACAGTTGCATCGGTCAGTTCTGGTTTCCCTGGGCCCAGTTTTTGTATGGATACGTCTTCAAGGCAGGCTTTCTCGACGGGTATCATGGCTTCGTCTACGCTTGCTCGAAGGCGATCTATTTCTGGCATATCGGTGTCAAGGTTCGTGAACTCAGGGCGCGTTTTCATGAAGCGCCGCCCGCACACAAAGGGTTGTGAAGATGACTAAAAAGATCGTCGTTGTTGCGGGTGGTGGTGGGTTCATTGGTGGCCATCTCGTCAGGAAGCTGCTCGATCTCGGCAACTGCCACGTGCGGGCGGTCGACATCAAGCCGCTCGAGGACTGGTACCAGGTGTCGCCGGCCGCCGAGAATTTCGCCGGCCCTGCCGATGGCGACGCCCGTGACTTTCGCGTCTGCCGAACGGTTTGTCGCGGTGCCAGCGACGTCTACCAGTTGGCTGCCGACATGGGAGGCATGGGGTTCATCGAGAACAACAAGGCCCTCTGCATGCTGAGCGTGCTCACCAACACCCACATGCTTCTCGCGGCGCAGGAAGCGGGTGTGAAGCGGTTCTTCTTCAGCTCATCCGCGTGTGTCTACAACGCCGAAAAGCAGGTGAATGCCGACGTCACCGCCCTCGCCGAGGCGGATGCCTATCCCGCACTGCCGGAAGACGGCTACGGCTGGGAAAAGCTGTTCAGTGAGCGGATGTGCCGGCATTTCCGTGAGGATTTTGGGATCCAGACCCGAATCGCTCGATTTCACAATGTCTACGGACCGAATGGCACATGGCGAGGTGGCCGCGAAAAAGCACCCGCTGCCGTCTGCCGCAAGGTGATCGCTGCCAAGGCGTCGGGCGACCACTCGATCGAGATCTGGGGCGACGGCACCCAGACCAGGTCCTTCATGTACATCGACGACTGCGTTGAAGGCATCGGCAAGATCATCGATTCGCAGATCTACGAACCGATCAATCTCGGTTCGAGCGAACTGGTGACCATCAACCAACTGGTCGACATCGCCGAAGAGATCGCGGGCATCAAGCTGAAGCGGCATTACAAGCTCGACGCCCCCCGCGGCGTGGCGGGCCGCAACAGCGACAACACCAAGATCCGTTCGTATCTCAACTGGGAGCCCTCGATCTCGCTCAGGCAGGGCATCGCGGCGACCTACCGCTGGATCGAGGAGGAGTTTCGCAAGGAATGCGATCCAGCCGACGCAAAAAGTCTGGCAACCAGCGGCTTCAGCCATGGATCGAAGCCGATTCCCGGCGACGGGTACAACGCCGAATCGAAGCATATGGATACCTGGCGGCAGGGGATTCCGGTCGGGTACGGGGCTGCTGGTTGACCGGTCGAAGCAATACGCACTGGTTCGCCGGTCTGCGGCATGCTCCTCAGCATCTGAAGTCGCGTGCCGAAGAAGATTCCGATGACGCAACGCCACGCCGAGACGCTCGCTGGTTCAGGCATGAATCATCCTGCACCCACGTTGCTGATCATCACACAGGTGTATGTGCCCGACCCGGCGTCGGTGGGCCAGCACATCGCCGATGTCGCCAGGGAGATGGTGCGACGGGGCTGGCGGGTGGTGGTGTATACGTCGGCACGCGGATACGACGATCCCAGCCAGCGATATCAGAGCCGCGAGCAAGTCGACGGTGTCGATGTCCGCCGCCTGCCGCTGTCGAGCTTTGGCAAGCGATCGATCCCGATCCGCCTGCTCGCCCAGGCCTGCTTCATGGTGCAGGCAATCGTCCTCGGATTGTTCACCCGCAGACTCGGGCTTGTGTTGGTGAGCACCAGCCCGCCGTTCGCGGGAATCGGCGGCACGGTTCTTTCCTGGCTTCGTCGTGTGCCGCTGGTGTGGTGGGTGATGGACCTGAATCCTGACCAGATGGTGACGTCTGGCAAGTTGTCGCCACGGTCCGTGATCACGAGAGCGTTCGACTGGATGAATCGGGTAACGCTTCGGAGAAGCCGGGCGGTCGTGGTCATGGATCGCTTCATGCAGGAACGGGTGGTCGCAAAGCTCGACGTGTCAGAGAAGATCCACGTTCTGCCTCCCTGGCCGCATGAAGACGTGTTGCAGTCCCTGCCGAGCAGGCCCAACGCATTCCGTGTGGAGCACGGGTTTGGCGATGCATTCATCGTCATGTACAGCGGTAATCACGGCATTCAGAATCCACTGGAAACGCTTCTGGAAGCCGCCCGCTTGCTGGAAGAACGGGATGACGTGCTGTTCGTGTTCATCGGCGGAGGCGCCGGAAAACACGAGGTCGATCGGCGGATTGCGGCGGGCGCGAGCAACCTTCGATCACTGCCGTTTCAGCCCCTGTCTGTCATCGGCACGAGCCTGTCGGCGGCGGACGTGCATGTCGTGAGCTTGGCGAACGAGGCCGTGGGAGTGATCCATCCCTGCAAGATCTATGGCGCGATGGCCATCGGCAGGCCGGTGCTGTTTTTTGGCCCCGTGGAATCGCACGTCGGAGACATCTTCCGCGCCGGTGATATTGGCAGGGTCGTGGCCCATGGCGATGCCCAGGCGGCGGTCGCGGCGATCCTCGAACTTCAGTCCCTAGGCGACGTCGGCCGCTGCACCATGGGCCAGCGGGCGACCGAGATCGTTTCCGCATCGTTTTCGAGCGACGGACTGCTTGGTCGTTTCTGCGACATTCTGGACGATGCCGGGCGGCCCAGGCGATGAAGGCGTTGACCTTGCTTCGCGCCCCGCCTCGCTACCGCAGCGGCGATGACGCGTTGTCACCGGCCTTTGCGGACGCCATGACGCGATACTTTTCGCCCGTCAGACTCTCGGAGATCACCCCGCAGTGGCACGATGACCTCTTGGAGTCATTCCCACTGTCGCTCGTTCCATTTCGCCACGGGATCTACAACCGCACCCTGCAGCCCATGATGATCCGCGCTGCCGTCCGGCGACTGGCTCCGGATGGCGTGGTCTGCGTGCGGGATGAACTGTGGCGCGGAGACGCGTCGGCAGCCTTCGAACGCGAGATCGCGCGGCGAAACGCCTACATTTACAACTTCTTCGACAACTGGTTCGCCGTGCCTGCCTTGGCCCGACGGGCAAAGGTTCGCTGTGAACTGGCCGACGCCATCATCGTGCCCACCGCGCGGCTCAAGGAACTCTGCGAGGAGTCGTATCCGCGGAAACCAGTGTTCGCCATCGAGGAGCCGGTGGACTGCGGCCGTTTCGATACCAGCGCAGTCGAGAAGGCGGACGCGCCCACTCTGGTGTGGGCCGGGAGTCCGTTCAGTCAGGGCGAACTCGGGCCCATGCGGGACATCCTCGCCGCTGTCTACAGTGAGCGACCGTTCGAACTCATCGTTCTCTCTGGCTACCGGAAGCCATCTCTGACACTCCCGATACCCTGGAGGTGGGTGCCGTTTTCCTCGACCAACGAACAGGATGTCATCCCGCGGGCGTGGGCGGGCTTCTGCTGGTTGAATGCTGATGCCTACGCCGCGGCGAAGGGGTGCTACAAGACCAAGGTCTACATGGCGGCGGGCACGGCACCCATCGTGTCAGACATCGGTCACGCCCGGCAGGTGTTGCAGGCCGCGGGGGCTGGGTTTCTCATCAAGGACAATGATGCCCGGCACTGGATTGACACGCTCGTGCAGATGCTTTCGTCGCGAGACACTGCCATTCGTGAGGGACGGGAGGCCCAGGCCTTCGCTCGCGAGCAATTCGCGTACGATCGGATCGCCGCAAGCTGGTCGGAAGCAATTCACGAGGTCGTCTAGGACAGTAGGATGCGATATCGACCCGAGGTAGACGGGCTGCGGGCCATCGCGGTGGCGGCGGTGATCCTGTTTCACGCCGGATTCTCGCTGTTCAGCGGTGGGTTCGTCGGAGTGGACGTGTTCTTTGTCATCAGTGGGTTCCTCATCACGTCGATCATCGTCGAGGAACTGAAGGCGGACCGGTTTTCGGTCATCCGCTTCTATGAGCGGCGCGCGAGACGGATCCTGCCAGCCCTGTTCACGGTGATGGCTGCATGCGTGCCCTTCGCTTATCACCTGCTCAGTCCGGATGACCTGAAGGACTTCGCCCAGAGTCTGGCGGCGATCTGCCTGTTTGCGTCAAACGTGCTCTTCTGGGGAGAAAGCGGCTACTTCGACGCGCAGGCCGAACTCAAGCCGCTGCTCCACACCTGGAGCCTGGCGGTCGAAGAGCAGTTTTACGTCGTCTTTCCCCTGTTCCTCCTGGCGGCATGGCGGTTCGGGTGGCGTTTCCTGCTGGTGCTGATTGGCGCCATCGCGGTGACCAGCTTCGTGACGTCGGTGAACGAGGTGAAGAGCTTTCCATCAGCGGCGTTCTATCTCCTGCCATCCCGGGCCTGGCAGTTGCTGATCGGCGCATTGGCCTCGCTCGTCGCTGACCGTTGGCGCACCGTGCGCACCAGGGGATCGCTTGGCCCGATCGCCGACGAGGTCATCGGTTGGCTCGGTATGGCGATGATTGTCCTGTCGCTGTTCCTATTCGACGAACGGTCGCCCTTCCCAGGCCTCAATGCCGCGCTACCAACCTTGGGCACGGCGATGGTATTGCTCGGGGCGTCTGACCGCACCAGCGTGGGACGGATGCTGGCCTGGAGGCCGCTTGTGGGCCTCGGTCTGATCAGCTACAGCGCGTATCTCTGGCACCAGCCGCTCTTCGCCTTCACGAAGCACGCCCTGCTCGCGGAACTTCCCACCGACCTCGCGGCCGTGCTCTGTGTCGTCACCATCGTGCTTGCCTGCCTCAGTTGGCGGTACGTCGAGCAGCCGTTTCGCGATCGCAGTGTCGTCAGTCGCAGTGCGGTGTTTGCGATGTCGGCTGTGGGGATTGCCGCCTTCGTGGGGCTCGGATTCATCGGGCATCGCATGAACGATCGCATCACGCAGGTGCGGCTGCGCAGCGTGGATCCCGCGCGGCAGTCCCTGTTTCGCACCCGGGAATCGCTCGTCGCCGATCGGAACGCATTTGTCGCTCGGTTCCTGCCGGCGGCTGGGAACGACTTTTCGAAAGACCCTGCCACGCAGAAAATCCTGATCCTCGGAGATTCCCTGTCCGAGGATCTCTACAGCGCGCTGACGGTGACGAGTGAACTGTTTCCCGGGACCGAGTTTCGGCGATTGATGCTTGACGAGACCTGCATGGCGGCGGCGGCGCACCTCGTCGAAACGGGGGAGCTGCCGGCGGTCTTGAACGAGAGGTCATGCCGGGCAAGTTTGGAAAGGTTGCGAGACGGAACGCTCTTCGGGGCTGCGGACGTGATCGTGCTCTGCTCCAATTGGCCGCGGTACATCACGCACAGCACCCATGAGGGTGGAATGGCCCTGGCAGCGGCGCTCGCCGGCCAGGGCAGGGAAGTGCGGATCGTCGGTCTGATGTCGCTGCAGGAGGCATCGTCAACGGCGTTTCTGGCCGCCAAGCGAGGGCTCACGATCGAGCAGACGAATCGTGTGGCGTACCCGACGGTGCAGTGGGGCAAGATCGATCGGCCGAATGCCGAAGCTCGTGGTGTCGCGGATCGGTTTCCGAACGTTCGTTATCTCGATAAGTATGCCGTGTTTTGTGACGACGATCGGAGAAGCCTGCGGCTGTACGATAGCGATGGCCAGATGGTATTCGCCGATACGTTTCATTTGACAAGCGTCGGCGGTGCGTTCTTTGGGGCGGAGATCGCAGCCCGGGGCTGGTTCGCAGCCCCGTGAACGCGACACAGAATCCATGGACATGGATTGGGCGTCCTCTGGCCGTCATTCTGCTGACATACCTCTGCTTCTGTGGCGTGGCGCTGCCTTGGTTTCTCCACCGCGTGGGTCCCGACGCGATGAGCTACATCACCATCGCGCAGAAGTACCACACTGGCGACTACCGCAACGCAGTCAACGGCTACTGGAGCCCGCTGATCTCCTGGATCATGGCACCACTGCTCGGCCTGGGAGCGGCACCCGAGGTCATCGCCAAGTGCCTTCAAGTGGCGATTGGCTGTGGCACGCTGGCGGCCATCTGGTGGCTTGCCAGGCAGTTGAAAGTGTCCGCTGCCGCACAGTTCCGGGTGACGCTCTGCCTTGTGCCTGCTGTGGCGGCGTATGCCCTCTCGGATACAACGCCGGACCTGCTGGTGGCGGGACTGCTGGTCGTTTACATCGGCGTCGTGATCGGCGAGGAGTACCCGCGTTCACTCTGGCAGGGCGCAGCCTGCGGCCTCCTCGGCGCGTTGGCCTACCTCGCGAAGGCATACGCCTTTCCCTTCTTCCTAGGGCATTTCGTAGCCGTGTCCGCATATCTTTGGCTGCGGCGCCGCGCGAGCGGGTTTGAGGTAGGCCGTGTGGTCACAGCCACGCTCGCGGGCCTGCTTGTGTTCGCAGTGCTCGCCGGCGGCTGGGCTAGTCTCCTGAGCCGCAAGTATTCCCGGCTCACCATTGGCACAAGCGGTTCGTACCAAATCCGCCTTGGTGCTCGCGGCCAGCCCACCGAGGTCGGCGGCTTGTATGCGCCGGCGAATGACACCGCGATCAGTGCCTGGGAAGACCCTTCGGATCTCATCGTTCCACCTCGCATGCCCGCCGCCGAGCTTACGGTCAGTCTCACGGCCAAGCAGGCACCGGAGAAAAGGAGCACGAGGGACTGGGGGCCGTTCGTTCGCTTGATGAAGCGGATGGCTGGCAACAGCCTCGTATATTCGGGAACCCTCTTCCGCCTTTCCCCGCTATGGCCGTTCATACTGCTCGGCTTGCTCGTGTCGTGTGTCCTCGTGCCACGGGGCCCGGTCTGTGACCGCTGCACGATCCTGTTGGGCACGCTGCTGCTCTATTCGGCGGGGTATCTCATGATCTTCATTCACGCCAGATTCTTTTGGCTCATCACGTTCCTGCTGTCGCTCTCCGCAGGACTGCTCGCCACCACGATCCCCATCCTGGGACGCAAACCATGGCAGGCCTGGTGGGCGGTCGCGACGGCTCTGTCCTTCACACTCTGGCCCACTTGGTTCCTCTGCCGCATCTGGCACGATGCGATCGAAGAGACCCCCTCGGTAGCGGCACAGCTCATGTCCGTGATCCCTTCCGGCTCGCGGGTCGCGTCCGACGCGGAGTGGGGGCTCACGAACAGTATCATCTTTCACTACGGCGGCCGGTATTACGGAATGCTGCGTGGCGACTCGTCGGCGGCGGAGCAGGAGCAGCAGCTGCGTGAGCACCGTGTGCAATACTTATTGGTCTGGGGCGATCCGGCCCGCTATCCGTTTCTTGAACTAGCCAGCGAGGTGCCGGTCGGGCAGGTCAGCGGCCTACGTCTGGCACGGGTGCCACGGGTGTTTGAACTGACGACTGGCCAAAGCGACGCAGAGCCCGCGCAGCCAGAAGGTCTGGAGCACCCATGAACATCGCCGTGATTACACAGCCCGACGCAGCTGTCATTCCCGAAAATATCGCCAAGTTGGCCGGCCTGCCCGGCATCACGCTCAAGGCCGTTCTCGTTCTTGACGTCAAGGGCTCGCTCGCCAACAAGCGAGGCTATTTTCTGCGTGGCTTTGGTGCGTGGCAGTGTGGAAGATTGTTCGCAAGGCTGGCTTGTCAGCGGTTCGCTGCTGCCACGCGGCGTGCCCTAGGGGGGAAGGTTCGCGAAGGGGAGGGCATGTCCGTTCAGCAGTTGGCGGCCCGGCTCGGCGTTCCCTGCCGATCCACGGAGCAGCTGCACGGAGACGAGGTACTTGGGTACCTAAAGTCCCTCGACCTCGACCTGATCGTCTCGTTCTCGGCCCCAATCGTTTTCAAGGAATGCCTGCTGACGCTGCCGCGACACGGCTGCATCAATCTGCACTGTTCGCTCCTGCCCCTCTATGCGGGGCTGCTCCCAAGCTTCTGGGTTCTCTACCATCAGGAACGGCAGACGGGAGCCACCGTGCACTATATGGACACGCGGATCGACAATGGCGGAATCCTCGGGCAGGAAATCGTTACCATCGAGCTGGGATCGACGATGCTCGACGTGATTCGGAAAACGAAGCAGGTGGGAGGCAATCTCATGGTGCGGGTCGTGCAGGAGATCGCCTCAGGAAAGGCGTCGGTGCGGGAGAATCGCGAGGACAAAGGTTCCTATTTCGGGTGGCCGACGATTGAGCAGATGCGTCAGTTCCGGCGACAGGGAGGCCGGCTCTCATGAAACGTCATGCCGTTCTCAGCATGGACGTCGAGGACTGGTACCACCTCGACTATTTCCGAGGCCTCGAAACCGATCGCACTTGCAGCATGCTCGATGGCCTGGACGTCTACCTGTCGCTGCTCGAGCGTCATTCGATTCGCACGACATTTTTCGTCCTGGGTGAACTGGCGGAGCGGCTGGGCAGCAGGCTCAGGTCGATGGCTGAGACGGGCCATGAGATCGCGTCTCACGGTGTGGCACACAAGCGGCCTCTGCAGATGTCGGTTGGCGAATTCGCGGCCGATCTGCAGCAGAGTAAGGCACAGCTTGAAGACGAACTGCAGCGGTCTGTGGAGGGTTTTCGCGCACCCTGCTTCAGCATGGATCGAGCTCGGCTCGAAGAGGTGCGGAAGGCGGGCTACACCTACGACTCGAGCCGCATCGACTTCACGGGGCATCCCCTCTACGGCAGCTTGGATGTCGACGATTTTGACACCGTATCCGCCGGGCATGGTGTGTTGCAGGGGTTTCACGAATTCGAAGTGAGCACATTGCCCGTGCTGGGAAAGCGGCTGCCTGTGTCCGGTGGCGGCTACCTTCGGATCGCCCCGTGGGCGGTCATGCGGCCACTGATTCAGTCGTATCTGGCGTGTCATCCGCTCTATGTGCTCTACATCCACCCGTTTGAACTATCGACGCAGGCGAACCCGGCCGACTACACCAAGCTTTCAATCACCCAGCGGTCGCGCTTCTCCATCGGCAGGGCGGGCGTGGCTGACAAGCTGGAGAAGCTCATTCTCCTGCTCAAGCAGAACGGGTTTTCGTTCGTGACGTTTCGGGATCTGTGCCGGGAGGCCACGAGAACAGCGTGAGAATCCTCGTCACTGGCGGTTCGGGATATCTGGGATCGGCAGCGGTTGCGGCGCTGCGGGTTCGCGGGCACGAGGTCGTGACGATCGGTCGCCATCCGGATGTCGATGTCGCCGTCTGCGATCTCACGGATCGTGATGCGGTACGAGTCGCGGTGCGGGCGGTGGGCGAATGTGCCGCCATCGTGCATCTCGCGGCCCGTGCCCACAACTTCGGTGGCGTGAGCCTCGACGACCTACTTCTGGCCAACACTACCACGACCCGCAACCTGGTCGACGCGGTGCAGGCCGAAGGTGTCATTGAAACGGTCCGGTTTGTGCACGCGTCTTCCGTTTCCGTGTATGAAGTGCTTGGCACGGCGTCGGGATTGACCGCGGCGCAGGCTCCCTATGCAGCCTCAAAGTTGCAGGCCGAACAGTTGCTGTACGCGCAGCCTTTTCGGAGCCTGTGCGTGCTGCGTTTTGCGCCGATCTATGATTCAACACACTTGCAGGACGTGGCCAAGCGTGTTTTCCTGCCCGGCACGCGGGTGAAGTTGCGGCTCTGCCCGCCGCCGGTGCATAGCCTGTGCTCGCTCCACGGGGCGGTGGAGGCTATCGTTGGCTCCGTGGAAGCAAAGACTCCCGAGCGGTATCTCGCAAACGTGACGGATGCCATGCCCATCAACCAGTGGGAGTTGTGCGAATGGTTTCCGGGCAGAGCATTGCCTGTGCCCTCGGTACTGTTGCGACTCCTCGCAGGCGTGATTGGCCTTTGCGGCGCGAGGGGGCATGCGCTGTCGAGGTCGATACGGAAGTTCACTGCATCTTCGATATATCCCGATGCGGGAACGCTGCCGACGGTTTCTGGTTCTTGAGTTGATGTGTACAGGGAGCACGGCCCGATGCTGAGGAGAAGTAGTCCATAACCACAGCGATGCAGCCATCAAGACATATCGGCCGTGACCCGCGTCTCAAATACTTGCTGCGGGTCGGCTCCCTTCTACGCGTCGCGATGTGCCCGCAGGCTCCGCCGGGCCTAATCGTGGTCAAGGCGGTGTGGGGACTTGCCAACCGTATCTACGGTCTGTTGAACGCGGTCGCCTATGCCGCACGGTTCAAGAGACCTTTGCATGTCGACTGGACCGACGGCATGTACGCCGCGGCCGGCATCAACGCATTTCCGAAAGTCTTTTCGATTCGTGGGATCGAGGTCCTCGATGCGATGCCGCGGCTGGAGTAACCATTCCCGGACCTCTGCCGGGGGCGGCTCGCTGAGGACTGCAGGACGATCTGGGCGCCGCGGCAGGAGAGCATCTTCGATGGATTCCCGGATTTCGAGACGTGGCATCTCGTGCCGTTGGGCGTCTATGACGGCTACGTGCACTGCTCCCGTGCCGGCTATGGTCGTCCCTTCGCGTTCGCTGCTGGCCTGCCCATACGGGCGAAGACGGTGTTTTCGCGGCACATTCGATTCTCCGATGCGATGCAACGAGACGTGGCGGAGCATGCGGTGCGGACCGATCGGGGTTGGATCGGTGTGCACTACCGGTGCACCGATCTTAAGACCGACTGCCCTCTCGAACGGATCGCGGAAATCGTGCAAGAAAGCAGGAGTCAGAACGTTTACTGTTCGCCCGTGAACCCTTCTCCGTCACCCATCGCCATGACCAGTCGATTTTCAGCCTGTTGTGCACGAGGCGAGGACTTCCGGCATTTCGTGACTGTTCCGACTATGTGATCAGGCCTCGGCAGTATCTGGCGCCTGGGCGGTTCTATTTTGAGAACCGCTACGACAACAGTCCGTATCCCGTGATCACGCTGCACTTCCGCCGTGCGAATCCGCGACTGTACCGGATCAAGGCGGCGGTCAAGGATCTTCTCGGACGAGTGATTCGCCTATGACCGGCTCGGGCCCTGCGCATGAAGCGTCTGGATGAAGGCCAGGATCTTCTCCGCCTGTGTCCGCCAGGTCACGCTCTCCACGGCGGCCCTGCAGCGTGATCCGATCGTGGCCCGTACCTCGGCTGGAGCGGCGACCGTGCTTTCTATGGAGCGAGCAAGCCCTTCCGGGGTCTCGTCGTCGAGCACGATGACGTCGCTCCCATAGTGTTCGGCCACGTCTGACGTGGCCGTGGAAAGGATGGGCCGGCCGGCCGTCAGGTACTCCATCAACTTGGAGGGGAAGTTGTAGCGATTTTCCAAGAGGCGGGATGGCCGCGGATTCACGAGCACCGCTGCCTTCTGCAGCATCTCGCTGTAGTGCGCCTCGGTGACGAATCCAAAAAATCGGATGCGGGGATCCGACGCGGCCTGCTGCTTCAATCGTTCCTCCAGCGTGCCCCGGCCGCTGAACCAGAATTCGAGAGCCGGGTCTTGCACGTGCGGGATCGCGTCGAGCAGCAGGTTCACGCCGGCGGGCTCCGAGAGGGCGCCGGCGAAATAGATCGCGTGTGCGGCAGGTTCCGCGGGCGGCTGCGGCAGCTCGAGCAGGTAGGAAGCCGGCGGCCTGACCATCCGCATCGAGGGCTTGCCCTGCCGAAAATCATTCGTCGTGTGGGAGGAAAACACGATCGTGCCGGGAGAGAGCCGAACCATCAGGGTCTGCAGCCAGTTCCGCAGCCGTGTGACCGGTGGCTGGCCGGCTTGGGAGCATGTGAGATCCGCCACGATGGTCGCGACGGGGACTCCATACCACCATCCTGCGAGGATCGCCGGAGCCGTGAACCGCGTGAGCGGGTTGGCAACGAGAATGGCATCGGGCCTTCCGTCAGGCCAGCGGCCAAACAGCCGCCGCATCATCGACCAGACCTGCGTGAGGATCTGCAGCGGCCCCAACGCGAACGAGGGCAGCTCCTCGATCACGACACCGTCCTCGATGACGCTGCGTTTGAATGGTCGCCGTCTGGGCCGTGCACTGAAGGCCGAACAACCGGGCAGGCTCAGGCCTGTCACGTGGTCGACTCCACACTCGCGCATGGCGTGCATCAATTCCAGTTGCGTCGTGTTGTGTGCCGCCGAAGCCCATCGATTCCGTGCGCAGTCATCCGCCGCCTGCATCGATCCGATGAACAACAGATGCTTCACGGCCTTTTTCCTCAAACCAAGGGGCTCTCGCTCGGAGCATCCCGTAGCGTGGCAGACTCTTCTGCGACAGGAATTCTACGTTGCACGAAGCATGATTGCCCAGCGTTGCGGCAGGCCGCGGAGATGGGCGGATGTCTATCGGTCGGCGGTTGGCATGGGGGCATAGAGATCGGCATACTGCCGCGCGACGATGCGCGAATCCCAGAGGCGGCACGCCCGTTCACGGGCGGCGTTGCCAAGAGCAGGGTCGCTCTGTGTGGCCCTCAGCACCCATTCGATTCCGGCCGCTAGGTCCTGCACGTCGAATGGCTCTGAGAGATAGCCCGTCTGACGATGAGCGACGATGTCGGCGAGGCCGCCCGTATTGAATGCGACCACTGGCGTCCCACAGGCATGGGCCTCCGACGCAGTCTGGCCGAACGCCTCGAGCCTCGAGGGCACCGCGACCGCGTCGGCGGCGCTGTAGAGCAATCGAAGCTTCTCGTCATCGTGGAGATAGCCGGTGTGTCGGACGGGGAACCCCAATGACAGCTCCTGCGCGGGAGCCAATTGCCCGAAGACGACGAGTTCCAGGCCCTCGAGACGGCCGCGCAGCTGTTGCAGGGCGTCGCGGAGCAGGTCGAATCCCTTGCGAGGATCCTCGTCGCCACCGACCGCGCCAAACAGCACGACGAGTGCATCCGGAGGCAGGTTCAGTGTCCGCCGGGCAAGCAGCTTGTCCACGGGGCACCAGACGGTTGTGTCGATGGGGTTGGGAATGACCGTAACGGGCCAGTCTCGCATCAGCTGGCTCTGCTCCACGCAGCCGGCCAGCCAGCGGCTGGGCGTGACGATCTGAAACGGCCGCCGCCAGTGCCGCTGCTTTCGTCGCCACGTCCAACGGTCGAGATCGAAGCCCGACTCGTGGATCGGCCGATTTGCGGCAGAGTATCCCTGGCGATAGCGATGGCCCTCGGTGTAGTGCTCGGCGCCGCAGAAGGCCCACATGTCGTGCAGGGTCCAGACCGTGGGTTTCGTGAGCCGTCCGATGTCGGCGATCGACATCATTTCACAGTTGATCCAATGCAGGTGCACGACATCCGTCGTGGATGCATTGAGACGGCGTGCCCAACGGGAAGGGATGCAGGCGGGAGAGTGAAGCCCTGGGCTACCCCCTTTCAACGCGCTTCGCCACGGTGACGCAAGGATGCGTCGCGACCTTGCCAGCAGCCGTCCGGGGGCCGTGGCCGGGCCGGTGACGGTCGGATTGCCCTGGGTGGCTCTGTTCACCACCAGACTCGAATCGATGCCCACGCCGCGAACTGCACGATGAATGCGAAGTGCTGCGCGGGCGGCGCCGCCGATGGAGTCGGAGTAGTTGAGGTGTACGACTTTCATGGTCGAACTCGCCAGCAGGTCGTCTCGTGATTCCGGGAGAGAACGCATGCTAGAATAGTTGGAGATTGAGGGCGAAGACACGTTTTTCCGGTGGCCCCGATGAAACCACGCGACAACTCGACGCCGTCAATAGCCGCTGCCCCGACGGAAGACGAGATCGTACTTCCGCCAGAGTACAGGGTGCTGCCAACGAGCGTGCCTTTCTATGTGCCTGGGTTTGAAAAGCAGCGTTACCCGCAGTGCTACGCGCTTGCCCCCGAGCCGATCGAGTGCTGTGAGTGGTTCGATCGGTTTGCAGGCCGCGTGCTGCAGGCCATCGGGTCGACCTACCTGCCGGTCTGCCGCATGAGCGACGGTGAATTCCTCCTCTTATTCGGGGTTCAGCCGCCAAGCGTCCGTCATCCCTTGCTGCGTCGGTGGAGGATTCGGCTGTCTCAGGCCCGACACATGATACGGCAGCGGCTCGTCGGGTTTCGTGCCCAGACGGCCCCCGGAGTCTCGTCGGGCGCGATGTCCCACGCCGAACAGAAGGCATTCGTTCCTACGCTCTCGTCGCGGTATTTGGAGATCGCCCGGGACGGGATTCTCGCGCTGCATCTCGGCTACGCACCTGTGCCGTTTCAGGAACAGTTTTTTCCGTCGGTGAGGAGATGGCTGGAAGAGCATGACGTCACCCTCACGCTCGACAACTACGCGCCCTTTTATTTCGTGTATGGACTGCTTCGTGGACCCGTATTTGCGGAACTCGTCGGCGGGCGGAGGGTGTTGATTGTCCATTCGGCGACCGGGCCGAAACGAGAAGCGATCACCAGGTCGATCCAGGCGTCCAACCCCCGCGGAATCGAGTGGCTCACGATTTCACCAAGTCGCTCGTTTGCCGACGTGCTCGACCTGTCCCGACTGCAGGAAAAGCCCGATCTCTGTCTGCTCGGCGGCGGCGTCGGCAAGTCGGCGCTCTTTCCTCAGCTGCGGCCGCTCGGCATCCCGTGCTTGGACGCCGGGTTTGCGTTCGAGGTCTGGGCCGATCCAAACAAGCAGTGGGACCGCCCCTACATGTCGCCCGATCCGTCCTTCGATCCTTCGCGGGTCCGGTTTGGCACGGCTGCGGATCGGCGGCAGATGCGGTCGTGATACAAGTCGTTTCCCTAGGGCACGGGGTTGAAGAACTGACCGCGAAAGCCGCAGACCGACTTCGACACCTTCATGCGAAGGTCGATGCCCAGTTCCGCCTGCCAACGCCTGCGGATCTCCTGCTCCCCGGCCCGGCCTGCGTCGTCCAGAAGGACGAAGCACCGCTCCCGGTTGAGTTGATCGCGGAGGAACGGCAGCGCCGGATAGCGTGACAGGGCGATGCGGTCGTTGCATGCCTCTGGCCCGTCGATGATCACGGAGTCAAATGTCGACGCACCGATCGATTCACGATGCGGGTCGAGGTCGTACCAGGAGTTGCCGGCAATGGCGAGCCGATGGGGGACGACAGGAGCGTGAATCAATTCCACGGATTCCAACGCGCCCGCTTTTTGCAGGTATTGACGGATGATCGCCTGCCAGGCGGCGTTGCCCTCGACGCTCACGAATCGACACGACAGCTGCTTCTGTTTGATGAGGCTGGCAATGACCAATGTGGAGATGCCGGAGCCAAATTCGATGATCGCTTTCCGCTCGTTGGCGACAATGTCGTTGCAGATCGTGAGGATGCTCTCAAACGAGAGTGCCGAGGCCGACACGGGAATGAAACCGTAATCGTGGAGAAGATCCTGCAGGAGCAGGAGGCTCCGCGGTTCGTTGTCGCGGCCGGCAAAGGTCTGGAACCGCCGACTGAGGGCCCCGAGCACGCGTTGAATCATAGGAGGGTTCCTTGCCAGGCGTGTGTCGAAGAGAAGTGCTCGTGGGAGCTTAATGAGTCACCGTGTGTTGAACAAGCTGACACCTACCACACACATGTGCAGCCGAAATGCCCAGTGCGGCAACAATGAACGTAGCGGTTGTACCGATCTTCCGTGCTGGCCCGCCCTCCAAATAGGTGCAATAGTTGACCGTTGGTAGTCTGCCCGCCGGGGAATCGCCGTGCACGTCAAACGCGCCCTCATCACCGCCGCAGGCCGGGAGCAGCAGAGCTTGCCCCTGCAGCGGCTCGTTGACCGCGACGGAGTTTCCAAGGCGGCGCTCGAAATCATCGTCGAAGAGGCCGTGGCCGCCGGGGCCCACGAGGTGGGCATTGTCGTACGACCTGGCGATGAAGTGGCCTTCCGCGAAGCTGCCGGCACGTCGCCGTCCAGGCTCGAACTGATTCCCCAGCCGGAGCCGCTGGGCTACGGAAACGCCATCAGCACGGCCCGCCAGTTCATCGACGGCGAGCCGTTTCTGCATTTCGTGGGCGACCATCTCTATGTCAGTGATACCGACCGCCGCTGCGGCCAGCAGCTCGTCGCCGTCGCCGAGGCGGAGGAGTGCAGCGTGTCGGCCGTGCAGCCGACGCGGGAAAACATGCTCCCCTACTTCGGCACGATCGGCGGCCGCCGCGTGCCGCAGACCAGAAGCCTCTACGAAATCGAGAGCGTTCTGGAAAAGCCGACGCCCACGCAGGCCGAGCAGCAGCTGATCGTGCCGGGACTCCGCGCGGGCCACTATCTCTGCTTCTTCGGCATGCACGTGCTCACGCCCGTGATCTTCGAACTGCTCGACTCCCTCGGCGACGCTGGCAAACGGCAGCTGTCGCCCGCTCTGGCCGTGCTTGCCGGCCGCGAACGCTATCTGGCCTATGAGGTCGCTGGCAATCGCTACAACCTCGGCGTCACCTACGGTCTGCTCATCGCACAGCTGGCCCTCGGCCTCTCCGGCAAGGACCGTGCCGACATCCTGAGCCAGCTCGTTGAACTGCTCGCCCGCCAGCCTCAAGCCACATGAGCCGTTCTGTGGACGCCAGCCGTTTGGTCGCGATCATCGAGTCTGACGACCCTGCGATTCGCGACCAGTCGCTCGAAAGTGTCTGCGATGCGGCAACGGCCGACAAACTGCTCGCCGAAGCGGCGGCGCTCGAGTCGTTCCGCCATGAAAGCCAGAGCCTCTATCACCGCGTGCGGGCGCTCTTTTTCCTGGCGGGCATTCATCGCTTCCACTTGCCTGCGAGGCTGCCTGCCGGTGGCCGCATGGCCGCGCTCATCCCCCACGTCGGCTACGAGCATCTGCTCAATCGCCGGTTCGAGGAGGCGATCGGCACGTTCCTTGAGAGCCAGCGCATCCACGGGCCGTCCGATGCGATTTCCAGTGCTCTCGGAGTGGCCTATCGCGAGCTAGGACTGCAGACGCTCGCGAATCAGGTGCGGAAGAGTGTGCGGTCGCTGCGAGGCAACCAGTGGATGTTTCGCGTGGGACACCCGGCCGACCATGCCCTCCGCATCCGCCCTGAACTCCTAGCCCGCAGCGAGGCGGGCACGTTTCCGCTGCTTCGCGAATCGACGCCCGTGCGGATGGACCTGTCGCATTCCTGCTGGAGCGACGTCTTCTTTCTCGGCATGGACTATCCCGAGGGGGCGCGGGTGCTCAACGTCTCGATCGATCTGGGCGTGCATGGCCGCGATGCCGCGCCGAAGCCCCCTGTTGAGGCATATCTGCGGGTGATCGACAGCCCGGTGCTGCGGCTCACGAGCGTCGATCTGGCCACGACCGCCGAGATCTCAGACCTGGGCGAGGTGTTTGACTTCGCCCGCGATTATCTCGGGCTGCTCAAGGCAGCCGTGATCGCCGCGGGCATCGTGCCGCCCGGCATCGAGGGCTCGGGCGCGAGCCTCGCGGATCTGCTCGCCCGAGTGGTCGGCCCCGGCCACGGGCTCGAGATCGTCAGCAGTGTCAACAACATCCCCAAGGGGTCACGGCTGGCCGTCTCCACCAATCTGCTCGCGGCGCTGATCGCCGTCTGCATGCGGGCCACCGGGCAGGCAGCGTCGCTCACTGGTCAGCTCAGCGAAGCAGAACGCCGGCTCGTGGCTGCGCGGGCGATCCTCGGGGAGTGGCTTGGGGGTAGCGGTGGGGGCTGGCAGGATTCCGGCGGCGTCTGGCCGGCGGCGAAGCTGATCCGCGGCGTGATGGCAACGGAGCAGGATCCGGAGCACGGCACGAGCCGCGGCCGCCTTTTGCCGACCCACGAGCCAGTTCGGGTGGGCTCGACCCTGCAGGATTCGCTCGTGCTGGTGCATGGCGGCATGGCGCAGAACGTGGGGCCGATCCTGGAGATGGTGACGGAAAAATACCTGCTGCGGTCGGCCGCCGAATGGCGGGCACGGCAGGAGGCGGCAGGCGTGCTCGACGAGATCATCGCGGCTGTCGAGGCGGGCGATATGCGTCGCATCGGCGCCGCCACGGATCGCAACTTCGTCGGCCCGATCCAGACGATCATTCCGGGAGCCACCAATCTCTATACCGAAACGATCATTCGTCGCGTGCGCGAGCGGTTTGGCGACGACTTCTGGGGATTCTGGATGCTCGGTGGCATGTCGGGCGGTGGCATGGGGTTTATCGTGGCGCCCCACGTGAAGGCGGCCGCGCAGCAGGCACTCGGCGAGATCATGTCAGCGACCAAGCGGGAACTCCAGCATTCGCTGCCCTTTGCGATGGAACCGGTCGTCTACGACTTCGCGGTGAATGATCGTGGCACGTGGTGTGATCTCCTCACGGATCATGCCGCACTGATGCCTGCCGCCTACTACGCTCTCACGTTGCCGGAGCTTTTGAAGACCGATCGGCTCGCCCTGCCGGCTTCGCGTCGTGCCGAACTCGATGCCTTCGGTGCCGCCTGCCGCACGCAGCCGGAACTGGCTGGCATGGTCGACACGCTCTTCGACCGGCTGTTTCCGCGGGTCGAGGGGGCTCGTGGCAACGCCAGCGCACTCCGCAGGCTGCTTGCGGATCTCGGATTCGATGATGTGCAGCACGAACAGATTCGCGCCGATCTGCGGGCGGGCCGGATCGGCCTTGCCCAGAACCGCCTTCCTGCTGCGACTTCGATCGAAGACGTTCGTGATGACGACGTGGCCTTCGCTGACGAAGATGCGGAAAACGAGTCGAACCACGCCCGTGGTCTCGATGCTCTTCGTCGCGGAGAAGCGGCGGTGGTGACGATGGCCGCGGGTGTCGGCAGCCGCTGGACGCAGGGGGCGGGCGTGGTGAAGGCACTGCATCCCTTCTGCAAGCTGGCCGGCCGGCATCGGACGTTTCTCGATGTGCATCTGGCGAAGTCGCGGCGGACGGGCCGGCTCGCCGGCATGCCGCTGCCGCACCTGATTACCACCAGCTATCTCACGCACAGTCAGATTGAGTCGTTTGGGCTCGACATGGCCGGGGTCGAGGTGACTCTCTCTCCTGGCAAGGCGGTGGGCCTACGGATGATTCCGATGGCTCGCGATCTGCGGTTTGCCTGGGAGGAGCTTTCCCATCAGGTGCTCGATGAGCAGAAACAAAAAGTCCGCGACAGCCTCCGCGCGGCGCTCGTTGCGTGGGCCGAGCAGGCGGGTGAGGGGGCCGACTACACCGACAACATGCCCGGGCAGTGCCTCCATCCCGTGGGCCATTGGTATGAGGTGGCCAACCTGCTCCGCAACGGCGTGCTGGAGCGGGTGCTCCGTGACCGGCCCCAGATCCGCTGGCTCTTTCTGCACAACATCGACACCGTCGGCGCCGATCTCGATCCCGCTCTGCTCGGACGCCACATCGCCAGCAGTGCCGGCCTCACCTTCGAGATGATCCCGCGTCGGATCGAGGATCGTGGCGGCGGGCTGGCTCGCGTGAATGGCCGGCCCCGGATCGTGGAGGGGCTGGCGATGCCCCGCGAAAAGGACGAGTTCAAACTGCGGTTTTACAACACACTTTCCACCTGGATTGACGTCGATCAGCTCCTCGCCGCGTTTGGTCTGTCGCGGAGCGATCTCGGCCACGAGGCCAAGGTCGCCGCTGGCATCCGCTTGCTGGCGGCGAAGATGCCGACGTATGTGACGCTGAAGGACGTGAAGAAGCGCTGGGGGCATGGGCAGGAGGATGTGTTTCCCGTGGCACAGTTTGAAAAGCTCTGGGGAGACATGACGGCGCTACCGGAGATCGAATCGCGATTTGTGGTGGTACCGAGGCTGCGTGGGCAGCAGCTCAAGGACATCGCGCAGCTCGATGGCTGGCTCCGCGACGGGTCCGCCGCCTATGTGGAGTCGCTGGGCGACTGGCTGGCGTGAAGACCGTCGAAAGATGGTGACCAGATGAGATCGTGCGCGATTGCGGCAGATTGAAAACCTGCCGCCGCTGTAGCCTTGACGTTCGACCGAGAACTGCCTGACAATTCTCTGAAACCGGACCCGCAAACGATGGATCATCTCACTCGCTTCGCCGCCGAACTCTTCGGCACGTTCATCCTCTGTGTGATCGCGATTCTGGCCATGGCCGGGACGACGCAGGGTGATGCGGCCCACCTCGTCGCAGCCACTGGTTATGGCCTCGGCGTGATGGCGGCAATGCATGCCTGCAGCGCTCTCGGGCCGGTCCACCTCAATCCGGCCGTAACGCTGGCGATCTTCGCCACCGGCCGTGGCAGTTTCGTCCGCGTGGCCGCTTGTATTGCTGGGCAGTTGGTGGGCGGGTGTCTGGCCGGTCTGCTCGCGATGTGGCTGCTTGGGGGTGAGGGAACGGCGCTGGGCATGCCGGCGGGTAGCTTCACGAAGACCGATGCGATCAAGACGGTGGTCGTCGAGGGCCTGCTGACGATGGTCTGGTCGGCCGTGTTTCTCGGCTGCGTCTTCAGCGGCAAACTGGGGGCGGCGGCACCGCTGCCCATCGGGCTGGCTGTCGTGGCGGCAGCGCTGGCGGGGCTCCCGTTCACGGGAGCCGGCATGAATCCCGCCCGGTCTCTCGCCTCGGCCGTGGCCTCGCTCGACTTCACAACGCTCTGGATGTATGGGGCGGGCCCGTTGGCAGGGGCCGCGGTGGCTGGCCTCGTCGGCCGGGTGTTGCTCGCTGACGGTGGTTCACCGGCCACACGGCGAGCGTGAACCCGCCCTTCGTGGCGGGGGATGGCAGATCTTTCCGGTCATTGCGCGTGCGAGCTTCGATGCGAGTCTGCAATGTCTGTCTGACGCATGATCCTGGCTACGGCGGCTTGCATCGCTCGGTCGTGGATTTTTCACGGGCACTCTCCGCGTCGATCCTCTCATTCGATGACGGCTATGGGGAACGGATGAGCATCGAGGAGGGCCTGTCTATTCGTAGGATCGGCTCTGGCCCGGGCTGGCTTGCCCGCGACTGTCGGGTGATGTCGGCCGCCGTCGCGTGTCAGGCCGACGCCGCAGTGGCTGCCGCCGACCTGCTTGTCGTGCACTCGCTGTTTCGGGCGCATGCTCCGTGGGCCGAACGTTGGGCCCGGCAACCCGGCCGGCGGTATTGGGCGGTGCCACACGGCTGTCTCGACCCTTGGGGGCTCTCTCAGCGTGGCCTTCTGAAGCGGCTTTGGCTTGAGACACGGGGCCGGTCGTATCTGGCCCAAGCCGATCGAATCATCGTCTCGTCGCAGCGGAGCCTGGAGAAGTCGCGGGCCTGGATTTCATCCGGAAGGCCGGCCGCTCGTGCCGTTGTCGTGCATTGGCCGGTGCCACTGCCGCGGCTCGATGATCGGGGGGCAACGCGGGCCCGATTTCGGCTGCGGCACGGGATTCCAGAGGCGTCGCGACTCCTGCTCTTTGTGGGACGGTTGCACGCGGT
>Ga0304730_1000536_pt1 | contig 32984 bp, 28 predicted proteins | sample M_130628_MF_Meta_FD_190474 | JGI IMG/M metagenome (GOLD analysis project Ga0304730, IMG submission 190474) | Freshwater microbial communities from Lake Montjoie, Canada to study carbon cycling - M_130628_MF_MetaG (v2) (version 2) | ecosystem: Environmental > Aquatic > Freshwater > Lake | place...
GAATCACGGCTTCATAGGTGCGACCAATATCTAGTGGATCAATTGGAAGATACGGAACAGCCCACGTGAAATCTTTGACCTCTTTGCCGGCCGCTTTGGCATCGATAGCCAGATGGTCAAAGCCTTTCTTAATGGCATCTTGGTGCGAACCAGAAAAAGCGGTGAAAACTAAATCGCCACCATAAGGATGACGTTCTGGCACGCGCAATTGATTGGCATATTCAACGGTGCGACGAGTCTCATCAAGGTTTGAGAAATCAATCATTGGATCAATGCCATGGCTAACTAAGTTCATGCCCAGAGTCACTAAACAAACATTGCCGGTGCGTTCGCCATTTCCAAACAAAGTTCCTTCAATGCGATCAGCGCCTGCTAAGTAACCCAATTCAGCAGCTGCAACGCCTGTGCCACGGTCATTATGTGGGTGCAACGAAACAATCACGCTGTCGCGATTATCTAAGTGGCGACACATCCATTCAATGGAATCGGCATAAACATTTGGCGTTGCCATTTCAACAGTTGCCGGCAAGTTCATAATCGTCTTCCATTCTGGAGTTGGTTTCCAGATGGCATTAACCGCATTGCAAACTTCAACCGCAAATTCCAATTCAGTGCCGGTGTATGACTCAGGGCTATATTCGAAAGAGACCAGAGTGCCTGGCACACTGGCAACTTTGTCTAAGCAATATTGCGCTGCATCGGTTGCAATCTTTTTGATGCCATCTTTATCTTGGCCAAAGACCACGCGACGTTGCAGCGTCGAAGTCGAGTTATAAAGGTGAACGATCGCTTGCTTAGCACCCTTAATCGATTCAAAAGTGCGATCAATTAAAGTTTCGCGCGCTTGGGTTAAAACCTGAATTACTACATCATCTGGAATCAAGCCATCCTCAATAATCTTGCGCACAAAATCAAAGTCGGTCTGGCTAGCACTTGGGAAACCAACTTCAATTTCCTTGTAGCCCATCGCAACTAGCAACTTGAACATCGCTAGCTTGCGCGGCGTATCCATTGGATCGATAAGTGCTTGATTGCCATCGCGCAGATCTACCGAACACCACTTAGGTGCGACTGTGATCTGCTTAGTTGGCCAGGTGCGATCGGTTAGATCAACTGGAATAAAAGATGAATATCGATGCACTGGCATCGCAGAAGGTTTTTGCTTTGGAAAGTTCATTTATAACTCCTACTTTTAATTGGTTTGTGGACTGGTTGAACCGGTACGACAAACCCCGCGGCGAGGGGACCGGTTACTTGTCCCCGCCACGGCGGCTAAGTAGGAGCGCCTGTTGAAAGGCTGACTTTGACATGGCTAAAGGGTAACCCTTGGGCAGGTTACCCAGCAAGTTCGTCGCGAATTACAGAACTGGCAGGTAGCGATCGAGTTCGAAGGCGGTCACTTGACGGCGATATTCCTGCCATTCAGCGCGCTTATTTCGCAATACGAATTCAAAGACATCAGCACCTAAAGTTTCGCGAACTAGTTCAGATTTCTCCATCTCAATAATTGCTTCATTTAAATTACTTGGCAATGGGCGCACATCAGTTGAATCAGCCGGTGCCAATACATAGCCTTCTCCAACACCCTTTAAGCCAGCAGCCAGCATTACGGCATACGCCAAATATGGATTACAAGCAGAATCAGGCGAACGGAATTCAATCCGAGTTGAGTTCTCTTTCTTTGGCTTATACATCGGAACGCGAACTAGCGAACCACGAGCACTTGGCCCCCAGTTAGCAACAGCCGGTGCTTCGCCGCCACCATGTAAACGCTTATAAGAGTTGACCCATTGATTAGTAATCAAAGTAATTTCAGGTGCGTGCTTTAAGAGGCCAGCAATAAATGAACGGCCAACTTTAGAAAGATTTAATTCAGCTGTTTCATCAAAGAAAGCATTCTCTTCACCTTTAAAGAGCGAAACGTGCGTATGCATGCCGCTACCAGGATGCTCAGTAAATGGCTTTGGCATGAAGCTGGCGTGGAATCCTTGTTCTAGCGCAACTTCCTTAATCACATGACGGAAAGTCATGATGTTATCGGCGGTGCTCAAAGCATCGGCATAACGCAGATCAATTTCTTGTTGCCCTGGTGCGCCTTCGTGATGCGAGAACTCAACGCTAATGCCCATTGCTTCTAACATCGTGATTGCTTGGCGGCGGAAATCATGACCAACTACAGATGGGGTGTGATCGAAGTAGCCACCAGCATCAACTGGCACTGGCGCTTGCCCAGCAACTGGTTGATTCTTAAATAAGAAGAATTCAATTTCCGGGTGGGTGTAGCAGGTGTAACCCATCTCGGCTGCTTTATTTAAAGTGCGACGCAGAACATTGCGTGGGTCCGTCATTGATGCCGAACCATCGGGCTTTGCGATATCGCAGAACATACGAGCTGCCCCAGGAGCCTCAGTACGCCAAGGCAAGATTGAAAACGTGGCCGAATCTGGTCGAGCCAACATATCTGATTCAGTTACTCGCGCAAAGCCTTCAATCGCAGAGCCATCAAAACCAATTCCTTCATCGAAAGCGTTTTCTAATTCCGCCGGAGCGATTGCCACTGATTTTAGAAAACCTAAAACATCGGTAAACCACAACCGAATGAAGCGAATGTTACGTTCTTCAATTGTGCGAAGAACGAACTCTTCTTGCTTGCTGCGCTCTGGAGAAATAGACATGGTTACATCTTGCCAAGACTGCGTTACGGCTATGTTACAAAAAGCGGGTTAGGAGCCTTCGCGCCAGCGTGAAGTAATAGGTAGGCGGCGATCTTTACCAAATGCGCGGGCCGAAACTTTCGTACCTGGTGGATATTGGCGGCGCTTATATTCGGCCGTATCAACCAGGCCGATTACGCGAGCAACGGTGGCCGCATCAAAGCCAGCGGAAATAATCGCAGTAATGCCCTGATCTTCATCGACATAGCGCCACAAAATTTGATCAAGTAATTCATAATCTGGAAGCGAATCAGAATCTTTTTGATCGGGGCGCAGTTCGGCGCTTGGTTCTTTACTAATTGAGTTTTCCGGAATCGGTGGCACTTCGCCATCGGCGATTGCCTTGGCATTGCGCCATTTGGCTAGCGCCCAGACATCGGTTTTATAAATATCTTTAATCGGGGCATAGCCGCCCACAGCATCGCCATAGAGAGTTGAGTAACCAACTGCTAGTTCGGATTTATTGCCAGTAGCCAAAATTAAATGACCCTCTTGATTTGAGATGCCCATCAAAGCAGTACCACGAACTCGGGCTTGTAAATTCTCTTCGGCTAAACCTTTCAAAGTCATTGAATTCAAATAAGCATCGACCATCGGTTCGATTGGCACGATGCGGAAATGAATGCCGGTGTTTTCGGCAAAGCTTTTCGCATCAGCAATTGAGTGCTCTGATGAATACTTGCTCGGCAAAGCCACGCCATTTACGCACTTCGCGCCAATGGAATCAACTGCGATCGCCGCAACTAACGCTGAATCAATGCCGCCAGATAGACCAAGGGCCACACTGCGGAATTTATTTTTATAAACGTAATCGCGAAGCCCCGTGACTAACGCTTTCCAAATTTCGGCTTCATCACTTAGTCGTGGCGTAACTACTGGGGCCACTGAATTAACTGGTGAATTAGCGCTTTCGGAAATAACTACATCTGGTTTGCCAGTTGCTCCGGCTGCTGCGATATCTAAGACAATTAACTCATCGGCAAATTGTGGGGCGCGGGCAATTACTGATCCGTCGGCGGCAACCACAATCGTGTCGCCATCGAAAACTAAATCATCTTGGCCACCGGTCATATTTACATATGCCAGTGGTGCGCCAAATTCGCGGGCCCGCTTTTGTACGAGTGCTAATCGCACATCATCTTTGTTGCGTTCAAACGGGCTGCCGTTTGGAACCACAACAAGGCCTGGCATGCGCGCAGCTAACGCATCGATTAACCCGCCGTCTTGCCAAAGGTCTTCACAGATTGCAACGCCGATATCAATGCCACCAACTCGGACTAACAAAGTTTCGGTGCCCGGGACAAAGTTTCTAAACTCATCAAAAACGCCATAGTTAGGCAGATGTTGTTTGACGTAGCGGGCTTTGATTTCACCGTTATGAATAATGGCAATGGCATTCTGAGGCGCACCAACTGGTTGACCTTGGCGATTTGGGGCATCGGCAATCTGATCTAAATATCCAACGACTGATGTGATCTCACCATTGCCTTCGAGTTTTAACCGCTTAGCTAATTCGGCAATCGCGGCAATCGAAGCGCTTCGAAAAGATGGGCGTAGAGCTAAATCTTCAACCGGATATCCGGTTAAAACCATTTCAGGGAAAACCACGAGGGCGGCGCCTTCAGCCTGCGCAGCGCCAACATAACGGGCGATTAAATCGGCATTGCCAGCTAAGTCACCCAAGGTTGGGTTGATCTGAGCTAGCGCTACCCGCAACTTCATAAGTTAAGCGTACTCGGGTAAAGTTCTACTCGTACCCGGGGACCATTTTGGCTTCGAGGAAGGTAAGAAAATATGGCTCAAGCGACCTCTCTATACGGTGGCGCCCAACATCGTCGCGTCACAATTCTCGACCTGGCCAACGCAAAAGCGCGGGGCGAGAAATGGCCGATGCTCACCGCTTACGAACAGTTAACTGCTGCGATCTTCGACGAAGCAGGTATCCCGGTTTTGTTAGTTGGCGATAGCGCGGGAAATAATTTCCTGGGTTTTGAAAACACCATCCCAGTCACCGTCGATGAATTAATTCCATTGACCCGCGCCGTTGTCACGGCATCCAAGCGAGCAATGGTGGTTGCCGATCTGCCCTTTGGTTCATATGAAAGTTCACCCGAATTAGCTCTTGCTACTTCGACTCGCTTCTTCAAAGAAGCTGGGGCGATGGCGGTGAAGCTAGAGGGTGCCCATTTAGAAACAGTTAAGAAACTAGTCAGTGTTGGAATTCCGGTAATGGGTCATCTGGGCCTTACGCCACAGTCACTTCATCAACTTGGTGGCTATCGCGTGCAAGGCCGAACTGATGGCGAAGTAATTTTGGCAGCCGCGCTCGAACTCGAAGCAGCCGGTGCCTTCGCAATTGTGCTCGAATTAGTTCCGGCCGAATTAGCCGCTCGCATTACAACCGCCCTAAAAATTCCCACCATCGGAATCGGTGCCGGCGTTAATTGCGATGCCCAAGTTTTGGTCTGGACTGACTTAATGGGTATGGGCAAAAGCGCCCCGAAATTAGCTAAGGCTTACCGCAACCTGCGAGTTGAGATGTTGGCTGCTACCAAAGAGTGGGCAGACGATGTAGTTGGTGGAGTTTTTCCGGGGCCAGAGCAAACCTTTAATTAGTCAGGCATTTGGCTAGACTCCGCGAATGCGCAAATTTGCCATGGATCTTTCTCCGCTAAAGAAATATCCCGATTTTAGCTATCTCTGGGCTTCGGGCTTTATCTCTTACTTTGGCTCGATGGTCACTTATGTGGCCGCGCCTTTTCAAATCAAAGAGCTAACTAACTCCTTTTTAGCAGTCGGAATACTTGGCGCAATTGAGCTAATTCCGCTAATTTTCTTTGGACTCTATGGCGGGGTTTTGGCGGACTATATAGACCGGAAGAAAATGATTTGGGCGAGCGAATTTGCCGCCATGCTTTGTACTTCAATCTTGCTAATTAACTCACTTCTGGGCGAACCTAGAGTCTGGGTGATCTATTTAGTTACCGGTTTGTTTGCAGCTGTCGATGGCCTGCAGCGACCAAGTGCAGATGCAATCTTGCCGCGATTAGTTAGTCATAAAGATTTGCCGGCAGCCAGCGCTTTGATGACTCTGCGCTGGCAACTTGGCGTAATTGTCGGACCCACCATTGGTGGAATCTTAATTTCTACATTTTCTATTTCAGTTGGCTATGCCTTTGATATCGCAACCTTCGCACTTTCATTGCTGCTGCTGTTAAAAGTTGGAAATGTGCCAAGTAGCAATGATGCCCAAAAGCCATCTCTGGCTTCACTTTGGGAGGGCGTGCAGTATGCATTTAGTCGGCCAGATCTATTGGGAACTTACTTCATAGATTTAGCTGCGATGTTCTTTGCGATGCCCAATGCGCTTTTCCCATTCTGGGCAGATCAACTTGGCGTGCCCTGGGCACTTGGAATGTTTTATGCGGCCGGCACGATTGGCGCTGTCGCAATTACGGTTACTAGCAAGTGGACTACAACTTATCGCTTCCATGGGCGGGCGGTAATTTGGGGCGCCATGGGTTGGGGGGCCGCTATTGCCCTAGCCGGGATATCTAACTCGCTGATTTTGGTTTTGATTTTCTTAGCAGTCGCCGGAGCCGCCGATATGGTCAGTGCCCTCTTCCGCGGAAATATTTGGAACCAAACTATCCCCGATGAATATCGTGGCCGGTTAGCAGGAATCCAATTATTGTCTTATTCGGTCGGTCCAATGGCGGGACAAATGCGCGCAGCTGGCATGGCCAGTGTTACTAGCCTGACTTTCTCGGTAACTTCTGGCGGCATAATCTGCATGGCAATTGTCGGAATATTGGCAATTTTCATGGTCAAATTCCGAAAATATGACGTTGAAACCAACGAATTTGCCATTGCGCAGCGCTTAAAACAGGCAAAAGCGACAACTGAGGACGATATTTCTTAAATTCGCGGAAATTTACGAAAAAACTGCTTAGTAATTTAATTAATTACCGAATCGAAAAAGCAATTTAATTTTTCGCAGAATTGTTATTGAAAATAATTCGCAAAAATTGCGATAACGCATAAAAAAATCAAAAAAGTTATTTGCGACACGCGCCAATTTATTTGCGCAAAATGTTGGCATTTTTTTCATTTACCTGTCACGCTTATCCACGAACAGGTTTGGGTGACGGATCCGAACCATTCCGATAGGAGTAACACGTGGCCGCAGCAAAGAAAACTGCTCCAAAGAAGCGCAAGAAGGCAGCTGCTAAACCAGCAGCAGCCCCAAAGAAGCGTAAGAAAGCAGCTGCTAAGCCAGCTGCTGCAAAGAAAGCCGCTCCAAAGCGTCGCAAGAAGGCAGCTGCTAAGCCAGCTGCTGCAAAGAAGGCTGCTCCAAAGCGCCGTAAGAAGGCAGCTGCTAAGCCAGCTGCTAAGAAGGCTGCTCCAAAGCGTCGTAAGAAGGCAGCTGCAAAGCCAGCTGCTAAGAAGGCTGCTCCAAAGCGCCGTAAGAAGGCAGCTGCTAAGCCAGCTGCTAAGAAGGCTGCTCCAAAGCGCCGCAAGAAGGCTGCTGCTAAGCCAGCTGCTAAGAAGGCTGCTCCAAAGCGCCGCAAGAAGGCTGCTAAGAAGAAGTAGTCATCAACAATTAAAAATCCCCGCCACTTTATGTGGCGGGGATTTTTTTGTGCAGATTTTTATTAATTATTAATTACTTGATCTCATCTCTTAAATCATTTCCTACTCGTTCAAATATTTCCGTCAAAACAATTTGGTCTGCCTTGCTTAACTTATCTACAAATCTGGATCTCACACTGGCTACATGATCAGGGGCCGCAGCGACAATAGCTTTCCAACCTTTGGCCGTCATGACTGCAAAGAACCCTCGCTTGTCATCTGGGCAGGCTTCGCGTCGAACCCAACCGGCTTCTTCCATAACCTTCATTCGATGCGAAAGTCGAGAGCGCGAAAGCATGGCAATTTCGGCTAATTCAGCCATTCGCATTCGGCGATCAGGGGCATCACTTAATTGCGCCAAAATCTCATAGTCAGCCATTGTTAAATCATGTTGATCTAAATCAGTATCAAGGGCTTCAAGTAATCGGCGGCTGGCCACGATATATCTACGCCAAGCAGCCATCTCAGTTGGGGTCAACCAATTCGGTTCACCTGACTTTTGACCCTCTTGCTTTTGATCTTCTTGCCTTTGACCTTGAGGAGTCTTTTCCAGTGCCATAGGGTTAAGTGTAGATTAAATGTTGAACCTTCAACTACTTTTAAAGCGACGCTAAACCTGCGAGGGAAACCATGACCAAACCGACTGATCAGCCATTGGCTAGCGGAATCGATAAATCTCATATTGATAACTCATTTCGTCCGCAAGATGACCTATATCGATATTTCAATGGGGCCTGGCTAAAGACTCATGAGATCCCGCAAGATCGATCGTCCGATGGCATCACTTATCAACTTTATTTGGAAGCCGAAGCTCAGGTTCGTGAAATTATCGAGACCGCCAAAGGCGATGGTGACGCCCAGAAGATTCGCGATTTATATGACTGCTTCTTAGATACCGAAGCCATTGCCAAAGCTGGCATTACTCCCCTGCTTTCAGATCTCGCCGCAATTGATGCCATCCAAACCCGCGATCAATTTATTCAAGTGATGGCTGATCTTGAGATGCGCGGATTAGGTGGCGCATTTGGGTTAGGCATTTATGGCGATGCCAAGAACTCGGAAATGAATATTGTTTATTTAGGACAGGGTGGATTATCACTTCCGGACGAGGCTTACTATCGCGAAGAGCAGTATGAAGAAATTCGCCAAGCATTTAAAGTCCATGTGGCCAAGATGTTTGCCCTTGCCAAAATAGATGGCGGTGCTGAACTAGCCGATGCGATCTATAACCTCGAAGCTCAAATTGCCGCATATCATTATGATCAAGTTAAAGATCGCGATGTTGAGCTCACTTATAACAAGATGACTTTTGACGAACTCTGCGCTCTTGCCCCACATTTCGATTGGGCCACCTGGCTTGAATATAGCCAGATTCCAAAGCCTGCCTTTGGCGAATTAGTTGTACGACAGCCGGCTTTTTTTACCGGGCTATCTACCCTCCTGGAAAATTTTGATCCTGCGCCTTGGAAGGCCTGGTTGAAATGGCAGTTGATCTCTGGCGCTGCTGCATATCTGCCCGAGGAATTTGTGAACCAGAACTTTGATTTCTATGCCAAGACTTTATCGGGTACTCCAGAAATTCGAGTTCGTTGGAAGCGCGCAATTTCCTTTGTCGAAGGCGCACTTGGCGAGGCAATTGGCTCGATATATGTGCAGCGCCATTTTCCAGAAGCAGCCAAAGTTGCCATGCTTGATCTGGTTGCCAATCTAATTGAGGCCTATCGCGTAAGCATTAATGAGCTTTCCTGGATGAGCCCCGAGACCAAAGCTAAAGCGTTGGCTAAGTTAGCTAAGTTCACACCAAAAATCGGCTATCCCGACAAGTGGCGCGATTATTCGGCGCTAACAATTAGCCGCGATGGGCTCTTTGAAAATATTGGTCGAATCACCAAATTTGCTCGCGATATAGAACTCGCCAAAATTGGTAAACCTGTTGATAAAACTGAATGGTTAATGACTCCGCAGACTGTAAATGCTTATTATCATCCGGTTCAGAATGAGATTGTTTTCCCAGCTGCAATTCTGCAGCCACCTTTCTTTGATCTAGCCGCTGATATCGCAGTCAATTACGGCGGAATTGGGGCGGTAATTGGCCACGAGATTGGCCACGGCTTTGATGATCAAGGTTCAAAATTCGATGGTGATGGCAACATGGTTGATTGGTGGACACAGAGCGACCGCACCGAATTTGAAAAACGTGCCAACCAGTTGATTAAGCAATTTGATGCACTGTTTCCAGAGGAGACGCCAGATATCCATGTAAATGGGGCGCTAACGGTCGGAGAAAACATTGGCGACCTTGGTGGGTTAGCAATTGGATTTAAGGCCTATAAATTGGCTCTAAAGGGCGCTCAAGCGCCGGTAATTGACGGTTTAACGGGTGAACAACGATTCTTCTTATCTTGGGCGCAAGTTTGGCGCGGAAAAGTTCGGGCCGAAGAGTTACGTCGTCGCATTGCTACAGATCCGCATTCCCCTTACGAGTTCCGATGCAACGCAATCGTTGCCAATCTCAAAGACTTCTATGAAGCTTTTGAAGTAACCGAAGGCGACCAGCTTTGGCTAGCCGAAAGCGAGCGAGTAGAGATCTGGTAACTCTGCGACACTACCTGCCATGTCCATTAATGCGAGCCCGGGTTTCAAATTCGAAATCGACAAGTCGGCCGAAAATTCATTTGCCCGAACTGGCACGCTAACGACCCCAAATGGCGTTGTAGAAACACCTGCGTTCATTCCAGTAGGTACCAAAGCCACCGTTAAATCAGTATTACCTGAAGCTATGCGCGAACTTGGTGCGCAAGCTTTGCTTTCAAATGCTTATCACTTGTACTTACAGCCGGGTCCGGAAATTCTTGACGCAGCCGGCGGCTTATCAAAGTTTATGAATTGGAATGGCCCCACCTTTACCGATAGCGGCGGCTTCCAAGTTCTCTCACTCGGCGTGGGCTTCAAAAAAGTGCTCGCTATGGATTCCAAGACATTTCGTGCCGATGATGTGATTGCTGATAATAAGCAACGTTTAGCTCACGTAGATGACGAAGGCGTTACTTTCAAATCACATTTAAATGGTTCGATGCATCGCTTCACCCCTGAAGTTTCCATGCAGATTCAACATCAAATTGGCGCCGACGTCATGTTTGCCTTCGATGAGTGCACCACCCTTCATAACACTCGTGGTTACCAAGAGCGCGCTATGGATCGTACTTATGCTTGGGCAATTCGTTGTTTAGATGAACATAAACGACTAACTGAAAGCAGAGCCGATAAGCCATATCAGGCACTCTTTGGCGTTATTCAAGGCGCACAATATGAAGACTTGCGTCGCAAAGCAGCTAAAGATTTAGGTTCACTTGAATCTTCGGGTATTTCATTTGATGGTTTTGGAATCGGTGGGGCGCTAGATAAAGATTCACTCGGCACTATTGTGCAGTGGGTAAATAGCGAACTGCCCGAAGAAAAACCCAAGCACTTACTTGGCATCGGTGCGCCCGAAGATCTATTTGTGGGGGTTGAAAGCGGTATTGATACTTTCGACTGCGTACTTGCTTCTCGCATCGCTCGTTCAAGTGCCGTCTACACAATGACTGGTCGCTACAACTTGACTAATGCCATCTATAAGCGCGATTTCAACCCGATTGATAGTGAATGTGATTGCTATACCTGCGCCAACTACACCCGCGCATATTTAAACCACTTGTTCCATGGCAAAGAGATGATTGCTGCCACTCTGGCAACAATTCATAATGAACGGTTTGTGGTGCGTTTAGTTGATCAAATGCGAGCAGCCCTTAAGACCGGCCACTTCTTTGACTTAAAGGATGAATTCATGGGCCGCTTTAAACATAAATCAGGCCAACACCACGACTAAACGCTTTTTTGATTAAATTCAAACCTTAAATTAGGAACAGGGTTTGCGCTTTTGCTACTGCTTCTTCACGGCCACTAGCGTTTAATTTTCTATACACATTACGCAAGTGAGTCTTCATCGTATTGTGCGAGATATGTAAAGTCTTACCAATTGCGGTGATTGGCTTACCCGTCGCTAATGAACGTAGTACATCAATTTCCCGCTTAGTGAGCGGTTGACTTAAAGCCGCATTCTGGTTGTTCTTAGCGTTCATTCGCTGAGCCGCAGCACGCGCCAATTCCTCGAGATACACAGTTGGCCGCTTAGAAGCACTACGAATTATCAATTCCAGAATTGTGGGATCTTGCCGCAGAAAGGTTTCTTTGGCACCTACTCGTGCGCCTACATCTAGGCCAACTTTCAGTGAATCCATCGCCAGGGTCTCTTGTTCAATGTTTGCTACGCAACCTACTAAAGATTTCCAGATTTTGTCACGAGCGCTGTCGGATTCAAAAATTTCGGGTGCGACTTTTTTCTTGATTTCAGTCTTTGACACCGCGGTAAGAGCCTGTCGATATTGATGTGTGAAGATTAAGTCTTTTGGTAAGCGATTAAGGATTTGACTAGAACGTTCATAATCTTGAACCCAAAACCTAAGAAATAACTCGTTGGTATCGACAATTAAACTGAGCCCATCTTCACCTCTAAACTCAGCGGCAAGTTGCCGAAGATTTCGAATAACTGTAAATGCCTCTTCTACTTTTCCCTGGGCAACCAGTATGCGCGCCATAAAACATTCAGCCATAAATACCCATGGCCATTGCTGCCATTCTCGCGCCAATTTCGCAAGATTTTCTAATTCTGCAGTCGCCTTACCTGGTTCAGCGAATTCTAAATAGCAGCGCGCTTTAATGTAGATCGCTTCGGTATAACCATAGAATGCCGCGTATTCATTGCGCTTTCCAATTTCTTCAGCGAGCGATGCCGTGTCAAAAGCCTGTATGTATTCACCATCCAAAAATAGCTTCATAGCGCGAATTGTCTGCCAGAGAAATAGATCCTCGGGTGAACTACTACTGTCAATAATTTCTTTTACATCGGCTTCAATCGAATTTAAAATTGTGGAATCTTCGAAGATGAATGATCTAGCCGCAAATATCCGGTAGATGCCTAATCGATCAGATTGCTCGATATCAGGCTCGGTCGCTGGCTCGCCAAGAATTACTTCCATCTGAGAATCAAATTCAGACAACCGGCCGCGACAGAATGCGATATGAGCCAAGGCGGTTGCATTTACCTTTTTTAGGAAAGGAGCTAGTGGAGTGTCTTTGTAAGTAAAGCGCATTTCCTCGACCAACTGGATTGTACGTTCAAATTCAAAACTAGTCAGATGGCCCATAACCTTTGCTAGCTCAGAAAACATTCTATTTCGGGTGTTATCTAGTGGTAAATAATTGCTCCAATAAAGGATATTTCTGCCATCGCCACGGGTAATTAACTTACGTAACGCAGGCTTAAACATCTGACGTAAGTAGTCGGAATCATCAGACTTTACTGCGTGTTCTATGGCTAAATTCAAATTTCCAGTGAGTTGAAAGATTTCAGAGGCCGCTATTTGATTCTTGCGATAACTTTTGACGTCAGAGCGAGCTATCTCTTCAATTACTTCGCGGGCAGTGTTATTGAAAATATACGAACTTTTCTGACCAGCCGCTACCATTAGGAAGACACCTTCGGCAGCAAGTTTATTCAAACTTGATTCATTGACCGGTTTCTGCGTAATTGATGTTGCCAAATCTACATCAAAGGTTTCAAAGCTAGACATCGAAGACAAAAGCTCTCTAGTTTCTTTTGGTAATTTTTCAAACTTGCTAATAACCAAATTTTTCACAAGTGTGTCATCTACTTCTAGATCGAATTTACTATCCTCGCCACTAGCGATTATTCCAACAGCTGATGGCCATCCATGAGTTTGCTGGACAATCTGATCTATTTTCTTTTCGTTTGCGTCAACACCAGAGACCTGAAGCAAAGCTTTAATTTCCTCTTTTGAAAAAACTAAGTCACCCGCAGTGATAACTGATAATCGTCCAATACTGGAAAATCGCTTAAGTGAGACCGTGGGCATTATGCGTCGCAAGGCAAATATATGAATGTTATCCGGAATCGCATCCATATAAGATTGGGTAGTGTTTAATTGGTAAGTAAAAGCATCAACGACATTATCTAAAACCAATACAATGTCTTCATTAAGATTAGCGATAGCCTGAAAAATTGAGGTAACTGTTTTTATTTCGATATCAGTCGAAAAATTTGGAAACTGCTCGCGAATCGCGCTGATTAAATAGGTAGAGATACCAACTGAACTATCTGTTTCTGACATCGTGTACCAAATGACTTTTCTCTTACTTTGCTTGGCCCACTCGGCAATTAGGGAAGTTTTGCCATATCCAGCCGGGGCCACCACCATCGTGTAGCCAGGGGCGCGATCATCAATCAACTCAAAAAGGTGACGCCTTGAGAGGAAATTCGCTGGTAGTTCAGGGGGTCGGATTCGGGAAAGGGTGATCCTTGAATCGTGCTTGCTCATAGGGAAAGGGTTACTTAAGTGGGTGAGAATTGCTATATCTAACCCCTAAATTGTAGGGGTTAGGAACTAAATAACCCCTTGATCTAACCCCGTAGCGCGCTTCGCGGCAATGATTACCGGACGACCATTCTCGAGGGTATGAACGCTGACTCGGTCATCAAAGGCACTGCGCAGCTCAGATGAGTGAATAACCGCATGCGATTCGCCATCTAGCAGCACTCGCCCACTCTGCATAATGATGATTCGCTCTGCGTACATCGCACCTAAAGTGATGTCGTGCATAGTTGAAACAATGGTGACACCGGTTGTCTTAATTTCCTCAACTTTGTTAAGTACTGAAATCTGATTGTGTAAATCAAGAGCACTCGTTGGTTCATCAAGCAGCATAACTTCTGGTTCTTGTACCAGTGCGCGCGCAATTAACACTCGTTGCATTTCGCCACCAGAAAGCGTATTCACTAATTGGCTCTGCATTCCTAATAGCTGAGTTGCCTCAAGCATTTCGTGCACAATATTTCGGCTATGCGAACTCTCTTTGCCCCAGCCATCTAATTTGGCTCGACCTAACATTACATATTCAGCAACACTCATAGCCGCAGGAATTGAGGGACGTTGCGGTACAAATGCGATGTTAAGTGATTTGTTTTTTGCGATTTCACGGCCGTTGTATTTAATCGAACCTGAATACGGTTGCATGCCAAGCATCGTGCGCAACAGGGTTGTCTTACCAGCGCCATTAGGTCCGACCAAGCAACTCCAAGACCCTTCAGGGATATCTAAATTAATTGACTGTAGAACTTCAGTGTTATCGAAACGCACTGAGAGATTTTCGATATTGATCATTGGCTACCTCGATTGCGAGCTCGTAGAACGAATAAGAAGAATGGCGCACCGACAAATGCAGTAATGACTCCAATAGGTAGCTCTGCTGGTGATAGCAATGTGCGAGCGCCCAAATCGGCAATTACTAAAAAGGCAGCGCCTACTAATGCGATGGAAAGCAATGATCGATTAGTGGCCCGCTTGGTTAAGCCTCTAACTAAGTGCGGCACCACAATTCCAACAAAGCCAATAAGGCCGCTAGCTGATACGGCTGTGGCTGTGGCTAAAGTAGCTGCCGCAACGGCAATTATTCGGATTTTCTGCGGTGAAACTCCTAAGGAATAGGCCTCTTCGTCACTCAACATCAAAGCATCGAGGACCTTGGAAATTCGAATTAACACGGCAAGAGCGACGAGGATGTAAACCCCTGCCCACTTAACCACGTCCCAATTGGCAACAGTTAGTTCGCCCAGAATCCAAGAGTAAACCGGACGTAGCGCGGCACTATTTCGTTGTTGTAAATATGTTTGAAACGCTGTCGCAAAAGAGCCAACTGCGATACCCGCTAATAACAAAGTACTGGGATCAGTAAATAACCGACCCGCAACTAAGAAAGTAGCGGCCACTGCAAGTACGCCACCAAGGAATGCAAAGATTGGTAGCAGAGCATGGAGGTTTCCACCACCGTTGGTAATAGCAATCGTTGCACCTAGCCCGGCACCTGATGCCACGCCAAGTAAATATGGATCAGCTAATGGGTTTCTAAAGACACTTTGATAAACCGCACCACTTGTTGCCAGGGCTGCCCCAACAAGTGCGCCTAATACAACTCGCGGTAATCGCAACTCAAGCAACAATGTACGGTCTTCGTTTTCTAAACCATTAGGCAAGCCCAATAAAGTTCTAATGATTGATCCGAAATTTAAATTTACTGGACCAAAGCCAACTCCTAGTAAACAAGCAATCAGCAACGCCGCAGCAGCGCAGGCGGTAATCTGCCAACGCCACACGCGATCGATCTGATTCTTCTTCATAAATTTACTTCTTCACCTTTGCCAGGCACGCGGCAACGTAGCGATAGAAATCAACTAGACGTGGTCCCCATCTAGAGGGAATGTCGTTTGGTAGCGCAAATACATTTTTCTTAGCAACAGCTGTAATGCCAGACCAACCAGCACGTGCCTTTACTGTTGCCACACTTTCGCCATATTCAGCATCGGCCAAGAAAATTACATCTGGGTCAGTTTTCAATAGATATTCAGCCGATAGTTGCGGATAGCCATAAGAATCAGCTCCGGCAGCTTTATCTGCGATATTAACCAGGCCAAAGTCCTTATAAACCCTGCCGATGAAAGTGTCAGAAGTGACTGAATAAAGCGTGTTGTCGAGTTCGTGGAAGAAAGTTATTTTGACGGTTCTTTTGGTTCGGTTGATAATCGATTTAATTAGCGCAGCCATCTTGAAGGTGACTTTCTTAGCCTCGGCTGATCGATCAGTTACTGCTCCCAAAACTTCAATCTCTTTATACGCCTGAGCCAATGTCTCTGGAGCTTTCTCCATCAATACCGAGATCTTTAACTTTTCCAGCGCTTCTTTGACCACCATAGATTTCATTGCATCAACCGAGAGCACCACTAGATCTGGTTTTAAAGCAGCTATTGCTTCGACATTTGGTTCGAATGCACTCAGCTCAGTAATTGGAGCTGACTTTGGAAAATTCGAAAGTGAATCAACTGCCAAAACTTGTTTGCCAGCACCAATTTCAAATAGCGATTCAGTCGCACTTGGTGAAAGCGAAATGATACGAGTTGGTTTTTTAACAATTGTTGTTGAGTACCCACCTGATGAAATAGTTAGTGGATATTTGGTAGCTGTGCTCGCCGCGTTAATTGGTGAAAGCGGGGCAAGCATTAGCGCCGCGACCAAGAATGCCGTCGGTCGAGAAAACCTTTTCAACATAAAAATACTCCCTCAAGATATTTGAGGGAGAAAGGGGGCAATTAAACGAAACGTTCCGCGTAAAGGCCCAACCTTCCTCCGAGGTTGGAAATCACTTTCGGCGTCACGCCAGGCGACCTGGCTTAGATCTTGCGATCTTTACAGTTGCGGGACAGCACCGGAATCAAACCGGATTTCGCTAAACGCAACGCCACTTGTTCATTGACAGCCATAGTCTTTAGTGACTGGGCCGCCTGGATCAAGTGCGCTGAACTTATCACGGCCAATCGCAAGAGGCTATGAAGGGCGTTTTCTTCGGAATTTCGCGCTTAAACCCCACGCAGTTACTCGATAAATAGCCTCAAAAACAATCTTTTTAGACATCTTGCTAACGCCATATTTACGTTCTACAAAGGTAATTGGAATTTCCAAAATATTGCCCTCGATTTGGGACATGCGTTTAGTCATCTCGATTTGAAAACAATATCCCTCGCTTTTAACTGATTCTAAATCAATCTGAATCAACTTGGCAGTGCGATAGATTCGAAAGCCCGCTGTCATATCTTTTACTTTGCCGCCAAGTAATAAACGGGCATAAACATTGGCAGATCTTGATAACCATTCTCTACGTCTAGCCCAATTCTGAACTGCGCCACCAGAAATCCAGCGCGATCCAATTACTAAATCTGAGCCACTCTTTTCCATCGCGCTCATCAAAGTATGTAAATCACTTACTTGGTGTGAGCCATCGGCATCCATCTCAATTAAGAATTTGTAACCGCGGTCCTCGCCATATTTGAAGCCAGCTTTATAAGCACTGCCCAAGCCCAATTTTTTCTTTCGCTCAACCACGACAATGCGGCCGCTATCCAAACCTAACTGCCGACAAGCATTGGCCGTTCCATCAGGTGAGCCATCATCTACTACCAAAATATCTAAATTAAGTTCGAGCAACTGAGGTAACAAAATACCGACGCTAGTGATCTCGTTATAAGTTGGGACGATAACTAAATAATCACGGTTCATCGAAATAAACTCAAATATTAATGAGTGAGCGTAACTTTTGAGAGGCCCACTGGTGCATCTGGATCAAAGCCAGATTTCTTGGCGAATTCAAGTGAGAAGCGCTGCAGCGAAATTGCATCAACAATGGTTGATTCCATCTCATCATGGCAATCAGAGCCCGCAATCACAATGTCGCCAGCCTCTGGTGAACCGCCATTGCCAACCCAAATAATGCGACCAGTAATGGCCCGAATGCGAGTTGTGGCTTCAGAGATTGAATTTAGTGGCAGATGGGCTGGCGCTAAAACAAATACTTGAGTTTCTGGAGTCAGCGCCGAAATTGGGCCATGTAAATAATCAGCTGTTGAAAGCCCTTGTACCGAAACTTTGCAGGTCTCTTGGATTTTAAGTGCTGCTTCGCGGGCATTGGGATAGGCAAAGCCACGACCAAGAACCACAGTTTCATTCTCTCGGCTACAAGCTGCAACAGCTTCAGAAACTAGTGAGGCATTCCCAGTTAACTTCTCAGCTTGTGCCACTAATAAATCGCCATCAATTTTTAAGTTTGCCCAAGTTGCTACTAACAAATATGAAGTTAAAAGTTGAGCTGAATAACTCTTGGTAGCCGCAACAGCTAACTCGGCTCCGGCTTGCAGATCTAAGTGATGGTCAGCGGCTTTTGCCAATGGCGAGTCAGCATCATTAGTTAGTGAAATCAATTTAGCGCCAGCGCGCTTTGCTGAATTAGCAAAAGCAACCAGATCTGGTGACTGGCCACTCTGGCTCAGCGCTACAACCAAAACACCTTGGTAATGAAGTTCGGCATCATAAATAGTTACCGATGATGGCGAAGTAAGGCCACAAGGCAGGCCAAGTTTGGTCTCAATTAAATACTTAAGAAAATGTGCCGCATTATCTGAGGTGCCGCGAGCCAAAATTAAAATTGAAGTAATTTTATTGACAGGCAAAATATCTTTAATTGGTTCGAGGGCGTCTAAGTTGCTTAAAATGCGACGGAACACCTTTGGGGTCTCAGATATTTCGGAGGCCATTACAGCGCCCAAACTCTCATTAGCCATACTCATGACGCTATCTTCCCACAGTCTCTAGTGAGCTTCCATGACCTTTTTTAAGCGCACTAAAGTCTTGGCAACGACCATTTGAGTCCACGGGTACGCTTTACGAAACTTTAACCAGGCTTGAGATATTGATTTACGGCCATCAAAAGTTTCGGTGACTTCGCATTGATTTGGGCTAATTTCGCGAATTTCATAACGCCAACGCCAGCGACCTAAGTGGCGCCAGGCGATGAGTTTATTTTCTTCAAATTCAACAACCGTATTCATAATCTTGTAATCGATGCCTAAGTGCATTGACATTCCAAATTTGGCACCCAGCGAGAGTCGCTCTGGCCCACTTAACTTTCCACGAATGGTATTTGAACCATCAATTTCTTTATGTCGATTGGGATTTGCTAAGAGATCAAAAATTTCGGCAGCAGGTGCGTCAATAAGTATGCGAGCAGCTTTAACTCGTTCATTGCCGGTTTCAAAAATCTCCGCCCGAACATTCTTTCCATCAGCCATGATTACTCAGCCCTTTCTAATAGCATCGCCTAATGCTAATCCTCTTACCTCCTAGCGAGAAGAAGAAAGCAGCAACTAGCCAAGAAAAATTTGATCTAAGTTCACTTTCATTTTCAGCCGAGCTATCCGCTATTCGATCACAAACCACAGCCGACTATGACACTTCGCGTACATCATCAGCTATTGAAATCTATGATGGAGTTCTATACCAAGGTCTGGGCTGGGATTCGCTTTCGGTAACTCAAAAGAAGCGCGCCAATTCAAGAGTATTAATTGTTTCAGCACTCTTTGGCCTGGTTAGACCGCTTGACCAGATTTTTCAATACAAAATAAAAATAGATAGCAAGCTGTGGCGCGATGCGATCGCAGCAATATCTGAGAAATTAACGGACGAATTAATAATTGATTGCCGCTCATCTACTTACAAAAGCGTCTGGGTGGTTAATCCTGAAAACACAGTTGAGGTAAGAGTATTTAAAGTCACCGGTACAGAGCGAAGCGTGATCACGCATATGTCTAAAAAATATCGGGGCGAACTAACTAGGCACTTACTTATGCAGGCTAAAGACCCCGAAACACCGGCAGATGTGCAGCGCATGACTGCGCTGTTATTTGAATGCGAGCTCCGCCCGCCTGCCGATGGGCAGCCATGGGTGCTGGATCTGTTGATTTCTTAAGGGCAAAGTGGGCGAGATACAATCGCACCATGGATTTACACAAGGTCATTTTGTATTACGGCTTCACGCCGATATCTGACCCTGCCGCCGTTAAATTATGGCAACGTACCCTTTGTGAATCACTTGGCTTAACTGGTCGAATTATTATTTCTAAGCACGGCATAAATGGCACTTTAGGTGGCGAGATTGAAGCGCTTCGCACCTATGTAAAGAAGACTAAGAAGTACGACGGTTTTCGCAAAGTAGATTTCAAGTGGTCGGCTGGCGATGGCACTGAATTTCCTAAGTTATCGGTAAAAGTTCGCAAAGAACTCGTAGCATTCGGCCACCCTGATGAAATTAAAGTTGATGAAAACGGTGTAGTTGGTGGTGGCATTCATTTACGCCCTGAACAAGTTAATGAATTAGTGGCAGAACGCGGTGATGATGTTGTGTTCTTTGATGGTCGCAACGCCTTTGAAGCCAAGATCGGAAAGTTTAGAAATGCGATTGTTCCTGATGTTGAAACTTCACGTGACTTTGTTGCCGAAATTGAGAGTGGCAAGTACGACCACCTGAAAGATAAACCAATAGTCACTTATTGCACCGGCGGCATTCGCTGCGAAGTTCTTTCTGCCGTAATGAAAACACGTGGTTTTGAGGAAGTTTACCAAGTCAAGGGTGGAATCGTTCGATACGGAAATAAGTATGGCGATGATGGCCTATGGGATGGCTCGCTCTATGTATTTGATGACCGCATGGCGATGGATTTCTCATCAAAAGCTAAAACTATTGGTGAATGCGAATCTTGTTCTGCCCCCACTAAAATCTTTGTTAATTGCTCAAATATTGCCTGTCACAAGCTGGTTTTACTCTGTGAAACATGTGCGGCTAAAGATCGCTCAAGTGGCTGCGAGCATGATTTATCAAAAAAGCGCGATTCATCGCTAATCGGCTAACGCAATCGCTTGACTAAGTAATGAGCGCTTTTAAGAATCAGGTAATCAAGCAGCTAACGCAAGAGCTTCCGGCACTTGGCAATCACAAGCGAGCCCTCGGGGCACAGGCATACATGAAAGATATTGCCCCTTTCTTGGGTGTTATGACGCCCGTTCGTCGTGCACTCGTTAAATCAATCCTCTCCAAATTGCCGGTGCCAACTTCAGATGAAATCGCTGAAACTGTAAGAGCGCTTTGGAAGTTAGAAGAACGGGAATATCAATACGCGGGAAATGACCTACTCGCCAAATACAACTTGCAGTTGGATAAGAAGTTTTTGGCTGATCATTGCGAATACCTGATTTCACATAAATCTTGGTGGGATACGGTTGATGGCTTGGGTAGTGCGGTGGTTTCACCATTGACCATGAAATACCCGGCCAAATCACTCATGCGGAAATGGAATAAGAGTTCGGATATTTGGCTAGTACGAGCATCTATCCAACATCAACGTGGGCGCAAATATGAGACTGATATCGACCTACTCTTCGAACTATGTGCGCCACATGTGGCAGATAAAGGATTCTTCATCGCAAAAGCTATTGGGTGGGCGCTACGAGATCTATCCCGAATTGATAATCGCGAAGTCATTAGATTTTTATCCGAACATCCGGATCTAAATTCTGTGGCTGTACGCGAGGCCAAAAAACTTACGAAGTGACCGCATCTCGAATCATGCGAATATAGAACTTATCAGCTACCCGTGAACTTGGTTGTGGGTCTCCCATTGCCACGAAACCTAACTTTTTATAGACAGTTATTGCTGAATAGTTATCTTCCCAAACGCCTAAACCATGCCGCTGCCAGCCTTTTTCTTGAGAATGTTTATCAACAAATTTGATCATCGCTTTCAAAAGTCCAACACCGCGATATTCCGGCGAGCTCCAACAGCCACCTATCCAAGCCGTCGCCCCGAAATCGCCAACGAGATTTTCAACTGTCATGATTGCGCCATCAGTTCCATCAACTGAAGCAATTAAGTAATGAAGGTTTTCGAATTTAGCCCGCCACTCAAATTCATTTTGTACGCTATCAGTTTCAAGATTTCCGCCGATAGCATGAGGGCTATCTCTCAGTGAAGCTAGTCGTAACTCTTTTACTCGAAACCAATGTTCAGCAGTTAGCAGTTCTACCGCAATCTGATTCATGAAGTAATCATAAACCCTTGCCTTAAGCGTGAGTAGACTCAATAGGTCACAAGAAAACTAATTAAATTACTGCTTTATTGAATGAGGGATAACACTCAAGATCGTTCATAAAGAACTGTCAATGAACTTGACGAGATAATTTTTCCATTCATCGCCGCTAGTAAATTCTTCTGGGTTGCCTCACTACTTTTCAGCGTTAAGTTTTCTGATAATCCATATAATTTTATGGTGTAACTCTTTGAACCTGGACCTTGAGAGCAAGGTGGCGTATAGCCAACTTTTTTACCTTGGAAATTCTGACCTAAAGTCCCAATATTTGTGGCACCTGCTGGTAATGATTTAATCGAAACTGGAATGTTATATACGGTTAGATAAAAGTGATTACCAATGTCCACTTCACCTGGTCTAAGTGGTCCCGGAACAGTGTCCATAATTATCACATACGACAGAATCTTGCTTGATCCACCTGTCCAAGAAAATCCTGGTGAAATTCCTCTTCCGTCGCAAGTGTTATCTACCGATAATTTTCCACCATTTATGAAATCAGGACTAGATAAAATTAAAGGAGAATCAACAATTGATGGGCTATTTGGAAATACTTTTGACTCCGAAACTACTTTCCGAAAAAGAATCGTGTTATCTAACTTTAGATCATTACTCCAAATCAACTTGGCGCTTGCTGACCAGTCGATATTGAAATATCCGTCTTTAACCCCAACGGCTTCCTTGGTAAATTCCTTAGCATTTAGCCAACTACTATCCTTGTAAGTCGACGAGTACCAAGTAGTTGAATTCTTAATTGTCAGCGACTTACAATCTGTTAATGGGGTTTTAGAGGTAACGCATTCGGGATTAAGCGGCGCTTTGAAAACTACCAAGGATCTCCAGGTTGAATCTGTATAAGCAACAATTTGATTGGTCGTGAGATCTCGTATTTGCAGGATAATTCCACCATCGCCAATTTGCTGATTACTTTTTCCAATATATTCCAAGCCGGATGTATTTTCGACAAAGTCTTTAGCCATTAAGCCAATAGTTAATGGGTAGGTGGCTGTGAACTTGATTTTTTCGCTATTAAATGACTTTTCAGTAGTGATTGGAACTGAATCTTCGCCAATTTTCTTTCCATTTGCGTATAGAGAAAACCAATTATCGGCCCAGACTTCAGCTTGAAAGGAGGTGCTCTTACTTACGGCAGCCTGCGAAATTCCGGAGCTGGGAAGTATTGCAAGTGCCAGAACTAGAGCGAATATTCTCTTCATTTCTATGCTGATCTCGTATAGGAATCTGCGACTTTTCCATCAAACAAAATAAAATCAACTTTTGCTTGGTTTTCAGCGGTCGATACTTTGAGGAACCCAGATCCGCCAACGCCCTTTCCAGATATATATCCATACTGATTCACATTAATTTTGTCACCAGGATGGCTGGGCTGCGGAACGGTTTGATAAATAACTCCATCGAGTTCCTGTTTAACATAAAGGTGATCATGTCCTTTAAAGACAAAGCCAACTTTGTAATCTAGAAGAAGTTGATGGATCGGCTTGCCCCAACCTGGTCGGTAAGTATCAAAACCATATGTTCCATCGTTATTCTTCCCACCCCATTCGTTCTTCATGGCAATTTCTACGCCACCTCGTGAGGTCGGATCACCTACTAGCAAATGGTGAATGTAAATAAATTTATGTTTTTCCCTAGAATTCTTCAGCGTATTAACAAGCCAGTCGTACTGAGTCTTGCCAAGTGTCCATTCCCAGCCGACAGCAGTTGGATTCTTCATGGTGTAAGTAAATGGATCCAACACGATATGAATTTGATCCGGGCCAGTGAAGGCGAAGTAGGCCAATTCTCCTGTCTGCTCTGGGAAATACTCTTTACGGTAATTCTTGGTGTTGAAGTTGCTGTAGCCAAGCTCACCGTCGTGATTTCCTAGGCATATCTTCAACGGGATATTCCCAAGTTTTTGATAGAAACCTTTCATGAGTTCAAATCGAGCTCGAATATTTGCCTCAGTCTTCTGTGGCAATTTATCAACCATGAATATATCGCCGAGGTCCATCAAGAATGCTGGCGTAGCGGCCACGATCTGCGCCAATGTTCCGTTATATACATCGGCACTCGAATTTTCATCCATATGTGGATCCGCTTGAATGGCAAAAGTCGCATTCGCTACTTCTTTACTGGTTGCAAAATTTGCTTGCGCTAAAGATAAGAAAGTCTTACTTGTTCCAGATGCATAGCGCAGGCGAAAGTAAATGGTTGAGACAGGTTTCAGACCTGACAAAACTATATTTTGACTTGCGCCTTTAGCTATCTGAATTGTTTGGCTCTTTAAACCATATCCCGTTTTCGTATATCCATATTCAATGTAAGCCTGAATAGATGCTGTCGTGCTTAATGATTTAACTGCAATCGTGGCAGAAGTTGCGGTTGGGCTACCTACTAAAGCCGCACTGGCAACTTTGCTGGCTGCCATAACGCGCCCAATAGAAGTTGAGGTAAGGAGTGCCACTATCGAGCCGCGTATTAAATTTCGGCGCGAGAATGAACTGCCAGCCCAATTACGAATTAGCTTCTTTGCTCTACTCATTTTCTCTTGTATACCTCAGTCCTGGTAGCTCCATTTGCATCAACAAATTGCATATTTACATCAGTTAAAGTTGCAGAATATTTGACGTGGTAGTCGCTGCCATTTAGCGAATATTTGAGATCGAAAGCGTTTGCTCCAGTTCTTTCTAGTCCAGTTATCACGGCGCCACGTAGTGGCTCACCAGCTGGTCTGAATGCTTTGGTTAGCGACTGAGGCGAAACTTGACCTTCAATCTCTTGAACAACGCCTTTGAATCCACCATTTATATATGGATAGGTTTTAGTTCCGTGGTAGTGGTACTTCTTCTTACTATCGAAGTGGCCATTAAATTCATCAAGTCCGGTAACTTTCTTGCCATCAACTTCTGTCTCGCCATAAATTGGATAGCCATCAAGTGCATATGCAATCGGAGCTTTAGTCCCAACTATTGACTGCAGGTGCAACGGCGCTATGTGATAGTGATAGTCATCGGCACGTCCGCAATGTCCGCCCCAATCATCGAGCTCGCCAGCTAATAAAGCATCATCTCCTCGATTATTTAGCGCGTTAAAGATCGGAATTCCATTGGCAGCGATAGCTATCGCGCCACGAAGAAAGTGAGTTTTCGCAGACATTGGCGCCGAACTAATAACTGGAGTAATTGGAATCGACCAAGCATTTGTGCCCGAATAAGGCTGCACGGTTGGAACTTGTTGCTGCCAGCTTTTAATTCCTACCATCATTTGATGATCTGGGATTCCGGAACTTTCAACTAGGTAGTACTTACCACTTCTCAATACTTTTACGCTATTGCTAAAAGCTGAGAATCCAGCCAACTTAACGGATGTTGCACCAATCGCGTCCGTGGTCGAAACCAGATTTCCAAGTAGTCCCAGGCTTGATGCAAAACCAGCGACTTTTAGAAATTTTCGTCGATCTAATTCAGAAAGATGAAATATTTCATGTTCATGTTCGGCGCTGCTCATTTCATTACTCGCTCTCTATTTTGGTTTTACAACATAGCTATGTGCTAATTGCATATTTTTTCGAGCAGTATCCTGAGGTCTAGCTGCTAGGAAATACTCAACCTTTGCCTCTGCTGCCGTAACTGAGACGCGAACGTGTCCTGAGTTAGGGGCTTTGACACCAGTTAAATATGCAGATTCATTGAACATGCGGAAGGTGTCATCGGCTGGGTTTGGCATTGATTGATAGATCAACCCATCTCTCTCTTGGGTGCAAAAAATATGATCGTGGCCTTGGAAGAAAATATTTACTTTGTTCTTGACCATCAGATCGTGAATTGGAAGTTCCCAATTTGGTCGTTCTTTAGCGAAGGTACTTGTGCCCTTAGGGTCTTTCCCGCCCCACTCATAATTAGTTGATACTTCGATCGCTCCTCGGCCAGTTCCTAAAACATGGTGCGCGAATACAAACTTATATTTTGCTTTGCTACTTTCTAAAGTTTTCTTTAACCAGGCATATTGCTCATCGCCAATTCCTACGCTCCAAAGATTGCCAGTTTTACCGCTGCCTCCATTGGCCCCACCGCCGCCTGCGGGGGCTTTAGTAGCTTTCGGAGATGCCTTTGCGCCACCATTTCCACCGCCACCTTGCTTTGAGGCACTTGGTGATGGTGATGCTTCTGAGGTGGCCATTGGTGAAGCTGCAGTTGAATTTTGATCTTCCGCAACAAGAACACCTGCAACGTTATCTACTGCGTTCTTTGAATGCCAATATGGATCAAGCGTGACGAAGAGGGCATCCCCCCAAGTCCAGGAATAGTAATCACGAGGCAACCCAACGCCGACAACCTCTTGAGTATCACCAGTGTAGAAACTATTTGGAGCAGGGAGTGGGTAATATTTCAATCGCGCATTTCCAGCCAAAACTGCTGGATTAGTTGTAGTTCCATCAAGTAAATATGCAGCAGCTTGTTCGTGATTACCATTTACTAAATAAATAGGAACGGATGAACCGGCAACATTTAACCAATTGCGATGTGTTTTATAGATGCTTTCAACATTTGCTTGAGTTGCCGCACCCTTGCTAATTAGCGGATCAATACTGAAGTCATCGCCCATCAAGATATGAAAGTCTGGTTGCTGCGAGGCGATATTCGCCATTGTTACATAGTAAAGATCTGAGTTAAACATGTTGCCTGAACGCTCTGGGTGAGTGTCTCCTTGGACCGAGAATGAGAACGCCGTTCCAGCCTTGCGTTGAGTCATGAACGAATTCTGTTTTTCGTTTACCACAGTTGAAGAATCCGCTGTTTTATAAGAGAAGCGATAATAAACTTTAGTATTTGCGCGAAGACCAGTTAATTCAAAGACTACTGGGGCACCTGCCTTTAGAGATACTGCTGAAGTTTTGGATGAATACCTAGTTTTAGTAATTCCATATTCAATATAGCCGTTAACATCAACGCTTGATAGAACACTTATTGCAATTGAATTATTTGTTGGTCGACCAAGAATTTTAGTAATAACAGGTGCCGTTACACCAAGTGCTTTACCAATAGAAGTTCCGGCAATTGCTGTTACAGCTGCGGCGCCAAAAAGTGATCGGCGGGATATTGGGTTTTTCGCCCAACTCTTAAATAGGTATTTGCTCTCATCGCTCATGCGGTAAAAATAGAGGATTATCTTTTTAAATAATCTAATTTAACTTTGTGAATATCTTGTGGATTTTCCCCGATGGTCAGCGGGTAATTAGGGCTTTCTACTTAGCTTTTGGGGTTTTTGTTGGTTTTGAATTTGATTTATCGGTGGGTTTTGGATTATTTGACTTAGCTGGCTTGATAGGTGGCGTAGGCATTGGTGCTGGTGTTGGTTTAACTGGCTTTACGCCTGGCTTAGCAACTGCTTCCATAGCGGCGTTACGTTCTGCAATTGCTGAATCCATTTCCATTTTTCCGTTAGCGCCGGCAGTTTTCTTAGCTTTTGCTGTCGTAGCTGAAGCTACAGCTGCGTTAGTGCGCAAGATGATTTCATCGGCATCGCTCTTAAATTTAGTTGCAATATCCTTGCGAGCTTGTTCCGCGGCTTTCACTGCCGCATTCCAATTTATCATCGCTGTTTTAAAGTTTTCTTGCTCGGCTTTAATGGCCAAATTCCAATTTGATAAAGCTGTTTGATATTGCTGAACCGCTAATTGGTAGTCACTCTGAGCATCAGCGAATGCAGTATTAGTCGAAGCAACTAGCGAGCTCGCGATTAATGCGATTACTGCGAGGCGCTTTTTCATCTTCGACCTTTCGATAGCCCGTCCCGGGGATGAGATAAGGATGCGGGTTAAGTTTGTGAAATCCTTGTGAATCTTAATGATTTCGCAAATGAAATGGGCGAACTAGCCTGCTGCCCTACCCATTGAAGACTTTACGAACTAGCCTTACCAGCATGTCCGAACGGCCGAAAGTGTTAGTTATCGATGACGAACCAGGTGTCCGAGAGCTAATTAGCGAGGCGCTAAGCATCTCTGAGATCACGGCTGTTCAGGCCGCCGATGGGCTTGAAGCTCTCTCGCATCTTCGGCGCGAAAGGTTCGATCTACTAATTCTTGATATTAATATGCCAAAACTTGATGGCTTAGCTCTGCTAGAAAAATTACGCGCTGAAGGCATGTCGGTTCCGGTATTGATGCTCAGTGCGCGCGCAGATAAGGCTGATATTAATCAAGGTTTGCGAATAGGCGCTGATGATTATTTAACTAAACCATTTAGTATCGAAGAGTTGGTCTTGCGAGTAAAAGCCATCATGCGTCGCAGTAAAGGTGAAGTTGCCGAAGTTAAAGTACTTACATGTGGCCCAATCTCAATGGACTTTTCAAAATATTCGGTTAAGTTCAATGATCTACCAATCGAATTGTCCCCGACTGAGTTCAAATTGCTCGAGCAGTTGATTTTGAACCGTGGAAATGTAGTCACCAAAGAAACTTTGCTCTCTGAAGTTTGGGAGATAGATTTCAAAAGTAGTTCGACAGTAGTTGATACCTATATTTCTTACTTACGTAAAAAACTACATATCGATGGCTTTGATGGTATCAAAACAGTTCGCGGCATTGGTTTTCAGATTGTGGCTGATTAATGAAATTGCAGACTCGTCTCACGGCACTTGTCTCGGCCATAATAATTCTGATCTCAGCTGCGATCGGGCTTTTTGCAATCAGCATCACTGAAAGAAATGAAATTGGTCGAGTTGATTCAATTCTGGCTTCAGCAGTTAATCAGCTTGCCAACACCCAGGATGAACCGCTATCTCTGGCTTTATTGCTTGCCGATCAGAGTGACCTTAAATTCACGGTTTCCTACATATCTGCCGCACGAGAAATAACCTCGCTTAATCAAAGTTCTGGTGATCTACCTGGTGTGCCAAATAACCAAAATCTGTTTGCCTCGCTTTCTGAAGGTATAACCCTAAAAACTGATGAAATGAACCGCATTAGAGCTATCCAATTGCCAGATGATGAATTCTTGGTTCTGTCAGTTTCGCTTGCCGATATAAAGACGGCTAAAAGTCAGAATATTCGCTACTTATTCCTCTTTACGCTGGTCATGGTTTTGCTTGGAATTTTCGTATCGAACTATTTATTCCGCCGCGATAACGAACTAAATGAAGTTGTTAATTCGCTCCAGAAAAATCAAGACAATATGCGGGAATTTCTCGGAGACGCTTCCCACGAACTGCGCACTCCGTTAACTGTGATTAAGGGTTATGTTGAACTATTAAGTAATAATCAAATAACTGATGCGAATAAAACTGCCGAATATTACACACGCGTGGGTCGCGAAATCGAAAGAATGCAGTCTTTGATTAATGATTTGCTCTTAATCGCCGAGCTAGAAGATCAAGCACCGGTTGAGACAGAAATCATTAATTTCTCACGTGAAGTAGCTCGCTTAAGCAATGATTTAAAAACGCTGCAACCAAGCCGACCTATCGAAACAAAGATCGAGCCGGGAATTTTAGTAAATATCTCTCATAACTATGCTCAGCAGTTGTTAGCTAACATATTTTCAAATCTTCGTCGGCATACTCCCGAGGACTCACAAGTACTAATTGTCTTAGCTACGAATAGCAATAAGGCTGTCTTAACTATTTCTGATGCTGGTTCTGGCTTACCTGAAGAGGTATACAAATCAGGGATTCAATATTTCCAGCGATTTGACCGTTCGCGCTCGCGTGAATCAGGTGGCAGTGGGCTAGGCATGACGATTATGAAGCGCATAATTGAAAATGCCAACGGTTCGATTGAGCTTCGTAAAAGCCATTTTGGCGGCCTTGAAATTGAAATTAATTTGCCAATAAGCCGTGATTAAATGCGTGTTCTAAATTGTTAGTTGATCACTCCGGTTGAAAGCAAAATTAGCAAGAGTGAGCCAAGTGCAACTCGATAAATAATAAATGGTGCGAAACTCTTGGTGGAAACAAACTTAAGTAACCAGGCAATTACTGCGTAACCAATTACAAATGCGATTCCAGTTGCTAAGAGGGTCTCGGGAACCGTGAAGATACTTGTTTCGCTTCCGTCACCGATAGCGCCTTTAAGCTCATAAAAACCGCTACCAAATACTGCCGGCAGGGCTAATAGGAAGGAATAACGAAGAGCTGCTTGCCGGCTGTAGCCAAGAAAACGACCCATCGCAATTGTGGCTCCCGATCGAGATACACCTGGAATAAGTGCCAATGATTGCGCAACACCATATAGCAGGCCATCGCGCACACTTAAGGTGGATAGGTCACGATCACTATTTCCATACTTATCAGCAATGCCCAGAATTACGCCAAAAATAATCAAGGTGCTAGCTATCAACCAAAGTGAGCGGAAGTCATTTGTGATTATCTCTTTACCCAAGTAACCCAGAACTGCTATCGGCAAACTTCCAACAATTATCAACCAACCCATGCGGGCATCTGATTTTTCACTTGAACTTAAACCTGGACGCTTTGTTATCTGGCGAAACCAAGCCGAAATAATCTGCTTAATATCATTGCGAAAGAAAATTAGAACTGCGAGCTCGGTGCCGATCTGAGTGATAGCCGTGAAGCGAGCACCCGGGTCTTCCGCGGTTCCAAATAGCGCCCCTGCGATTCGAATATGGGCACTTGAGGAAATCGGTAGGAACTCAGTTAAGCCTTGTAAAGCCCCCAAGAAAATTGCTTCGAACAAGGCAGCCCCTAAAGTTAGTTTGAATTAGAAGCCCATCTTATCGAGGTATCTCCTCTAAACTCTGGAATTGTGAATGATTACGAGCCAGAGGTTATCGAACGTTGGGGCGATACGGATGCCTTTAAGCAATCGCAAGCCCGAACCTCGAAATACTCACACGCAGATTTTGCTGCCGCCAAGGTTGACCAAGAAGCAGTAACTGAAAGATTCGCGACCGCTTTTGGAAATGGCGTCAACTGCGGTTCAGTCGAAGTCCAAGAAATTGTCGTGGCTCACAGAGCAGCAATCTCAAAGTGGTTTTACGAATGCAGTTTTGAAATGCAGCAAAACTTAGCCGCCATGTATATCGGCGATGAACGCTTCAAGAAATATTACGACGGCCGAGTTCGCGGTTTAGCTCAATATGTACATGATGCGATTATGGCGAAAAAGTAAAAGGGACGTGAAAAAATCTCACGTCCCCTTCGCTAAATAGTTTTAATCAGATATCGAAACGATCTGCGTTCATAACTTTCACCCATGCGGCAATAAAGTCCTTGGCAAACTTAGCCTTGTTATCATCTTGGGCATATAGCTCAGCATATGAGCGCAATACCGAATTAGACCCGAAAACTAAATCCGCGCGGGTGGCAGTGAATTTCACGTCACCGGTTGCGCGGTTACGAATGTTGTAAAGGTTGACTCCGGCTGGCTCCCAGACATAAGTCATATCGGTTAAATTCACAAAGAAATCAGGGGTTAGAGCGCCTACCTGATCAGTGAAAACACCATGTTTAGTTCCACCGTGGTTGGTGCCAAGAACTCGCATTCCACCGATAAGAACTGTCATTTCTGAGGCTGTTAGCCCCATCAATTGGGCGCGATCAAGTAGTAGTTCTTCAGGAGTAACTACGTAATCTTTAGCTTGCCAGTTACGGAAACCATCGTGAATTGGTTCAAGTGGCGCAAATGAATCTGCATCTGTTTGAGCAGCTGTTGCATCACCACGACCTGGAGTGAATGGAACTTCAAAATTGTGACCAGCAGCCTTAGCTGCCATTTCAACACCAACGCCACCAGCTAAAACAATTACATCTGCAACAGATGCCCCGCTCTTCTGCGCGATTGGTTCAAGAACTGCAAGTACACGTGCTAACCGAGTTGGCTCATTGCCTTCCCAATCTTTTTGTGGTGCTAAACGAATACGAGATCCGTTTGCTCCGCCTCGCTTGTCAGAACCACGATATGTACGGGCGCTGTCCCATGCAGTTGTAACAAGATCGGCTATTGATAAACCAGAGGCCGCAATTGCCTGCTTAACTTCGGCAACGTTGTAGTTCTTGTTGCCGGCAGGAATCGGATCTTGCCAAATTAAATCTTCGGCAGGAACATCAGGTCCGATGTAACGAACTTTTGGACCCATGTCGCGGTGCGTTAACTTAAACCAAGCACGTGCGAACGCGTCATCAAACGCGGCCTGATCTTTTTGGAAGCGTTCTGAAATTGCGCGATAAGCAGGATCCATCTTCATAGCCATATCGGCATCAGTCATCATTGGGTTGTACTTAATTGACGGATCTTCAACATCTGCTGGCTTATCAGCTTCGTCGATATTAATTGGTTCCCATTGAGTTGCCCCAGCAGGTGACTTCTTGAGTTCCCAGTCGTACTTAAAGAGGAGATCAAAATATCCACCATCCCATTTAGTTGGGTTAGTGGTCCACGCCCCTTCAATTCCGCTGGTTACAGTGTCGCGACCGATGCCACGAGTTGTGTGGTTCATCCAACCGAGGCCGGCTTCTTCTAGCCCCGCAGCTTCTGGCTCTGGCCCAAGATTCTTCGCTGAACCATTTCCGTGTGCTTTACCAACGGTGTGACCACCGGCAGTTAATGCGACAGTTTCTTCATCATTCATCGCCATGCGAGCAAAAGTTTCACGAATATGAGCAGCCGTTAATAATGGATCTGACTTTCCGTTAACACCTTCAGGGTTTACGTAAATCAAACCCATTTGAACTGCAGCAAGAGGATTTTCCATAGTAGATGCATCTTTAACATCGCCATAACGAGAATCACTTGGTGCTAGCCACTCTTTTTCATTACCCCAATAAATATCGGTCTCTGGATACCAAATATCTGGTCGACCGAATGCAAAACCAAATGTCTTTAGCCCCATTGATTCGTATGCAATCGTGCCAGCTAGTACTAATAAATCTGCCCAGCTGACTTTGTTGCCATACTTTTTCTTAATTGGCCAAAGTAAGCGACGAGCTTTATCTAAGTTGGCATTATCTGGCCAAGAATTTAGTGGAGCAAAACGATTGCTTC
>Ga0304730_1000537_pt1 | contig 32883 bp, 59 predicted proteins | sample M_130628_MF_Meta_FD_190474 | JGI IMG/M metagenome (GOLD analysis project Ga0304730, IMG submission 190474) | Freshwater microbial communities from Lake Montjoie, Canada to study carbon cycling - M_130628_MF_MetaG (v2) (version 2) | ecosystem: Environmental > Aquatic > Freshwater > Lake | place...
TGCATCTAACGCTCTAGTTCGCCCAGGTGCTATGAACACCATTGGTAAAGATTACATTGCTCGTAAGCACGGTAAGCAAAATCTAGATTATAAACACCAAATTCTAAAAGCATTCACCGAAGAGACTTATGGATGTATCTTGTATCAGGAACAAGTTATGCTTGCCTGTACAGAACTTGGTGGTATGACAATGGCTGAGGCTGACAAGGTTCGTAAGATTATTGGTAAGAAAAAAGATGCTAATGAATTTAAACAGTTCCAAGACCAATTTGTTGCAGGTGCCTCTCGCTACCTATCACCAAATGTTGCAGAAGAGTTGTGGCACGACTTTGAGGCTCACGCAGGGTACTCATTTAATAAGTCACACGCCGTGGCATACTCAACACTATCATACTGGACAGCCTGGCTTAAGAATAGCTATCCAATTGAATTCATGTATTCACTTCTTAAGAATGAAAGTGATAAGGATGCTCGTACAGAGTATCTAATCGAAGCAAAGCGTATGGGAATCCCTGTTCGTCTACCACACATTAACGATTCGGGTATGGACTTTACAATCGAAGGAAAAGGAATCCGCTTTGGACTTTCAGCAATCAAATACATTTCTGACAACATTGCTTCTAAGTATATTGATGCTCGCCCTTTTAGCTCCTACAAACAACTTGAGGAGTTTACTTTTGGCAAGGGGAATGGCGTTAATAGTCGTGCCCTTCAGGCTCTTCGCCTTGTTGGTGCTGCAACTTTTGATGATAATCCTCGCAACGATGATGAAGTTAAAGAAAATCTTTACGAATACTTGAACCTACCAGAGTTTAATGTATCTATTCCACAACACTATCACGCATTTATTAATGACGTAGAAGAGTATGAGGAGAAAGGTTCATTTATTCTTATGGGAATGATTAAGGGCATCAAACGTGGCAAGGGCTGGAGTCGTGTAGAGATTCTAGACAAGACTGGTAGTACTGGAATCTTTGACGAGGAACAGTCAGTTATTGAAGCAGGTCGTACCTACATCATTCTTGCAAGCGATAACAGAATTGTAACGGCAATTCCTGCAGATGAAATTAAGGGAAGCCAAACAGGACTAATCAAGATTCTTAATTTCCGTATGCTACCATACAAAGAAGATGAACTATTTGTTGTATCATTTAAGCCACGAGTTACCAAGACAGGTAAGAAGATGGCTTCCCTAGTCTTAGCAGATGGTGCTAGAGACTTACACAGCGTTACAGTCTTTCCCACAGCTTTCTCAAAGGCTTACATGAAGATTGATGAGGGTAACGCATATAAATTCTCTTTGGGTAAAACTAAAGACGGAACAACTATTATGGAGGATGTATTTAATGTTTAATGAAGTATCAACACGCTTGCACGAGATTGCAGTAGAAAAAGGTTTTTGGGATGTGATTAAAGATGCTCCACAAGAGCAGGTAGACATCTTTATGACTAAACAACTAATGATGATTGTGTCAGAGGCTGTGGAGGTTATGGAGGCTATTCGTAAGTCGCATGGTCCAGAAGCAATTGCAGACGAAGTAGCGGATATCCTTATTCGTACATTTGACCTGTATGCTGGGCTGGTCGAATATGAATATACCAACGTATCTCTTGACGAAGCATTTGAAAATAAGACAGCATTTAATAAATCACGACCACAGAAGCACGGAGTAAAGTTTTAATGACGACTATTGAGGAAGCTTTAGCATCACTAGACCCAAAAATTAGAAAACGCTTAACAACTGGTGTAGGCTTTACTACAACCTTTCAAAAAACTCCTAGTCATGGTCTTAATCGTGCTCTTAACGGTGGACTTCCGTATGGTCGTCAAGTATTGGTTTGGGGAAGTAAGTCTTCTGCCAAGTCTTCGTTGTGTCTTCAAATGATTGCTCTAGCACAAGAAGAGGGTAAGCTATGTGCCTGGATTGATGCAGAGATGTCTTATTCTGAAGACTGGGCTAAAAGACTTGGGGTAGACACAGACAATCTTATTGTTTCTCAGACTCGCACTATTAACGAAATGGTAGACGTTGGTACTGCTCTTATGAACGCAGGTGTTGATATAATTGTTATTGACTCCATTACATCACTTCTACCAGCAATTTATTTTGAAAAGGGAACAGATGAACTTAAGGAATTGGAAAACACTAAGCAAATCGGTGCTGAGTCAAGAGACTTTAGCAATGCTTGGAAGATGCTTAACTATGCTAACAACAAAGTTAAGCCTACTATGCTTGTTCTTATTTCTCAGTCTAGGAATAATATTAGTGCTATGTATACTTCTCAGCAGCCTAGCGGTGGTCAAGCTACTAAGTTTTATTCATCGACTGTTATCAAGTTATTCAGTTCCGAATCAGACAATCAGGCTATTAAAGGAAAGATTGCTGTTGGAGATAAACTCATTGAGGAAAAAGTTGGACGAAAAGTTCGTTGGGAAGTCCAATTTTCCAAGACATCGCCAGCCTTCCAGTCTGGGGAGTACGATTTTTATTTCCGTGGGGACGTTGGCATTGATAGCGTTGGTGACCTCGTGGATACTGCAGAGATAATGGGTATCGTAAGCCGAACAGGGGCTTGGTACATACTACCAGATGGCTCAAAACTTCAGGGTAGAGAAGCATTTGTTAATCGTGTTCGTGAAGACCTAGACCTACAAGATTCAATTAGGGCACAGGTCAATGGCGAAGTATAACATCTACCCTGGCACATTTGTTTGTCATGTTTGTAGAGCAGAAGTAAAAACATTAAGGTCATATCCAGAATTAAAACAGCTAACTTGGATGTGTCCAGAAAAACATCTTAGTAGTGTTGACCTAAAGACCAAAAAAAGAAAGGTAGATTATGAGCGAAAAGAGTGAGAGTAAACGTATTGGTGCTAAACAACACAAAAACTCTGGTCGTGGAACTCATAAAGGAGATGCCTCTTGGGAAAACTTTACAGTTGACTTTAAAGAAGTTGGCAAATCTTTTACCCTTAACAAAGAAGTCTGGGCTAAGGCGACTACAGATGCTATTCGTAATGGAAATGACCCTGCTATTGTTGTAGTGCTTGGCGACTCAGGCATCAAGACAAGGCTTGCAGTCATAGAACTTTCCCTACTTGAACAAATCCTATCCGATAGTGTATAATAGAAGTACAACAACTAAGGAATTAAATTGGAAACAATAGAACACAAAACAACAATTGAACAGATAAATGGTTTAGCAGAAATTGCTGACTACATGGAAGACGAGGAGCTGACTACCGCACTAGCCTTTATTGCTAAGTTAATTATTAAACCAGACATTCCACTAAATGTTGCAACCGTGGAGATTGTACGCTTGCAAGCAATTGCAGCTAAAATGTCCTTCAAAGCCACATGGCTAACTAACGTAGAAAAAGGAGACAGAGCGAAAAAGAATATTTACTACACCGCTGCAGAGGCTATTAACAACCTTGTATCGGCTCTTAAATATATTACTCGCTAGTGTTGATATGGCAAAAAGTTTATTGCAACAAGTAATGCTCAAGGTAGAAGACAAAGTTTCTTCTCGTCCATCATTCATTGACAAGGAAGCCCTAATTGAAAAAATTAATTCTGGATATACTGTTAATCGTGTAGATAAGTTTCAAACAAAGAAGTCATTTGCACCAAGCACAATTGCATTTTCTCATGGAGAATGTCCTCGTTACTGGTATCTAGCCTTTGAGGGTGCAAACTTTACAGACAATGCAGATGCTTATGGTGGTGCCAACATGACTGCTGGTACAAAGTCACACGAGCGTATCCAGGAAGCTATGGGAAATGTCCCTGGACTTCTCGTGGATTCAGAATTTAAAATAACCTATGACGACCCACCTATCTTTGGATATGGTGACGTTATGCTTAACTGGGAAGATGCAAACCTTCTTGGTGAAATTAAAACAATGCCAAACGAAGGCTTTGAATATCGTAAAATTGCAGGTAAACCAAAAACTGGTCACCTGATTCAGTTGCTTATTTATATGAAGATTCTAAATAAAAGTAAGGCAATCTTGATTTATGAAAACAAGAACAATCACGAACTTTTGATTTTTCCTGTAGAATTAAGTCAGTACTATTTTGAGTGGGTAGAGAACGCTTTTGAGTGGATGAGAAATGTTCGAAGGGCATGGGAAGATAAAACCCTGCCAGAGAAGAACTATCGCTCAAATTCAAAGATTTGTAAGACGTGCCCCATTAGGGAAGCGTGTGACAATGCTGGTTCTGGAGTGATTAAAATCAAATCTCTGGAGCCATTAGATGACAAAGCATTGTGAGTGGTGTGACAACAAGTTCACACAAAAAGTAAAGTACCAAATTTATTGTTCTGCTGATTGCAGACAGTTAGCTACTAAAGAAAAAATTGCTCAAAGATACATTCAAGAAAGAGCAAAAAAGAGGTCGTTAATTAAAAGGTTTTGCAAATCTTGTGGACATTTATTGTCTATGTATAATGAAACTCAGTTGTGTGAACTTTGTGACGTTAATCCAAAAGATGTTTCTAAAGCACTAAAAGATATCAGAAAGTTGATTGACGGTGAATCTGAATAAACTAAAAGCTAAACCTAAAAAGTTTTGTTCTATCGATGCTAGTACAAATACCCTAGCCTTTGCTATTTTTGACGGTAACAAAATTATTTCTTGTGGCAAGATTAACTTTACAGGCATTACAACTTTTGATAAAGTTATGGATGCTGCTAAAAAAACTAAAGCATTATTTGATGAGTTTGACTTTGATGCAATTATTATTGAACACACAGTTTTTATGAATAGTCCTAAGACAGCAGCACAGCTTGCTACTGTACAGGGAGCACTACTAGGAGCTGCAGGTTTGGCTGGGGTAAAGAAAATTGGTTCCGTATCCCCGATGACCTGGCAAAACTATATTGGTAACAAAAAGATAACAAAAGAAGAAAAGGCAGCAATCGTAAAAGCAAATCCTGGTAAGTCAGTATCTTGGCTTAAGAACGAAGAACGCAACATTCGTAAGCAAAGAACAATAAACTATATTAATATTAACTATGATAAAACCTTAACAGATGATGATGTTGCAGATGCTTGTGCAATTGGTCACTGGGCATTAGCAAACTGGGATAAGGCATTTGGGTATTGACATTATGGCAAATAAGTTGTATACTAACATGGAGTGGTTGAAAAAGCGTTACCACTTAGACAAGAAAACACCACAGGATATTGCAAAAGAATGCGGTACTAGCGTAGAAACAATCTACGTCTATCTAGCTAAATTCGGATTAAGGAAATCAAAGCGATGAGTAAAGATTTAAAAATTACAGTAGACCAAGTAAACCATCCACAACACTACATATCTGACCCCAGTGGTGTTGAGTGTATTCAGATTACTAGACATCGAAACTTTAATGTTGGAAATGCATTTAAGTATTTGTGGAGAGCAGGTCTAAAGGATGAATCTAAAACCATACAAGACCTAGAGAAAGCAATGTTTTACATTCAAGACGAAATTAAACGACTACAGGGAGAATACAAGTAATGGGACGCAGACGTAAATATACAGCACCAACAATTTCACTAAAGTTTAACAGAGAAGAGTCTTTTGTCTTAAATGATTTTGAAATCAATCGTGGTGATATAATTAAAGTTAAGGATGAACATGGCAGCAGGTTCAAGGTTGATTACTATGTAACTAACACTGAGACTGGGGCAGACTGGGTAGATTGTTTTGAAATTATCAATAAAGTTCCATCGGTATTTCGTTCTTTCAAGGTAGACCGTGTAAAGCGTATACCAACCAGAGGCAAGAGGAGTAAGCGTGTCAACGGAAGCACAATTAATTGAACACCTTGACCAAGTAAATAAGGTCGTAGAAAAGTATCTACAGGGTGCCGAGCCTACCCAAATTTCTAAAGAACTTGGTATGCCACGACAAAAGGTTGTTGGGTATCTAAATGAGTGGAAGCAGATGGCTTCTGATAATGCTGTTATTCGTGCAAGAGCAAAAGAAGCTTTGGTAGGTGCAGATGCCCACTATAACAAATTAATTAGTAAAGCATACGAAGTTATTGACGATGCCACCACTACTGCAAACCTAACTGCTAAAACAAGTGCTATCAAACTAGTGCTTGATATTGAATCTAAGCGTATTGATATGTTACAAAAAGCTGGTCTGCTTGAGAACAAGGAACTAGCAGAAGAAATGCTAGAGATTGAGCGTAAACAAGATATTCTTGTAAATATTCTTCGTGACATTGCATCTGAGTATCCACAAATTCGTGATGAAATTATGCGTAGACTTTCGCAGGTTTCAAGAGAGCAAGAGGTAATTACAATTGTCAATGACGTTCAATGATTTCTTTGAAGTCTTAAAAAATAATAACTTTATTGAAACACCAGTAAATGCTCGCACATTTGTAGAAGGCTCAGAGTATCTTGGTCAGCCACCACTATCAGATATTCAATATGATATTGTTGAAGCAATGAGTCAAATCTATAGGTTAGAAGATTTGATTGACATTATGGGCGACACAGAGGGTCGCAGATATTACAAGAAGTATACAAAGAATGAAATTATTCTACAACTAGGTAAAGGTTCTGGTAAGGACTTTACATCTACTGTAGCGTGTGCCTATATTGTTTATAAATTACTTTGTCTTAAAGACCCTGCTCGTTATTTTGGTAAGCCATCTGGAGATGCTATTGATATTATTAACGTTGCTATTAACGCACAACAAGCTAAGAACGTGTTCTTTAAAGGTTTTAAGTCTAAGATTGAACGCTCACCTTGGTTTGCTGGAAAGTTCTATGCCAAGGCAGACAGCATTGAGTTTGACCACGCTATTACGGTTTACTCTGGTCACTCCGAACGTGAGTCTCACGAGGGTCTAAACCTTCTTCTAGCAGTACTTGACGAGATTTCTGGTTTTGCTCAAGAAGTAGGAACTGGTAATGACCAAGGTAAAACTGCAGATAATATCTACAAAGCTTTCCGTGCTTCTGTAGACTCTCGTTTTCCAGACCTAGGCAAGGTAGCCCTACTATCATTTCCTCGTTACCCTGGAGACTTTATTTCTCAACGTTACGATGCAGTAATTGCTGAAAAAGATGTGATAACAAAGACTCACAGGTTTACTATTAATCCAGAATTACCAGAAGATTCTGACGGAAACTTTTTAGACATTGAGTGGGATGAAGATACAATTATTTCCTATAAGCATCCTGGGGTGTTTGCCCTTAAGAGACCAACCTGGGAAGTAAACCCTACTCGTAAGATTGATGATTTTAAACTAGCTTTTTACACAGACCTTGGCGATGCTATGCAACGTTTTGCCTGTATTCCTACTTACGCCTCCGATGCATTCTTTAAGCAGCAGGAAAAAGTAAGAGCCTGTATGACAACCAGAAATCCTTTGGATAGCATTAGAAGATTTGACGAAACATTTGAGCCTGACCCAGAAAAAACTTATTTTGTTCATGCTGACCTTGCACAGCGACATGACAAGTGTGCTGTTGCTATTGCCCACGTAGAAAAATGGGTATCAGTTCAAGTAATGAAAGACTATGAACAAGTAGTTCCAATGATTGTGGTAGATGCTGTAGCCTGGTGGGAGCCTCGTAGAGAAGGTCCAGTAAACCTGTCAGAAGTCAAGCAGTGGATTCAGAACTTAAGAAGACTTGGATTCAATATTGGAATGGTTAGCTTTGACCGCTGGAACTCTTTTGATATTCAAAATGAACTAAAGGCTGTTGGTATTAGAACTGATACTGTTTCTGTTGCTAAGAAGCATTACGAAGACATGGCTATGCTTGTATACGAAGAGCGTTTGGTAATGCCAAACATTGAACTTCTATTTGAAGAGTTAACAGAACTTAAAATTGTAAAGAATAATCGTGTTGACCACCCTCGTAAATCTTCTAAGGACTTAGCAGATGCTGTTTGTGGTGCGGTATTTGGAGCACTTTCTCATACTCCAAGAAATACTAGCCAGGAAGTAGAGATACATACGTTTAGGGATAGAAAAGAAAACAAAGACAAGCCACAGCTACCTCAAAATACAATAGTCTTTGAACAAAAAAATATAGACGATGCCAAAGATTATTTAACCCAATTTAATATGTTATAATTTTATTATGGAGTTTCGTGGTTAATAGCAACTGGAAGCCATTTCATATGGAAAAAAGTCAGCACCTCCACTTGCGACGACCAAGAAATCTATTAAAAAGCCAACAAAGATTAAGTATAAATAAGTATAATAATCAAAGTAGAATGGCTCCCAACAATCAAAATCAAAACCTGTCTTATGAATAACGTGCTATAATAAATTTGTTGAACAATGTTCAACGAGGAGAACAGGAAAATAAAAAAATTAATAAACTCAACCCTAGCAATTTTATTATTGCTCTTACCCCTAGCCTATTCATCACCTGCGTATGCAATAACACAAGCAGAGTATGACACACTAATAGCACAAGCACAGGAAAATGTTTCTGCAGCACAAACAGAATTAGCAACACAACAAGCAGAACTTAATGCCCTAAATACATCTAAAGATGACCTAGAATCGTCCCTACAAGCCTCACAGAGCGTTTTAGAACAAGCTCAGAACAACCTTAATCTTGCAATTCAATCAAATAATGAGCAGTCAATAATTGTTCAAGCTGCCTTATCAGCATTAGGAAATGCACAATTTAATCTTGAAACTAAACAAAATGAATTAGAAACAATTTCAAACAGTATTATTGAGCAATCTTCTGTGGTAACAATAAAAAGTTTAGAACTACAAACAGAAACAAATACATTAGGAAACATAACACAACAAGTTATTGACTCTCAAAACAAACTAAATAATGCAAATCTTAGAAAACAACAATCTGACAATAACTTTAGCCTAGCAAATATTTCATATAACGCTGCAGTATTAAACTACAATTCATCAGTAAGTAATGTTCAAACAAAAGGTTCTCTTGTTAGCAGTAAATCTAACGCATATAATGAAGCATTATCAGATGTTCAACTTAAATTACAGCAACTTACAGATGCACAAAACGCAGTAGATGTAGCAAACTATAACTATACACATAATCTTATTACAGTCTATCCAACAAACGCACAACCAACAGTGTATGGACTACAGGCAAAGATTTATAGAAACATTACCTCATCAAATCCACAACGCTCCGAGACAGCCTACACATATTGTAAAACAATCACAGTTACTCAAATTGCAAAAAACTGGGGTGGTGGAGACATTGAGGGTTGTGGTGGAGACAATGTTCTTATTCACTACACAGGATACCTAACAGTACCAACAACAATGAACTATCAGTTTCTAGCTAACGTTGACGACGGATGGTACATGAAACTCGACAACATGGTTATCAATGACAACTGGACTTTAAAAGGATGTGGTGGTTGGTGGAGTAGCTCGTTCCAACTACAAGCAGGACACCCATATGTATTTGATGCCTGGATGTATGAATGGGGCGGTGGAGCTTGTAACTATTTATACTACTCTTCACAGGTTGACTGGAACATAGTTCCTGCATCTTGGTTCTCTCAAAATCAACCAGTACAGCCAACATATGAATACGACCCTGCACTTTTGACGGTATTACAAAACAAACAAGAATTACTTGTAGCAGCACAAACACAATACTCACTAGCACTTGCAAACTCAGCAACAAAAAATGCAGAATATCTATCAGCAATAGATAACTACGACATCGCAGTATCTGAATGGCAAACAAAACAAATTGAAATGACAGATGCAGAACAACTTCAACTCGGTGCAAACCAAGAAGTAATTGCTTCTAGTATATTATTAAATTCTGCAGAACAGGCATTGCAAGAAGCTCAAGTATCATATGCAGAACAACAACTACTTATTGCTGAAAAACAACTTACCCTAACATCAGAAGATTTTGCACTACAACTATTAAAAAATAGCTTGACACAAATAGAACAAGATATTGAAGATAATATTAATATAGTTAATGACTTACAAAATGCTTTAGATAACGAAATTAAAGCTAAGAATGTAACACAAACAAACGTATCTACACAAACATCATCAGTTATAAATGCAGAACAACAAGTACAAGCAATTACAATAATGGCACAATCAATTTCTGCAAAAGCAATTTCCCAACAAGCAGTTGTAAGCGGTGCCTCAGCAATGCTTTCAAACGCCATTAAACAATTAGCAAATATTCCAACACCAGAAACTCCAATTGTAGACCCACAACCAGAACCAGAACCTACAAAAGAACCAGAGCCAGAGCCAAAACCAACCCCTGAACCTTCTGGAGACCCAAACATTCCAGAGGTAATTGAAAACCTTGCTGAAGTTAATCTAGAAGCAATAATTGCAACAAACTTAACAGAAACACAAGTAGAACAGCTTACAGAAGCAGCACTAGAAACATTTGAAACAGCAACACAAGGCTCACCAGAATATGAACAGGCACTTAAAGCCCTATTTGTAGTAGCCCAAGCAGACGACATTGTAATTTCAGAAGAGTTAGCAGCAATCCCAGGTGCAGCAGCACTTGTGGGTGCAATTAACTTTATTGGTAACGTTGGAGCCGATATGTCTCCAAAAGTTCGTGAAGAATCTAAAAAGATTGTTGTAACAGCAGTAGTTGCTGTTGGAGCAGCCGTAAACGCAGCTACAGGGGCAGCCCTAACAGCAGCAGCACCAACAGGTGGAGCATCAGTAGGTGGTTCATCAGGTGGAACATTAAGAAGGAGGAATTAATATGAAGAAATTTTTAAATGATATGCTAGGTCAAGCCTGGACCCTTCTAGGTATGTTTGTTGCATGGCTAGTGCTTGAGGGTTCAGCAAAAGATGTAGTAGGCTGGGCAATTCTAGGCACAATGGGTCTATGGATTGTCTCCTACCCACTAAGAAATACAAAAGAGAAGGAGGAAGACTAATGGACATTTTAAAAATTGCAAAGCGTATGCTTTCTCTATTTCTTGTAACAGCCCTAGCAACAGTTGGTGCTGGAGCAGCCATTGGAATTGACGTATGGCAAGCAGCCTTGCTTGCTGGTATCATGGGTGTTGCTAACGTAATAGAAGACCTCGCTCGTGGATATCTTAACGATGGAAAGCTGACTCAAGACGAGATTGATAAAGCATTTGTAGACAACATTCCAGCAAAAAAGTAAATTAAATAATTGACAACCCTTTCTAGATACTGTATAATAAATGTACAACCTAGAGAGGGTTTTATTATGACTATTGAACATAAAGATTTCTCAGTAGAAGAAATTGAAGAAGCAGTTGCTTGGCTACATATTGGTATTGACAAGGGCTGGATTTCAGAAGGATTTTGCTATACGCACGATGGCGACGAGTACATGACTGCCGAAGAAGAGGCAGAGTGGGAAGAGGGCGGAGACCCTTGCTCACCAGTTGTTAAGTGGCTTATTTAAATTGACATCTGGTTCAAGACTATGATATAATTGAACCATGAAACACAAAGATAACATTTTAAAACTTTATGCGGAAGGAAAATCGTATAGAGAGATACAGAAAATTCTTGGATGTTCAAAAGGTACTATTGCTTATCATGTTGGCAAAGGTCAAAGAGAAAAAACTAACGCCAGAACAACAAGAAGTAGAACATTAGCAAAAAGAAAAATTTGGAAAATTAAAGAAGATTCTGGTTGTGTAGATTGTAAAGAAAAATATCCACACTATATACTAGACTTTGACCACCTTCCAGAATTTGAAAAACTTGGTAGCCCAACTGAGATTATGCATAAACATTCTTGGGAAAAAGCTATACAAGAAATGTCTAAATGTGAAATTGTCTGTGCTAATTGCCATAAAATTAGAACTTGGAAAAGATACTTAGATAATATTGGGCTATAGTTAAATTGGCATAACGAACGGCTGTTAACCGTTGATTCCAGATTCGAGTTCTGGTAGCCCAGCGACAAACTAAATACTGTCATTGCGAATATTGCATAATGGTAGTGCTCCTTCCTTCCAAGTAGGTGGCGTGAGTTCGATTCTCACTATTCGCTCGCATTGGCTTCATAGCTCAGTTGGTTAGAGCACCACCCTGTCACGGTGGGGGTCGTCGGTTCAAGTCCGATTGGAGTCGCAATGCCTCCTTAGCTCAGTGGTAGAGCAACGCACTTGTAATGCGTAGGTCGTCAGTTCAATCCTGACAGGTGGCTCCAATTAGTGGTAAAATATATTTGTAGATAATATTCTACATAGAAGGAGAATAAAAAATGGCAGTTAAACCAGCACAATATTTCGACCCATTCCCAAAAAATCGTGGGGATGAACTTGGAAACATGGCTTCATACAGAAAGCACCCACACCGTGGTTCCGACTGGGGAGCAAAAGCAGCAATCGAACTAAAGCCAATCAAGGCTATTACTGATGGAAAGGTCAAGAAGATTTTCTGGACTGATGTTCTAGGACACTGCCTAGTGCAGTCTTCAGACGATGGCTTCTATTGGCTATATGCACACCTTGCAGAAAAACCAAACTTTGAACTTGACACACCTCTTGATGGTGGCAAGTCAGTTATTGGTAAAGTTGGTGGGGGTAAAAAGACACCAAGTGGGTCCGCCAGTACTGGAGCCCACCTACATATGGCAGGTACAGCAATGGCACATGGTAAAGATGTTCACCTAGTGGCTTATGACGACCTTGTTGATGTTCACAAGCACATTGACGAGAACAACAAACCAGTGAAGTAATATGCCAAGTTACAATTATAAATGTTCTCAATGTGAGGCAGTCTTTACTGTAACTCGCTCAATTATGGAAACTGACCCAGGATATGAATGCGATACTTGCAAAATTGCAATGACTCGTGTATACTCAGTAGGGGCAATACAATTTAATGGTAGCGGTTTTTACAGCAAGGAAAAATAATTGGTAAAAGCTAAAGAGTGGTCGCTCACAGGACTAGACCGTTGTGACGTTTGTGATGCACAAGCATATGTGCATATCAAAGGGGTAGCAGGGGACTTAATGTTCTGTGGGCATCATTTTAATAGTTTGGATGGAGAAAAACTACAATCATTTGCATTTGAGATTATTGATGAACGAGAACGTTTGATTGAAAATAAATCTCAAGGTGACAACTAGTAGTATAATAATATTAGGTGAAAAATGGAATACTTTCTTGGGTCGTTACTTACTTTAATAATCATGTCTTACTTTGGTAAACGTTCAGCAAAACTTCTTTCTGAACCAATTAAAAAAATTATTTATTCACAATCACATATTGATAATCTTATTTCTCAAAAAATGTTAGAAGAATTTTTACCAAAACCTAAAAAGAAAACTCAATCTTCGGAGCACAATAAAGGAACTGAAGTAAGAGTGCTTGTGATTGAAGGGGAGGCATACTGGATTGCCGAACAAACTTTATACGTTGCACAAGTAATTGATGGAATTGTTAATAATCATACAGCAAAAAAGGTTGACACAATGACTATGAATACTGTACAATTAGATAAGACTCAATTTATTGTTAAAAAACTAACGGAAGGAAAAGGAAATGATAGTGGCTATCCACGGAAGTCGTAGCTTTAATGACTATAACATTTTCCTAAGAGCAATGCATACAGCATTGACACAACTTCCAGAAGACGATAAAATGATTACTATTATGTCTGCTGGTCCTGCTCAAATTAATTCTTTTGGTCAGGAGTTTTCAAACATTACCGAACGTAGTCTAAAGGCTCGTGGCATTAAGATTAAAATTGTTAAAATTCCACCTCGTTGGATTAAAGAAAATCTTGGTATTGTTAACTATCTTGCTTATTTTAGCAAGCCAAAAGAATCATTGCCAGAAATTGTTGAATTAGCTGACGCTAAGGATGTTGAAGTTGGAGTATACCGATTCTAATACTTAGTAAGCGAGAGAAAGCTTTTCTCTCTGTTGCTAAATATCTTGCATCTAAATCTGATTCAAGGTATAGGCACGGAGCGATTATTGTTAAAGGTGGTAGTGTCATTGGCACAGGTTTTAATAAAGACCGCAACCATCCTAACATTGTTTCACCAGAGCACATTAAAACTCATTGCTCAGTTCATGCTGAGGTTGAGGCTATCCGAGATGCAGGATGGAATGTAAGAGGTGCTGTTCTTTACGTTGCCAGGATAAATAGTCAGGGTAAAAATAGATACAGCAAGCCTTGTGACCGCTGCATGGTAGTCATTGAGGAAACACAAATCAAAAAAGTAATCTACACAAGGAGTGATGATGATAATTAAATCACTTAATGAGATGGAAACTATCGTAGAGAATAGCGAAGTTCTATCATGGAATGGCTGGACAGTAATTGAAAGCAATTCAAAAATAGATGGATTCATCAATAAACTTGGTGTATTCATAAATGGCAATTGGATTGTGCAAAAACGCTATGAGCCAGGAGCCAATGGTTGGGATATCCCAAAACGATTGGTGGTAAAGAATGGCTCACAAGGATGAATGGAAACAGGATGCTCAGTGTAAAGACTTTGACACACAACTCTTCTTTGATAAATATGAAGAAGACCTTGAGCTAAGACCTGCTATTGATGAAATGTGCTCTATGTGTCCTATAGCTAAAATGTGTTTTGCTGTGGGTATCTCAAGCAAAGAATATGGTGTTTGGGGTGGAGTTTATTTAGATGCTGGAAAAATATCTAGAGAATTCAATAGACATAAATCAAAAACTGATTGGGCTAATACTTGGCAAAATCTAACGATGGAACAGGAATAAGATATGTATACATTAGAAATGAAAAGAGCTTTTCGTTCTATCACACCGCCACCAAACTTTGAAGTTGAGTTATATGAACACAATGTAGAAGGATTGTTTTTTATTGAAATTGTGGCAGATGAATATAAATTTATTAAACTACTTGACGAAGACAAGCGTAGTGCTGTAGAATATATGGTAAGAGTAAAAAAAGCACTAGAAGATAATGGTGCAATTGTACAACTAACCAGAAGGGCTGTAGAGTAATGGATATTTTTAACATTGTTGTTTATGCACTATTGACAACACTTATTGCATATTTAGGTTTTAGGAATTTGTCTTTAAGACGTAACTTCCAGAATGCTATTTCTGAAAAGCTTCAGGCACAAATTAATAAAGACATCATAGCAATTGAATATTCTAAAGTTATTCAAGAACTAGAAAATAAAAAACTAGAAAAGTCTGATGACTTTCTTAAATTTATTTCCGACTCTCGTGATTGGGCTTTTGAATACATTGAAGATGTTCAAGAAAACTTGTCTAAGTTTGACAAACAAATAACTAAAATTATTAAGTGGAATGAAACTTACGGTTCTACAACTGGAGAAAATCCACATTCAGAAAAGATTAAACAAATTTCTGTGGCATATAAAAAGTTAAAAGACTTATTGCCAGAGAATAACCAAACGCCTAATAACTAGGCACAAATAAGGAGAAATAAAATGAATAAAGCAATGATTGATTCATACTTTCGTAACCTGCTAGGCGTAGTCCTTGCGTTGGTTACAACCACAATGGCAAGCAAGGGTCTTGCCTCACCACTTGACTTTGGGGTTGGTGAATGGCTAACCGTAGCAAATGGTCTATGGGCTGCTGCTATTCCAACACTTCTACGTTGGGTAAATACTAAAGACCCAGCCTTTGGTAGAGTAGCGGAAGTAGTTGCTGCAGAAGTAACCAAAAAGATTGATGCTGCTGCAAAGGCTGCTCCAAAAGCTCCAGCCAAAAAGACTACTCCAAAGAAGTAGTAGAAGTAAAAAGATAGCCAGGGTTTTTGCCCTGGCTTTTCTTTTACCCAATAATGGATAAGTATTTATCTTTTAAAACATCTGGTGCAAAGTTATTGTATCCAATTTCATATGCTTTATGTTTAGTTGCAGGAATGTCATATTCATTAATAAACTTATCAACAAGTTCCGCTAACTTCTGTGGGTCTGTCTCATATGAGTCGGTAGGACCTTTAAAGTTAATTGTGCGGTCATAGGAAGCCTCTACAAGCCATTCTAGAGGTAAGATGGTATTATTAGGTGATATATTTGTCATAATAACAGGGAGTCCACTAAGCAATGCTTCATTCATTGGTAGGCATAGTCCACCATATTTGCGAGGTAGAACCATCAAATCAAATCCAGAATACAGGTCAGCCCTATTGTCTGGATTATCATTTCTAATGGTAAGCCTAGAGTCTTCACACTTTGGGTCATAGTCACCTTGAACCGTTATAACTAATTCATAATCTGCTTTAGAATATTTTAACATTTCAATAATAGTATCAGTACCGTTTCTATCACCATGGGCTCGTTTACCTGCAACATGAAGAATTCGTTTATGTGTTTTAGCCTGGTTAATCTTTCTTGCTTCTTTAAATATTTCTGGAGAAGTTGGTGGTGGCAGATGCATTATTCTGGAATGGTTTCCAAAATATTCTCTCATCTTATCCATATTCCATAAACTTGGTCCAAGTAAGATATGTGGTTGCCTAATTCCATCGTGAACAAAATGTTCAAAAAATTCATAGTTGTATTGTAGAATTGTTTTTATTCCACGTCTATGTGCTAAGTTAGAAAGCCTATGACTATAAAATATTTCACAACTAATTACTACATCTATGTCAGTTAAAAATTCTCCAACTTCTGAATATGTTGCAAATCCTTCACTAGTGGTTTGAACATTATATCCATCGTACCATTCTGGGTATTGCTTGTTGCCATTGAAATGTGATGAATCAATAAGAAGAATTTTATCTGGCTTTAGCATATCGACTAATTCTTTAGTTTGATTTCCTAGTCCAGTTTTGTCTGCTCTTGCAATTATTCCTAGTCTCATGTTTCCGTAAGCCCCCATGAAATATCATCATCAGTAAATTTCTTTAGACCCTGACGACCATCTGTGTGATAAGACCGTTTGTTATTTGTCTTGCTTGGATAATAAATCCAAAGTTTATGTTTTTCCCAACCTTCTTTAGATTTAGTTTTTTTCCAAGGAATTATATATTCTTCATAAGCAACGCTATGCATATAGTCTTCAATAAAAGTTTTTTCTGGCATATCAGCTAAAACTATTTCTTTATAGTAGGAAACTTTAGATAGGTGTGGTCTTTGACTCCATTGAACTGTTTCTAAAAAGTCCCCAACTATGTCTAGCATTAGCCAGTTATGAGCTTCTGGAACAACAGCTTCGTGATAAAAACGAACGGTATTAGCCTTGCCAGAATCAATAATATCAACACAAGCATCCCAGTCAATTGGTTCATCAATCACTAAAGGAGTGTCACCCTCAATATAAACCATCAAAGGAGTGTTGATTAAATCAATTGTTTGTTTCATCATTGTGCTTTGGTGAGAATGCTTTTCAAAAATAATTGGTAAAACATTTTTATATTCATGCAAACATTTCCAAAGTATTCTTGTTTTATATTCATCATACTGTTCCTTACGATGAAGTTGTTCTTCTCTCAACCCATCAATTTGAAGAATGATTTCACTATCTGGTAGGTGATGTCTAATACTTTTAATTGTCTCTTCAAGAATATATGTTTCTGGGTGGCTAGGAATTACCGAAGTAACCAATACAACCGTAATATCTTTTTTATTCATTTATTTGTTCCATAATCTTATATGCAAAATCTCTTTTGTATTTAATCCACCAACTAACTACCCTGTGCATATTTGCAGGATAGTCTATTAATTCTTTAGATATAATTTCTGGTAAAGTATACCAGTTTGCAGTCTTGGGTGTTGGAACTTCTTGTTCAAAAACAAAATTCCAATAGTCTTGTTTTTCATTAGAAGAATTTCTTAAATCTCCTATTGGAAGTGCAAGCATTTCTAGTGCTTCATAAAACCTAAATGAGTCTACTGTAGATGTGCCAGCAGGGCAAGGAACTATCTTAGACTCAAGAATATGTTTGTAATAATCTTTTGGTTCATAGCCTTGTGTAAATCCAGGGGTAGGGTTGAACAATGCATTTGGAATACTGGGCATAATTTCTGCAAGCTGTTTGCGTCTATCGTGAGTAATTTGACCAGAAAAGAATGCGTCATTCTTTTTACCTGTGTATTCTGGTAAGTTATCTTTCATGTGCGATGGACAACCTATTGGCATTTTATTAAATTGGTCATGTCTACCAGGATATGGAGATTGAATCCAAACATGAATGTTGTGGTGTGCAATTCTATCTGCTCTAAAGGCACCACGCTCATCTCCTGTAACAAATAAAACTACTCTGTTAACTTTTCGTAACTCTCTAGATATCTCTTCATTTAGTCCTCTATTTTCATAACCACAAATAACCACAAAGGCTTTATCAACTTTAGGTAATGATGCTACTTCTTCATAAGTTATTTTATTTTTGTCAAATGCTTCTTTAACAAAACCAAAATCCCATTTGTGGTCTGGAAAACTTTTGCCATCAACAGCCAATAAGTATGCCTTAATATCATTCATAGTACAGGTGTGCCTCGTGCTGGTAGTCAATTAATGTTTCTTCATATCCAAACTCATCTCTAAGCCAGTGACGAAGTTCTGCAAGATATTTTCCATACTGGTGAAACATAAATTCTGGGTGTCCAGATAGCCAAATCTTTGGTTTGTAATTTTTAAGAACATGGTATGCCCCACCAAGAACTTTCCATTCACTACCTTCAACATCCAATGTGATGGCGGTAGGTGGCTTAATGCCATAATCATACACACAGGAGTCAATGGTAATTTGACCATAGTTGGCTCCTTCAAGATATAGTTCTTTAAAGCCGTGTGCTGCTTCAATAACCTGGTTTGCCTCTGGTGGAAACTCATTATTATAAACTCTAGCAAGGTCATTAATTTCATCTGAAGCAAATCCAGGAATACAAGCAAGTGGCAGGTCTAGGTTATTTGCTTCCCAAACTGCTGGCATATGAGACCAGACCTTTGGATTGGGTTCAAACAAAACAACTTCTGCTCCCCACATTTGACACAAAGCAGCCATTTCACCTTCTTCAGCTCCAACGTAATACATGACATCACCCTTACCAAGACCATCATGCATTGATTTTAGTCTGAGTTTTTCCCAGCCTTTTTCTGTATACCATTCGGGTCTATCTGCCCTGTGCTTTGGAAGCACCATTTTCCATTCTCCATTAAGAATAGCTTTTACCATTTCAGTCATGTTGTTTGTACCTTCCTGCAGTTATTCTGCTTACATGATTTAAATCATCCTCTTTGGGACAATATTTTATATCAACATCTGGCAAGTTAAATGGGGTATCGTAATACTCCTCAGTTGGATTTCCTCCACCAGGATAGTGTCCCCACTTGTTATAAAAATATTGGTGAAGTATGTTGTCGTTAGACCTTACCCCACCAAGGTTAATGCTGTGACCCATAACCGTATCAGAAACATCAAAAACAATCTTTTCCCACTTAACGTTTGGGATTGCTTTTTTAATTCTAATTGCATAGTCTAAATCGTCATAGCCATATGGAGTAAAGTTTTCATCCCAACCACCTACTGTATCAATAACGTCTTTTCTAAATGCCATTAGATGCCAGCCAAACAAAGGCTTTCCTTCAACAATCTGAGCATCTGTTTTGGAAAGGTGTTCGATGATGTCAAGACCACCAATTTCTCCAAACCTGACTGCTGCACTAGCAATGATAAGCCAATCAGCATTATCCTTGTAAAGCTTTTTAATTCCAAGATTGTGACTAGCCATTACGCCAATATTATTTTCTGTATTATCAATTTCAAAAACATCAAGTTTGCAATTTTTCATAAACTCGTCACGAAATTCTTTTACACGAAATGGTAGGCACATTACATACTTCATTGAATGCCTAATTCTTTCAAGATGGTTTGCCATCTGTGCTTGTATGTATGTTCATTCTTAGTACGCTCATGTCCAGCAAATCTGATTGATTCTCTTTCATCATTGTTTATAATATAATAATCAATCTTTTCTTTTAGGTCTTGCAGATTCCCATGCTCATAGAATACAATTTCTTTGCCATCCTCAAAGTATTCCTCTAGTCCTACAATGCGAGGATAAATGCTAAAACCACCACGACCAGTTGATTCAAATAGTCTATCGCTAGTGTAGTAAGGATAATTAAAATCAATATTAAGAGTATCTCCAATAGATACCTTGCTTCTAGCGTAGATTGTGTTTAATTGTTCTCCACGGATAGTTCCTGTATCTCCATCGCCACCAACGTGCAAGAAACGATTGCCATATGTTTCTTTTAAGAAATCAATTAATTGTGGACGATAGGGGTATTCGTGATGATATCTTTTGCTACCAACAAATACTACATCATAATCAAAGCTATCTTTATTATATCCTTTATCTATGTAGCACTCTTCTCCAAAAACTCCAGCGGTAAGGAAGTGACCCTTTACATTAGTATTCTCATTAAACCAATCAGCCATTAGCTTATCTACCGTAAAGAAATGTCCAATTGTTTTGTAAAAGTTATCCTGCTCTAAATCCTTCTGGCGGTCTAGACCAAACCAAAGGTCAAGGTGATACGTCATTGTCTTAATGCCCTGTTCGTGAAATCTTTCCAGAATATCGGTCATTGAATACATTCCAGGGGTTTCCCAGCCATGAGTGTGTACCCAAATAAACAGGTCAGCGTTAAATTCCTTAGTTCTTCTATAAATTTTATCCGACGGCATGATGCGTTCTTGCATCTTCATTACATTATGTCCAAGTGCCTCAAGACTTCTAACGTGATGGTTTTCACTACTATAGGGAACTTCAAAGTTACCTAAAAATACTATATTAGCCAATTATTTTTTCCTTACTACTAGCTAAAATAATTATATCATGCTATACTATTTAAGTACCTGCCATTTGGAGGTATACAACTCGCTTAATAGGAGATGATATATATGGTTATTACTAACCCATTCGGAGCACTTGGTCTAGATATTGACAAGTTTTTCCAAACAGTACCAACCCAAACCGCATTCCCACCATACAACGTTGTTAAGATTAACGAAGACAAGATTGTTATGGAATTTGCGGTAGCTGGTTTCAAGAAGAGTGACATTAGTATCACTACTGAAAAAAACATTCTAACAATTAAGGCAGACAAAGTTGCTGATGATAAGTCATACCTACACAAGGGTATTGCTGCTCGTAAGTTTACTCGTGCCTTTACTCTACCAGAGTACTTTGAGGTAGAGGCTGCTGGATTTGAAGATGGGATTCTTTACATTGACCTAATTCGAAACATTCCAGAAGAAAAGAAACCAAAACAAATTACAATCATTTAATAATTTAATAGTCATATACTCCTGGGGCATGAGTTAAAACTGTCCCAATTTTTATGCTATAATGTATGTATGAATGAAGAGCTTATTAATATGCTAAAGGTGTTGCTTGCAGACACTATTGCCCTAAAGTTTAAGGCACATGGATATCACTGGAACGTAGAGACAGACGACTTCCCACAATACCACAAGTTCTTCCAAAAAATTTATGAAGATTTTGAAGGTGCAATCGACCCATTTGGAGAGTGGATTCGCTTGGTTGACAATGGACAGTATGCTCCATTCTCACTATCTCGTTTAGCATCTTTGTCAACTGTTCCAGAAAATCCAGTAACTACTGACCACGAAGCAATGTCTGCAGACCTTCTGGCATCAATTGAATTGGTTACTCCAAAACTTATTCAGGCATTTGACATGGCTACTGCTGCAAAGCAAAATGGTCTTGCTAACTTTTTTGCAGACCGTCAGACTGCTCACCAGAAATGGACTTGGCAACTACGCACTGTAGTAAAACCAGAACCTATGGCAGAAGCACCAGCACAGCAAATGGAGATGAAAGACTAATGCCCTATAAAGTTGGAGCAAAGGGAAGTTACGGATGTAGCGGATACCCTGCAGTTAAAGATGATGGAACCGTCATGGGTTGCCACAAAACCAGAGCAGAAGCTGCTGGACAGATTTACGCTATTAATCGTAGCGAAGGAAACATTGGCAAAGCAGCCACAGACATTATGGAAGGTGACTACGTAATGGGTAATACTATGGACGGTGAAGTTCATGGTCGTGTTGAACACATTATGATTGAAGGTGGCACTCTTGGTACCCCTGGTAGTCAATATGCTTTAGAGTCTATGCCACCAGACAATCCAGCAATGTCTGTTAGAATTTATGAAGAAGAAGAAGATGGTGTGTGGGAACCAACAGCATACAGCATTGGAATGATGTATGCAGATGCAACAAGGCTAGACGCTTTAGAGGGACATCACATGGAAGATGACATGGAAAATAACATGGACTATGATATGGAAATGTATATGGATGAAGATATGCATAAGGCAGAGTCTTACTCACCAACCTCTGGCATGAAGGCTGCTGCTGCTCGTGCTATCCGTTGGAAAGAAGAAGGCAAGGCTACTGGAGCAGGAACTCCTGTTGGCTGGGGTAGAGCCAGAGATATCGTAGCAGGTCGCTCAATGTCTCTTAGTGTAGTTAAGCGTATGTACTCATTCTTCTCACGCCACGAGGTAGACAAAAAGGGCAAGGACTTTAACAACACTGCTAACCCTAGCAATGGTCGCATTATGTGGGACGCTTGGGGTGGAGACGCTGGTTTTTCTTGGTCTCGTGGCATAGCTCAAAGAGAAATGGACAAAGCATTGTTTGCTGATTTTGGTAAAGACTATTCTAGAGATGAATTATCCGTGTCTAAGGCTGGCAGTGTTGGCAGTATGGTTTCCTGGAATTCTTCTGGCGGTACAGCAACAGGAAAGATTGTTAGAATTATTAGAAATGGTAAATACAATGTTCCTAACTCAGACTTTGTAATAACTGGAACACCAGAAGACCCTGCTGCAGTAATTAGACTATACCGTGATGGTAAGCCAACAGATACCTTGGTTGGACATAAAGTAAGCACACTAAAAAACAAATAACATATGCTATAATATTTGTATGACTCAACACAGAATTGTTTCCTTAAACTCAAGCACAGCCACCAGGCTTACCCCAGTAGGCGGACATGGAGGAATGACTCTAACTATCCAAAACTCAACTGCCTCAGATACCGTTTATATTGGTGGTGATGCAGATGTCACTTCATCTAGTTATGGGTTCAAGTTAGCAGCAGGTGCTGCTATTGCTATTGACCTACCAAGTTCTTATCCACTTTGGGCTATTGGCTCAACAACAGTAAACGTATCAGTCTTGCAAATTGGTTTGGAAGGAAGATAACTATGGGTACTACATTTTATCCAGCCCCATCATCTGGTGGCTCTCCGTCTGCTCCTGCAGCTACCGCTGCTGCATCTAGCACTGGCTACATTGGTATGCCACAAAACTCTAAATCAGCATCATACACACTAGCAGCATCTGATGCTGGTAAACACATTTATGTAACTGTTACTGGACAAACAATAACTATTCCAGCAAACTCTTCGGTAGCGTTTGAAATTGGAACAGCCATTACTATTGTTAATGCTGCTGCAGTTTCTACTTCTATTGCAATAACAACTGATACTCTGCTTTTGGCAAATGCTGGAACAACTGGAACAAGAACTCTTGCTGCTCATGGTGTTGCAACACTTATAAAGATTACTGCTACTTCTTGGATTGCCAGTGGAAACGGACTGTCATAATGTCTGGAATACTTAGTGGACTACTAGCATCTCTTAAATCTGCAATAGCAAAAGTTTATTTTGTTGTATCAAAAGGTGACTCTTCCAACAATACTCCTGTGCAAACGTATATAAAAACAGTTTTTGATTCTCAAAATAATTATTATTCTTTTTATAGTACTGGGGAAATTATTAAACGTGATGGAACTACTGGAGAAGTAATTTGGGTAAAAAGAGAACCCCAATATAATCCTCGAAATTCTTGGAATTCCCCTCTAGTTGTTTCTGATGGAATTTGGTTTATTGGCAACTCGGTATCACCAGGTGATATTATAAAAATTGACTTTAATGGAAATGTTTTAGAAAAAAGAAGTTTATTTGACGCTTCTGGACGTATGCTAATAACATCCGACTTAAAACTTGTTAGACTACAAGATTATGGGTATGCTATTGGTAAAGGGTATGTTGCAGTTAACCTTCCAGAAGCCTATGATTACGCTACTGGTGCAGGTTTAGCAAAATCTTCTTTAAAAAATCTTACTGGTAGTCAAGAATTTGAGGGCTATTATCCAAACATAATTATGAATAATTCTAATACAATTTTTGCATCTGGCACTGGCGATGGTGGATATGGAACTAGCAAAACTTTTGCAAATGTCTACAAATATAACATTGGCTCAACTACTGCTCAAAGATATTTAATTGGTAACATATATGGAATATATAATATTAGTTTATATGTTGCTCCTGCAAATTCTGGCAATTACTACGTAAACTGGACTGCTACAAATGGTTCTGGCAGTGGAGATGCAAATATCCATATGCTAAGAAAAATAACCAGTGCTGGTCAAGACTCAGGATATACAATATCTGGATTTACTGATGGAATTGCTTCAGCAATGGTAGTTGACTCCTCAGAAACTTATTTATATGCAGCATTTGGTGGGAATGGGTCAACCGTTGTAAAAATTGTTAAATTTTCTATAACTGGAACTTGGAGTATTGTATGGCAAAGAGACATAACCATAAACTCTGGTAGTACTTCCTTTACTACTACAGTTCAAACTATTGATTTGGATAATAATGGTGACTTAGTTTTTGGAGTAAGTAATTATTATTCATCATTAGTTTCTAACCGAGGTTTAATTTTTGCTAAATTAAAACCAGACGGCAGTCAGGTAGGAACTTTTGCAGCAGGTTCAGGCAATATAAAAATACTAAGTGGTAGCGACATATCTATTTCTAGTGGTGGCAGTTATGGAACAAGCGGAACAGTAAGTACTGTTACTTTGGCAAATACAATCGGAACTGGAACTACAACTAGTTCATATTCTGTCGCATATACAGATGTCACATCCTACTATAATTCAACTGAGGTGAAGTCAATACTGTGATAAATACTAAGTCTTTATACTTTTTACATATACCAAAAGTTGGTGGACTAGTCCTACGTAATCTAAGACCATTACTTAAAAAAGAAAATATGCCAGTGTTTTCTACTTTTGGAATTCCATTTACTAATTTTAATGACTATAAGTTTATTAATTCACATTTTGGAGTTACCCCATTAGATTTAGAGAATTTTGATACCGCTGTACTACTTCGTGAGCCACTAGATAGAGTAATTAGTAACTTTACTTGGTTTTTAATTAACAGTACTTTTAACTACAAAGACGGTTACGCTGGACTTTCTTTGGAGCAAAAACTTAGACGATATTTGTTTGAAGATGAAGCTTACCTTGTTCACAATAACCTTCAAACAAAATTCCTAACTGGAATTGTAAATAAAGAAAACTTAGAGCAGCACTACAGGTATAACTACACACATGAAAATAGCCCAGTAGTTTCACCAGAAATTTTTGCATCACCACAAACTATATACGAACACACGCTTGCAAAAAGGACTGAAGATTGGTTTTTAACTAATGAAGAGTTCTCTATAAGTGCAGCCAAATCAAACTTAGACAAATGTTTGATTGTTGGAATTACAGACAGGCACGATGAATTTATGGTTAAAATTTTTGATTGGATTAAGACTAATTGGGGATTTGATTGGCAAGAAGAGTTTAATTCTATTGTTGCTGAAAAAACTGCAGAGTCTGGCTTTCCATATTATAACTATGGCTCATTTACAGACGGTGATGGTAAAACGTACACAAGTGCTGACTTCAGGGCAATGCTTACAGAAGCAGAGATTGCACAGATTTATTCTGACAATTCTTTAGACTTAGAGCTATACAACTACGCAAAGACTAAATAATGATTATACAGATACTTGGACTTCCAGGGTCTGGCAAGACCACCCTGGCTTTGACACTCAAAGAGCGACTAAACGCTATTCATTTAAATGCTGATGAAGTAAGAGCTACCCTAAATTCTGATTTAAAGTTTAGTGAAAAAGACCGTGCAGAAAATGCAAGGCGTTTGAAAGAGATGGCATCATTACTATCTAAACAAAGATACACTGTAATTGTAGACTTTATCTGTCCAACTAAAACAACTCGTGAAGCATTTGGCAAACCAGATATTAAGATTGTTATGAATACTATTGTCTCTAGTCGCTTTCCTGATACTGATGCTATGTGGATTCCTGTAGTTGATGCTGACCACACCTTCTATGAATGGAAGCCTGAAAAAGAAATGGCTGATGAAATCATTAATAAGTTTAATTTGTTTGATTGGTCTGCCCCTACAACCCTGATGCTTGGTCGCTACCAGCCATGGCATGAAGGTCACGCTGCCCTTAAGGAAGAGGCACACAATCGCACTGAGCAGGTTCTGGTGGGCATTAGAAGCACCCACAACACTTCCGACAAGGACCCACTTACATTTGATGAAGTAAACAACTTTATTCCAAATGAAACTAATGAACTTAAACTTCGCTTACCAAACATTACAAACATTGTGTATGGGCGTGATGTAGGGTATAATATAGAGAAGATAGAATTATCTCCAGAGATTCAGGCAATATCAGCAACACAAAAACGCAAAGAACTAGGACTATGACATTAGTAAAATCTATTGCATATAGGATTTGGCAAAGCTTAATTACCTTTATGATTGCTTTAACTGTTACTGGTAAATTTGAAACTGCTGCACAAATTGTTGGGCTGGAAGTTCTATTTAAAATATTTACCTATTGGGTATTTGAAAAAATTTGGAAAAGAGTTATTAAATGAAAACACTAATTCACTTTACTGCTGACTGGTGTCAGCCCTGCAAAAGAATGCAGCCAGTGATTGACAAGGTAGTTTCTGAAAATACAGGAAGCTATATCAAAATTAATATTGAGAAAGACACAGAACTATTTGATAAGTACACATCTTATTTTGGTTCTGTAATGTCTGTTCCTACTCTTTGGAGTATTCAGAATGAAGAGTTGATTGATTCACATATTGGCGTTGCTACCGAAGAAAAAATTCTATCCATGTACGCTTGACACATCTAGGTCTATGCTGTAAAATAGAGGTATGACAAAACCAGATTGGGCGGAACGCCTACAACGCACATTTAAACGTAAATACGACCTTGGTTTTCACGATGGACAAAAGATTGGATACGACGAAGGCTTTATGTCTGGCTCCAAAAAGGCTGTAACAGAAGCTCGTAAAGTATTTATTAAATTGCTTCAGGACCAATCTAAGAAAATTCCACAGGATAATATAGAATATCATAGTGCTATAAATAAAGCCATTGAACTAATTAGAAAAGGTAAATAATGGAACATAATCTTTTAGATGTTGTATTTGGAATTGACCATATCATTGCAGAATTCTTTTGGAATGCTGTATTTGCAATAGCAGTTTTTGCGGTATCAAAAGCAAAACTGTTTAGCAAAATTCACAAGTACATTGATGATAAACACAAAGTAACACACAAACAAGGAGAATACTAATGCTAAAACCTATTGAAGATAGAGTAGTAGTAAAGCCAATTGTTGAGGATATTTCAGCAACCGCATCTGGCTTTTTGATTAACAAGACTGACGAGAAGCCACAAGAAGCAATTGTGATAGCAGTTGGTCCAGGAATTACGCTTCCAAGTGGAGCACACGTTGACCTAGATGTAAAAATTGGGGACAAGGTTATCTTTGCAAAGTACAGTGGCACAGAAGTTGCTCACGATGGAGAGAACTATCTAGTGTTACCATATCGTGACATTCTTGCAGTATTGGAGCAAAACTAATGGATGAAGAGAAGTTTAACAAATTATTTACAGATAGTATTCCAACAATTAGCACAGTTCCAGGAATGGAAAACTATCTAACAATGTCTCGTGACCTTCTAGAAGACTTCAAGCGTCAGGCTAGAGACAGCGAACGAATTGACATTATTGACTATCTAAAAGAATTGGCTAAAGACCCTAGTGGAATTAATCTACAGGGTGCAATTCTAAAATTGGAAAACATTAATGAACTCAGGCAAAATTAATGTATTGGATAAAGGATATGTCCGTAAACATTTCCAGAAACTTTTAAGGCATTGCATCAATGATAGTATATATTGAATCTATGGTATTAGTTGGTGTATGGGTAAACACTATTATTAATTTAATTAATTATTTTAAGAATAAGTAGCATTACTCCTCATGGCTCAGTGGATAGAGCAACAGACTTCTAATCTGTAGGTCGTAGGTTCGAATCCTACTGAGGGGACTTTTCGTATTTGCTTGGTTCTGGGAAAGCATCTTTTAGATAACCTTCTAAAACACCTTCAAATGTATCATCATTTGTAGAAATATATGGAAGTGGATTAGCTATGATTTGTTCCAGGGTAACGTGATTATGAACCTTGACATCATCATGCTTCTCTCCACCAACATTATACATATTACCATAGTTAGAACGCCATAGCCCCAAAGTTCTAACAACCTTAGCAAGATTAGTTTTGTTCATTATCATTGGAACATGAAGTTCATAACTTAGTGGCTCTTCGTAACCAAGATAGTTGAGTACATCACGAGTCTCTTCAAGTAATACACGATAGCCAACGCTAAACTTTACCATCTCAATATGTCCCTCTATTGTGCCACGGTGGTAATTCTTGATTTCATCCACAGGTCTAACAGTAAAAAAATCATCATTCATCAACACAAAATTTTCTGACACATCGTAATGTCTAGCAATAGCAGCAAGGTTTGCCCTAGCGTTATCATACTTGTTTGTGTTTTGTTTTAGCCTAACGTGGTTTCCAATATACCAATCTGGCTTACCACCAAATACCCAAATATTATCGTGAGGAAGATTTACTATAGCAGACCTGATAGAGTATCTTAACTCTTCGTTGTCTCCATCTCTACAGATGTAAACTAAATCCATTACTCAGCCAATCGTTCGTATGCCCATCCAAGAACAGCAGCAGCTACCAAATCATTACTCATATCTTTTTCTAAAATAAGTTCTCTTAGTTTTTCAAAAAATATTATGCGTTGGTCATTCATTCCATCTGTATATTCTTGTGGTACTTTTAGATTTTCATCCATTAAACAATTATATCAAATCTTTACAATGTCTGCTCTATCTGGTATAATTAATAAATGAAAGACAAGTTTCGCTATTTCTTATACCCAGAAAGAGTTTATGTATTTAAAATAGCTGAAAAACAAATTGAAATTAGCGGTAAAGAAATAGTAGAAAGAATTATTGATGGACAGAAAAGCAAAGAGGCAGAACGAAAGACTTCTGAACTCAGTGAAACGCAAAGCTAAAAAAGATATGGAAGATTGGATTGTCACATTGACAGAACTTCCAACAGAAGGAGAGATTAAGTCTTTCCAAGCTGGCTACATTGCTGGCATTAACCGTGGAGCAAGCGTTGAGCGTTCTTGAGTGGATTATATTAATTGTTGGTCTACCCCTACTTTTGCTTTTAGCATGGGCTACAGACAATAAGGACGATGATGCGTAAGATTGTTTTGGTTACTGGTGGCTTTGACCCTATTCATTCAGGTCACATCAGTTATTTTAAAGAAGCAGCAAAGCTAGGTGATTGGCTTGTTGTTGGTTTAAATAGTGATGCTTGGCTTACTCGCAAAAAGGGAAAGCCTTTTATGCCATACAGTGAGCGTGAGATAGTTATCTCAGAATTGCGTTGTGTTGATGAAGTTATTATGTTTGATGATTCTGATAACTCTGCCAAGGATGCTATTCAAAAGCTATTATGGTATTACGAAGATGCCATGATTGTCTTTGCTAATGGTGGAGATAGAGGTAGAGACAATATCCCAGAAATGGATTTACAAAGCGATAGAGTTGCTTTTGTCTTTGGTGTTGGTGGTAATGACAAAAAGAATAGCTCTAGTTGGATTTTAAAAGAATGGAAGAATGATGTATAAACTAATAGCCTTTGACCTTGATGGCACCTTAACAGAATCAAAACAAATACTTGATGATAAGACTGCCAGATTTATTACTAAACTTGCTTATGATTATGACATTGCCATTATTACTGGCGGTACACTAAAACAAATTGAAACTCAAGTACTGGGAAGAATACCAGACTGGGTACAAACAAAGCTATACTTAATGTCTTGCTCTGGTGCTACCTATGAGGCACAAGGAACTTTAATATACAAAGAAGAAATTCCATTGATACAACGAGATATTATTAAAAGTATTGTTAAAGTTACTGCAGAGAGCATGGGACTTCTAGAAGAAAATCCAGCAGGAGAAATCATTGAAGATAGAAAAGCTCAGATTACATTTTCTGCATTAGGACAAAAGGCAAAACTAGAAGACAAGTCTGCTTGGGACCCAAGGGGAACTAAGCGTAAAGAAATGATTGCTGCCTTGAAGAAGGTCCTACCAGATTATAGCATTAGACTTGGTGGTACTAGTAGTATAGACATTTCGTTGCCAGGTATAGACAAAGAGTTTGCACTAAAACAATTAATGAAATATAGAAAGCTTGACACATCAGAAATCCTGTATGTTGGTGACAAATTCCGTCCAGGAGAAAATGACTATCCTGCTCTTCTTGCTGGGGTAACCTGTCTTAGAGTAGTCCAGCCACAAGATACCATTGAGAGAGTAGAGAAGTTTCTTGCCAATGTTTGGATGGTGTAACACAGGCTACCATAAAGATTGTTTGTTTAAAACATCTTGGAACTTAGAGTGTTCGTGTGAATGCCATACTAAAAAATCCACATCTTAGATACATCTGGTAATGTTGCAGGGTCTTTTGTAGCCAGCCCTGCTCTACTATAAGCAGCTCTAGCATCTAGATTATTTTCGATTGCAAGCGTAGCCCCACGAGCTTTGAGTTTCTTTCCCATTTCACCCTTGTACTCGTTATCAGACATAGGACCAGGATTCATATATAATGCGGAATATCGGACACCAGCAGACCTTAAGGCTTTAACGGTTTCTATACGTTGTTTTGGGCTGCGACCTGTGACAATGTAGATTGGTCCTTTTAGTGTTTTGATATACTCAATGGTTCGCTGAATTGGTTGAGTGCCGTTGCGAAGCAGGGTATCATCAATGTCTACAATTGTTGCCATTTATCAATTATAACATACATGATATACTTAATGAATAACCACGCTGGTTGATTAAGTTCCTAGCGTGGTTTTAAATGTCTGAGGGTAACTCTATAATAGAAGTACAAACAAAGGAGAAAAATGATTAAGTTTGAAAATGGAATGTTGGTGCTAGATGGCACTTCAACAAAAGAAGATGTAGATGCAATTAATGAATTTGCAAACCACCAGAGAGATATGGCTATTAACTTAGTTAAGCAAAGACTGCTAAATGCTTGGGGTGCTTATAAAAGAATAGAGGGAGCAGACTATATGTGGTCAATGAATGAAATTGTAGATATAGTTACTGGTAGGCTAGACGGAATACACCCTGTATTCTATGACTCAGAGTACAATGGTGAAGTTCCAGAAGGTGCAATACTTCTAGAGACTAATTAGTCTACGCTTTGATGGGTCAAACATCTTAGGACGTTTCTTAGATGCTTTACCATTCTGACGGTTGCTATTGCGAGTGTTTGTTTTTTTGGCTGCCATAGTAAAATTATACCATAAGCTCGGCGGTAAAATAGAGTACAAACGCTTGACAAGCAAGCGACCATCCACTATAATATATATAGGTCCATTAAACGAAGGAATCGAATGCAAACCTTTCTACCATATAAGTCTTTTGCCAAGTCTGCAAGAGCATTAGATAATAAACGCCTTAACAAGCAAATTCTTGAAGGCTACCAAATCCTAAAAGTCCTAAACAATCCAGACCCAAGTGCTGCTTGGCGTAACCACCCTGCTGTAAAGATGTGGCGTGGGCATGAGATGGGTCTATGGAATTACATTACCGCAATGGTGCTAGAAGCAAATAATCGTGGTATTAAAACTGATAAAAACATGGAGAACCTTATTGCTCTTCGTGATGCTACCCAAGATAACTGGGGTAGGGAAATTCCACAGTGGTATCGTAATAAAGATACCATTGCTAAAGTAACTACTACTCACCAAGTTAACCTATATCGTAAAGACCCAATGTATTATTACCAGTTTGGTTTAGCAAAACTAAGTGAATACAATAAGCCATGTTGCCAAGACAAAAAGACTCCATGCCAGTACTTTTGGGTAACTCACGAAAAGGAATACAATGAAGTTGCCTAAGATACTCAAATGGCGTGTACGGCTCGTACAGCAAGGATATGACGTGGGTTGGAAGCACGGATACCAGGCAGGTATGGATGAACAACATAAACAGATTATAGACTTATTGAATAGCAATATTCATGGGGTAGATTGGTTGAAAGAAGAACCAATTGAATTGAAAGATATTGTTCCTATCGTAAAGGAACACGTAGCAGATAAGGAACCAGTTGGATGGCACTAACAGATGATGTAATGTTTGTTGCAGGTATACGATATGAACAAACACGTATTCTTAAATGGATTGAGAGTAATAGAAGTGCCATTGAGATAGATGCAGGAATTAATGTTTATCGTGACCATTTTGATTCAGAATCATTGATTGAATTTATTGAAGCAAGAGATGAAAAACTCTGACTTTGACCTTGACCTAAAGTTTGGGCTAGAAGGTGAAAACACAGTAGCCAATCTACTTAGTATAGATACAGTAGAAGTCAAGAGAGATGCTCGCTGGAAAGAAACTGGCAATCTATATATAGAAACTGAATGTTGGTATAACTCATCTCAGTCATGGGAACCATCAGGTTTGTCTGTATCTAAAGCAACACACTATGCGTTTGTTTTGGAGGGTATGGTAGTAATAATAGCAACTTCAGACCTAGTAGAAATAACATCTACTAAAGGTAAACCTATAGAGTGTAATATCC
>Ga0304730_1000538_pt1 | contig 32830 bp, 56 predicted proteins | sample M_130628_MF_Meta_FD_190474 | JGI IMG/M metagenome (GOLD analysis project Ga0304730, IMG submission 190474) | Freshwater microbial communities from Lake Montjoie, Canada to study carbon cycling - M_130628_MF_MetaG (v2) (version 2) | ecosystem: Environmental > Aquatic > Freshwater > Lake | place...
CCATTCACGGTATCTTTTATATCTTGATTTGTCTCGACTCAATAATTGTTTAGAGTCATTACCATAACCAACAATATGAGAATACTTGGTTTCTTCAATCTCCCAAATCAACTCAAAGAAATTATAATTGAAATGAGTTTTACTATTACCCTCATGAAAATCTATGATAACCCTGAAATCATCTCCATGTTGAGAAAAATCGTACCATTCGTTTAAGTTTTCGGTTGAATCAACAATTGCCTCATATAATATAATGTTATTATTATATTGATGATGAATCAAATACCTAAGTTCATATTGACCAAGATTGGTATATGTCAATGTTACGTCCATTAAATTACTTTTATTGTTGATTGACTCACCATAAAGGAATGACTTCAACTCATCAAATAATTTCAAAACTTGTTTAGGGTGTATCATTTTACAAATATATATAAAATCTTTATACTACCAAAGTATTTATAAGAAATGAAGATAATAATCACAGAAGAACAATTCAATCGATTCAATAGAAGTAGCGGTGCGTTACAGAATGGGATTATTAAATATTTGAATCTTTTATTCTCAGAGGGTGAAAGGACTTTCAGTACTAAAAACAACAATCTTGGTAGTCTTTCAGAAAATTGGTGTATAGATGGTAAAAATCATTTCATGATAAATTATTATTTTGAAGATGGTAAATTTAATGTTGGTAAGTTAATTGTGTCTATAACAATTGTTGACCAAATTAGAAATATATTCAGTATCAAAAAATCATATGCTCTCCATGTTATTGAAGAGTGGTATGACGACGTAATGGTTCCAAAATTTGAGGAGTTGGTTGATGAAAAAGGATTAAGTATCGATGAAATTATGATTAGTACAAATATAGATAGTCCTTGTAAACCTAAATTTGTCAGACCTGATGATTTAACGGATGATGAAATGATTGATTATATTGTGGCTAACACTTTATTTAAAAGACAGGATGTTATACGACAACTTGAACGTGGTAGAGAACTTGATGTAATGTACGCAGATATTCTTTATAGAGACAAATAGTATATGAAATACATTATAACTGAACAACAATTAAAGACTATGACCAAAAAATTCAATAAAAAAAATGTTGATAGAGGTCAGTTAGGTCAAATGATGGAAGAACTTGTTTTGAATTTTATTAAAGGTCCTGTTTGTGATGTTGTGGCAGTTAAAATGGCAATAGATAAAACCGACGAATATATTGTCTTAATCTTAACACCAACTTATCATGGAAATCAAACCGAACATAGACTTGCCAACTATATTGAAAACTTCATTGGGGTTAGACCAACGGTTTTACTAAACCAATCCGACAACTGTATGGAAGAAGATACTATAGAATAAAATGGAAGACAATAATAGAATTGACGGAATATATGTCCCATTAAAGATTGGGGACACCATCTATACAGGTAGATTTAAAAACAAAAAAACAACCGTTAAGAGTATTGGTAAAGATGAATACGGAATGCCAACCGTTAATGGTAAGAGAGTCCTCGCATTTAGAATCATTCCCAAAGGAAAAAAATAATAACGTATTGTTTGTTATGATATTATTCTCTATATTTGTAAAATGGAGAAGGTTGTTAATAGAATGATTAATGATGCCGTCGAAGGAGTGGATACATATAAAACCAAAGACTCCACATGGCTTATATTTACGGAAAGTAAAAGATGGGTAATCGAACTCACAAAAGACGGTACGCTATGGTATAACTATAATTTCTTTAGAGATTTATTGATGTACCTATCAATGGATGTTGTTGAAAATCAACACTACATTACCAAATGGGTTGAGGATAATGTTATAAATAAGGTGAAACACACCAACCTCCTACACCGGAGATATGGTGGCATTGTTGAAGATACCATTATAAATGGGGTGAAAGAAACTGAATTACACAAAGGAGTTAGACCTTTGGTCGTTAATGACACCATTCAAAATGGGGTGAAACACACCCAGTTAGCAATCCTTTCGCCAAAGTCAGTTGTTGAAGACACCATTCAAAATGGGGTGAAACACACCGTAGATACCACACATCATAAAAACAAATATGTTGAAGACGCCATTAAAAATGGGGTGAAGGATACACGACATGACCATAAACCACTTCAACCACTTGTTGATGATGCAATTCAAAATGGAATCAAGGAAACCAAATCACCTGGAGCCGATGGTGACTTGTTATCAACTCTTGATTTTCTGTCGGATAATAATACCGTTAACATTCCACAATTAATTGATGATGTTATTGATAATGGTGTGAAATATACAGGTGGAATAGGTAATCCAAATTGGATGGGTAATAAAGTTGAAAAAGCCATTGAAAATGGTGTAAAAGATACTAAACTTGGTGCACCTAATAATCGTGATTATTTTATTGAAAACACCATTGAAAATGGGGTAAAATTAACCAACGGCTCTCTACAAATTGATGGTTCTTGTGTTATTGAAGATGTTATTGAAAATGGGGTAAAAGAGACCTGTTGTCATGATATGAAGTTAACCAAATCAGTTGATAAAATCATTCAAAAGGGTATTAAAAACACTTATTCTGATATTCTACCTAAAGAATATGATTGGTCAAACCAATTTGATGTTCAAGAGGTTATTGATAATGGTGTGAAACATACCGAATATGGTGATTGGGAGGATGGTGATGAGAGATTGGATGATATCATTCAAAATGGAGTAAAAGCAACTCTTAACGACCCTCACCATAGACAACGAGAAGTTGTTCAAACAATGAAAGAAGGTATCAAAGAAACCATTGGTGAAGATTATCCTCATACAAATAGAATTGACGGTGTTATTAAAAATGGTGTTAAAGAAACCCTCTCTTCAATATATCCAATCGAACGTGTGGTAGAAAAAGTAGTTGAAGTAGGTGTATTAGAAACCAAATCTATGGATGAATGGGTTAATACTTATCACATAGTTAATGAGGTTATGAATAATGGTATAAAGGAAGTTCAACCATTACCTGCTCAAGATGGTAACAGAGATTGGGGTAATTACTATTATAGAAAAGAAGATATTACAAAACCACATACCAAATATGTGGATGATGTATTAGAAAAAGGTGAAAAAATTTAAATATGAAAATAGGAATAACTGCTAGTTGTTGCGATTTGTTACACGCTGGTCATATATTAATGTTAAAAGAAGCTAAATCAGTTTGTGACTATCTTATTGTTGCATTACAGGTTGACCCAACTTTAGACAGACCTGATAAGAATAAACCAATTCAAACTTTTTATGAGAGATGGACTCAATTAACCGCAGTGAAATATGTTGATGAGGTAATTCCATACTCAACTGAGATGGAACTCATGACAATCCTTCAAAATAATAACATTGATATTCGAATATTAGGTGATGAATATCGAAATAAAGTTTTTACAGGTTGCAATTTAGAAATGGAATACCATTTCAATAAAAGAACACATAAATATAGCTCAACAGAATTACGAAAACGTCTCGGTGGTATTTAATTATAAAAGAATAGTATATGGATTTAAGTGATTTGTTAACAATTGTAATTCCTTGTAAAAACGAGAAAGATATTATATCTAAGACATTAGATTTATTAAATCATCAAACAAACATTAATGGAGTTAAAGTTGTTGTGTGTGATTCATCAAATGATGGAATAACAAAACTATCATTGTTAGACAGATTAGAGTACGATTCGATTACAGATAATTTCAACTTACATTTGATGGAAGGTGGATTACCTGCAACGGCAAGAAACAACGGTTTTAAATTAGTTTCAACACCATATGTTTTATTCATGGACGCTGACATATTTTTATTGGATAGTGAATTGTTGAATAACGTTGTATCAAAGATACAAAATGAAAACTTAGACTTAGTTAGTGTTAGGTTCAGAACTGACAACGGAGACTACAATTATGTTTATAAGGTTTTTGATATTCTACAAAAACTTTCAATGTTAATATCGCCATTCTGTTTAGGTGGATTTATGTTAACAAAGACATCAAAGTTCAAAGAGATTGGTGGATTTGAAGAAGAAGTTAAAGTTGCTGAAGATTATGTTTACTCTAAACAAATAAAAAGTAATATGTTTAAAATACATAATGCTTTTGTATATACACCACCAAGAAGATTCCACAACAAAGGTTTGTGGTACATGACCAAACTAATGATTGGGTCAGTCCTAAATAAAAACAATAAAGAATATTTTAAAGATAGTAAGAGTTATTGGTCATGAACACATGGAGAACAATAATAATGAGTGATTTGCATCTTGGTGCGCGACAATCACAAACAGACAAGATTATTAAATTCTTGGAAAATAATCAGTCTGAGACATTAATTTTAAATGGTGACATCATTGATGGATGGGCACTTAAAAGTGGAGGAAAATGGAAAAAAGAATGTTCCAAAATATTCCGAAGATTTATGAAGAGAAGTGAGACAGGAACAAAAGTGGTTTACATTAGAGGTAATCACGATGATTTTCTAAAACCATTTGTACCATTCTTTATGAATAACATTCAAATTGTCAGGAAATATACTCACATTGGAGCCGATGGTAGAAAGTACTATTGTTTTCACGGAGACGTTCTTGACTTTGTTATTATGAAAGTAAGATGGTTAGCAATAATTGGTGGTATATCTTATGACTTGGTAATAAGATTGAATACCACATATAATTTTTTCAGGAGAAAGTTTAACTTACCTTATCATTCATTAGCAAATGATATTAAACAAAGTGTTAAGGGAGCAATCAATTTTGTATCTGACTTTGAAGAAAATGCTAAAGGATTAACAAAGAGTAAAGGTTGTGATGTTGCGGTATGTGGACATATCCACCAACCAAAATTAACTGAGGACTATATGAATTCAGGTGATTTCTGTGAAAACTCAACTTGTTTAGTTGAAGATTTTGAAGGTAAGTGGTCGATAATTAATATGGGTTAATGATTGTACCCATATTCTGAGCTAAAAACAAAACCTTCACCATCTTCACAATCAAAGAAACATGATATTTTTGGTGTTTTTTGATGGAGAGTGTTGACATCAGGAGATAACATCACAAATAATGATTTTACCTCAGTGTCAATTTCCATTTGTTTCTTTGTGTCTAAACATTCCGATGTGATAAACTCTATAACATATTGACGACCCAACATTTGTTGACCTAATTGAGTTCCTGAGTCGTACATATCTTCAAATAAATCTTTAACTTCAAATTCTAATAACTCAGGATGTTGAGGTACAATAATTTTACTAATAACTTTTTCTATTTTGGTTTTATTACTCATGTTATAATAAATACTTTTAAATTATCCAATTTCTTTTACGGTTAACTTATAGGTTCTATTGAACCAATAGTTTACAACTTTTAACATGATGTTAGTTATAAATGGTTCACCATATTTTTTACCTAAAATTGATTTGGCTTCGTCACTAACATACATCACACCTGTTTTGATATCATATAAGAAGAATTCGTTTGACCACGTTTGTTCGGTCTTATTGTAGTATAAGTAAGGGAAACTAAATTTGTCCTCAATAAAATTAATAATGTGTTTTTCAAGAGCTGTCATGGGTATAAAAATAGGAAATATTTATTATTAAACCAATATCAATATATTTAATAATATGAGATTAGATGAAAACATACTTAGGATAAAAGAAGTGATGGGATTGATTACTGAGGCGGAACAACCAAAAGTATTTGAAATTAATCTTGGAAACTTATTTGATAGTGGTAAGTATAATTTAAACCAACAGGCAATTGCGTCTATTAATGCCGCAATACTTAAATTAAGAGAGTTTGCTAAAAAAACACCAACTACACCTGTGGTAGTATCTGTTGAATCTTCCGAATCAAAAGTACCAAATTATGATAGAGAAAAATACCCATCAACAGGTGACCGTAATGTTGATTTCACTGATGATAAAAAATTGGGTGTTGGTGATTTATCAGCATTAAGAGCAAAATCAATAGAGGATTATTTAAATAAAACTTTACGCATACCAAATGCAAAGATTGCAGTTGTAAATAAAGGTGCTCAAGGACCTAATTGGGATGGTAAGAACGCTCAAGACCCAAAATACACGGCAAATCAATACGTTAAGTTATTTGCAAAACTTAATATTGACCAACCAAAAACAAACATACTTCCTGACATAAAACCTGAAAATGTTATGACAGGTAGTTATTTTTGTAATGGTAAAAATTCTGAAAATGCTTATGCTGTGGATGATACACATGCTAAACAATGTTCAAGAATACCTAATAATTTAAAAACGTCTTTAATTGCGACAAAGGCGTTAAATAAAAGTAGGTACATGTCTGCTTGGGAAATTAAACATAACGTAAATACTACGGGTGAAAAATATGTTGTTCCTGTTGCTAGATATAACTTTTATTGGGATGCTACAGGTAAAAAAATTCTATCAATCACAAAACAAGCTTTCTCACAACCAACTGCAAATACTGGTGCTCAAATTCTTAGTGCAAAACCCGTTTCACCTAGTGATGCTGAAATGAAATATTTAATGGGGATTAAAGAAAATGACCCTAATGGTGGTACTGTTTATAAAACATATATTTCACCATACATTTAATATTTAATCAACCAATATGGTTGAATACTAAAAATATTATTAGTATTATTCATTGACCACACCAAAACGGTGTTTTTACGTCTATCGTGTAAATTACAAAACTACTTATCATTATGAGATTACTAACTATTTTATTTTTGACCCTATTAACATCAATAGGGTATACACAGTATTGCCCTGCATTAGGTCCCGACCAATTATTACCATGTGGTATTGGGTCAACAACATTAACTGCCGACTTATCACAATGTGGTGTAGGTGGAGTTAATCCAAATCAAACAACAAACTACGGTGTTACTAACATACCGTACGTTGCTCAAACCAACACAGGGACAAGTTTGTTTATGACAGATGATTCTCAACAAGGTCCATTTAGTATTGGATTTAACTTCTGTTTCTTTGGTACAACATATACTCAATTCTATGTTGGGTCTAATGGTTGGATTTCATTCAGTGGAGTACAGCCCGTAACATTTACATCTCAACCAATCCCAACAGCTAATCCGTTAGTACCTAAGAATTGTATCATGGGTCCTTGGCAAGATTGGCATCCTGGTATCGGAGGTCAAATCAAATACCAAGTTCAAGGAGTGGCTCCATGTAGAAAACTTGTAGTTAGTTGGATTAACATGCCGATGTTTTCATGTACAGGTAATCAAGGTACATTCCATATTGTAATATATGAATCTTCTAACTATATTGAGAGTTATATTCAAAGTAAACCTGCGTGTTTACAATGGCAAGGAGGAACTGCAACACAAGGAATTCATAATTTAACGGGAACCATTGGAGTTGCGGTTGCAGGAAGAAACTCAACTGCTTGGACAGCAAACAACGATGCTTACAGATGGACACCAAGTGGACCTGTGGTTACTCCAACATTAACTTGGTATCAGGTAGGTAATCCAACTCCAATAGGGACAGGACCAACTCTTACTGTAACACCACCTGCGGGTGGAGCACAATATACTTGTCAGTTTGTTTATCCTATTTGTAATGCGGGTTGGTCAAACTGTAATTTAAGTTCAGGTAATTTAGGTCCTGATACGGTATTCGTTGTACCTGGACCACCAAACTTACCACTACCAACCGTAACAACATTTAATCCAAATTGTGTTGGTAGTTGTGATGGGGCAATTAATGTACAATCAAACGGAGGAACAGGAGTTCAAACCATTTCTTGGAATGGACAGACACCATCATTTACATTAGTTAATCTATGTGCTGGAATATATTCATTTACAATTGTGGATGCTGCGGGATGTAATATATCAGGTACCGCAACATTAGTTAACCCATTACCTGTAATTGCAAACCCAATTATCGCGTCAGATACAGTTTGTTATCAATCTAATAATATGGTTTATACAACAACTGATTTAGGTTTTGGATATACATATCAATGGACATCGGTCGGGAATATTGTTTCAGGACAAGGTACGGATTCAATTGTAGTTGATTGGACAGGGTTTCCTGCAGGGTTCATCCCAAATGCGGTTGACATGGTCGCAATCAATTCAAATGGATGTTTAAGTATACCTGTTTCATTTGATATTACAATTTTCAATATCCTTCCTGTTATAACACCTGTTGGACCATTTTGTTCCAACGATGAATTCACAACATTAGATGCAACACCAATCGTAGGAGTGTTCAGCGGTACAGGAGTTATGGGTAATGACTTTTATCCATCCAATGCTGACACATTAGATAATATTATTACTTATACCTATATACAAAGCGGATGTATCTTTGATACAACAACTAACATCATAGTTTATGAGCAACCAATATTATCCAAAATAACTCCATATAACGAGTTCTTTGAGATTTGTGATGGAGATTCTATCCCAAGTGTTTATAGTGTAACCTCGACAGTCTCAGGGGGATATAACGAATGGACATTGTTATCTAATGCAACTGAGATAACTAACTTTAACATTGCTTGGAATACATTTGGAACATTTGTATTATCTGTTGTGAATTATGTTAATGGATGTGCGTCACCACAACAAGAAACAACAATCACAATTGCTCAATGTCCTCAAGAATTATTGTATATTCCAAATTCATTTACACCTGACGGCAATGAGTTTAATAACACATGGAGACCAATAATTACTTCAGGGTTTGATAACACGGAATACCGAATGACATTATACAACAGATGGGGTGAAATGATATGGGAATCTCGTGACATCAATGAAGGATGGGACGGTACATATAACAACACAATAGTTCCTGTTGGTTCGTATATTTGGACAGTAGAGCTCAAAGCGTTAAAGATAGATTACCGACAAGTATTATCAGGTAGTCTAAATGTTTTAAAATAAAATTAACCCTCACAGAAATGTGGGGGTTTTTATTTAAACTTATATTTATTAATATGAGTCAAAAAAATCAATCAAATATATTCAAGGATTTTAATACGTCTCCTTTTAAAAAAGAACTACCACCAAAAAATGATAGTGAAAAAACAAAGAAGGAATTGGAATACTTAAGTACAATTGATTTAGATAAGAAATTCTTTCAAGATAAAGACGATTTAATTGGTAACTTCTTTGATTTTTTGGATGATGAGAAAGTTAAATATGACAAGAAACAATTAAGAAAAATTGTACTTGATGCTGTTGATGTTATATTGGAGTTAAAGAATCACTTTAAAAGACCAAGACCATTCAAGTTAGACCATGATTTCAAAGACCCATTAGTAAAATCAACAAAGGGTTATTCATATCCATCAGGACATTCAACACAATCAAATCTTTTATCTTTAGTGTTAAGTGATTTATATCCAAAGTATAAAAAAGATTTTAATAAGATTGTTGATAATATTGTATTCTCTCGACAAATGGCTAAAGCTCATTATCCGTCAGATATTAAGTTTGGTGAGAAATTAGCCAAAGCCATGTTTGAATATTTAAAAGATAATAATCTTATTAAGAATTCTTTAAAGGAATCTATTAGAAGAGTATTGAAAGAAGAAACCGAATATTCCAATACGTTTAAAAGAAGAATTTATTGGTTTAAAAGTTTTATTAAACAATCTTTTGTTTTTCAATACCCTTGTGACTTTGATAATTTCACGGAATTTATGTTAGGAGTTTATAACGAAATTAGAGATATAATTTTACAAGGTGAAAATGAAGATGGAACACCTGTGTCGGATTGGTTAACTTATGATGAAGGAGTTAAATATGTTGAGGAACATATGATTAATGGATTGAAAGAGTTTTATTATGAAAATTGTAATAATCACGATTTGTATGAATCCAATAAAATTGAATTTTCAAATCGATTCAAACGAAAAATGAGCACTGTCGACCGACTAATAGATAGCGTAATTCAAGATTCGATGTATCCATGTGATTATGGTGATGAAGAAGAGTTTTATCAGGGACTCATTAGTGAACTTAGTTGGTTAGTTAGAGATGAAAACTTTGGTGTGAATGATGTTGATTGGTTAGATATATATGACTACATATCAAATTTTAAAGAAGAAGAACTCAAAGAATATTATAGAGAGCGTTGTAATGATGACAATGTTTAAGGTAGAAATTTTCGACCTTAAAGATAATGTGTCATAAAAGACACAAAATAATACGGTATTGTCCCTTATATGACACATTAAAATATTGTTTGTATTTTATAAATTTTATACTTAACTTTGTACCCTATGGGAAAGATAATATTAGAATTTGATTCAATTGAAGAATCTATTGAGGCAAGAAATGCACTTGATGGGTCAAAATGGAAAATTGCCATGTGGGACCTTGACCAAGTTTTACGTTCTGTTGAAAGGAACGATGTTAGTTTGTTTGGAAATTATGAAGCATCTGATGAAGAATACAAAATTTGTGTGAAAATCAGGGAGGAAATGAGAAAGATATTAAACGAAGCTAATCTTGATTTGGAAGATTAATAATGAAACCCTCACATAAGTGGGGGTTTTTTATTTATGAGATATATATTGTATATTATATGTTTATGGAAAATTTAAAAATTGCTTACTACACTTTTAATTTATATCAATATGAAGAAGTATTATCACCACCACATAATCTACCAAATGGTATAACTACTTTTTATATTACAGATAATGATGATACGGAATATGAGGCAATTAACAATGGGTGGAATAATGTTATAAAGTTTACTGATTTTGTTGGTGAAACAAATGAGTTTAAAATGAGAGTGAATATTTCATACATTAAAAGTTTTTTTTATAAAATAGTACCTGAATTATCTGATTATGATTTAGTTTTTATGTGTGATTCAAACGTTCAAACTTTATTTGATGGATGGTTTGATTTTTATAATGATTCTTTAAATAATGTTGAAAATTTTGTATTATCAGCACCATCAGGGTACAATGGTGAAAACGCTGATTTACGATTTGAATTATTACAATCACAACAAGGAAGGTGGAGTTATAATCTTGATAGTATGAACGCTAGGGTTAATTGGTATATTGAACAACTAAATGAAAGAAATTTATATAATAGAGTAATGTCTGCAAAGTATATGGTATGGTCTCCAAAACATAATGATTTTGAATTCATTAAAGATTTATTTTATGATGAATCTCAAATCCATATACAAGGTAATATAATATTAGGGTATCTCCAAGCAATACATCCTGATAAAGTTAGGAGTTTTTATACTAATAAAAATCAAAATGGTGAAGTATCGTCACACAAAAATACAAATCGATAAACTAATTTTAATACAATAAGGAGATATAACCCTCACATAAGTGGGGGTTTTTTTGTATCTTTGTAGTATGAAAAAACTACTTAAACAAATGATAATACTTGCCATCGTTAGAAATGAGAGAAAGGCTCAGATGATTATCGATATCCTATACGACCAAACTACAACAATAACCAAAGACAATAAGGTTGTTGTGATGAAAGGTGAGACTAAAAATGTTATGACACCACCGAACAACAAAAGACAAGAAGTTTTGGATGCCATTCAGTTTCTTAAGAATAAAGAAACCAAGACCAAGGCAGACCGAGAAAAGATTCAAATGTTGGAAGTGGTTCTTAAGTCTGTATAATGGTTTTTACTAAGATAACTCGTTGTGATATGGAAATGCGTATTGAAAAGATTCTGTATAATCTTCATTATTTGCCATTCTCTGAACCATATCAAAATCAGACATAGCTCTATTGTAGAAATCTTTACCTCGTGATACAATCTCAGACCTCAAGTCACCCCAACTATCATCACCAACATTATAAATGTCATCACCCCACTTTTTCTCAAGGGCTTCTATTTTTGAATAGAAACATGTTTTAAGTGCGAGAAGTACCTCTGAATCTATGCCACAATAACGATTTAGATTCAAGAATATATTTCTTATCCTTTGATAATCATTATCTGATGGATAGTCTACAAAATCAATAACTTGCCAAAAGAATTTGTCCATATGAACTGCGTACCATTTTTCGTCTCTAATTTTAACATTGTCATCAGGTAGTTTGAAATCCTTAAACAACGGAAGACAGGTAATGAAGTCTTCGGTCTCTTCTTTCAATACTTTTCTGATGGATTCTTTTAGGTTCATATACGATAAATACTATAATAAATAAAAAAGGGGGTTGGGGGATTTGAAGCCAGCCACACAACGACAGATTTATTCTTCCTCGTCAGGTTCGGTGTAATTAACACGAACAGGTGCGACAAACGACATATCAAAATTGGCGACTTGGGCCTTCATATCCTCAAGGTCTTTGCGAGTATAGAAAGGGGCAAACGTAGGTCTATACATAAACGGTACATTGTCACGGTTATCCCAAGCATCCAAATCCTCCTCAGCTTTAGGGATGCTATTAGATAATGAGGTATACTCCACCCATTTCTTATAGTCCTCAACTGTGGGAACAAACATAACATTACCGTAGTTAGTAATCTTATGAAGGTTGGGGTTATTAGAATACACATCAACAATCCCATCATCACCATTATATTGGTGACACAACTCCTGAAGAGTATAGGTATTGTAGATATAGTTATCCTTCCAATTACGACCATAGGAACGAACTTCACAGATATAGAAATACCCGTCTTTATAGTTCTGAATGCGAACATCAAGTTCATTTCGCATCTCAACAAGTTTCTCTATCTTAAATTCCTCTTTCGTCATAATAAAGCAAAGATAATGAAATATCTTAATACCATCAAAGATGGTAAAAATAAATTTGGTTATATCAACATCATACTATAAGTTTGTAGTATGAATCAATACCTTACTACCGCATTAGACAAACGTAATTCAGATAGAACGATGGATTACTCTTTAGACTTAAATGATTTTATCTGTCAAGCTTATGTTAACCTCGCACCTAACGCATATGGTTCACATATTGAAGAGTATATTAGGATGAGGTTAGATGCTATTAAGATTCTTGCCTCTCAAGAGATGGGGGATTTTATGGTTACACGTAAGTACTTCGAAGTTAAAGCAAGTTACCTTACACAGAATAACGACTCATTCAATATTACACATATAAGACAGTGGCAAAACTTTGATTACTATCTATTATGTTTTGTGGATTGTGATGATAACTTCACACCACATTTTTACGTAATACATAAGGACATTGTTAATGGTATTAAACTTAATTTCATGAACGGAACACCTAAAGCAAATATAGATAATACCAACATAGAGATGAGAGCAACCCTTAAGAGAAACTCAGATGGTTCTAAGCTGGTAAGCAAAAACAATCTACTTAAGGATACTACATTCGAATCATTACAGGAGTTCATTTCAGACATCAGGAAGAATAGAGGATAATGGACAGTCAGTTCATTCACTACTGTGGGTGAGGTTCGGGGTAAACCCTCACACACCACACATACGTTCATTCTCTGATTATCCATTATCGTAACGGCCATTACGGTAATCTACATTACGATAATAATTACATTTCTATAAAGGATGTGTGGTAATAATTAGGACATATCTTAAACAGTAATGTATAATTGTTTTACATGATACGGTTCTCATGTACATAAAGTTTACATTATAAATGGGTGGGGGATAATTAAAACTATAGATATAAGAGAGTATGTGCATTCGTATTGAATACTCCATTTATAACAGTCAATAAAGGTTTACTCCAAATATTTATATCTCCAAATAAATTCTCAAGTCTTTCGTACATCTCTTCAGATAATATGACGGTATCAAACTCTTCGTTATTTATATCAGGGGAACTATAACAAGGTTCAGGTAATTCACCTTTAAGTTCAGCAGGGTAATCACCATCATCATCGTAGTACTTACCATTAACCAATTTAAATAGATAACCCCACCAATCCTTATCAGGTAGAACAAACCTTACAGCATAAGGGTCACAACAAATACCCATACCACAATTAAAATCGGCCCAATCATAATAACAATCATCAAATCCCTCAAATGACATATTAATATACTTGTGAATAACTTTAGTAAGTTTAGATTCGGTAATGATTACTTTCATATGATATAAATATAAGTCAACAACCTTACGGTAATATACATACGGTAAATTTAAATGATTTTACCGTTTACTCTAAATCTGACGGTAAAATAATACATTCCATTCACTCACTACAAAGGGAGACTCCATTCGGGTCTCCTTTTTCGTTCACTCATGTATTGTATTATTTCCTTATAAATCCCCCGCCCAAGAATAAGTCGTCCCCACCTAAACGAAGAGACAGGATGATATGTGATGTAGTGGATTATATGAGATTACATACAAAACAATACCTTCGGTAAAATCTATATGTAATTAAGTATAATCCATATAATGGACTTGTACCCGATAGGGTACAAAACAATACCTTCGGTAAAGAATTATACCCTATCAGGTATAGTCCCACTTTCCACCACTTGAGTTGTCTCCACTACGAAGGGACATAGATTGTCCACCTCGTTGGGGTCTAAATAGTATATCGGTTCCCTCGTTGGAAGGGGATAAAATCCCTCTGAAACACTCCCTATGGTCGTTTCCCCGCCCTCTACACTTAGTGTTCCTTTTTTAGCTGGATTTTAGACATAGTAAAAAAATGGTCCTCACACTATCGTCAGGGGGAATAAAGTGGTCTTAATACTATCGTAATAAAGGAAATGGTGGTAGAAAGTGGGGGGAATTAGTATACAGGTGGGACACCAAAAGTGAGTCAGGGGATTATCCCCATGCTGACGAGTCCCCTGACATTTTGTCAAATCCAAATTTTTCCCCCTAAAGTTATCAACAATCGACATTTATTTTCCCCCCTGTCATAGTGTCATGTGGAAAACTTAATTTGTGGATATCTTTATTTTATGTGTTCCCCAACTATAATTAACAACATGGAGTATATACTGACAGAAATAGACGACAGGATTAGAGTGACCATCTTAAATGACGATAGAGAAATAGGTCTCCTGTATTTCGAGAAGGCCAAGAAAGGTTTCACAAACAAACCCCTGAGCATGGGGTCATGGGCATGTGTGGATGCCAAGATAGAAGATGAGAGTATATTCCATGAGAACTTTACCCCCAAACAAATGGTGGGGGAATGTCAAGAAATGATAAGGGTGTCAGGATATTAATCCCTCTTAAAGAACAAGTTGTAGATACCAACAACTAACCACCCCAAAAATAAGTACAATAAAAACTTTCTCATAGTCCACAAAGATACAACAATAATTTCAATTCACCAAAGGGGCGGGGAAAAAGATTACAGTCTTATAAAAAAATATAAGACGAGCTGCCTCTGATTAAGCTCCAAGGTATGTTCCACCTAGCCCTTCCTACTTCCATTTTCAGACAATACAAAGGTAAGGATAATATTTGACATCCCCAAACATAGAACCGAATATTTATTAATATATTTAAATGACCATGACTGAACAAGAACTATATGACAACTATGAATTCAAGATAACAAAGAGAGCCCTGATGAGAGAGTTCCCTTTCATTAAGAATGTGTATGTTAAAGACCCCGCCACTATAGACAACTATAAATCGTTCATCTTCTTAGATGTGGATATTAATCCCTATGAGATGTGTAATCAGTATGGACTTAAGATTGACTCCATAGTAAACAAATACCTTAAAAAAGGTGAACCCTATTGGGGTCCATACCTTTCCCTGTTCGTTAAGGGTGGGGTGGAACAGACATGGCCCATTAAGAAAGCCATTAGTGATTTGATGAATGGTATACGTAAGTCACCTGCCATGCCATCTGAACTAAAGATGGACCGAGAGTTGGACATCGCTTCTTACCATGCAAGTCCTGATACTCTACCACCTGACATGATGTCAGGAATGGAAAGTTATTAACATGGGGAGGGGAGGTATTGTTGATAACTTAAAGTTATTAACATGGGGTCCCTCTGGCATGGGGGCATACCCCCCTATGGGGCCCCCTCCCCCCCGTATCCCCCCTTACATACTGACAGGATGTCATATATGGGGGATAATCCCCTCTATAATGGGAAATAAAATTTTGGGAAAAATTGTTCCCCCCACCTATTTGTAGTGTGGGGTTTTTTGTTGTATATTTGTGGGATGGAAACTGAGGATAAAATTTCATTCAATTATACAGATGGTCTTAGTATACATGATAATGTATATGAAAAAGTTATAAAAGATTTTAATATTCTTTATGAAAGAAATAAGATGGGGGGGAATATGGGTATTCATTTTCCAGAACACGACCCCCCTTCTGAAATAGACCCTAAATCCTAAAATAAAATTTTTGGAATTTTTTCTGTAAAATGGAACTCTACTAATTTGTAAAGTAAAACCCTTATAATATGTAAAGTGTGGAATTTTCCCCAACGGTAATATCCTGATAAATTAGGGGGTATATTATACTAAAGATTACCGAACGGGAATATCATTAACGGAGGGGTTTTTTATTTGAAATATTCTTTGTATATTTGTGGTATGAAAAACAATGAAGAAAAAATGACACGACTTATTGAACACGAAGGAGTATGGCGTAAAATTGGTGATTTAATCCAAATTAAAGAAAAAAGAAGTTTTTTGTTTTGGTATTTACCATTTTCAAAAACAGTGACCTATCAAATTGATTTTATAGGTTTAGATTGTTCAGCATTACTAAAAAACCCAAAAACAAAAGAAGTAAGAACAATAACAGGGAATGTTAATGTTGTATAATAACATACGGAGGTAAAAAATGAAAACACATTTAATAACAACACTAATCTTAGTAGCCATTATAGCTTTATGCGTATTAATGGTTTTAAACAGCTGTGTTTTTATAGGAATCATGGCAACAGTACTTATTTCATTTACATATTCAATGATTTATATTGGTGTAAGTCGTAACATAACAAATAAAGAAATAAAACAATGACAACAATAGAAATGTCAAGTTATTCCGTTGACTTATCCTATAATCCATATGATAGTTATGTCCAAGATGTGTTTTCAAAAGAATTGGAAATTCAAAATAGAAGAATATTACTTGGGGGAAATAAAGGAGTACATTTGAGTTATGAAAAAGAAGGGGTATAGTTATTTGGACTATTATGGTCTTAGTCAGTATCGTGATGTGGTTGAGGATGCCAAGGAAAAACTCAGGGAACAAATTAGAATTCTAAAGATTGAGGAGAGTAGAAGATTACTCGGAGGTAAAGAAGGTATACACTTAAAAGATAAAGATGGATAAAGAAAAATTATTGATTGGGGTTTTGTTTGGAGTTATTGCACAGACAATGACATTCTTCCAACTTCAAGGTCAATTAAAGTATGAGTGGTTTAAGAATCATTATTGGTTGGTTGTTTTAATGGGGATTCCAATCTCCATGTTATTCATGTTCTCAGTAAAGAATATGATTCTTGCTTATGGTGGGGAAATGTGGCCTTCAAGGTTGATTGGGTTTTCGATTGGGGCAATTGTCTTCACATATTTTAGTTGGTCGTTGTTTGGTGAACCCCTAACCATGAAAACAATTATATGTTTGATGTTGGCTGTTTCCATATTGATGGTACAATTAATTATGAGGTGATGGAAGATGACCAATGGTGTTATTATAGTGGTATGCCATCACCGATGGCTTATGTGAAATGTGATGAGTGCGGGGAGTTATTTGATGAGTGTGAATGTGATGAAAATAAACCTGTAATATGAAACGAAAAATCCTTAAATTATTTTTGTGGCTTAGTTTTAAGTTTAAGAAAAGAAAAAGGAAAACCATTTGGGATTTGTAATATTCACAAATAAGTAAGAATAACTATCTGACCCCGGAAACCAAACGAATCCCCCACCCCTTTTGTGCCGACGGTCCCCGTCCTTCGGACGGTTGTTTGATTGTTCCCTCGTTGGTGTCATCTTAACTTTGGGGTTTTTTATTTAAAAACTATTTTGTATATTTGAATTATGATAGAAGATATAAAAGTTATTCATCTCAAAAGTAATGCTCAACAACTTGAAACATGGATTGCCATGTTGAATGGGGAAATTGTGGGACACATCTACATGGAACGTGAAGAAAATCATAAAATCAAATTCTTGGATGCTTGGGTTCATGAGGAACATAGATTGAAGGGTGTGTTTAGAAAGTTGTGGGACACCCGATGGGAGTATGTTAAAAACCGTTATGCTGGTTATACGGTATATGCATGGTGTAAACCAGCTTCATTGCCATTGCTCTTGGAAAAAGGATTTGCTGAAGGTGAAACATGTACCTACGTTGAAAAGGTTGTGGAGTAATCTTTTTGATTATCTTTGTATTTATTATTAAAGAATTTTATAATGGAACTACACGAGGAATTGAAAAGAATACATGAAATTATGAGAGTTAATCCTAATTTACTTAATGAAGGAATAATTACAAAGCCTGCTGTTGCTTGTACACCTGAACAAACTAAAACGTATGATAATTTAGTTAATAATGTGTACCCCCCATTATTATCCCAAGCAATTAAATGGTGGAACGATTGGTTGAGTTCTCCTATTACCAAAGAAAAATTCATAAAAAACTATATGAACTCAGGGTTATTTACAGACCCAAAAAATCCTAACCCCAAGGCAGATGAAATTTTTAAAGGATACTTCAATGTGTTGAGTCAAATAAAATTGGTTCCCTATGGTTCTTGTAAAGATGGTAATTATGATTCACCATTTTTTGCCTATGTTTCAAAGGGTACAAATAATATTTATGTTAATACTGCACATACTGATTTAGATAGTCAGAGTATTTTAGAGACATTTATTCATGAAGTACAACACTTATTATATTTTTATCAACCATTAAATCCTACTGATAAGATTGATAATTGTTTTACCAAAAAAACATTTGTGAAAGGTAGAGTGTTTCAAAAGATTAAAAATATATTTAGTTCTATTTTAAAGAAAAATACCCCTACTACAATATCTGATAAAGTCACTAATAATATAGCAAGTAGTTTTGGGATTCCCGTAGAATCCGCAAAAAAAGTTTATGATTATATTATTGGAGAAATACAATTTCAAAAAAATAAAGGACTGGAGGATTATATTCTTGATGATAGCGAAACACAATCAAGAATTATGGGTATTAGACAAAGGTTAGGAATTACACCTGGCACTAATATAACTGTAGAAAATTTCAAACCATTTATTACTGATTTAATTAATTCGACAGATACAGAATCATATTTTAAAAAGTTAAATAAAGATTCACTTAATTTTTATTGGTTATTATTATTATGGGGGTACAAAGGGTTTAATGATTTAAATAGTGTGCTAACGCAAATGAATAGTTTGGCGTTTCAGAAAAATAAAACTGACACTGGTAATGTTGCATAACTACAGGTTATATTAAATCCAAAGATTATTAATATGAAGTACATCATCACCGAATCTCAAAATGATAGATTGAACATGCAACAATGGTTGATGAGACGATATGATTTGTTGATGAGTGAATATAATCAGACACTTAGAGAGATTGACCCTTGTAATCATGATGACGATGAAAGTTATATCAGTAGTAGTGTACATTACATTATGGATGGATTTCACCCACAATATTATTTAATTGATAATTTTGATTATGATTTATTGTTTAATATTATCATTAATATGTTTTATGATGATTTAACCGATAGGTACCAAGATAAAAAACAAAGATGTTAATATGAAGTATATCATCACCGAATCCAAGTTGGAGAATATCATATTTAAGTATCTTGACATGAAAGACCTTTATTTGTTAAGTACGGTTAATTCAAGTTATTTTTTTTATTCCCGTAAATCTTTTGATGATGGTGAGTACCCAATAATATTCTACGATAATAAACACAAAGATTGTTTTGTTAGTTCCGCCTTTGTTGAGGATGTAAGTTCTTTGTTTTCCATTGACCCCGAATATTCTTTGAAGGTTATATCTGATTGGGTTGCAAATAAATTGGATGTTGAAATCGAATCATATAATTCCGACTTTGGTGCCGACTAACTAATATTTATTTACATGAAATACATCATCACCGAATCTCAGCGTCATACATTATTGGTGGAAACATTATCTCCTACGATTCGTAGAAGATTGAACTATGATGTTATGAAAGATGAGATGGATTCAATTATTGAATATCATATGATTCCATGTGAATTTAGAGACGCTGGTAGTTTTGTTGCCGAAGCCTGTGATATGTTTGTTTATTCTTATCTTGAAGATTTGGAAGCATCATCTAAAGATAATGATGGTCTTTACTATTATGTCGTTGATGTGTTTGGGAAATATCTTGCAGAAATTTATAATGAGAAATGTGGCGACAAAGATGATTTGAACGAATCGGTAGGTGATTTAAGTAGAAAGATTAAAATTTTAAAAAGATATACAGAAGAGATGTTATCTGAAAAGCCGTGGTTTAATGGTTTGGAGATTACCACGTCTCCATATCAGACATCACATAAAGACGAAAATGACCGTCATTATTTAACCACAATCCCCATCATTATATTTAATATTGATACAAAGGGTCTGTCTAATGATTTCACTCTAAAAGTATTTCATAAACTTGAAAATGAGGTTTTTGATATTGTTGTTCCGTTATTTACTTCGATGTTTGTTGATGAAGATGAAGATGACAACTTGGATGTTGTTTGGGATACAAAATTTGATTTGCACTTATGAAATATATAATCGCAGAATCCAAATTGAACTCCGCCATCTATGATTACATAGACAGTTTATTTAAGGATGGTAAGAAAATTTATATGGTGAAACATACTCGTGAAGACGATGACACAATAGAGGATGTTGAGGTCGATGGAGCATATGATTTCTTTCATAAAGGTGATGACGATTTATTTACTTGGACAGGAAGAGAGTATTATAATACCCCTAATAATGATTTACAATATAGTAAATGGTTGGAGTTGGCTCCCGTTGTTGAGATTGTGGATTACGGAAAACTTGATGCCTTGAATAATATGTTTGGTGACTTATGGAGACCTGTATTTATTACATGGTTTGAAAACACATTCTCATTGCCAATTAAAACATTAAACTAAAATGAAATATCTAATTAAAGAATCTAAGTTGGACCAAGTAATCTATGATTATCTTGATGAATTGTTTGCAGCAAAAAATGGTAATACTGAAATTTATAAGTTGGAGGTATTTTCTACACAGCCAGAAAATCGTAACGAACCTCTTGAAGGACAGTATGATTTTGTGAATGATGATTATTATGAAACTAGTGACCAAGAGTATCTTTTTTCTTGGACGGGAAAAGAATATTATGAATCAATCACCCCTAATTATATAACACAAAATGAAATGGAAAAATATTCTAAAAGGACACCCATTGTTTCAATAAATGACAATGATAGAGTTAAAAACCTTAATAGTTATTTTGGTGATTTGTGGAAACCCGCATTTAAAAAATGGTTTGTAGATAAAACTGAAATGGATTATAAAACATTATATTCAGAAAACCCTTAATAAGAATATTTTTATAGAAAACTAACCCCCCTCTTTTTTTAGTCGGGGGTTTTTTTTATCTTTGTAATATGGTAGAAGAAACTAAATATCAGGCGGGGGTTGAGCTAACCATTAGAGATGGAAGATACTATTTTAATATCTTGGCACAAGAAGGTCTTGATATTGACGCAGTTCGTTCCATCTTGGTAGGTGGATTGTCTCTAACAATTCTATCTGAAAAAACTCCTGAGAAACAGGGACAAGCTCTTCGTGCTGTTATTGATTATTTGGAAAGTGAGTTGGTTAGTGTTGATTCGTTTACTGACATAGGTGGACCACTTGTCCCTAAAAAATAAATAGTATATTTATTGACATGAAGTATATCATCACAGAGTCTAAATTTGAAAAAATAGTTACTTATTATATTAATGAATTATTTCCTATAGATAAACTTAATTATTCTTATTATTTTGATGATGATGGTGAGGAAGACCATAATGCAATGAGATTTAGTTTAGATTATAGTGATGAACCATGTTTTAGATGGTATAGGTCCGAATATTTTTATGCACATGCAGATATTAAAAACAGGGCTCCCGTTATTATAATGGAGGATAACTACTTATCGTCATTGAATGCGTATTTTGATGATGAATGGCACGAACCATTTAAGAAATGGTTGATGGAAAACTTTAACTTACCTGTAAAAACTATCGAATAACTATCTTTTATTCATCTTTTTAACCAGAACGCGCCGACGGAAACCGACTTCGTCGGATATTTTCCCTCATTTTTTCTCGTTTTTTGGGCCGACGGTCCCCGACCGACTTCGTCGGTTCGAACTTCTTTGTTATATTGTCATCTCGTTGGGGTCATCTTAAACAATGGTCGGGATATTTATTTAAAATGAGTAGAATTATTAAACTTACTGAATCTGATTTAACCAACATCGTAAAGAGGGTTATTAAAGAAAGTGCTGCCAAGGATTATTTAATTGATATGGTTAAATACAATGGTTGGAAATCTACCTCTGATTTGGTTGGTGGTGTTGAGAACTTAAAAAAACTTGTTGATATTGAAACTCCTATGGATTTTTTAAACTTGTTTAATGATTTGGATATTGTTCCAAGTGAAAGAAAACCTGAATATACTTTATTTAGGTATAAAAAAGGAAAAAATGAAATGATGTACAATAGAAATGATAATATTGTTTACATCAGGTATAATGAAATTTGGTCATTTTTAAAAAATGTTTTTGAGCTTACCCACTCTGAAATTCAGGAACTTACGAAAGAGTGGTTGTCTGATGTTTACAATTTAAAAGGAGTTACAACAGACCAAAGGATATGGACACCTCGATTGGATACTGTCTGATGTCTATAATATAAATTAAGAATATGAAAAAAATAATTAAACTTACTGAATCTGATTTAAATCGAATTGTGAAACGAGTTATTGTCGAGAATGAATCGAAAAGGTATTCGAATGCAATTCTTCTTCTTTTGGAAACGTTTAAAGAAGATTGTGTTTGTGGGTTTGAAGTTGATTACAATGATAAAACTGATATCTACCTAATAAAAATGATTGTAGGTAATAGGGATTTGGATAATAAATTCAAAACAAATATCCAAATTAGAAATTATTTAAACAAATTAAAGAAAATGGTTAATGACCATGTTTATGACTATTTGCCAATTCGTTTTCTTGTTGATATTAGAGATACTCCTAGATGTAAAAATTAATTAAAGGTATTTATTATTATGAAGTATATTATCACGGAGTCTCAGTATAAAAATTTGTTGGAGGATGATGACCGTCTGAACAGGATGGCGGAGAAGTATTTGAATACTGTGTTTGACGACTTAACTCAGGTTGATACAAAATTCGGTTCAGGATTTAAGTTTAAAGACGACAACGGATATGCAATATTGGTGTCTAAAACAAATGACGGAAAACAATTGGCAATTGCATCTCCACTTGTTCAGGGAGTTACACCAATGTTAAATGGATTGCTTGATTTGGATAAAAGAGGGATTGCTAAAACTATTGGTAAGTACTGTAGAGAAGTACTGGGAATTGATTATGACTATCTTCGAGTTTGGCCAATTAAAATAAAAGGAACTGATGAAGATGTAATCTCTGAAGTTAAGAAAGTTGAAGATTTTGATGAGGATTATCCTGATTATGTATATTCTGCCATTGGTGTTTTACCAAGTAAAACAAACCCAAATCAAATTGGTGTTGTATTTTTTAATGGACCTGACTTCACCTTAAGTGATTACAGAGAACCTGAAGACTCAAGACCCGTTTATTTTCTTGGACCATTGGGTGAATTTGAATTTGATAGCCGAGATATCCATTTTAATGGTAAATCTCCTTATGTTTTTGGTAATAAATTGAGTAATTCGTACTACGATAAATTATTTTCACTATTAAAATCAAAAACTATGACCTCATCTGAAGGTGATTTTACTTCCGATGAGATTAGAGACTCAACTAAAATGGCGTTTCCTGAATATTGGGAAGAAGAAACTGACGATTATACTGCAGGTTTAAGAGGTATTTATACTATTGGTGAAAAAACAGACACTGATATTGATTGGTCAATCATGAATTTCTTTGATACAAAGAAAGAAGTTAAAGCTTTAATCAATAAAAAATGGAATGATGAAGGTTCAGGTGATAAAATTGAGTGGTTAAGCTCAGTTTTGAGGGATGATGAGGAATTTTTAGAGAAATTATTGTCAATTCAGTGGAATTCAATCAAAGGTGGATTTGAAAATGAGATTAAAGCTCTTAAAAACTTAACAGAAATGTTAGAAAAATCAGGGATTGAGTTTGAATATGATGTTTATCCTCCTGGACATAAGAGAGATAGATATGATTCAATTGACCTTACATTAAAAATTCAAGGTGAACAACCAATGGCTCTTCAAATTAAACCAGTTACAAAAACTGAAAGAATGCCAAATGGTGATATCAAGGTTTATACTTATGGTATGACCAATAATTACAAGAGAAAAGATGATTTAGGTTATATTTTATACAATAAAGGTAATAGTTTCATTATTTTCAAGAATAAAAATTATTATGTGACCCCAGCCAGTAACGGTACCCAAGTAATTCACAAAGACAAACCATTCAAGGTTTACAAAGGATAACATTAACCCCCATCTTTTTTTAGGTGGGGTTTTTTATTTAAAAAATATTATTATCTTTGTGTCGTGGAGGATAATGAGAAAATAAGATTATTGGAGGATGAACTCGTTGAATTGAAATTCAGTCTTAAAGATTTGAAGGACAAGGAATCTGCTTACAAGGAAGTTTTATCTGAGATTAAAAATTCGATTAATGAAATAGTTGAACTTGAAATCGAGAATGAAAGATTTAACTTGGAAGCTGAGATTGACTATAAGTCATGTCTCATTAACCTCAACAACTATTTAAGAGAATATAAACGACTTTATAAACTGAACTTTTAATATGAAGACACCTGCAGAGATTATATTTGAACAATTTAATTTGTTGTCTGACCGAGATTTTAAATCTTGGATGTTGAATAACTATGATGAATTAACCCCTGACACTTATGTATTGGTTAGAAAGGATTCTTTGGAAGAGTTGAAAGATTTTGAGACTTGGAAGAAATGGAAACATGGAGAATTCCAATTGGATAATAATTGGGATGAAGACCACACTAAATAAGTGTGGTTTTTTTTTTATTGTAGTATATTTATTGTTAAATAAAAAATTATGAAAAAAATAGTAAAACTTACTGAAGCCGATTTATCTCGTATCGTTAGAAGAGTTATAAATGAAGAAGAAAATACTGACGGAGAATCGAATGACCAACAAATGGGTGGAGACATTAATAAAGTTATGAACTTTGCTTATGAAATGATTAATCAAATGGCACCTGAAGGACCTAGAAATGGAAGACAATATATGTCCGCAATCAATCAGTTGGAAAATAACTTTAATTATGTTATTCGTAATTTAAAAGGAAATCTTGGAGAATAAATGAAAATATTTTAAGACCCACCCCACAAAGGTGGGTTTTTTGTTTTATAGGGTATTTATCGTATATGAAGTATATCATCAGTGAATCTAGACTTAAAAGTTTAATGTGGGATTATCTTAATTCACCTGAATATGATGTTTTTGAAGATGAATACGAAATACTCCTTACAAATAAAAACGATGAGTATGATTGGAGATATACTTTTGAGGATGGTCGTTTATTGGTTTCTAATCATATTATTTTAGGACTTGAGGGATTGTTTAATATTTCGGGCGAAAATGCATTAGAATACGCTGGAGAGTGGTTTGAAGACCATTATCATTACCCCGTTGATGAAATCATTAACTGGGACGGTTGGGCGTAAATTTATTTGTTTAAGTTTTTTTTACGTTCTACGATATTTATGGTAATATATTAATATGAGTTTTAAAATAACAGAATCCGAAAGGAGTCAAATATTAGGAATGTACGGTCTATTAGTTGAAGACAAAAGACCTTTGCAAAAATTAATGGAATGTAGGTTCACTCCTGATGGGAAATATGTTGTTTATGAAGGTAAGGCGTATTATACTGAAACAGGTGAAGAAGCCCTGTTAAATGAATCTTGGTCACTTAGTGATATTTTACACGCAGGTGCGGATGTTTTATCTGCAGGGTTAGACTTTGTAATACCTGGTTCAGGTGCGATTGTTGATACTCTAAATGCTCTTAGCTATATTATTGAAGCACAATTTAAATCAGATAAAGAAAAAGATTCTTTATATATTATGGCGGCAATCACATTTGCGTTTGTCGTGTTACCTGGCCCACTACAAGCAATTGCAATACCTCTTAAACGAGCTGTGAAGACAGGAGTTGGGATGGCGTCAAAAGTTGTTGTTCAAGGATTAAAAATTATTGGAGGTAGTTTAAAAACATTATTACTAGCAATACCGAAATTAATTAATACCGCCTTAAAATCTCCATTAGCTAAAAACATATTGGGTAAATTTGGTAAAAAAATATCTTCATTTTTAAGTGCGTTTACGACTAGAATGACACCGTTATTGGAAAAAATAACTGCAGGGGCAGGAAAAGTTGCTTCAGGTGCAGGTAAAGTTGCCGCAGGAGCAGGTAAAGTCACTTCAAAAGTGGGTAAAGTTGCTTCAAAGATAGGTGGAAAAATAAGTTTAAGAGCCACAGGTAAAAAAGCGTTAACTCGTTTCTTTAGTAAATTACCTAAAATACAAAGAGGAACATTCTTTTTAAGAAGAATGGGATTTGCTCCTGGTAAGGCCTATAGATATATGGGTCCTTCAGGAAAGGCAATGACAGGTACAATTCAAAAAATGACAGACAATGGTGTTGAAATATTATTTAAAAGAGGTAATAGAACTTGGACAACTGCTGTACCTGTTGAAACATTTATTAAAAATGCTGTAGGAGCTCCTTGGTTGAGAAGAGGTTCAAGCGTTCTTGTCCCATTATTTATTAAAAGATTATCAGATGCAATTATGGATGACGGTAATGTTGATTACGAGGCATTAGAAAAGATGCAAGATTTAGACCCTGACGCCACTTCAAAAGAGTCTTTAGATTACATGGCAGAAGAAGTTGCCGATTATGAGGGTGGTACAGGTCAATATAGTTCAAATACTACTGCAACCACATTCCAAAATGCTTTAATAGGATTAGGATATCCTTTACCAAGATTTGGTGCTGACGGTAAGTTTGGCCCCGAAACTCAACAAGCGTTAAAAAAATTCCAAGAGGATAATACTTTAACTTCATCTATGGGTAAAATGGACAGATACACGGCAAGAAAAATGTCGGAATTATTGAAGAGTAAGAATATTGCCGATAGTGGTGACTTACAAACTTCACTTAATAAAATCTAAATTTATTTCCCATTGAAATATATCATTACCGAATCTCAATATAAAACACTAATCGAACAAAAGGTTAGTAAGAAAGAACTGTTCCAAGAACTTATTGATGAGAAGTTGGAATATATTTATGGTTTTTGTGATAGAACATTACCCTCTGAAAATTATTCAGGAGATGTTGGTTTTGGTTCTTGTGATGTTATTGATATAATTGATAAAATAGTTGTTGATGAAGTTAGTATGATGTCAAGCGCAAGAACTGATATGTCAGGAAAACTATATGACGTAACACCCAGTATTTATGTTAAATTAACAATTAATTTACATTCTGCAAGTAAAATATATGATTTTGATGATTTGGTCTATGACTTAAAACATATGATAAGAAAATCGACGGGAATAATGGTTGTATTTGATTACAGAATTAATAACACATTTAGGGATTAAAGCATATTTATAATAAAATAAAATATGAAACACATTTTAAACGATTTATCAAACGAGGAGAAAAATAGTATCCGTGAACAACATACTGGCGGAATGAAGGTTATGACCGAAAATTTCTCAAAATTGTTAAACGCCAAACTTGGTGATGCAAAACCATTAGTTAATGAAGCTGAAGAGGAAGAAGATATGGATGAATTGATTGATGTCAGTGTAGAAGTTGAAAACCCTGAATGTTGGGAAGAAGTAAAAACTTCTGATGGCAAACCAAAAAGAAGAAGAAGAAGAAACTCAAGTTGTTATCACAAATATAAAACTAAAGGTCCAAAACAAAGTCATTACGGTTCAAGGATGCCAGGAATGTAATAAAAAAAAATATGAAAAAAGTAGTTAGATTAAATGAGAGTGATATCACTCGAATCGTCAATAAAGTTATTAACGAACAACAAGATAATAGAACAGGTGATTTATATGCCGCAGTCAATAGTTTAATTGACGATGAATATAATGATGTTGATTATGAAGATGTTGCTAACGTACTTGAAAATATTTTAAGAGGGATTAAAGCTCAATCTTATAGAAATAAGAAGGGAATTAAGTCAATTTCAAAAGATGATGTTTTGAAAAACTTTGGATTAAATGAACAAGAAGAGGAATCAAGACCTTTTCTTAAAAGACTTATCGCAAAACTAAAAGGTATAACCGATGAACAAATTAAATATAATTTGAAGAATGATTTGCCTTGGGATTGGAATGGTTCAAAAGAAGGTTACTATGAAAAAATGGAACCAAGAAAAAGACACACAGGTTCAAACTAATATTACAACCCATCTCACAAGGATGGGTTTTTTTATTACCTTTTTTCTTGTTCTTCTTTTATCTTGATGGCTTCTGCAATCATTTTACCTTCATCACCACCGTATTTACAAGAACAGATACTTCTACCATTCTCTGCCAAAATTTGTTTTGCTTCTTGAATTGTCATATTAATAAATATTATTGGAAAAACTTTTGAATAAAATTTGAAAAAAATAAAATTTTAAACTACTTTTATACATTATGAGAATAGAAATTACAAAAGACAGCACATGTGAACATTACCTTCATGAAATTTTAAACTACCCAAGACCAGGTTTGGATAAACTTAAAAAAGAATTTAAGGTTGGAGAACAATATGTTGTGGATACTAAATGGAGTAATTTCTATGGTGAATATTATAGAGTCAAAGGTGATGAGTTTTATCACGATGTCTCCACTTCAAACTGTAAACTAATAAAATAAATAAAAATGGATAATTACCCTAAATGGATGAATAACCTACTTTACTTCTTGGCAGGTATTGGGTTTTACGGTGTATTAATGACTATCTTGTAAGATGGATACGTTAATCACCATACTACTAATCCCCCCCATATTTTGGGGGTGGGTAGTAACAATTACTTATCTGTATCACAGATTCAAATCAGAATAGAGGCATGTTGGGCCCTTCCTGAAAGATGGTTTACTGAGCCCTTCCTCATTCTCTATCCCCTCATCATAATAGGTGGGGGTTTTTTTGTTTTTAAAGTATTTATAGTTAATATTAATTATAATGGACAAAAAACATATAAAGATACTTTCAGAGAACATTAACCTTTCCGAATATAGTGATGAGGATTTTGTGGAAGTATTTGTCATGGAATTCAGGCCATGGATTAGAAAGAATCATGGTGATGAGATTGGAGAATACCCAATGTCTTTATTAGTAAAAAAATATATTAAAGATTTTGCACTTGAAAGTGGTCTTGAAGAAACAGATTTGAGGTATAATAACATCTTAAATCAAATGATTAGGATTGGTCGTGAATTAGTTAAACGAGAAATTATAAAACTACCTTCACTTAGGAGAGATATTTTTTTCACGGAAAAATTTAAAAAGATTATTGACCATTTTATTGATAGTTATAATTTCCCTGATTTCGTTAAAATTCATTTTGAAGAGACCTCGCCATTTAAAGTTTCAGGTTGGATAACAGTAGAATTTGAGCCTGCAATGAAATATAATGGTGATTTAAAAAATGTTCACGCCTTTCCTCGTGAATTAACTAATTTGGTTACTAATTATATGGGATTTGAATTAGGTAGCCCTGCTCACGGTAAAATTGATTTTCAATTTGGAGGGGGAGTTAGGTTTTTGGGTGTTGATGAGTGGGTTAAAAATGTTTTAAATAAAAAAATTAAAAAAGAAATTAAAACCTTACCAAATAAAAGTGCATTACACTCAATGAAATTTAGTACAAATACTGGTGCAATTCGTGGTGAGATTACATTAATTTATTCAAGAGATGTTTGGTATACTAGACAAAACACATTTAGAGACGAGTTTAAAGAGTATTTAACAAGTTTGGGATATAATCCCATGAGGTTATTAATACAAGATAGATAATTGATATGGAAGATTGGGATGTGAATGAATGGCAAGGTCGAAGAAAAAACCAAGTTGAAATAACTAATAAAATTGTGTTCTATTGTCTGATTGGTATAGTCATTACGATTATTGGTAATGGATTATATTTATGTTTAAAATAAAAAAACCCCTATAATAAGGGGTTTTTTTATTAACCTTGTCCGCAGTAGGACTTTTTGTAATTCTTAGCATTCTTCATTTTTGAAGATTTTGTTTTTGCATGGACGCCAGGACGTTTTGTTTTTGATTTTCCCACTCGATTTGGAGTTGTTGAAGTTTTTACTTTTGCCATTTTTTTTAGTTTTATGTGATTTGTGATACAAAGATACAGATAAAATTCATTCCCACAACTTTTTTATTCATTTTTTATTACTATACTTGAAATAAAGGTAAAATATGGGAGAAAATATTGTTATATGGGATTTTATGGGTTGGCAAGAAACCACTGCACCCGATGTTGGAGTACAATTGAACTGGAATAAGACATTATTGGAGAAATTTACCCAAATTTCGTCTCAAATTAACCGAAATTCACAAAGAGGTGGTGCTGATACCATCACAATGTACCCTGCTCTTGAAGGATTACTACATCCAGACTACTATGAGAACCATAAAAAGGTCTTAATGGGTAATATTAACGTCATTTTGGACGAAAATATGGATAAATACGCAATAAAACTCGAAAATTTAACGATTTTGGAGGATTTAAAGGAAATTCCTGACTCATCTGTACTTGGTATGACAACCTTTAAAAGAATAGGGGATTGTACTGAAGAGCAAGTCGTTAACTACATTGAGGGGTTAATTGGATTTGTGATTATTGAAAACTTAACTGTAAATTAAAAAATATGATAAAAACAATTAACATAGAAGGTAAAGACTATACAATTACCGATGAACTAACAATTCATCAAGGGGAAGTATTAGTTTTTGAGATTAGAAACTATAGTGATAAGGATTCAAAATATGCCGTTGGACATTTTGACGACTTACTTGGTTCTCCAATTAAAAAAGTTTGGAAGATATTGCAAGAGAATTGATATTTATTGTAGAATCTAATTTCTATAATGAAAAAAACAATTAAACTGCGCGAGTCTGAAATGATTTCTTTAATCAAAAAAGTTATTAATGAAAGTTATGACTCGAACAAACTTTATAGCCGTAATTACGTTGTTTTTAGATTGAAACAAGGTCCACGAGAACTAAAACGATTTATTAAAGACCTACCACACCTTGATTGTGTTGATGGTAGTGGAAATCCACATACCTGTACAAAGGTGCCTGAGGTGGTTTACGTTTTCCTACAAGGTATGTATTGATATGGACAAAAGACTGGTTAAAGGATTTGAAAAATTGATTAACTCGGATGTTATTAAAAATATATATCCGATGATTGACCATATTGATATTGATAGTGTCGATGAACATCCTTTGTATGTAGGATATATTATGTTCATTAAAATTTATTTAAATGACCCATCAATTAATAAGGACAATATGTATGAATTAAATTTTGACCCACATTATTTGGCGGAACACCATATCAAACAATTTTCAAAATATCTTGGATTAGACTTACCTACTGTTAACTTTGCGGTATATGGTCCTGATAAGAATTTAATTACATATTGGGGTTAATTTTTTTACATTTCCAAGACACACTTTCCAACTTTTCTTGTCTATACTTATTAATATGAAAAGATTGCTATTTTTATTTCTATTTTTGTTTAACTTTCTGAACGTTCAAGCCTCTCACATGATGGGAGCCGATGTTTCCTACAAATGTTTAGGAAATGGAAAGTATAAAATTATTGCCAAAGTATACCGAGATTGTCGTGGTATTCCAATGGGTATTGTTTCTTTTGGAGCGTACGCAGGAACAAATGGTGGTAATGGATGTGGAAGTTATGCGATAAGTGGTTTATCAAGAGTAAAAATTACTGACATTACAAGCCGATGTTCAACTGCAAGTTCACCATGTTCACCATCAAATTCAACAACTGGTAATCAGGGAACTGAAGAACATACTTTTGAAATAACAGTTGATTTTAACACAACACCACTTAGTAACTTTGTAAATAAATCAACGTGTTGTGAGGTCACATTTTATGTAAATGAAAATGCTCGTAATGGTGCTATTACTACAGGTGCATCAGGACAAAACTTCTATTCTACTTGTATGATTAACATTTGTAATCTAAAGAAGATGAAGGATAAATGTAATAACTCACCGCAATTAAGCAATCCACCTTTTGCAATCCTGTGTTGTAACCAGCCTTGGTACTTTAATAATGGAGCGATTGATACATTAGATTACGATTCAATTTCATATAGGTTAGTGGATGGGTTACAGGGAATACCAAACAGCTCAATCACATATGCATCACCATTTTCTTCACAATATCCAATGACACCATATTGTGTTCCACCAACAACAATTAAATGTGCTCCAAATCCAAGAACAAATCCACCACGTGGTTTTTATTTTGATACAACAAAT
>Ga0304730_1000539_pt1 | contig 32824 bp, 19 predicted proteins | sample M_130628_MF_Meta_FD_190474 | JGI IMG/M metagenome (GOLD analysis project Ga0304730, IMG submission 190474) | Freshwater microbial communities from Lake Montjoie, Canada to study carbon cycling - M_130628_MF_MetaG (v2) (version 2) | ecosystem: Environmental > Aquatic > Freshwater > Lake | place...
TTTACGAATATCTATCCAAAGTGATTGAGCAGGATTTTTTACATACTTTGCTTGATGCGGATTGTACAACATAAACTGGTCTAAATTAATTTCAGGAATAAAAGTCTCCCACAAAGAATGTAATCCTTTTTGTCCAGTCAATTGTCCATCATAGTTCATGGTGGTATGCAAAGGCACATGTAAGTCTGCCACATAATGCCCAAGGTCTGCAGCATAAAATAAAATACTGTCTTTATTGTTGGATTTAAATGCAGCAGTTAAATTGTCTAATTGTACCATCGCATTATAAGGACCCCATCCCCATTTAATTAAACTATCCTTACCATATTTTTTTACAGCAGCTTCCCATTCAAATGGCATTTCATTTGCAGCATTTGGACCATAGGCTTCTAAATCTATAAAGTGTTTGGTATCTTCTGTTTTGTCCTTGTTTCTTCTAATATCTGGACGCGGTGCGTTCGCCACTAAATTGTCCATATCCGAATAGAAAAAGCTACGCATTGGTTCTGGTAAATTATACACAGCAATCTGATGGATAGTTCGGTGTACTAGGAATCCCCAGCTTGAAAGACCTACTAAGGCCACTAATAAAAAAACATTGAGCACCGATTTTTTTGAGTACATAATCTAAATATTTAGACAAATATAACCCAATATCCCGAGCATATATTCGCTTAAGGCCCCCTTTTGCCCGTTCGTAATAAATGAGGCCTTTGAAGTTCTTAAATCATTGTAATTTTATGTCAAATTAAATTTCATGGAGCCATTATTAAGTTTATCCCATTTGGTGAAACATTATGCCGATCAAAAAGCGGTGGATGATATTAGTTTCAACATTCAAAAAGGCAGCATTTTTGGCCTACTCGGGCCCAATGGTGCAGGTAAAACAACCTTACTAAGAATGATCACGGGCATCTTTTACCCAGATGCCGGGGAGATTAAATTAGATGGCAAACATTTTGATCCATTATTAGATATCCGTGAGATTGGTTATATGCCAGAAGAACGTGGCCTCTATAAAAAAATGAAAATTGGAGAACAAGCTTTGTATTTGGCGCAACTAAAAGGTTTATCCAAAGCAGATGCGATGGAAAAAATCAAATACTGGTTTGGGAAATTTGAAATGCAAAGCTGGTGGAATAAAAAAGTAGAAGATTTAAGTAAGGGAATGAGCCAGAAATTGCAATTTGTCATCACGGTATTGCACGAGCCTAAATTAATTATTTTGGACGAACCATTTAGCGGGTTGGATCCATTGAACGCCAACTTAATTAAGGATGAAATTTATGCTTTAGCAAAAAAAGGGGCAACCATTATATTTAGTACCCATCGTATGGAACAGGTAGAAGAAATTTGTGACCATATTGTACTTGTAAACTTAGGAAAGAAAATTTTAGATGGCACTGTGGCTGATATCAAGCAGCAATATAAAGAATACATTTTTTCCATTGAAACCAGTCATCCTGAATTAATAAAAGACAATGCCCTATTCAGTATTATAGACAAAGCAGATAAAAATCCTAATAAGATTTTAGTTAAACTAAGCAATGCTGTTGCGTCCAATGAGGTCTTAAAATACTTGATTGAGCAAAATATTCCTATTATCAGTTACAATGAAGTGCTACCTAGCTTAAACGATATTTTCATACAATTGGTAGAAGATACCCACGCAAAAGCTAGGGCTTTTCAAAACATTTAAATACCATCCACTTAGATTATTAAAAAATAACTTAGTTCATACTCAAAAAATATTTTATGCATAAGATTTGGATCATCATACAAAGAGAATACACTAGCAGGGTAAAAAATAAACGCTTTTTATTGGTCACTTTTTTAGTCCCCATCTTAATGGTAGGATTGATTGTAGGATCTGCCTATTTTTCATTTAAAGGTACCGAAGAACGTAAAATTGCAGTGGTGGATCCAAATGGCTTTTTTAAGGATAAACTAAAAAATAGTAAGCAATTAAAATTTGAATTCTCAAATGATGTTGACACAAGTAACTATCAAGCAAAAGGATATTCCGATATTTTACTCATGCCATTATTTGAAGGAGATAAAAAAGCAGATTATATCTTAAGATCTAAAAAGTCTATGGGCTTTACTTTACAAGAAACTATTAGCAATAAAATTAATGCAGCGATTGAAGACCGAATGTTAGAAAAAGCGGGTATCCAACAAAGTATATTGGATTCGATTCATCAATCTGCACAAATAGCAGAATTAAAGGCCTATGAAGATGAAGGTAAAAAAAGTAAAGAAAGTAATGCAGCTTTGGCGATGGGTATTGGATACGCGAGTGGTCTACTCATTTATATTACCATGTTTATTTATGGCACCATGGTATTGCGTGGAGTGATGGAAGAAAAAACAAATCGTATTGCCGAAGTGATTGTAAGCAGTGTAAAACCATTTGAATTGATGCTTGGTAAAATTATTGGTATTGGTGCAGTTGGATTGACGCAGTTTTTGATGTGGATCATTGTGGTGGTGACATTGACTGGCGTTGGTATGGGTTTATTGCCAGATGATATGCAAAGTCAAGTGCAACAATTACAAGCATCTGGTGGACAGATGGGCGCAGCAGGAATGGCACAAGCAAGTGAATCAGCAAAAAATATATACGCTTTCCAAAATGCATTAGTAACCACCAATTGGACATTAATTATTGGTTGTTTCTTATTTTATTTCTTAGGTGGCTTCTTGTTTTATGCTTCTTTGTTTGCAGCTGTTGGTAGCGTAGTGAATGAAGATCCGCAGGATGCACAAAGTTTAATGTTTCCTATTACCATGCCAATTATCTTCTCTTATATTATTACCAATGTAGTGATACAAAATCCAAATACACCAATGGCTTTTTGGGCTAGTGTGATTCCATTTAGTTCCCCGATGGTGATGATGGCAAGGATTTCCTATGGCGTGCCATCCACTGTACCTTATTGGGAACTAGCATTGAGTATGTTGACATTGATTGGTGGATTCTTATTAACGACTTGGTTAAGTGCTAAGATTTATAGAACCGGCATTTTAATGTATGGTAAAAAAGTCACCTGGAAGGAAATGTTCAAATGGGCATTCGCAAAATCTTAGATTTTGTGAAATATTTTCCTAGTTCGCAAAATCTTAAATTTTGTGAAATAAATTTATTTATTTCTAGATTATAGTGCAATACGGATATTCACCCCTGCCCTTGTATTGGTAATTGGAGGAGCGGAAGAGATATATGGCGTCGCTCTTCTTTGATCAAAGAAGAATTTCAAATTGATCTTACTATTCAATACATAATCTACAGATGGCTGCAATGTGATTTCCTTTTGTCCACCTGTGCCATAGGCATTGGTTTGATCCAATCTGCTATTACTATTGTAAATATCACGCTTCGCTACATCCAACCTAAATGTTAAATCGTTGGCTAATTTATTGTTGTTTAAACCTGGAAGGGTAAAAGGTAATTTTAATCCCCTTATACGATAACTTGTTCCAATGACCCACTCTGTACTATTGTTTTCACTTAATTGATAATCTACTAAACTCAAAGCCAATAAACGACTCTTCTTATATTCAAAACGGATAGACCATTGTGAAACAGTTGTAATATTCAATCCTATCAATGGTTCCATCCTTTCACTGATGGTCACATTTGGAATTAAAAAATAAGGAACAAAATTTCCACTGACTGTATCTAAGAACGACGGTGCACCTAATCGATTGAGGTCTGCATACAATAATGAACTATTGAAGCTATTCATAGATAAGCTACCATTGTAGCCATGTGTTAAAGAGATATTGGAAAATAAATTAGACAAGCCAGGTATTTTTGCTAATCCATTGTATAATAAATTCCAATTTGGCATAGGCAACATACCCGAGAATGGATTGGAACGTATACTTGAATTGTTTTGATTGAGCAATGCTATATTTTTGGGATCCTTCCCAGTATATGCAGCGATAAATGAAGGAATCAACACATCCTGTGCATACTTACCATAACCAATCGCGTACCCATTAGGGTCTTTCTTTTGATCCCAATAAGGATTTAAAGCAGCTACTCTATTAGAAATAATGGATCTATAGTTTTGGAAGTTTTTAAATTGTGTTGAAATCATATTTGGGTCATGTTTATCAAAGAAAGTCTTTAACGCAACATAACTAATATTGAATCCACCTGCAGACAATGGATTATTATGTGAGCGATACCCATTCATATTTATACTCGTATCCTTATACAATTCAGAATATTCTTTTGTGAATGTTTTATCAAACTTTAAATCAATAATTAAAGTTTTAATTGGCTCAAGCATCACTCTTGCACTCAATTTTTGATCAAATCCCTGCCTAAACAACATGTTAAAATTGGCATCTTTGGTAAATAAACCTTTACGTTCTTGCGTGTTTAGCCAATTGCTATCTGGCTGCTTACCCATGGCATAATCAAAGCCAGGAGCAAGACCATTAAAATCTTTATCTATAAACTGAACCCCAGACATAAATCCTGGTAAACGACTATTGTAATTCTCTGCATAATCTAAACTAGCATTTTGAACCATTGTCAATAACCCAACAAGAGACTTTATTGGTTTAGGTATATTTAATACTTCATTTGCTTTAAGCACCCTCATGGCAATACGTTCCTGCTTCCTTGCCTCCTTCCATATTTTAAATGCCGAATCTCTTGCCTTGCCTGTTAGTCCATTTAATGCATCTTGCTTTTTAATGACTAATTGATTTGATAAAGGATTAGATTGACTTGAAGTAGGATTATTATTAGATAATGCCGATCGAATGAATTTTGATTTATTGTAAAAACTATTTAAATTAAATTGTGCGTTCAATTGATGCGAAAGGGTATTCTCAATGGTATTACCAAGTGATGTAAACAATCTGCTTGCACCAATCCAATTATAATTTGTGGAGACATTATAACTTGCCAATATCCAATCTGTCAATGGAAATTTACTAGTTGGAATATCATAACGCATTGTAAATCGCTGATTGTACAAAGTATTACGACCACCTCTTAACAACATTCTTGTTAAGGAATCTTTTTTCTGTTTGGTATCTATACGTCCATCTGGTTCATCAATTCTTGAATTCAAATTTGCAACTACATCTAAACTAAGAGACCTAGTAACAGGCCAACGAAGATTAAAGATGCGACTCATAGTAAAATATTTATCATAAGTCGTCTCCACTTTTTCTGTTGTACCATCAAATGAATTCACGATCCTTGGGGTATACTCCCCAAATTGACGATCAAAAATAGTACGATAGCTAATTAAACTAGGTGCAGGTGAAAAATTAAAATCTTTGATTAAAGACAGCCAAGGAGATTTTGTTTTGATCCATTTTGTAAATGGTTGAAAAGATTTTCCCGTATTATTAAAGGTATAACCAATTGATCCACGATGCTTTACAATCTGATTCAATTCAATCAAAGGACTGGTTTGTTGTAATTGGGAATAGGAATAACTAAAATCTAAATTACTAATACTCAGCATGGTATTTCTAGAACCAGGCATGAACCTGACATTGGTAAAATTCAAAGTTTTAATAGCTGTTTCATCTATTGAAGCTCTTTTAATTGAATCTCTGATAGCGCCTGAGACAGATTTTATTTTATCGGCATACAAAATGTCTTTATTGAAAGGATCAAACTCTGGATTTTCTTGGGTCTTATTTAAACCAGCAAATACAGGCAATGAAATTTTGACTTGTTTAGGCAATAATTTTCCTGCATCTAAATTTGTTGCAATATCCAACTGCGTGAATCCAGTTTTAGCTCTTTCGTTCATTTTTTGTTCAATACTACCAAAACCAGAAGTTCTATTATTAACAGAGACTGCTACTGTTCCTAAATCTGCTAAAATTAAATCCATGCGACCCAATGCTGCCCATGATCCTCGCTCATCTAAGTTTGAAAGTCTTAACTCATTCACCCAAACTTCTGCATCCATTTCATTTTGACTAGATGTATTTTCAAAGGCAATTAAAATTCCACGAATCTCTCCTAAATTAGGATTCCCCATCACGGAATAAGTGTGGTTATTGGCTTGTATTTGACTAAACTTACTATTAAAATTATAGTTCTGCTTATCTCTATCAATTTTAAGTTTCACTAAATCATTTAAACTTAAATTCATTTCATTCTCTAATGGCCATACATCTCTAACTTCTGCAATAGAATAAGTTTTTCGTTTAGTGGTTGTTAAAGGAATACGAATTTCATAATAGTTGTTTTGAAAATCTTGCCCAATACGAAGTACGGCTGTGACGACACCCTTTTCAATCACATCTGGTTGATTTTTATTTTCAGCATGTAAGAACATAGATAGACTACCATAACGACGAATATCAATATTCATTGTTTTGAATACGCCTCTTGGTGTGGTATTCTTTTTTAATCTACTTAACTGAACACTTAATGCCTGTTCGTTTTGCAATAAATTCACCCCATTATTACTCAACAACTGCACACGCTCAATGCCTGGAGGTACTAAATAGTTCACTGGCGTTCTACTTCCATTTTCCTCCAAACTCACCGCAATGGTATTCACTGTGGCAGTATTATTTTCTGGTGTAATCAATTTATACTCCCCTGAATTATCTATATCATAAGCAAATTGTCTCCACTGATTTCGCACTAAATCTAATTTAGCAAAACGCAATGTAATGGAGTCTTCAAATCCAGTTAAATACATTCTTAAAAAACGGATCGATTTAAAATCACGAATACCACCCATTCTATTGGAGAAAGATTTAATTGGCACCCTAAATAAATACCAGTTCTCAATAGATTTAGACCCATCTGCTAAGGTCACGTTGACTGTTTTTGAATCCGTCACATACCTAGTTGTATTGACTCCAATCCTTCCTTTTTGTAAATCAATTTCGTATTCAAAATAAGCTTCTGTTTCATTTAAAGTATTGTCTCTATTCAAGTCTTCATTATCAGGCAATAAAGTGGCAGCACTACTAAACTGACTATTTCCAGCCAAGGCAGAGTTGCCTTGTGGGTTGTTGAAATATTTATACCTACTTAAAATATTTGCGCCAATGGCATCATAACTAGCATCACGATACCATACATAGTTATCTGCAGAAGGATCCTTTGTGAATTGTTGTGCAATAGTACTATTCCCAATTTGATTGATCAAATAGGCTTTCTTAGTAAGCTCATCCAAATCTCCTAATCCATCGAATCCAACATCCTGAAATTTTCTATCTTCAGGATTATTACTAAAAGCATTGGTCACTTGGATTGGATTCACTGGTACCCTTCCCCAGGTAGAGCTATCAATACTTGCAGGAATTGTAGGAGTAGGCATCCCATTTTCATAAAAACGTCTGCCGTCTTTCAAAATATCTTCACTTACATTTCCTAAATTCAAATACAATTTACCTTTTGATGCAGCAGATCTAATAAAAGGATCCTGCACCCAAAATTCAACATATTCTATGATGCCTGTTTCAAAATCTGTTTGATCCAAAGCACGCATGATACCGCCCCATTTATCTGTTGGATTTTTAACTCTACCACTAGCATCCAAATCTTTATAATTATAGTTATAGGGGCCACGATCTTTTGGATAATAACTTAAATCAAAAGTTGGTAATTGTACATCTGTAATATTGGTTGTTCTTTGAGGGAATAATTCATTCGTAAATACTTGACGGATTCTTGGATCACTTAATGAAGCTGCATTATTAGCCAATGGATTATTAGAACTATTACGATCTTGTAAATTGGGTTCAATTGTATACCAAGCTAATCTTGCTCTATTTTTATTATAGTCAATAGAATCCGATAATGCCCCTTCTGCAAAACGATCCAAAGGTGTGGAAGCTAGCGTCCATGCTGTAAATGGAAACCTTAAATCAATATTGGTTCTGGTGGATTCAAAATCGTCCAGATACACCACTCCAGATCCACCTTGACCAATTTGTTGCGCATGGCCAGGCTTTAAAATAGCAGCCTCACCATATGCGACAATAGATGATTTTGCTTTAGTACTATAAAACGGAAGCTTATCTAAGAGTCTTGTTAAAGCAGGTAAGTCTTTTTTATAATTAAAATCAACACCATACATTGTGTTTTTGATTGGGTCAGATCCAAAATTAGTCTTCGTGAAAAATGGTCTTTCATTTAAACGTGAAGTGGATAAACCAAAATTGAAATTTTTACTCGCTAAATAATCAATTCGCAATGCTCTAAATCCACGTTCCTGAAATCCAAAACCCAAATTGTTTTCAAATGAAACATTTACTGGAATATTAGAACTCAAAATACCAGGGTTGATAATTCTTACCGAACCTGATCCGTAGTCAACAATATAATCTATCCCTTCTCTTAAAATTTGTCCACCAGCTCTCACACTCACCGAACCCTGTGGTACATTAAAAGCATTTAAACTAATTTCTGAACCACCCGAACTCCCTTTTACCTGCCCTTCCATCACAAAACGATTCAGGTTGGCATAGGTTTGTGCTTCTGCTTTGATATTACGGTATAACTGATTATAAATATACTTTTTTGAAATATTCGTATCAATCCCCGCAAATGCAATGTCTTGTAAGTCTTTACCAAATGGTTCTAATAAAGGAAAAACGATTCTACCCATATTCGACAACACTGTATACCCTTCAACATAATCAAACACCCCATCTGGTTGCGGGTCATTGCGATTGTTTAATCGATCTAATTGCAATATTTTAATCAACGATTTTCCTTCGTATGCTTTATTGGTAACAGGAAGGTATCTTTTTAATCCTGCACTAGGTTCTTCATATAAAATGTTCAACTGAAAATCTTGTTGTTGAATAGCGCCAAATAAATCCAATGAGTACACGTTTTTCATCATCAAATCCCAGATTGGCAAATCTGTTCTTTGTGTGGTTGCTTTTAATAATTTTAAAAATAAAATTTGTTGTACCCCTTTATTCGGGTCTAGTGCTACACCTTCGGAGAATTCACCCACTTGGTAGACTTTACCATTGTAGGTGTACTGAAAAGCGACAGCCAATACTTCATCTGCTTGTAGTGGAATATTTAAAGATAAGAAACCAACTTGTCCATTGAAAAAATATTCATTCTCTGTTAATTTTCTTGCAAAAGTTCTTTCATAATCTTGAGCAGACCTCAATCCTTCTTGCGCCAATACTGTGGAAACACCCGCAGGATTTCTTGCGTTGGGATTATTAATGATTTTTGAATATAATTTATTAGCACCATTGTCTGGGAATGGATTATTGGTATTGTAAGATTCTCCAAGATCTGTTAAACCAACCACATCTCTTGCATTCGTTGTTTGTCCATTCCGATTGGTGACCCAAACCTCGATACGCTTAATTTGTATTTGAGAATTAATCACCGGCAAAGTACTCATTGCCTTATTGTAATTATTTCTAAAATATTGTGCTAATAAAAAGTGTCTATTTTCTTCATAATCGTCTAATCTTTTTTGGAATCGTTGCGTAGACGATCCGCCCTGCAAAGCCATAGACTGACGTTGAGATTTTTGATTGGCAATCGCACCAGTCACGAATAATTTTCCAAATTGTAGTTGCGCCTTCACACCAAATAAATTTTGAGTGCTTGGAATCAAAGTGCTTCGAGAAATATAATTGATATTTCCTGCTTCGATAAATTTAACCAGCTCATCCTTCTTTCCTTTATAGCTTAACTTAATCTGATTATCAAATCCTAGGTTGGACAATGAATTTAAATTGATTGGAAACTTCAACTTATCCCCAATACTTGCATTCAAACTAAAATTGGTATTGGCATCAAAATCAAATCCACCATTTTTACGTGCACGTTCCGGCAAGGTTGGATTTTTTACGTTCTGCCCTTGGTATCCTGCTCTGATATTAATTTCTCCAACAGGTTTGATATCAATTTTTAAATTCGAGCCTGTCTTCCCAAATAAACGATCAAAATAACTATCAAATACTTTTGTTTTAGGTCTCGTAATTTTTCGGTTTAATACACCTAGTGAATTAGCACGCTGCATAAAATAGGCTTGTTCATCCTTGCGTGTTTTTAATTTCCAAAACTCGTCAAAACTCAATGTTGAAGGAAAACGATTGTACCCAGCACCCAGTTTCTCTGTAATATAATATTGCTTAGTATCCGGATCATAATCTACTTTTCGCTTAAGTACACTTGAATCTCTAATATCAAAAGGATTATTACTTGGCTGAGATAAAAAATCAGCGCGTCTATCTGCAATTGGATACCTTAGTTTACCTACCAAAGTATCGGCTGTTTTTTTAGTGATCGTGTCTTTAAATGGCGATTTTAATTGACTTGTATCTTGGGCATGACCAGTCTGCTTCATTAAAAGAAGACCAGACAATAACATGACAGTGTGAAAAAATCTCAAGAATAAAGCATTAAGTATGACTGATTAACAATTTTTGAGAGCTTGTTTGATCAAAATTTCTAAAGAGACATCCGCCCCCTCTGATTGTATTGCTTTATCAATCGCTTTCTCAGCAACTGCTTTTTGAATCCCTAATGAAACCAATGCTTGAATGGCGTCTTGATGTGGTGTAGACTTACTAAAAGTAGAACCCCCAGATAGCTGCATGGGTAATTTTGCCAATTTATCTTTTAATTCCAGCACCAAACGCTCTGCTGATTTTTTGCCGATCCCCTTAATTTGTTCTAATTGACGTGCATCTCCTTGCACAATTGCTCGAATGATTTCTTCTGGTCGCATCCCAGATAACATCATCCTAGCCGTACTTGCACCAACACCTGATACACTTATGAGTTGCATAAAAAGCTCTTTTTCATCCTGCCCAAAAAATCCAAAAAGTACCTGGGAATTTTCAGTTAAATGTAGATAGGTATGGAGCAACCCCTTCTCTTTACCAGAGATGGATTCATAGGTGTTCAAACTGATGTTAACTTCATAGCCTACGCCTCCAACATCCACTATTAGCTTAGCTGGGGTCAATTGAACAAAATTTCCTTGTAAAAATGCAATCATAATTGAACCAAAATTAAGGTTTACACAATGAAAAATGGCCATTTTAGGTCATTCTTAGGCATTTTTTAAGATATTTGTAGCCCAAACAAACTAAGAAACTATGTCCCAAAAGCTGAAAGCAGCAATCACCTCGGTTGGAGGCTATGTCCCAGAGACCAAATTGACCAATTTTGACTTGGAAAAATTAGTAGATACCAACGATGAGTGGATCAGAACTAGAACAGGTATTTCTGAGCGAAGAATCTTAAGAGAACCAGGTAAAGCAAGTTCTGACATGGCTGTAAAAGCGATCGAAGAGATTTTGAGAAAAAAGAATTTAGACCCTTTAGAGATTGATTGTATTATTTGTGCCACGGTGACTCCGGACATGGTTTTCCCTGCGACAGCAAATATCATTGGAGATAAAATAGGTGCAAAAAACGCATTTGGATTTGACTTAGGCGCAGCTTGTAGCGGTTTCTTATTTGCATTAACTACTGGTGCAAGTTTTGTAGAAACAGGAAGATATAAAAAAGTGATTGTAGTTGGCGTGGACAAAATGAGTTCAATTATTGATTATACAGATAGAGCAACATGTATCATTTTTGGAGATGGCGCTGGTGCCGTATTATTAGAGCCAAGTGCAGATGAAAATGGATTTCAGGATGCCATCCTGAAAAGTGATGGAAGCGGAAGGGATTATCTACATATTAAAGCAGGTGGAAGTTTAAAACCAGCATCAATAGAGACTGTGATGGCAAAAGAGCATTATGCTTTTCAAGACGGACAACCAGTTTTTAAATTTGCTGTAAAAGGAATGGCCGATGTAAGTGCTGAGTTAATGGAAAAACATAAATTAACAGGCGATGATATTGCTTGGTTAGTACCTCACCAAGCGAACTTAAGAATCATTGATGCCACAGCTGACCGAGTTGGTTTACCAAAAGAAAAAGTCATGATCAATATCCAAAAATATGGCAATACCACAGCAGCTACTATCCCATTGTGTTTATGGGATTGGGAGTCTCAGTTAAAAAAAGGTGATAATTTAATCTTAGCGGCTTTTGGAGGAGGATTTACTTGGGGAGCAGGATGGATAAAATGGGCCTATTAATTGTATCTTTAGATAGTCGCATTTATATCATTTTTAAAATCGCATTATGAGTCAAAAAAAATTTAAAGGAATTAGTACAGTAACACTGCATACTGCGGGACATGACAATGATAATTTTTCGCATACCACGCCTATCTATGCCACTTCTACATTTACATTTAATTCTGCAGAGGAAGGCATGGAACGTTTTAAAGGAGATGATAAAACTAGATTGTATACAAGATGGGGCAACCCAACTTTCACTGCAGCAGAACAGACCATTGCAGCATTAGAATCCCATGGTTTAATGAATGAGCAAGGTACACCTTTGGAACTAAAAGCATTATTGCATTCAAGTGGACAAGCTGCTATGACCACTTTATTTTTTAGTAATCTAAGTGCAGGTGATACATTAATATCACATTATTCTTTATATGGAGGCTCTCAAGAACTGATGCAAAAAGTGTTGGTAGAAGCAGGCGTGAAAATTATTTTGATTGATATCCACAATGAACAAATTTTATTGGATACCATTAAAGCCAATCCAAGTACCAAATTAATTCATCTAGAAACACCTGCGAATCCTACATTACAATGTGTGGACATTCAAGCGATATGTACCATTGCAAAAGTACATGGTATTAAAGTGTCGGTGGATAATACCGTTGCTACGCCTTACTTACAGCAACCCTTTGCTTTAGGCGCAGATTTTGTATTTCATTCAGCAACAAAATTTTTAAACGGCCACGGATCTGCATTACATGGTGTATTGTTAGGCAAGGATTTGGAATTCATGAATAAAAAAGCTTGGAAATGGCATGCCTTAATGGGTGGTAATAGCAACGCCTTTGATGCCTATTTATTAATACAAGGCATGAAGACTTTAGAAGTTAGAATGGAAAGACATTGTAGCAATACAGCAAAAGTGGCTCATTTTTTAGCAGCACATCCTGCTATCGCACATGTCAATTATACAGGACTTGCAACACATCCACAACACGAGATTGCAAAAAAACAAATGAAGCAACATGCACCTTTAATTAGTTTTGAACTAAAAGGTGGTATTGAAGCTGGTAAAAAATTCATTAACGCTGTGGAAGTATGCACGCGTGCGGTATCATTAGGCACTGTGGATACCTTAGTGTCGCATCCAGCAAGTATGACCCATATGTCTATACCAAAAGAAGAAAGAATCAAGTATGGTATTACAGATGGCTTGATTAGAATGAGTGTAGGTATTGAAAACATAGAAGATCTAGAAGCAGATTTAGCACAGGCTTTGGCTAAAGCGTCTTTATAATTCAATATAATTTTCGCTCATTTTACTTCAAATTAGTTTCTTATACTTACATGTGTAACCATTAAATCATTAGGCGTTAAATCTATTCTTATGGAAATAAAAATTCGAAAAGCAGTTAGTAAGGATTGTGTACGCATGATAGAATTGATCCAAGAATTAGCTACTTACGAAAAAGCACCAGACGAAGTGACTGTATCCCTCTCCCATTTTGAGGAAAGCGGATTTGGCGCTAATCCAGTATGGTGGGCCTTTGTAGCGGAGACGCAAGGTGTAGTAATTGGGATGGCATTGTATTATATCCGCTACTCTACCTGGAAAGGGCAAAGAATGTACTTAGAAGATATTTTAGTCACAGAAGATATGCGTGGACAAAAAATTGGTAGCCAATTAATGGACGCTTTGATAGTAGAAGCAAAAGAAAAAGGATTCAAAGGTATGAACTGGCAGGTACTAGATTGGAATGAGCCAGCCATTAACTTCTACAAAAAATACAATGCCAATTTTGATCCTGAATGGGTGAATTGTTCGATTGTATTTTAATATATAAATTTCAAGTCTCCCCAGTTCTTTTCTAATAATTTCCCCACCATAACTTGTGGATCTTGTTCTTTACTATTGACTTTAATGGACTCAAAACTTACAGTCCTTTTTAATCCTTCCCAGAATGTTTTATAATTCATCTCACCTTTAGATTCTTGGAGTGCTTTTAGTAAATAGTATGTAAAAATGCCATGTTTTTGTTCATTAAAAGCATTTGAAGATTGATTACCACTACTAGCGCTAAATGCAACAATGCCTCCTTCTATAAAATCACCTCTTGGAACAACTTTTACGCCACGTGCTTTCACCATTTCTTGATTTCTAGCACCTCCACTAAAACATGCATCAATAAAAGCGGTAACACCTGCTGACTCATATTCTGTTAATGATTTATATACATCTTGTAATTTAATGGCTGACTGCAGATTCGTTCCTGATACATCCACTGGGATCAAATAGGCCTCTTTGGTTACTTCATCTGGCAAACCGTGACCAGCATAATAAAAGAAAACCTCCATTTGGCCATAAGAATTTTTCATTAATTTATTGATCCAATCTATATTTTGTTTCATTTTACCATAAGTAGCATTTGCCACATATCTGATATTGATAGCAGGAATACCTAATGTTTTTTCACAATATTCTTTAAATATTTTTGCATCATTGACTGCAAAATCAACATTTACTTCTTTAGATAAATCTGGCTGAAAAGAACTGTAATCTTCATTACCAAAAATAATTGCATACCTATTATTGAATTTTTTAGTATTAATAGGAATGTTCTTATCCACATCAGAAATCAATGAAATTTGTTTGTACTCAGCTTTAGGAGCAGTCACTGAAGTGGTATTAACTACAATTTTTTCACCTTGTTTAATCTGGATTGGTGTTGATTTATTTTCAATAATCCCGTATTTTCCTGAATTTTCTGTGACCTTGATTTTAATGGTTATATTGTTTGCTATATATTGTTTATTAGGTATAAACTCGTAATCTAATTTCTTCATTTCACCTGGCCCTAAATCTTCAATATTGAATTTAAACATATCTACTGGAAAAATAAATGCTGGGTTAACAAACTCAACTTGAACATTATTAGCAATACCCTCCCCATTATTTTGAACCAATATTGAAAGTTGTATCAATGATCCTACCGACAAAGCATCATCAGAAGAGGATTTATTTAAAAAAACGGCTTCTTTAATTAATAATTCTGGTTTTTTAAATTCTACAGTTTTAAACAAGACTGCGAATGGATCTGCATCAAAATTATTCCCCTCTTTGACTTGCATATTTAAATTAGAAGTACCCGCCATTAAATCCATTGATGCAGAAATTGGAACAACTACAGTTTTACTAGCTCCTGCTTCAATCACACCTAAATTAATAATTTTATTAAATTGTATGCCTTTAATATTTGAACTATCATTGATCAATAATTTTACAGAATAGGCATTGCCTTCCCCTTTATTATCAATATTGAATGTAATTTCTGCTTTTTCTAAAGCATCTAAGCTTGAATTATTATTCCCTTCTTTGTTGTCAGCGAACTGAATATCTGAAATAATTAAATTAGCAGGTTTTTGTGGCTTGGGCACAGCCAATAAATTTACCTTCTTAAAACTACTTGACGAAGTTTGAGCAGATGCAGATGCTACAATAAAAAATAAAATGCCTAAAAAATATTTCATATTTACTATTTGATAATTATTGTATAACAAAAGAATATTCTGAACCTTCAGCTATGCCATTTTCATTTACAACGTATCCTCTAAACCAATATGTACCTTTCGTTAATCCATTACGATTAAGAGAGATATCACCAACACTTGGATTTTGGACAGGAAATTTATTCGTGCTATTTGGAATTGCATATCTAGTTGTACTTACAATAAAACCTGCCTCAATAATTTTAGCCCCACCATCACTTGTTATTTCTGCCTTAAGCGTCGCACTTGAAGAATTTGAAAAATAATATGGACTAGTCGTAATTGAAGCCTTTGAAGTAAGTGTAGTAAATGAGATTGTATCACTTTGCCCCGTTCCAGCTTCACTTCTTGCATATGATTTTACGTAATATAAAGTACCTGGTTCTAAATTAGGAATTATATAAGAAAATGAAGAAAGTCCATTTCCAGCTGGGTATTTAAAAGTATTATTATTACTATTGATATCTAATGTTTTCAACTTGCTCCAAATAAATCCTTTCTCTAGAATTTGTAACCCAAAACTTTCTTTTATGGTACCATTCACAACAATAGAATTACTTGTGGGGCTATTTTTAGTCACTTTTTCTAAAACTGGTTTATAATCTTTGGTAGGAAAACTAATTGCATCGCCATATCCAATATCAACAGAATTTCTAGCATAGGCTCTTGCAAAATAAGTTGTGCCTGCTTTTAAATTAGTCGCAGTCACAGATATATTTTTTAGATCTGTTAAAATTATATCTGGAAATTTAAAATCACCATAACCATTAATGGTTGGATTATTTGATTCTCCAACTACTACTCCTTTTTCTGTCACAGTAGCGCCTCCATTGTCGACTACTAAACCAGTTATCTTTGCACTATTGAACCCTACATCTGAAGCAGTTATTGTTGAAACCTTTGGCTTAGTGGATGCTGGAGTGAAAGGTAATACTGGAGTTCCATAAACAGAAGTTTCTTTTGTCCTAAGATATGATGTAATATAATACGGAACACCACTTTGTAAGTTCTCTATTGAACTACTAAAATTAATATTTCTAGATATGCCGTTTGTATTATCCCCATATGGTACTTTAGTTACTCCGTTCGTCAACAAGGTAGGATTAGGAGATGTATGATAAATAAAGCCAAAATCAAGCACTGGTGAACCACCATCATAAATAATAGAAGATCTTACTTGAACCGAATTTGCAAATGAATTTACAAGACTGGCAGGAGCAATTTCTGGATTAAGTGGAGTAGCTTTAAATTCTATTTCAGCACCATAGGCTATATCGATTGCATTTCTGGCATAGGCCTTTACATAATAAGTTTTACCTGGCTCTAGACTGGTTAAGTCAGAAGTAAAAGTAGCCGGAAAAATTGCAGGTCCTGGACCCTGACTAGTGGATGTAGTAGTGGTTGTTTCAATTTTAGCATCTTTAGTAGTACTCCATAAAATACCTTTAGCAGTTATAGGAGACCCTCCGTTACTTATAATTTTACCTCCAGATATTGCAGATTTACCTGTATTATTAGTTACTTGGGTTGTCTCGATGGTAGGTTTGTTAGCAGCTGTAGTAACAGGCACAATATTCCCAAATTTAACTCCTAGTGCGTTGCCAGCAAATGCCATGATAAAATAAGGTTGTGCTTCGGTTAAATTAGGTACATTGACGCTAAAAGTTGTGCTTGAAGTTAAATCATACCTCACTATATTTTGACCTGGAGCAAAAATTTTAGCTGAGTTTGTATCAACAAAATTGGTTGTGCTAACTACAACACCTTTTTGGGTCACAGGTAACCCATTACTTGAAATTATAGTCCCTCCAATAGTTCCAACAATTGTCCCTCCAATAGTGATACTAGAGGAAGTAGATGCAGATGGAGGATTCGTAGTAATTGATGGTTTGTCATTGGCAGTCTTAAAATTCATTTCATTTCCATATGCTGTACCAAGTAAATTAGTGGCATAAGATTTATAATAATAAGTAGTAGCGGGCGTTAAACCATTTAATTCAATGGAAAAATTTGAAAACCCAGGTCCAACTTCATATTTTTCAGCTGATTGAACAGGCGCATTTGGAGCTTTACTATAAATAATACCTTTAGAAGTAATATCTAATCCACCATTATTGGTAATATTACCTCCAGCCGTTGCACTTGTACTTTTGGGATTTGAAGGGGGTACTGGCACTGTTGTAACAAATGGTAAAGTCTTACCATCTAAAGGATTATCTCTTTCAATAGACTTTGCGCAACCTTGGATAGCCAAGGTTACAAGTAAAACATATTTTATATAACTAAGACGATTCATTTAAAAATTCTTGACAAATGTTAATTGAAATGCGTCACTGTGTCTTGTTGGTATATATCTAGGAATCATTTTAATTTTACCATATCCATTATTTCTTAGTTTGTCATTTTTGCTGCCTTGAATAGCAACTTTAATGACATCTAATAACCATACAGAGGCAGCGACACCAAGCGCAATATCTGACTTTTTTTTAAAGTCAGTTGCTTTTGTAAAAGTTTCATCCATTTCGAACTGGACTCTTGATTTAGAATAGATAGCATAGTAGTCTTCACTACTTTTTTTTGCACTAAATGCAGTATAAACTGAGCCTATAAAAATGGCAGAAATCAAAAGTGGAGTTACATGATCATTTGAATTAACAAAGTGATCTCCAAAACCTGGAAGCAACATAGATAGTATTACATTGTCTGCACCTCCACCAAGCTTATTCGTTTTTTTAACTTGTTCCAATGTAGTATTGGAATTTGTAATCATAGGTGAAGTTGAACTATTTGAATTACTATTTGAGTTATTTAAAGTAGATTGATTTACTAAATTAAATCCCTTAATAGATAACACAGCTTTTAATTCTCCATTGTAATCCTCGATATCATTTCTAAAAAACCATTTTATGCTTTTTTTATAGCCAGGTTTAACTGATTCAATATCTCCAAAAAGGTTTTTTGGATAAATAGAAGAGCCATTTGGCTTTACGAAAACCAATGTTAAATCAAACACGGTATTTAAAGGACAGTTGACTAAATCATAAGTCACTAAAATATGATCTTCAAATGGCTGAAAGTCGACATTTTCAATATTTTGAGCAGACAATTTGCCGCCAATCGTTAACAAAAAAAATAATGATATAAATAAACGCATAGTTGTTATTGAATTAATATTGGAATATTAACTTTTTTCCTTTGGTCAAGCGGAATAGCATTGATCCAGGAGATGACCGTTTCTGGTTTACTAATGCCGTTTGAATTAAACTGAATAAATTTCATTGGTGATTTAGTAAATATAAAAACCAATTTACTCTCCTCGTATTCCTTATTTTCAGTACTCATTATGTAGTTATTGCTCTTTGAAGGAAATAAATAGGTTTGTCCTGCTTTTAGTAAAATTTGGTCTTCTCTAGAATTCGGATAAACCAATGAAACTTCTTCATCTGTCCAAGTAAATAAATTCAAATAACTATCAACGGAAGATATAACTGAAAAATATAACAAGTCATTTTTATTATATACATTTTTAATACCTAAAATATTGACATTGAAATTAGGATCAGGTTTAACTTGATATTTAATGATTTTAGCATCAATCGTTACAATGTATTGGATTTGTTTCCCAACAACATTTGTAATTGTATCTAGAACAACAAAGCTTAAAATTTCTCCTTCCATTTGTGACTGAACTTCTGAATTAATAAAGTCAGCACTTTTTTTATTATCAACAGAAGACGAGATCAGTAATTGACTGGACTTTAAATACTCCCCAATGCCAGCCTTCATTAATGCATTTTTTTTTGCATCAATAATAGCTTCCTGCATGGCCTCTTTAGGTGTTATTCTTTCATTAATATATGCAGATCCTTGAATCCCAAAAACACTAATAACATTTTTTTGAGCAAAAATGTTATTAGTGATTGATACTATTAATATAAGTAGGAAAAAGCGACTAGTTTTTACGGTCTGTTTTCCACTTTTCATATTCTTCTTCGAATTTTTTCTTGTCAAATAAAATTTTCAACTTATCGTCTTCAGCAATTGTTTTATCATAAACTGCATTAGCAACTGCTTTTCTTGATTTTTCAACCAAAGTATAACAACTGTATCTGCCATCTAATTCTTTGAATAATTTACTATCTACAACTATTGCATCAGTTACAATTTCTTCTGCTAATTGACCAACTCTTGTGTTTAAAACACCAGATACGTCTTGGATATCTCCTTTAGCATAAGTTGCTTCAAAATTCTTAGCGAAATTAGAAATGTCAGCTTTTACTTGAGCAAGTAATTCAGCTCTAGCAGCAACAGCAGAAAAAGATCTAGCTGTATTCTCATTCGGGTGCTTGTAAGACTGGAATGCTCTATAATAATCCTTATCAGTTCTGAATTTTGCCTCAGAAAAAGGAGTAGATACTTCAACTCTTCCTGTAGCTTCTTGGATTGTCATTTGTTGAGGCGTACCGCATGCAAGTGCAAGGATTGCAACACTAGATACAATAGTTAAAATTTGGTTTCTCATTTTTTTAATTTTTTGAACTTATGATTTTTAATAATTTAAGGGGATATTACAAAGATAATATATATAATTTGGGATATATTATAAAAAAGGTAAATCTTATATTAATTTTTAATTAATATTTGAAATAATATTAATATATAATAAATTGGTTTTAAATATATTAAAAAAATATTGAATTTAATCTAATAAACTTCTAAAAATTTCTTTTCTTCTTCTGGAAAAGAAATGGGAAAATGAAAGTTCAAATCCGTTTTGTTTTATTTGAGAAGCCGTTGCCCCACTATTATATAGGTCATAACTAATGGCAAAGTTATAACGCGTGTTCATTACTGCGATGTATGGAGTAATTGAAATATTTTGTCTTATAGAAGTACCTAAATAAAATCTTTTTGGATAATCTAAATCTTTGTTTAGTGGTACGCCAAAAGCACCACTTAAAAAATAGTTACTATTTTCCCCTTTAATATCATAACTACCATGAACAAGGATTGTAAAATCCCCGGCAATATATTTTTCTAGATTTAAAAAAGCATTGAACCTCATTTCAGTGGCTTCAGTTAATTTATTTAATGCTCCTGTTAATTCTGGCATTGAATAATAAAAACTATTTACACCTAATTGAAAGAATGTTTCTTCAGCATGTCTTGAAAATACAATCCCAGTATTAACAGCATAACTTGTTGGATTTTTATTCAAAATTTCATTAGGACTTACGGTACTAATTTGTGTTCCGTTTGAATTATACATATCCCCAAAAGTAAGTTTAGTTTGATCATAAGATGTTTGAGCCACTGATAAACCCATACCCATTGCTAAAGTATTTGTTCTATTTTGATTTAAATTTAAATGATATGCGAAATTTGTAGTTAAATAATTGGTTTGAAGTATTCCCCCTAATAGCTGATCAGACATAATTTGGAAACCCAAGCCCAAATGATTTTTTTCTTCATATTCTTTGTTATTCAATTTAGTATCCCAACCTGCAATGATGGTATTGAATAAGTTTGAGTTACCAGTAAACTGTGACTTTAAATTACCTTGAACCCTAGATCCATAAAGACTAGATCCTGCATTTGCAGGACTTAAAAATTGTGAAGAAAAAAATGGCATAGATACAGAAACATCTTGTGCAGATAAATTGTAAGTAATAATGCCAAATAATATAATGAGGTATGTTTTCAAACTTATTTAATTAAAATTACAGTTCCACTTATTTTTATAACTTTTTTGTTCCAAGTAACAAATTCTACATTCCAATAATATGCATCTGAATCAAGTACTACACCATTGAATCTTCCATCCCATCCTACACTTAAGTCCTTTGTTTGGAAAACAAGCCTACCTGATCTATTAAAAATTTGATAATAATTAATAGAACTAATTCCATCTTGAATAATTTTTAAAACATCATTAACACCATCCCCATTTGGAGTAAATGCTTTAGGAAGCACAAAAGTAGGCTCTTCAGGTTTTATTAAAAACACTGCAGGCCTAAATGTTAATTGATAATTATTATTTAAAGCCAAAGTTCCAATCTGAATTTGATATGCGCCTGCTATTTCACCAGGTTCTCTTGTGATTAAACCTGTAAATTCATCACCAACTACCAAAGGTATTGAAGTTTTAAATGTTAATGCAGGATCCTGTTGTCCCTCTCTCTTTTCTTTAGATTCAGCAGAAACAATGATTGGTAATTTTTTTACTATTAGATCCCCTCTAAAAAATATTGTTTTATAATTCATTACATTAAATGTGCCTCCAGACACATCAACAGCATTCACTGCGCCTAAATATTTTCCTACTGAATCATTAATAGCATTGCCAGAACCTGGGCCATTAGGATAAGAGATTGTTACGTAGCCAACTTTTTCATCATATTTTAATCCATCTGCAATAAATTCGGTAGAATTAGTTTGTGTTTGAAGTGGTAAATCTCCGTATGTTCTAATGGCATCCTTAGCAGTTATAAACATTATTGCTTTGTCAATGATTAAAACATTTGGTGTGAGATTTAATTGATAATTAGACCCTCCTGTTAATGTTCCAATTTCAATTGGATAGGAACCAACATTTTTTCCATCAACTCTTTTTAATTCACCAGAATAAAGATCTGATTCTAATAAAGGATCTGCAGTATATGTAAAAATAGGATCGACTTGTCCATAAATTTTATACTGTTGGTTCGCAACCACATTTCTAACTAAAGGAACAATTGTTGCGTTATATTGATTTTGAATCTTTAAAATGTAATTTCCTGCATCTGCACCTGTTAATGACAACCCACTAAAATTAACAACAATAGCGGTTGTGACATCCTTTGTGTTATAGTTAGCGACTGCCGTACCTGATAATGAAACATCATCTGGATCATATGGTTTACCATCATCTTTATTCCCTGTCCCAGCTGTAATTTTACTTTGTAAAATTTTGTTATCAATAACATTCGCTTTTGTGGTTGCATCATAAATTTTAGTAGGTGGTACAGACAAACCACTCATTGTTAACTCTTTCTTTGTAATTGTTGCAGGCTGAGGTGCTTGAATAGTTAAAGAATAGTTGCCAGATTCTGTTCCAGTTAAAACAAGACCAGTAAATGTAACTGTATTTGCAGTTAACACATTTTTTGAATTATAATTACCTATAGCTGTTCCTGTAATACTAAGATTGGAGATATCTGTAGTATATGGCTTTCCATCAGTTACGGTACCCTGCCCTGGCAAAGATGCAGTAAGCAAAGATTTATTATCAGTTAAAACAGTACTAGTTGTGCCATCATATACTTTTGAAGCTGGGACAGATAAGCCAGACATGTTTAATGTCTTTTTCGTAATATTTCTTGGCGTTAAATTGATTGCCTTTACTAATTCATAATTCCCTTTGTCCACCCCATCTATTATTGAGGTTGAACTAATGCTTTTAGAATTACCCACATTTTTATTATCGAATTCCGCAGTTGAAACAATACTTACATCGTCAATAGTGTAGGGTATACTATCTAAAACAGTTCCAGCTCCAGGAGCTTGTTTTGTTTTTAATGCAGAGGTGTAATTGACCACTTTTGTAGTTGCATCATACACTTTATTTTGTGTGACTGGACTTATTTCACTAATAACCTTTTTAGTAATTGACGCAGTCAATCCAGCTGGCTGTGTTAAATTGTAATTGGCCGCATCGGCTCCACCAATTGTAGATATTGAAGTAACCGGCTTACTTACACCTACAAATCTATTATTGAACTCCCCTTTTAAATCCAATGTAACCACATCTGCTAATAAGATAGAAGCTGATATAGTCCCTCCTGTTATGGTAGCACTTATTGTTCCATTATAAACTCTATCAGATGCTACTGCTCCAATAATTGTAATTTCTGATTTACTAATAGTTCCGGTTGTAGTAGCTGTTGTTGCAGTTAGTGTATAATTTCCAGCATCTGCACCACTTGAGATAAAAATTCCAGTAATATTAACTTGCTTTCCAACATTCGCTGTTTTATTATTAAACAATGCTTGTGCATAATCAAATCTAACATCATCTGGATTAATTACACCAGGACTAGATAAAGTCACTGTGGCACTTGCAGTTGCATTGTATACCCTATTATCTGCAGTAGCTAAAACTGTAATTGGTTTTACTGTAATGGATGCAGTTGTCGAAAGTGTATTACTTGTGGCTTTTAAAGAATAATTGCTTGCATCGGCCCCTCCACTAATTGATACACCAGTAAGTGTTACTGTTTTTCCAATACCAACATTTCTTGTATCAAAATTTGCACTAGTTGGCGCAAAAGAAACAATATCAGGTGAAATGACTTGATTACTTGTTACTGATGCTGTTGCTGTAGTTGATCGATCATAAACTTTATCAGATGCGCTAGCTTGCGCATCAATTTCTTTTGCATTGATCGTCAGTATTGCAGTGACTTTTTGAGCACTTTCACATTGAGTCACTTGATTGTAAGATGATACTAATACAGAATAAGGGGTTGGATTTGCAAGAATATAAGTTGGAGAAATAGGAGAAGAAACACCTGTAGTATACCATCTTAATATTTCATCACTTGCATTAGCAGGATTCAATGAAACAATAAATCCATGAGGTTGCTTATTATATACTACAGTGTTTGCAGTAGTTGTTGGCGAATTAGGTAGCGCATTAATTTTTACTGTCAATGTAAATGTTCCTCCAGTACACCCACCTGATAGTGGCGTAATACTATAAGTTGCAGTTTGTGCACCGCTTGATATGTTTGTTAAAGTACCTGTAATAGTTGCGACATTTGTTGCATTAGCTCCTCCTGTCATTCCTCCAGTAACGGAAGGATTACTCCAAGTATACGTTGTACCTAATGGAACGATATCTGTATTTGGAGGTGTAAATGTAAAAGGAAATCCACTACATACTGGAGTCGCTGAATTACTAGCTATAGTTGCTTTTGGATTCACTGTAACAACAACCGTGAATGGGTCTCCTTCTGCGGTTCCAGACTTAGGAGTTATTGTATAAGTGGTCGTCAACATACCTGGTGTTTGATTGACCAAAGTTCCTGATATGGTTCCAGCGTTTGTTGCAGCAACTCCACCAATGATACCAGATGGCATAGATGGACTTGACCATGTATAAACTGTATTAGTTGGAACAATTTCAGTTGGACTATTATCAATAATTGTTATTGAGAATGTTCCGCCACTACAGATAGTGACATTATGAATATTACTTAATATTTTAGGTTTTGGATTCACTGTCACCGTTAATGCAAATGGAGCTCCTACACAACTATTAAAATTTGGTGTAATAGAATAGGTTGCAGTTTGTACAGCGCTTGATATGTTTGTTAAAGTTCCAGAAATAGTTCCAGCTCCTGATACAACAACTGCTCCTTCTAATGAAGCTGTTATTGTTGGCAAACCCCAACTATAATTTGTATTTACCGGAACAATTTCATTCACATTATTTGTGATTGTAACAGAAAATGTACCTCCACTATTGATCATTGTGGCTTTAGATAAAATTTGCGGACGTGGGTTTACCGTTACACTCATCGTAAAAGTAGCACCTGCACAATTACCTGATGAAGTAGTGATACTGTATAAAGCTGTTTGTTCTGCATTCGTTGAATTGGTTAGCGTACCTGAAATTGTACCCACATTTGTTGCACTTGTGCCACCAGTCATAGAACCTGAAACAACAGGACTACTCCATGAGAATGTTGTACCAATTGGAATAATATCATTACTATTTGGTGTAAATGCAAAAGCGGTTCCTGTACAAACAGGTGCAGCAATATTATTTTGAATAGTTGCTTTTGGATTCACTGTCACAGAAACCGTGAATGGATCCCCCGCAGCAGTTCCAGACCATGGCGTAACAGTATATGTTGCAGTTAGTGTACCTGAAGTTTGATTAACCAAAGTGCCTGATATAGTTCCTGCATTCGTTGCACTCACCCCACCAATCAGTCCTGTCGGTAATGTTGGTGTGGACCAAGTATAGGTTGTATTTGCAGGAACAATTTCTGATGGACTATTGTCAGTAATGGTTACAGAAAATGTACCTCCACTACATATTGTTGCAACTTTTGAAGCTATTTTAGGTCGTGGATTTACTATCACTGAAACTGGGAATAGCGTTCCATCTATACGTCTTAAAGTTGGAGCTGGTGAAACGTAGGTTGGCGTTACGGTATAGGTAGCCGTTTGAGCAACATTAGTCAAATTGATATAAGTACCAGAAATAGTTCCTACATCTGTACCACTTACTACCCCAGTTAATGAGGCTGTAGCAGATGGTACAGTCCATGTATAAATTGTACTTGCAGGAACTATTTGTGTTGGACTATTATCTGTAATAGATACTGAAAATGGAGTATGACTGTCAACAGTATTATTTTTTGCAGAAATAATTGGTTTAGGTAATACGTTTACTGTCATAGAAAACGATGCAGAAGCACAAGTGTTTGCAACTGAACTAACATTATAAATGGCAGTTTGTGGTGTATTAGTCAGATTTGTTAATACTTGATTTATTGAAGTAGTTGGGCTGACTGTTGCAGAAAATCCATCAATATTTGAATTTGGCTGAATCGTCCATGTATAGTTTGTATTTGTCAATACCACATCACTATATGTAGGGCCAGGGGTGACACTAGTATTTTGACCAGTAATTATTTCAATATTTTTAGGATTAATTTGTGCACTAGGAACAATTGTCACTGACAATTGAAAAGTTGAAGACGCACATCCAGACGTAATAGTTGTTACTGTGTAAAGTAATATTTTTTCAGTGTTAGTTGGATTAACAATTGAGATTCCTGCATCAATGATACCTGAACGTGGTGTAGTCAATTCCTCATTTTGTCCAGTAACTTCTAAATTTGAAGCAATGGACCAATTATACATTGTGCCGGCTGGAACAATTCCATGTGTCCCATTAGCTGGTGTGAAGTTAAGATTCCCCCCACTACAAAGTTGAGTACTCAAAGGTGAGTTAATGACTGGGCTTGGAATTAATTCAACGCTAGCATTAAAACTAGGACCAGCACAACCATCTGTAATTGGAGTTACTACATAGGAGATAGAAACAGAGCCACTTACCGAAGAGGTACTTAGCGTTTGTGAAAAATTAGCAGTTGGTGAAATTACGCTGCTTTCCCCTGAAACATTTGCTAATTCTGTAACAGACCAAAAATATTGTGTTCCTGAAGGAACAGCTGATGGTGGTGTAAACGAAAAAGCAGAACCATTACAAATTTGTGGTATTGTTGGATTGTTTGCTACACTTGGTCTTGGCTTTACTTTAACTGTAACTGTGAATGTAGAACTTGTACATGTACCTGCATAGGCTGTAACGATATAAGTTACAAATTGTACAGATGTTGTTGTATTTGTTAATGTACCCCCAATTGAATTACCTGAACCACTTGTTCCACCCAAAACTGAGCCCGTAGAACCTGTAACTGTAGGCGTTAACCATGAATATGTTGTTCCAGAAGGCACTATACCATCTGTTCCATCAACAGGATTTACATTAAATACATCACCACTACAAATCTCAGGTGCCTGTGAATTGATTGAAGGAGTTGGTTTTATTGGTATTGTTAAAGTAAATGGATTACCTGGACATCCTCCCAAAATAGATGTAGGAGTTACAGTATATGTTGCTGACTGTATTGAGCTTGAAATACTTGTTAATGTACCTGAAATAGAACCAGAAGCAATATTTGTACTGGCACCACCACTAAGAGGTTGTGTCAAAGTTGGATTTGACCATGTAAAAGTAGAGGACACAGTATTTCCAGCCCCATCACCAACACTAGGATTAATTATAAATTGTGTCCCGCTACAAAATTGATTTGAAACAAATGAAGTAACAATAGGCGTTGGAAATAAATTTATGGTAATTTCAGAACTGCGATTTGTTACATATAAATTTGGATTACTTGATTGGAAACTTTGATTAGTTGAATACCATACCCTGTACATAGAAGATACGGTTATTAATGACCCAGTAGAATAAGTATAATCTGAACCACTAAGAGTAGTTCTCTGTCTTCCTCCAAAAATTGTCCAATTATTTCCACCATCAATTGACTCTTCGATATAGAATGTTATTTCTTGATCTGAACGTACAGTTAGGTTTGCACTATTATTCTTACAAACATTTGATGGATGATCAATTGAAACAGTCTGGCCATAACTCATCCTACCTATAAATAGAAAGCAAATCAAAAATCCTATATGTAAAATCCTCTTGTGCAAATGTAAAAATTTAAGGGCCTAGCAGACTGAGTCCACCAAGCCATCAAAATTACTACAATTAGCAAATACTATAGTATATATTAAAAAAATATATACTATAGTCTATTTAATATAAAATATTCATAATGAATGGTTTATAGCATTTCAAATAGGCAGTTTAAATGGGTCAGAATGAAAAATGAGAAATAAAAGAGAAATGAAACAAAAAAAGTTAATAAAACTCAATCTGAAATAACTTTAAAGTTATTGTCTCATATAAAAAAAAATACATAATAAACTATTTATATTTGAAAGAAAATAATGAAAACTAAACTAATTCTAATCTTAAGTCTTTTTGTTGTAAAAAGCAGTTTGGCGCAAATAATTGGAAGTAAACAAGAATTTGTTTCTCCTAATTTAAAGACTTTAATTGCTAATACTAAAACTGTCGCAATTCTTCCTTTCAAAGCAAATATTTCTTATAAAAAAATGCCTAAAGGAGTTACGCTTGAAAATATAAAGGAAGAAGAAAGAATTACATCCTCTCAAATGCAAGAAGGAATGTATACTTACTTACTTAGAAAATCTAGTGATTACTCAGTTTCATTTCAAGATATTAACAGAACAAATGCATTGCTTAAGAAAGCAGGTGTTTTTGATAATTTAGACGAAGTACTTGCTGATTCAATTTGTAAGATACTTGGCGTAGATGCAATCATTAAGTCTACTTGGACATATGAAAAAACTGGTTCGGAAGCAGGAGCAATTATTAGTACATTGGCTTTTGGTGTTGCCAAAGGTGTTGCAAGTGGTGGACTTATTTTACAATTATATGGTGCAAAAGATGGAGAACTTGCTTGGAGATTTTACAAAGAGATGAATGAAAGTGCATTCTCAAATGCTGGTGTTTTAATGGAAAGAATGATGAGAAAAGTGGGAAGAAACTTCCCTTTTGAAAAATAAATTTAACCAAAAAAATCCTAAGATTATCTTGGGATTTTTTTAGATCGTCTAATTATGCAAATTCAATACCCATTTTAAAATGAAAACTAATACTTCTAAATATTATATTCTATTGACTTTTCTTTTTTGTTCATTCATTACAAAAGGACAAGAAGTTACTAAATCGAGTATGCAAAAGGAATATGACGCTTTTATTTCTAATGAAAAAGCTAATTTTTCAGATTTTAAGGATAAAAGAGATAAAGAATTTGCACAAATGCTCAAGAATAAATGGTCAAATTTTGATATTCAAGCTAGCAGTAAACCAAAAACGGTGCCTTTACCACCAAAACTACCAGATGTCATTCCTGCTTCACCTAAACAAGTTGACATAAATAAAATTCCTATCGTAGTCATTCCAAACATTATTATCAAGGATATTGAACTCATCGTTGATAGTAGCAATTCAACAAAGAGGAATAAATATGAAAATGGTAGTAGCATTAATTATTTCAATACAAAAATTGAATTCTTTTTTGATCAAAATTTGATTCAAGATGTAAAAGATATCAATGAAATTGCAGTTGGTAATTATTGGGAAGCTTTAAGCAAAGCCGATTATGAGGATTTAATTCAACAAATAAAAAAAGTTGGAACCGAATTGAGTCTTAATGACTGGGGCTACTATACACTCGTTACTAAATTAAGTCAGCAGATAAATAAAAAAGAAAACGAACAAACTTTATTCACATTTTTTATGTTGACCCATTTAGATTATAATATAAAAGTTGCAAAACGTGCTAATACTTATATCCTACTTGCAACTTTTAATAATACAATTTATTCTAAAAAATATATTAATGTTGAAGGGATAAAATATTATATTTTGAATGACGAGAATGATGAACTCATTTACACATTTAAACAGAATTTTTCTAAATCTAATAAAAAAATAGACCTTAATTTAACAAAAGCACCTAAGTTAAATGAAATGTACAAGGCTGTTCAGGTACCTACAAGTAAAAATGAAAATAATATTGAAGTTTTAATCAATAAAAATTTGATTGCTTTTTACAATCAAATGCCAATGACAGACTTGTCTGTTTTTTTTAATTCATCGCTTGATCCAAAAACAGAAAATTCAATTCATAATTATCTACTTCCAAAAATTAAAGGAAAAAACGAACTTGAGGCAGTCAATGTAATATTAGACTTTGTCCAACATTCATTTGAGTACAAGACAGATGATGCGCAATTTGGATATGAAAAATTTTTCTTCTCGGAGGAATTATTTGAATACCCCTATTCAGATTGTGAAGACAGATCTATCTTGTTTGCACACTTAGTAAAGTCACTCTTAAAATTAGAAGTAATTGGATTAGAGTATTCTACGCATGTGGCATGTGCAGTAAAATTCAATGCAAATATTGAAGGAGATAAAATTAATGATAATAAAAACGTGTATGTTATATGCGACCCAACTTATATAGGTGCTTCCGTGGGCATGTGTATGCCACAATTTAAAAATGAAAAACCAACTATAATTAAAATTAGGGTGAACTAATTATTCAAAGAAATTCACCCTAATTAAATTTAAAATATTTTATACGTTAGCATTACAGTGAACGCTTTGTTCTTAATAGAAACATTAACGTCATCAAAAGCTTGATCTGCGTTAGCAACAATAGATGACATACTCGTTCCGTATCGAGCGCCAATGCCAATTGCATCAGTTACATTAATTGAAGCACCAAATAATAATTGAAAATCAGAAGTTTTAAAAGCATCCTTAATATCTTCTCCGGCAGATTTAGAACTTGCTAAAATGCCAAATTGAGGACCAGCTTCAATTTTAAAATTTTGAGTAACCGCATATTGCGCTATAACAGGAATATTTATATATTCACTTTTAAAAGTTTCTCCATCAACACTTCCCCCCATTCCTTGATACAATAACTCTGGTTGTATTTTAAATTTTTCTGAAACACTAAAATTTACAAACCCACCAAGAGCTAATGCAGTTCTGTTTGAAGTAGATGCTTTCATTCCCATTGCAGCAGCCTCTACAGATGCAAAACTTGCACCAACTTTTAAACCTGCTGAAACTTGAGCAATCGAAGTCGTTGCAATCAAAATAACAACTAATAATAAAATGATTTTTTTCATAATAGGTATATTTTAAATAATATAATATTTTTCAAATATATTATATTATTCTTATAATTAATATTATATATTTTGAAGGGCATTTAGGCAACACCATTCACAACAGCTTCCTTATGCACTTTTTGCACCAATCCTTGCAAAACCTTACCTGGTCCAAATTCAGTAAAAGTAGTTGCACCGTCGGCTACCATGGCTTCCACAGATTGTGTCCATTTTACCGCACCGGTCAATTGTGCAATTAAGTTGGCTTTGATTTGGGCTGGATCCGTCACTGCAGATGCAATCACATTTTGGTATACTGGACAAATTGGATTGTTAAATTTAGTTGCTTCAATTGCTGCTGCTAATTCAATTTTTGCTGGTTCCATGAGTGGTGAGTGAAATGCGCCTCCTACTGGTAAAACCAAAGCACGTTTTGCACCTGCTGCTTTCATTTGCTCACATGCAATTTCTATTCCTTTTACAGATCCTGATATCACCAACTGTCCAGGACAATTATAATTTGCAGGCACCACTACTTCTTTAGTTTCAATTTGAACTTGCGCACATATGGCTTCTACTTTATCATCGGCTAGTGCCAATACTGCAGCCATTGTAGAAGGTTGTAATGCACAAGCGGCTTGCATGGCTTTTGCTCGTATGCTCACTAAACGCAGTGCATCTTCAAAGCTTAAAGTTTTATTGGCTACAAGCGCACTAAATTCTCCAAGAGAATGTCCTGCTACCATATCTGGTATAGTATGATCCGTTGTTAAATAAGCAATCACAGAATGAATAAACACTGCTGGCTGAGTGACATTGGTTTGTTTTAATTGCTCGTCTGTTCCTTCAAACATGATATCACTAATGCGGAAGCCTACTATTTCGTTGGCTTTTTCGAATAAGGCTTTTGCAGCTTCATTAGATTCGTATAAATTTTTTCCCATTCCAGAAAACTGACTTCCTTGACCAGGGAATACAAATGCATGTTTTGTCATATTCAATCGTTTGGCCAAAAATAAATCAAAGCATCCATTATACAAATAAAAATGGTGAAGCTACGCTCCACCATTTACTTACAAACTAATTTATTACCAAACTAAAAAACAATTCGTTTAGGCATTGATATCCAAATATTTTAAGAATTCAGACTTTGTATTTTCATCTTGGAATTTACCACCATAATAACTGGTAATGGTATTGGAACTATCGTCTTTTACACCTCTACTTGCAACACATAAATGTTTCGCATCTAAAAAAACAGCTACATCTTGAGTTTGCAAAACAGTCTGTAACGCTTTACCAATTTGCATGGTCAAACGCTCTTGAACCTGTGGACGTTTAGAAAAATATTCTACCAGTCTATTTAGTTTACTTAAACCAATCACTTTACCACTGCTGATATACGCCACATGTGCTTTACCAAAGAAAGGCACAAAATGGTGTTCACAATTGGTATAGAAATTGATGTTTTTTTCGACTAACATTTCATTGTACTGAAATTTGTTTTCAAACAATGTCATGCTTGGCATGTTCGCTGGGTTCAAGCCTTGGAACAATTCTTTTACATACATTTTTGCCACTCTGAGTGGTGTGCCTCTTAAGCTATCGTCATTTAAGTCCATCCCTAGCGTTTCCATGATGGCTCTAAAATGCGGCTCTATCAAAGCAATTTTTTCTTCATCTGTTTTATCAAAAGCATCTGCACGCAATGGCGTATCTACTGAGCTTGCTTTGTGCTCATCGCCCATTTCTTCCATAATTAAATGGCTTAATTCAATTTTTTGTTCGCTAAGCGGGGTAGTCAACAAAGTTTCTTTCTGTTTCATAAAGTCGAATTTTTAATGCCAATTGCTCGGCAATACGA